>Ga0207655_1003881_pt1 | contig 10871 bp, 11 predicted proteins | sample KBSM44metaG_FD_184398 | JGI IMG/M metagenome (GOLD analysis project Ga0207655, IMG submission 184398) | Miscanthus rhizosphere microbial communities from Kellogg Biological Station, Michigan, USA - KBS M4-4 metaG (SPAdes) (version 2) | ecosystem: Host-associated > Plants > Roots > Rhizosphere >... | reverse complement strand
CCAGGCCGTCCAGTAGCAGCGGCGCGCGCCCCAGCCAGCGCCCGCCGCGAATAAAGTTGCGCAGGTAGACCGCGCGGCCATGCGGATAAAACTGGCAGCTGGTGGCCAGTTCAAAGCGCCCCGGGCCGGGGCCCAGATGCAGATTGCTGGTGGTCCTGGCATAGTCAAAACCCGCCGCCCGCACCATGCGCACGTGCGCTGGCCGGTATTTCCCGCCGGGATAGCAGAATCCCGCCACGCGCTGCCCGAGGATCTGTTCCAGCGTGGTTTTGCCCTGTTCGATCTGGAATTGTGCCTGGCGGTCGTCCAGGCGGCTCAGGAAACAATGGTCGTGTGTATGCGAGCCGATTTCGAAGCCCTGCGCCAGCTCGCGCATCTGGGCGTCCCGCAGCACCGGCCATCCCTCGACATTGTGAATAGGTAGATAAAACGTGGCCTTGATTCCGTGGCGGGCCAGGGATTGCGCCAGCCGCATATCAGCGGGATGGCCATCATCGACAGAGCAGCTAAAAATCATACCGAAAATTCCTTTTTTTAATTTCCCGCCGCGCATGCAGTTGTAGTTTTATGCCTGCGCCAGCGCCAGATATTGCAGCCGTTGTGACTTTTATCAGGAAAATTATGGGAAAGACTGGCCACTCCCGGTTATTTACAGACCAGTCTGATACTCTGATTAAGCATTATCCTATTGACACAGCTGCATTTTTGTTTATCTGGATTTTTTCTCATCACTCAGCAGCGCCGTTCTCATAGTCTTTCATTTGGTGCCGTATTGCGGTATCCGGCATTCCCCGAGTTTGTTCATTGTCAGGAGATGTTAATGTTTTCTATGCAGGAACTTTCTTTCGATACCGACATCAGTAGCAACGACCTTTTACCCGCGGCGCTGGCGGCACCGCCGCCGCCAGCGCATTCGTCGTCGCTGGCCGAGCTATGTTCGCTGCTCAATATGAGCGTCGACATATGCCACCACCACCACTTCCGTTTGCACCACGTGCGGCTGCAGCGCGATCGGCAGCTGTACCTGGCCGGCCAGCCATGCCGGCAGCTGTACGCGGTCAAGACCGGCTTTCTGAAAGCTGCTTTGCCGGCCGACACGCAACGGCCAGCGGTGGTCGGCTTCCCCATGCGCGGTTCGCTGGTCGGGGTCGAAGGCATCGCCTCTGGACGCCATACGGTTGAGGTGGTGGCGCTGTCGGACTGCGACCTGGTGGTGCTGCCGCTCGATACCCTGGCCCTGCTCAGCCGCGACTGCGTGGGCCTGAACCGCAGCATGTGCTTTGTGATGGCCGGTGAGCTGGCGCGCGAACTGTCGATCAGCAAGCGGCGCGGCCTGAGCGCCAAAGCGCGGGTCGGGCGCTTTCTGCTGGACTGGTCGGAACGTTTCGCCAACATGGGCTATGCACGCAATGCGTTCAATCTGCCGATGTCGCGCAGCGACATGGGCAGTTATCTGGGCATGGCGCAGGAAACCGCCACCCGCGCCCTGCTGGCGCTCGAGGACGATGGCCTGATCGGCATTCGCCACCGTACCGTCTGGATTCATGACCGGCAAGCGCTGCTGACCCTGAAGCGGATGCCGCGGCAATATTGCCTGCGGGAGTGACGCGCCATCATGTCTACCGCCTGGATCACATTCAGCCGCGCCATGAAGTACCTGTCCGGTCCCGGGGACCAGCGGGAGCGCCTTGCCCATGCCTGCAGCGCCGACATGCTGCACATGAAACGAAAGGAAATTCCGCAGGAAGTGCGGGCCGAATTTGACGCCCTGCTGCACCTGATCGGCAAAAACTGGACCGCCACATCGGCCGCCCCCACCGGTGCGGCACTGGTGCGCGCGCTCAACGATGCACAGATCGCGCAGGCAGCCACCAAGGTGCTGGTGATCTACGACCAGCTGACCCGCTATCAGCCGACCAGCAGCATGCCGTTCACGCTGTCGAATAACCCGAAAGCCGCCGAATAGCAGCAGCCTGACAATCAACAACAATCTCATGCGAGGGACAGTGCACCATGTTGATTTCAACCGATCACCGCGGAAGACAAGCCATGCTGCAACTCGTGCCTGCGCAAGCCATCGCCCTACAACCACTGCTGGCCAAGGCGCTGGCCGCATCCGCGACGCCGGCGCTGATTGCCGACGCCCACGGCAAGATCGTCTGGGTCAACCACGCGTTTATCGCCTTCAGCGACGCCGCCGAGCATGAACTGCTGGGCCAGCAGGCGCCGATCCTGCGTGATGACAAGCGCGACAGCAGAGACTATGCGCGGGCGTGGCGCGCACTGCAGCGCGGCCACGAGTTGCACAACGAAGTGGTCGGCACCCATCGCAACGGCACCCGCTACACGGTCGAGGAATTCATCACGCCGCTGTTCGACGAAGACGGCGTGATCACGCATTTCTTCGTGATCCGGCATGACATCACGCAACGCGCCCAGCACAACGAACAGATCCAGCATCTGGCGGACCACGATGATCTCACCGGCTTACAAAACCGCAGCAAGTTCCGCAAGGAGTTGGCCAGCGCCATCGGCCACGCACGGCAGAGACCGCGCATACTGGCCGCGCTGTTTATCGACCTCGATCATTTCAAGCCGGTCAATGACCAGCTGGGCCATGACGTCGGCGACCTGCTGCTGGCGGCGGTTGCGCACCGCCTGCGCAACGCCGTGCGCAACGGCGACCTGATTGCGCGCTTTGGCGGCGATGAATTTGCGGTGCTGCTGACCGACCTGCCGGAAGCCGGCGTGGCCGAAGCACTGGCGGCCAAACTGCTGGCGGCGTTGACCCGGCCCTTCATCCTGCAGAGCCATCGCATCACCATCAGCGCCAGCATCGGCATCGCCATCTACCCGCGTGACGGCCAGGATGCACGCACGCTGCTGCTCAAGGCCGACCGCGCGATGTACCGGATCAAGCACGGCGGCGGCAACGGCGTGGCGACGTCGCCGCTTAGCAACGGCGCCAAATAGCCTCCCCAAGGGCGGCCTGGCCGTCCTCGCCGCTCATCACCGAACGGCCGATGCTATGGTATTCAATGCCGGCGTTGAACATGGCCTCGGGATCGAACAAATTGCGGCCATCAAACACCACGGCCTGCTTCAGATCCGCCTTGAGCCGCTCCAAGTCCGGACTGCGGAAGGCCTTCCACTCGGTGACGATGACCAGCGCCTCGGCCTCAATCAGCGCATCTGCCGGGCTGTCAGCAAAGCGTACCAGCGCCAGTTCGGTGGCGGACAAGTCGCGCGCAAGCACGCGCCGCGCTTCGGCCATCGCAATCGGATCGTACACCGCCAGCGTCGCGCCGGCATCAATCAGCTGGCGCACCAGCACCCGCGCAGGCGCTTCCCGCATATCGTCAGTATTGGGCTTGAACGACAAGCCCCAGATGGCGAAATGCTTGCGCTGCAGATTAGCGCCGAAACGCGCCAGCACTTTGTGGCCCAGCACCAGCTTTTGCTTGTTGTTCACCGATTCGACCGCCCGCAGAATCTGCAGGTCGTGCGCACAATGGCGCGCCGTGTGCAGGAGCGCCTGCACGTCCTTGGGGAAACAGGAACCGCCATAGCCAGCGCCGGCGTACAGGAAGCTGTGGCCGATGCGCGGATCGGCGCCGATCCCGCGCCTGACCACCTCGATGTCGACGCCGACATGTTCCGCCAGGTTGGCGAGCTCGTTCATGAAAGAAATGCGTGTCGCCAGCATGGCATTGGCGGCGTACTTGGTGAACTCGGCCGACAGCACATCCATCCAGACCGTGCGCTCGTGATTGCGGTTGAATGGCGCATACAGCCGCTTCATCAGCGCGGCGGCCTGCAAGCCTTCCGGCGTGTTGTCATGGCCGATCACGATGCGATCCGGGCGCATGAAATCGTCCAGCGCGGCGCCCTCCTTGAGGAACTCGGGATTGGACACCACCGCAAACCTGGCATGGGCGCCGCGTACATCAAGCTCGGCCTGGATCGCCCTCCGCACGCGCTCGCCCGTACCGACCGGCACTGTGGATTTATCGACGATCACCTTGTAGCCTATCATATACTTGCCGATATTCCGACTGGCAGCCACCACATATTGCAGGTCGGCCGAGCCGTCTTCGTCGGGCGGAGTGCCGACCGCGATGAACTGCAAGTCGCCGTGCTGCACCGATGCCGCCACGTCGCTCGAAAACCGCAACCGGCCGGCAGCGCGGTTGCGCGCCACCACGTCTTCCAGCCCTGGCTCCTGGATCGGAATGCCGCCGCGGTTCAGCAGATCGACCTTGCCCTGGTCGAGGTCAAGGCAGAACACCTCGTTGCCCAGTTCGGCCAAACAGGCGCCAGTGACAAGGCCGACGTAACCAGTACCGATAATCGTGATTTTCATGGAATTTTGCCCGGCAAGTGAGGGGATAGGTGCTGACGGCAGATTGCGGCAACAGCTGCTATTTGATATCAGCCCGGTGCCGCCGGTTTGTTCATTGTCATAAAACACCGTAGTCGCCCCTGTTTGCGGCGCGCTCGCCCGATTGTGGCTAATTTGCGCGATGGGTCGAGTAGCCATACTGGCTGAGGCCAGCTCTTTCACGGACTTATAACGGTCGCATAACGGTTTCATCAATCTCCGAAGCCGCAAATAAAAAAGCTCCTGAACCTCAGGAGCTTTTCAATGTCCCACCAGGCAGCGCAGCTGCCAGCTAACGCATCATTCCCACTCGATGGTCGCAGGCGGCTTGCCCGAGATATCGTAGACGACGCGGTTGATGCCGCGCACTTCGTTGATGATGCGGTTCGACACTTTGCCCAGCAGCGCGTGCGGCAGGTGCGCCCAGTGTGCGGTCATGAAGTCTTGCGTCTGCACCGCGCGCAGCGCCACCACGTATTCGTAGGTGCGGCCGTCGCCCATCACGCCCACCGATTTCACCGGCAGGAACACGGCAAACGCCTGCGAGGTCGCTTCGTACCAGTTCTGCGGCACGGCGTCCTGGTCGAAGCCCGGCACCACGGTCGCCTCGTACGGCGTGTTGCGCAGTTCTTCGATGAAGATGGCGTCGGCCTGGCGCAGCAGGTCGGCGTATTCCTTCTTCACTTCGCCCAGGATGCGCACGCCCAGGCCCGGCCCCGGGAACGGATGGCGGTAGACCATGTCATGCGGCAGGCCCAGCGCCACGCCCAGCTTGCGCACTTCGTCCTTGAACAGTTCGCGCAGCGGTTCCAGCAGCGACAGTTTCATGTGTTCCGGCAGGCCGCCCACGTTGTGGTGCGACTTGATGGTCTGGCCTTTCTTGCCCTTGCCGGCCGACTCGATCACGTCCGGGTAGATGGTGCCCTGCGCCAGCCATTTGGCGTTGATCAGCTTGCCCGACTCCTGGTCGAACACTTCGACGAACTCGCGGCCGATGATCTTGCGCTTCTGCTCAGGATCGGTCACGCCGGCCAGGTGGCCCATGAACTGGTCTTCGGCGTCCACGCGGATCACTTTCACGCCCAGGTTCTTGGCGAACATGTCCATGACCATCTTGCCTTCGTTCAGGCGCAGCAGGCCGTGGTCGACGAACACGCAGGTCAGCTGGTCGCCGATGGCGCGGTGGATCAGCGCTGCCGCCACCGACGAATCGACGCCGCCCGACAGGCCGAGGATGACTTCATCCTTGCCCACCTGCGCGCGGATTTTCTCGACCGCTTCCGAGATGTAGTCCGGCATGTTCCAGTCCGACTTGCAGCCGCAGATTTCGTGCACGAAGCGGCTCAGCATGACCTTGCCCTGCACGGTGTGGGTCACTTCAGGGTGCCACTGCACGCCGTAGAATTTCTTCTCTTCGTTGGCCATGGCGGCGATCGGGCACGATGGGGTGTCGCCCATCAGCACGAAGCCGGCCGGCATTTCCAGCACTTTGTCGCCGTGGCTCATCCACACCTTCTGCATGCCGTGGCCTTCGTCGGTAACGAAGTCGACGATGCCGTCCAGCAGTTTGGTGTGGTTGCGCGCGCGCACCTCGGCGTAGCCGAATTCGCGCACTTTGCCGTTTTCCACTTTGCCGCCCAGTTGCGCGGCCATGGTTTGCATGCCGTAGCAGATGCCCAGCACTGGCACGCCCAGTTCGAACACGGCGTCCGGCGCGCGCGGCGCGTCGCCTTCCAAGGTCGAGCTGTGGCTGCCCGACAGGATCACGCCGGCGGCGCCGTAGTTGCGCACGAATTCGTCGCTGACGTCATACGGATAGACTTCCGAGAACACGCCGGAATCGCGCACGCGGCGTGCGATCAGCTGGGTCACCTGGGAGCCGAAATCGAGGATGAGGATTTTAGAATGCATGGAATGATGTAAACCAGTTTGAATATAGAAAAACGCCGGCGGGCCGCCGGCGTTTGCAAGGTCTTAGTCGCCCGAACGGTAGTTCGGCGCTTCCTTGGTGATTTGCACATCGTGCACGTGCGATTCGCGCATGCCGGCCGAGGTGATCTCGACGAACTCCGCTTTGTTGCGCAGTTCTTCGATGGTGGCGCAGCCGCAGTAGCCCATCGACTGGCGTACGCCGCCGACCAGCTGGAAGATGATCGCCAGCACCGAGCCTTTGTAGGCCACGCGGCCTTCAATGCCTTCAGGGACGAACTTGTCCTGCTTCATGGCGGCATCCTGGAAGTAGCGGTCGGCCGAGCCGTCCGACATCGCGCCCAGCGAGCCCATGCCGCGGTAGGACTTGTACGAGCGGCCCTGGTACAGGATCACTTCGCCCGGTGCTTCTTCGGTACCGGCAAACATCGAACCCATCATCACGGTCGAAGCGCCGGCTGCCAGTGCTTTCGAGATATCGCCCGAGAAGCGGATGCCGCCGTCAGCGATACATGGCACGCCGGTGCCTTCCAGTGCTTCGGCCACGTTGGAGATGGCGGTGATTTGCGGTACGCCCACGCCGGCCACGATACGGGTGGTGCAGATCGAGCCTGGGCCGATGCCGACCTTGACCGCGTCCGCGCCGTACTCCACCAGCGCTTTGGCAGCGGCAGCGGTGGCGATGTTGCCGCCGATGACGTCCACTTGCGGGTACTTGGTCTTGATCCAGCGCACGCGGTCCAGGATGCCTTGCGAGTGGCCGTGGGCGGTGTCGACCACCAGCACGTCCACGCCAGCGGCAACCAGCAGGTCGATACGCTCTTCGTCCTTGGCACCGACGCCAACGGCAGCGCCGACCAGCAGCTTGCCCTGCGAGTCTTTCGACGCCAGCGGGTGCTCGGTGGATTTCTGAATGTCTTTCACGGTGATCAGGCCGCGCAGTTCAAACGCGTCGTTGACGACCAGCACACGCTCCAGGCGGTGCTTGTTCATCAGGCGCTTGGCTTCGGCGGTGTCCGCGTCTTCCTTGACGACCACCAGCTTTTCGCGTGGCGTCATCTTGGTGCGGGCTTCAGCATCCAGCTCTTGTTCGAAACGCAGATCGCGGTTGGTGATGATGCCCACCACTTCCTTGCCTTCCACAACAGGGAAACCGGAAATGCCATACTGCTCGGTCAGCTTGATGACGTCGCGGATTTTCATGGTCGGCGGGATCGTGATCGGGTCACGCAGCACGCCGGCCTCGAAGCGCTTGACGCGCGCTACTTCACGGGCCTGATCCTTCGGATTCAGGTTTTTGTGAATGATGCCAATACCGCCTTCTTGCGCCATGGCGATGGCCAGACGCGCCTCGGTGACCGTATCCATGGCTGCCGACAGCAGTGGGATGTTCAGGCTGATGTTGCGAGTCAGACGGGTTTTGAGAGACGTATCCGCAGGAAGAACGTTGGAGTACGCTGGGACGAGCAGCACGTCATCGAATGTGAGTGCTTTTTGGAGTAGACGCATAGCATTTCCTATAGGCGCAAAAGCAGATTATACAGAAATTGCACCTGTTTGTCAGCAACTTCCCCAAACCACCGGAGACATAGGAACGACGGGGCTTACTTTAATTTCGTACTGTTTGGAGAGGTTTGCAACGGTCTGAGTTTTCGCCCTTTTTTCGCCCAAATTTCGCCCAAGTTTTAGAGCCAAATCAAAGTGAAAAAGGTTGTCATAGCTATATTAATGACATGAACCCAACTATTATCAGCAATCGGCCAAACAAGGCGAAGGCAACGATCGTCAACGCCGGAATCATCATAGCGGGAATTGACGGACGGCGCGCCGCTGCGTTGTTTCTTGAGCGGGCTGGCGTGCCACTGGCCGTCATCGCCAGAGTGCTGAGCGATCCAGCCAACAGACGACCGTCACCCTGACCTACCGCAACCTCCGCGCCTCCGCCTTCGTCAATTCTCGCTCCTTGACGTCGACCTCGCACAGCCACCCGGCGCGCTCCAGGCGCTGGGGCCGGTCGCCGTGCGCATCCCAAACCCGCAAACCGCCAAGTTCAAAGGTCTCGTCTGACATCCATTCGACGTGGCAGTCCACAAGGCGGCCGGCGGGGAATGTCGATATCTGGTGATGGTGCACCTCGGCACAAAGTGTGTGGCGATGGAGCGAGGTGACGTAGTCGGTCGCCACCACCAGCTTGCCGCGCGTACCACTGGAGTCGCGGATGCCACTTTTGGGGATCGGCGCGCCGTTCTGGCAGGTGTCCTTTACCCTGAAGCCAATTGCGTTGTCTGGCACCCATAGCCTGCAAACCCACGTTTGTGCCACACCGCGCGGGCGCCCCGCCCCTTCCTTCACCTCCTCGATCCCGCTCAGCACCAAGTTCCAGCCCTGCAGCTTCACCAACTTTGGCAGAAGAAGCTGGGCCAGGATGCGCGGCTGGCCAATCTGCTGCAGGCGCGCGACTTTCGCCGGCCGACGGTTGCCTTCGAGCGTCACCTCGACCACCAGCAGCTCCAGTAGCGACGCGCCGTCGACCACTGGCAGCGCATCGGCAAGCGCCGCGCCATCCTCTCGCCGCCTTGATGCCCACACTTTCATTTATTTTGCCCTAGATAAATACTGTATAGATACACAGTATAATCAAAGCATTGAGAACGCGCTATTATTTGCTTATCAACATACAGGACTGCCAGCCATGTGCGTGAATTTCCGCCCGCCCGATCCAGAGATGCTCGACGCCGTTATGGGCGTCATCATTGACCTGCACGACACCGGCTTCTGGAAGACCGAAACTTGGAAGGACTACGGCGCGCCCATCGTGCGCCGCAGCGCCGACGGCCGGCGCGAAGAACTGCTGGCCAGCTACGGCATGGTGCCGCGCAAGCGTATCCCGCCCGGCGTCCGGCCGTTTGACACGATGAATGCGCGCGCCGAGACCGTTGGCCAGCTGCGCTCGTTCTCCGGCCAATGGAAAAAGTCTCAGCTGTGCCTAGTTCCCATGACCGCGTTCTACGAACCGAACTACGAGAGTGGCAAGCCGGTTCGCTGGGGCATCGGCATGGCCGACCAGTCGATGTTCGCCGTGGCAGGCCTGTGGCGCGAATGGGATGGTGAGTCCGGACCGGAGCATAGCTTCACGCAGCTGACGATCAATGCCGACGACCATCCGCTCATGCGGCGCTTCCACAAGCCGGGTGATGAAAAACGAGCACTCGTGATCGTCCCACAGGCGGAATGGGATGATTGGCTGGGCTGCGCCGATCCGGAATATGCGCGCAGTTTCCTGCGCCACTACCCTGCCGAATTGATGCGCACTTGGGAATTCCCGGTGCCAGCGCGCGCGAAGAAAGCGAAACCGGACACGCCGGCGCCAGACACGCAAATGGGATTGCTATGAGCAAAGATTTTTCAGGCGGCCCAACGTCACGCTGCCTTTCATGAGACATCTAAGCGAGCAATTTTCAACAGCTTCGAGAACGCTACCGTTCCGGAAATGGGATCCAAAGCGTTCAGGAAAATCTTACTACGCATAATTATGTCGGCAGGCTGAAAGAGCCAATCGTCGTCGTCTATGCGTTTAGTAATGTTGGAATGAAGTTGTTTGAAGTTTGGATCGTTCCTATCCAACTCGACCAACATGTTAGAGCCGGCGGCGGCCTTCGCCACAAGGGCTTGAGCTTTGAAAGCAAATGCATCCTCACGCGTGCGTGCGAGCCCAGCCCAGTTGTGGAAAAATTGATCAACTAACTTGAACTCATCTGGATTTAATTCACCAACAAAAAGATGCTTATATTTCGCCCAGGTATTGTCAGGCCAAATAACCTTAAACCATGACTGCGGGGTGTCATGCGTTTTCACGCCGTCAACTGCTGATTCCGCATTCCTGATATCAAGCACAATTATCTTCGCAGCATTCTCCAACTCGTTTGATCTGCCGAGTGCGTAGACTAGCAATGCAATATACCCAACCGCCGCAGTGACTACGCCTGCAACTCGGTCGCCTGGCAGCTTGAAAAACTCAAATAGCGCGAAGAGCACGCCAAAGAAAGTAAGATAATAGGCCGTCAGTCTCAATATTTTCATGATTTTTTGATCTAACTTAGATCGCCTATATTAGCACGGTGCAATACCTAATTCCGGCACCCAGCTATGATTGCCTCTAGCGACGACTCATACTTTCGCCCCTGCGGCCAATCGCTGGCCAGTGCCAATACCTTCTCACCATCCGATGAGGTGGCCGTCAGCTTCTCAACATCATAGTCCGGCCGCTTTGGCACATCTTGGGCCTTTATGCAGGGCACGGGCACCGGCACTTCGACGCGTTGGGTTGCTGGCGCCGAAGTGGTGGCGCAGCCGACCAGCAGCACGGCCAAACCTGCCAATTTGGTCAGATTGACGATTTGTCGATTCATCGCACACTCTCCAGCATTTTATTCACATACGGCATCGCCTCATCGCAGGTAGTGGCGCGCGCCCCGGCCAATTGCGCCAGCGCCTGATCGAAGCGGCGGCCAGCGACAGCGGCTTGTTGCTGGGCGGCCGCACCGCGCACGGCAGCGTCTTC
>Ga0207655_1003880_pt1 | contig 10876 bp, 11 predicted proteins | sample KBSM44metaG_FD_184398 | JGI IMG/M metagenome (GOLD analysis project Ga0207655, IMG submission 184398) | Miscanthus rhizosphere microbial communities from Kellogg Biological Station, Michigan, USA - KBS M4-4 metaG (SPAdes) (version 2) | ecosystem: Host-associated > Plants > Roots > Rhizosphere >... | reverse complement strand
CATCGGCTGCAGCCGGCGCGGGCCCGAGGAGTCGTGGAACATCGCCATGTCGACGCCGCAGGTCACGATCTCGCCCACCGACACCCGCTCGCGTCCGCTCGCGCGTGCGATGAGCTTCTGCGCCAGCGTCTGCGCCTGTGTCTGCGCGCGGGTTGGGGCCATCGATGTCATTCCGGCTTGGCTCCCGAGAACTTGACGACCTTGGCCCAGCGCGTGATCTCGCTCTGCACGAAGGCGGAGAACTGCTCGGTCGAGTTGCCGACCGGGATCGCGCCCTCGGTGTCCAGGCGCTGGCGCATGTCGGCCTGCTGCAGCGCGTGGCGCGCGGCATCGCCGATCTGCTTGACGCGCTCGGCTGGCATGTGCGCGGGGCCGAAGAGGCCGAACCACGCGCTCGATTCGTAGCCCGGCAGCGCCTCGGCAATCGCCGGCACGTTCGGAAAGGCCGGCAGCCGCTTGGCCGTGGTCACGCCCAGCGCCTTGAGCTTGCCGGCCTGGATGTGCGCCTTGACGTTGCCAACGGCCGCGAACATCAGCTGTACCTGGCCCGCGAGCACGTCCTGCACCGCGGGCGAGGTTCCCTTGTAGGGAATGTTCACGATGTCCACGCCCGACTGCATCTTGAAGGCTTCGCCAGCCATGTGCAGCGAGGAGCCCACCGCGCCGATCGCGAAGTTCAGCTGCCCCGGCTTGGCCTTGGCGAGCGCGATGAGCTCGCGCACGTCCTTCGCGGGCAGCGACGGGTGCGCCACGAGGATCGACGGCGAGGTCGCTACGCAGGTGAGCGCGGTGAAGTCCTTCACCGGGTCGAAGGGCAGCGTCGGGTAGAGCGTGGCGTTGATCGCGTGGCTGGTGAAGCTCATCAGGAGCGTGTTGCCATCGGGCGCGGCCTTGGCCACTGCATCGGCGGCGATGTTGCCGCCCGCGCCGGGCCGGTTCTCGACGATGACCGTGCGGCCGAGCGCCGGGCCCATGCTCACGGCGAGCGAGCGCGCGAGCGTGTCGGTCGAGCCGCCCGCGGGCGCGCCGACGAGAATGCGCACCGGCGCGTTGCCGATCTGTGCGAAGGCGCCGCCGGCCCATGCCGCGGCCAGCGATGAGAGGAGGATGTCGCGTCTTTTCATGTGTTGTTCTCCGGGAAAATCGTGGGGTGTTCGCGGGCGTCAGAGCCCCAGGTAGGCGCGCCGCAGTTCGTCGCTGCCGAGCAGTTCGCCGGGCAGGCCCGAGAAGCGCACGCTGCCGTTCTCCAGCACGTAGGCGCGGTCGGCGATCTCCAGCGACTGGCCGACGTTCTGCTCGACCAGCATCACCGCGAGGCCGCCGTCGCGCAGTTCGCGGATCAGCGAGAACATCTCTTCGACCAGCAGCGGCGAGAGGCCGAGCGAGGGTTCGTCGAGGATCAGCAGCACCGGCTCGGCCATGAGGCCGCGCGCGATGGCCAGCATCTGCTGCTCGCCGCCGCTCATCGTGCCGGCGTGCTGCGCCATGCGCTCGCGCAGCCGCGGGAAGATGTGGAACATCTTCTCGACGTTGGCCGCGCGCCGCTCGCGGCCGCGGGTGAAGGAGCCGAGCTCCAGGTTCTCCAGCACGCTCAGGTTGGGAAACACCTTGCGGCCTTCGGGCACCTGGATGAGGCCGGCCTTCACCACGTCGCGGTAGTGCGCGCCGCTCAGGTCCTTGCCGTCGAAGCGCACCGTGCCGCCCCAGGCGGGGCAGAGGCCGCAGACCATCTTGTTGAGCGTGGACTTGCCCGCGCCGTTGCTGCCGAGCAGCGCGACCATCTCGCCGGCGTTCACCTGCAGGTCGACGCCGCGCAGCACCTCGACGCGGCCGTAGCCGCCGCGCAGGCCTTGAATCTCCAAAAGCGCGGTCATGCCGCGGCTCCCGATGCGGCCTTGCGCAGCCGCGCCGCGGTGCCGTGGCCCAGATAGGCTTCGACGACCTTGTCGTCGGAGGTCACCTGCGCCGGGCTGCCCTCGGCGATCAACTGGCCCTGCGCGAGCACCCACACATGTTCGGCCAGGTGCATCACGGCCTGCATGACGTGCTCGATCATCAGCACGGTGACGCCGCTGTCGGCGATGCCGCGCACCACCGGCATCATCTCGGCGATCTCCTGCGGGTTGAGGCCGGCAAGCACTTCGTCGAGCAGCAGGAGGCGCGGCTTCGTGGCGAGCGCGCGTGCCAGTTCGAGGCGCTTGCGGCCGGCCACGGTGAGGTCGGACGCGGGCTTGTCGAGCTGCGGCGCGAGGCCCACGCGCAGCGCGACGGCTTCGGCGTTCTGCAGCGCCTCGGCACGGCCGCGCACATGCAGGTGCGCGCCGACGGCGATGTTCTCGCGCACCGTCTGCGCCGCAAAGGGCTTCACGATCTGGAAGGTGCGGGTCATGCCGAGTGCGGCGTTGCGGTGCGGCTCGCGGCCGGTGATGTCCTCGCCCGCGAAGCGCACGGTGCCGCTGTCGGGCTTCAAGAAGCCCGACATCAGCGCGAACAGCGTGGTCTTGCCCGCGCCGTTGGGGCCGATCAGCGCGCTCAGGCTGCCCTCGCGCACCGAGAGGCTCACGTTCTGCACGGCCTTCAGGCCGCCGAAGGAGCGCGAGAGGCCGTCGATGGCCAACAGGGCGTCAGTCATGGCGGCCTCCCTTGGACTTCCACAGCTGCCGCACCGACAGCCCGATGCCCGCGATGCCGCGCGGCACGAAGATGACGATGAGCACCAGCACCGTGCCGTAGATCACCATGTTGATGCCCGGCAGTTCGCCGAAGAGGTTGCGCGTGAGGTCGGACAGCACATGCAGCACCACCGCGCCGAGCACCGGCCCCCACATCGTCCCCATGCCGCCGACGATGGCCGCGACCAGCGCCTCGATCGATACGGCCGGGCCGTACGCGATGCCTGCATCGATGTACTGGAACACCTGCACATAGAAGGCGCCCGCCGCGCCCATGAAGGCGGCCGACAGGCCGATGGCCCCGAGCTTCACGCGGAACGGATTGACGCCGACGGCGCGCGCCGCGTCCTCGTTGTCGCGCACCGCTTGCAGGTACGCGCCGAAGCGCCCGTTGCGCAGCCACCAGGTGACGAGCAGCGCCGAGACGACCATCGCGAGCACCACCCACAGGTAGCCCGCGCGCGAAGAGAACTGCAGGTTGGCCACCGATTCGCGCAGGGGCACCATGAGCCCCACGCCGCCGCCCGTGAAATCGACCGACAGCGCGAGGATGCGGAACACCTCGGCAAAGGCCAGCGTGACCAGCGCGAAGTACGAGCCCTTGAGGCCGTAGCGGAAGGTGAGCGCGCCCATGAAGAGCCCCACCAGCGCGGCGCCGACGATGGCCAGCGGCAGCGCGACCCAGGCATTGATGCCGCCCTGCAACTGCGCGATCGCCTGGATGTACGCGCCGGTGCCGAAGAACAGCGCATGCCCGAACGAGAACTGCCCGCCAAAGCCGCCCAGGATGTTCCAGGCCTGCGCGATGAGCGTGGCGTAGAGCGCCATCATCACGAAGTTGAGCGTGACACCTGATTTGGTGACGAACGGCACGCACGCGACCAGCACCGCGAAGAGCGCGATGCCCGCGAGTTGCTTGGCGCCCGCGTTCATGCCTTGGCTCCGAACATGCCCTGCGGCCTGAAGAGCACCACGCCGATGAAGATCGCGAAGATGCCGATTTGCCCCAGCGATTCACCGAGGTACAGGCCGCCGAGCGACTCGACGATGCCGACGAGGAAGCCGCCGATCAGCGCCCCCACGAAGCTGCCCATGCCGCCGAGCACGACGATGGTGAAGGCCACCAGCACAAAGCCGCCGCCCACCTGCGGGTTGACGTAATACGCCGGCAGAAGGAAGCACGCCGCAGCGCCCAGGCATGCGAGACCGATGCCGAAGCTCATTGCGTAGACATGGTCCACGTCGATGCCCATGAGCTTGGCGCCCTCCTTCTCCTTGGCGACCGCGCGGATGGCGCGACCGAGGTCGGTGCGGCCCATGACCCAGAACAGGGTGCCCGAGACCACGAGCGCACCCGCGAAGGCGACCAGCTTGGGCACCGCGATCATCGCGGGGCCGATGGCGACGGTGCTGAGCGAATACGCGGTATCGATGTTGCGCGTGTCGGACTTGAAGAACAGCAGCGCGAGGTTCTCCATGACGATGGCGATGCCCAGCGTGGCGAGCAGGATGTTCTCGTCCTTGCCGTGGCCCGCGCGATTGATGACCACGCGCTGCAGCGCGTAGCCGAGCGCGAACATGCCGAGCACGACGATGGGCAATGCCAGGTACGGGTCGATGCCCAGCCGTTCCTTCAGGAAGTACACCGCGTACAGCGCCAGCATCAGGCTGGCGCCGTGCGCGAAGTTGATGATGTGCAGGACGCCGTAGATCAGCGTGAGCCCCAGCGCGATCAGTGCGTACACCGCACCCGTCGTCAGCCCGTTCAGGACCGACGGGAAAAGAATGTCGAAATCGAACATCCCGCCTTCCGCTTCAGGCCACGTGCAGAGGGAACACCGGGTCCACCTCGCGGTAGTCGCGCGGGATGATGACCTTGATGTCGTTCTTCACCACCTGCGTCATGAGCGGCTGCGCACCTTCGTTCTGGCCATTGACGAACTTCGTCGGGCCGTAGGGCATGAAGTGGTTCGAGAAGGTGCTCTTCTCCAGCGCATCGACGATGGCCGCGCGCTCGGTGGACTTCGCGCGCTCCAGTGCATCGGCCAGCAGCCACATCGAGGCGTAGGTCATGAAGACCTCATAGCTGAAGAACTGGCCCTTGGCCTCGACGCGCCTGCGCAGGTCCTGCGCGCGCTTGTCCTTCGGGTTGAACCAGTGGTTGCAGTCGATGATGCCATTGGCCGCGTCCGGAAATTCCTTCACGAACTTGTAGCTCGACGCCGCGCCGCCCAGCACCGAGAAGATCGCCTTGGGCACCACCTTCTGCTGCTGCATGGTGCGCACGAGCAGCGCGTACTCGTTGTAGTAGTTGGCCGGGATCACGATGTCGGGGTTGATCGACTTCATGCGCAGCACGATGTTGTTGAAGTCGCGCGTGGGGTTGGCGTGCTTGACGACTTCCTTCACCTCGAAGCCGTAGCCCGGCAGTTCGCGCGAGAGCAACTGCGCGGTGCCGGCGCCGAAGAGCGACTCCTCGTGAATGATCATCACGGTCTTGGCCGGGTTGCCCGCGGCCTTGTTGAGCACCAGCAGGTTGGCCATGGCCACCTCGGTCGACTTCTTGTAGCCGGGGCCGAAGCGGAAGGTGTTCTTCAGGCCGCGCTCCACGATCTGGTCGGCCACGCCCACGTCGACCACGTGCGGCAGGTTGTACTTGGCCGCGGCCTGCGTGGTCGCGAGACAGATCGCCGAGGCATAGGCGCCCACGATGGCCGAGACGCCGGCTTCGTTCATCTTCTCGACCTCGGCAGCGCCCGCCTGCGGCTGCGACTGCGCATCGCCCAGCAGGGCCTCCAGCTTCGCGCCGCCGAGCGACTTGATGCCGCCCGCCGCGTTGATGTCCTCGATGGCCATCAGCGCACCGAGGCGGCACTGCTGGCCCGAATAGGCCAGCGCGCCGGTGACCGGATGCAGCACGCCGACCTTGACGGTCTTGGGCTGCGCGCCGGCCACGAGCGGGAAGGCAACGGCGGTCGCCAGGGCGGCGGACTGCGACACGAAACTGCGGCGGTTCTGCATGGTGGGCTTTCCTCTTTCTCTTCAGTTGAACTGGGCTGACACGTCTTTGCTGACCCACACCTTCGCGTCGATGCTGCCCACGCGGGAGAGCTGCATTTCGTAGGTGTAGCGGTCGGGGCGGTAGAGGCCGTGCAGCCACTGCACGGGCCGCTCGTCTTCGTCGTAGATGAGGCGGCGCACCGCGAGCAGGGCCGAGCCGACCGACACATCCAGGTGCTGCGCGAGCACGTTGTCGGCCAGGCGCGCGGAGATGGTCTGGTGCGCGCGCCCCACCTTCACGCCCGACTCCTCCAGCAGCACGAGGATCGGCTTCTTCGAGAGCTCGCGGCGGCCGAAGCGGCGCGCGATGGTGTCGGGCACGTAGGTGGTGATGTGCGAGAGCGGGCCCTCCTTGGTAGAGCGCACGCGCACCGCCTTCTGCACCGCATCGCCCAGCTGCAGCTGCAGCGCCTCGGCCACCTGGGTGGAGGCGGTGATGGTCGCGACCTCGATCACCTTCACCGAGGTGTGCAGGCCCATGGTGACGAGGTTCTCGAGCAGGCCGCGCAGGTTGGCGCGCTCCAGGTTCTTCGTGCCGGGCGACTCACCTGCTGCCGGTGGCGGCAATGCGCGTGTGCGCCGGCCGGGGTTGCGTGCGATCAGCCCTTCGGACGAGAGCTGCTCGAGCGCGCGCCGCACCGTGACGCGCGCCACGTCGAACTGCGCCATGAGCGCAAGTTCGCCGGGCAGGCCTTCCGCGAAGCGTCCCTCATGCAACTGCTCACGCAGGACCAGATAGATCTGGTGGTACTTCGGCAAAGGCATTTGCGACATGCCTTTGATGTTTTTGCAGTTTCAATGTTCTGTCAATGGGACATTTAAAACCGAAGGCCGCGCTGCCACGCGCCGGGCGTGAAGCCGAACTGGCGCGTGAAGATGCGCGTCATGTGGCTCTGGTCGGAGAAGCCGCTCGCGGCGGCGGCCTCTGCGAGATCGGCGCCGCGGCGGATCAGGTGGCGTGCGCGTTCGCCGCGCTGCAGCACGAGCCATGCGTGCGGCGGCACGCCGTAGGCCTTCTCGAAGCGGCGCAGCACCTGGTAGGTGCTCAGGCCCGTCATCGCCGCGAGTTCGGCAAGCGTGGGTGGAGCGAGCAGTTCGTCGGCGAGGCGGTCGCGCACCTGCTTCACATCAGCAGCAGCTTCGCGCGACGGGGCGGCGGTGGAGTGGCTGTCGCGCAGCAGGCCGCAGACTTCGGCCAGCGATTCTTCGCACGCGAGCAGTTCGACGCGGCGCGCATCCGGCGACGCGATGCGCCAATCGTCGAGGCGGGTGAACAGGTGGCGCAGCATGTCGCCGAGCCTTGCATCCTGGATGACGGGGCGCGTCAACGCCACATCGGCGGCGACATCGCCATTCATCGCGGCCATCACGCCGGCATCGAAATACACCATGCGCCAACGCCGCGACGGGCCGCCGAGCGGCATGCCGTCGTGCACCTCACCGGGGTTGGTGGCGATCAGGTCGCCCGCATACGCATCGACCTTGCCGCGCCCGCTGGCAGAGCGCTGCGCACCCTGCTCCAGGAGGCCAAGTCCGTAGGTCGAATGCCAGTGCCGGCCGTAGTGGCGGGCACTCTCGATCGCGGTGCCGTGCACGCCCTCCCAGGGCGTGCCGAACACCTGCGATCGATGGTCCGGCGGCGCGCTCATCCGCCAGATGATCTCAAAACGAGTCCTCTTCACGGGAACCACCGCGGAACCGGCTTTGCCGGGCCGCAAGTGGTGCCCCCGGTAGGAGGAAGGCGCGCGCGACACGAAGTGCGCGAAGCCTGGGGGCGAGTCAATCCAATCAGAGCTTGAAGGGAATCACTTCCTGGCGTTGTTCGCCCAGGCCTTCGATGCCCAGCGTCATCACGTCGCCCTTCTTCAGGAACAACGGCGGCTTCATGCCCATGCCCACGCCGGGCGGCGTGCCGGTGGTGATCACGTCGCCGGGCATCAGGGTCATGAACTGGCTTACGTAGCTCACGATCTTGGCGACGCTGAAGATCATGGTCCTGGTGCTGCCCGTCTGCACGCGCTGGCCGTTCAGGTCGAGCCACATCGAGAGCTTCTGCGGGTTCTCGATTTCGTCGCGCGTGACGAGCCAGGGGCCGAGCGGGCCGAAGGTGTCGCAACCCTTGCCCTTGTCCCAGGTGCCGCCGCGTTCGATCTGGTATTCGCGCTCGCTGACGTCGTTGATGGTGCAGTAGCCGGCCACATAGTCGAGCGCGCTCTTCTGCGACACATAGCGGGCGCGCGTGCCGATGACCACGCCGAGCTCGACTTCCCAGTCGGTCTTGACAGAGCCCTTGGGCAGCATCACGGGGTCGTTCGGCCCCTGGATGCAGCTGTTGGCCTTCATGAACACCACGGGCTCCTTGGGCACCGGCAGGCCGGACTCGGCCGCGTGGTCCGCGTAGTTGAGGCCGATGGCGATGAACTTGCCGACGTTGGCCACGGGGCTGCCGAAACGAGGCTTGCCCTTGACCAGCGGCAGCTTGTCGAGCTTCTGCTTGCGCAGCTTGGCAATGGCGGCATCGCCGAGCTGGTCGGGACCGATGTCCTTGACGACCGCGCTCAGGTCGCGCAGCTGGCCCTTGTCGTCGATGAGGCCGGGCTTTTCCTTGCCGGGGTTGCCATAGCGGACGAGTTTCATGCTTTCCTTTCAGTGCATTGAATCAATACGTGGAGCGGCCACTGGAGAGGTCGAAGACCGCAGCGGTGGCCCGCGAAGTCGAGCGGGTCATATGGTGATGCCGCCGTCGACCGTGAAGGCCTGTCCGGTAGCGAAGATCGATTCGTCGCTCGCAAGGAACACCACCACCGGCGCGATCTCCTCGGCCTGCGCGAGCCGGCCCATGGGCTGGCGCGCGATGAAGGCCTTGCGGGCGGCATCGGGGTCGGCGTTGGCGTTGATACGGTCGCCGAGCGAAGGCGTATCGACCGTGCCCGGGCACACGGCATTGCAGCGGATGCCCCGGGCCACGTAGTCGGCCGCCACGCTCTTGGTAAGGCCCAGCACCGCCGCCTTGGTGGTGCCGTAGACAAAGCGGTTGGGCAGCCCCTTCATGCTGGAGCACACGCTCGCCATGTTGATGATGCTGCCGCGCCCGGCCGCCAGCATGCCGGGCAGCACGGCCTGGATGGTCCACATCTGCGCGCGCACGTTGAGGCTGAAGGCGAAGAGCAGCTCGTCGTCGGTGGCCTGCTCGATGGTGCCGTTGTGCACCACGCCCGCGCAGTTGAAGAGAACGTCGAGCGCGGGCAGCTTCGCCACCAGCGCGCCGATGGCGGCCTTGTCGAGCACGTCGAGCTTGAGCGCCGTGACGTTGGGCATGCCGGCGTAGCGTTCGAGCAGCTTTTCGTTGACGTCGGTGGCCCAGACCTGCGCGCCTTCGGCCGCCATGGCGAGCACGCTGGCACGGCCGATGCCCTGGCCTGCGGCGGTGACCAGCGCGGTCTTTCCCTTCAATCTCATGGGTGTCTCCTCGGGTTAGGCCCGATGTTGATCCGGGCGGTGTATCGTATTCTGAATTGGCCTTACCACTTGTCCAATTCAGGACAACCCTTAACCCGTTCGATTTCCTCTTTTCGTTCCCGTGCCGATCCAGACCCTCGAACCCCAGCGCCTCTACCGCCAGATTGCCGAGCAGCTGCGCGTGCTCATCGGCAAGGGCGAGTTCGCGGTGGGCGCGCGCATTCCCGCCGAGCGCGACCTGGCCGCGCAGCTGGGCGTGAGCCGGCCTTCGGTGCGCGAGGCGCTGATTGCGCTGGAGGTCGAAGGCTGGGTCGAGATCCGCACCGGCTCGGGCGTGTACGTGCTCGACAGGTCGCACCGAGCGGCCCCGCCAGCCAACGGCGCAGCCGGCGTCGAATGGGGCCCGCTCGAAATCATCCGCGCGCGCCGCCTGGTGGAAGGCGAGACCGCCGCCACCGCGGCCCAGTACGGCAAGCGCAAGGACGTGGACGCCATGCGCCGCGCGATCCGCATGATGCGCGAGATGGCTGCACGCAACGAGGTGCCGCACGAGGGCGACCGCGCCTTCCACCTGGCCATCGTCAACGCGTGCGACAACGTGGTGCTGACCGAGACGGTGCAGGGCTTCTGGGAGTCGCGGCATGGGCCGATCTTCGCCCGGATGATCGATTACTTCGAGACCATGGACTCGTGGCAGGCCGCCATCGGCGAGCACGAAGCCATCCTCGACGCCATCGCGGCGCACGATCCGGCCGCGGCGCGCGACGCAATGCACCATCACATGGACAAGTTCCACCAGCGGTTCAGCGCGAGCTGGCGCCGCACCAAGGCCTCCTGACAAACAAACAAGCGCCGGCAGACACTCACGATGACTCCCTACATCCGACTCCACCCCGCCGATGACGTCGTCATCGCGCGCTCGCAACTGCTCGGCGGCACCGTCGTCGAGAACGTGGCCGTGCGCGGCCTGATCCCGCCGGGCCACAAGATCGCCATGCGCGCCATCGCGCCGGGCGAGCCTGTGCGCCGCTACAACCAGATCATCGGTTTCGCGAGCAAGCCCATCGCCGCCGGCGAGCACGTGCACACGCAGAACCTCGACATGGGTCCGGACAAGGGAGATTTCGAACGCGACTACGCCTTCGGCGCCGACGTGAAGCCCGCGCCCGCCAAGCGCGAGGCCACCTTCATGGGCATCAAGCGCGCCGACGGCCGCGTGGCCACGCGCAACTACATCGGCGTGCTGACCAGCGTGAACTGCTCGGCCACGGCCGCGCGCGCCATTGCCGACCACTTCTCGCGCAAGACCAATCCGCAAGCACTTGCGGCGTTCCCGAATGTCGATGGCGTGGTCGCGCTCACGCACGGCACCGGCTGCGGCATGGACACCGAGGGCATGGGCATGCAGATTTTGGAGCGCACGCTCACGGGATACGCCACGCACCCGAACTTCGCGGGCGTGCTGGTCGTCGGGCTCGGCTGCGAGGCCAACCAGATCAACGCCTGGCTCGCGACCGGCCACCTGGCCGAGGGCGAGAACTTCCGCACCTTCAACATCCAGGACACCGGCGGCACGCGCAAGACGGTGGAGAAAGGCGTCGCGCTCATCAACGAGATGCTGCCGCGCGCCAACGCGGTGAAGCGCGAGCCATGCAGCGCTGCGCACATCACCATCGGGCTGCAGT
>Ga0207655_1003877_pt1 | contig 10880 bp, 8 predicted proteins | sample KBSM44metaG_FD_184398 | JGI IMG/M metagenome (GOLD analysis project Ga0207655, IMG submission 184398) | Miscanthus rhizosphere microbial communities from Kellogg Biological Station, Michigan, USA - KBS M4-4 metaG (SPAdes) (version 2) | ecosystem: Host-associated > Plants > Roots > Rhizosphere >... | reverse complement strand
GTCCTTGAGCGCCTTGAGGCGGGCTTTCATCTGTTTCTTGGAGAGGTGGAACCAGAACTTGATGATCAGCGCGCCTTCGTCGCACAGCATCTGTTCCAGCCGTTCGGCGCCGGTGATGGCCTGGTCGAGTACCGCGTCCTTGAATACCCCGTGCACACGCCCCTGAAGCATCTGGCTGTACCAGTTGCCAAAGAACACCCCCATCCGCCCCTTCGGTGGCAGCGCCCGCCAGTAGCGCCAGGCCGGTGGCCGGGCCAGTTCCTCGTCGGTCTGCTGGTCGAAGGTGAGCACATCGATCATGCGCGGGTCCATCCACTCGTTGAGCAGCTTGACCGTCTCGCCCTTGCCAGCCCCTTCGATGCCGTTGATCAGCACAATCACCGGGAACCGCGCCTGCTGCTTGAGCTCGTACTGGGCTTCGAGCAGCGCTTCGCGCAGGGCAGGCACTTCGGCGTCGTAGGTTTCCTTGTCGATGCTGTGACCGATTTCGGCGGATTCGAACATGCAGTGGCTCCTTCAATGGATAAACAAGACTAGCGGATTTGTGCTGTGGCTGTGCCGCTGCAACCTGCGCAAAGAGCGTAGATGGCATAAAATCCCGGCATCCGCTGCAACCGAGCCCACCATGTCCACCCTCCTCCAGCATGCCCAGATCGACTGGGACGACCAGGGCCGCCCCCATTCGCGGCAGTACGACGACGTGTACTTCGCGGTCAACGAAGGCATCGAAGAAACCAAACATGTCTTCCTCGGCCAGACGCGCCTGGGCGAACGCTTCGCCGACCTGGCGCCGCACGCCTGCCTGGTGATCGGCGAAACCGGGTTTGGCACCGGCATGAATTTTTTCTGCGCCTGGCAGTTGTTTGACGAACACGCCCATGCCGACGCCCGCCTGCATTTCGTCAGTGTCGAAAAGTACCCGCTCGGCCACGCCGACATGGCCAGGGCAGTACGCCTGTGGCCAGAGCTGGCTGCTTTTACCGAGCCATTGCTTGAGCAGTACGTGGCGGTGCACCCGGGGTTCCAGCAGTTCACCTTCGACAACGGTCGGGTCACCCTGACGCTGTTGATCGGTGATGTGCTCGAACAACTGCCGCAGCTCGATGCACACATCGATGTGTGGTTCCTCGATGGCTTCGCCCCCGCCAAGAACCCCGACATGTGGACCCCTGAACTGTTCGCGCAACTGGCGCGGCTGTCACACGCGGGCACCGTACTGGGCACCTTCACCACCACTGGCTGGGTGCGGCGCAGCCTGGTCGAAGCCGGCTTCGCCATGAAGAAAGTGCCGGGGATCGGCAAAAAGTGGGAGGTGATGAGCGGCGCCTACACTGGGCCGACAGCCACCCGTCAGTACGTGCCCTGGTATGGCCGCCCGCACAGTGTCGAAGGGCCGCGCGAAGCCTTGGTGATCGGGGCCGGGCTGGCGGGCAGTGCCACTGCCGCCAGCCTGGCCAGGCGTGGCTGGCAGGTTACGGTACTGGAACGTCACGACGCCCCCGCCCGGGAAGCGTCCGGCAACCCGCAAGGGGTGCTGTACCTCAAGCTGTCCGCCCATGGCACCGCCCTTTCGCAGATGATCCTGGCCGGTTTCGGCTATACCAGGCGCCAGCTCGAAAGCCTGCAGCGTGGCCGCGATTGGGATGCCTGTGGGGTGCTGCAACTGGCGTTCGACAACAAGGAAGACGAACGCCAGGGCAAGCTGGCCGCAGCCTTCGACCCTGACCTGTTGCGCGCGCTGGGCCGTGAAGAAGCCGAGGCGCTTGCCGGGGTGGCCCTGCCGGCAGGCGGCCTGTTCTACCCGGAAGGCGGCTGGGTACACCCGCCGGCCCTGTGCCTGGCGCAGTTGCAGCACCCCGGGGTTCGGCTGCTGGTGCACCATGAGGCGGTCGCGCTGCGCAAGGTCGATGACCTGTGGCAGGCCTGGGATGGCGAGCGCCTGCTGGCCAGCGCCCCCCTGGTGGTGCTGGCAGGTGCCGCCGATGTACGGCGTTTCGAGCCCTGCGCACAGTTGCCGCTCAAGCGCATCCGCGGGCAGATCACCCGCCTGCCGGCGACCGACGGCAGCCGTGCCCTGCGCACGGTGGTGTGCGCAGACGGCTATGTAGCGCCCCCTCGGGAGGGCGAACATACGCTGGGCGCCAGCTTCGACTTCCACAGTGAAGACTTGGCGCCGACCGTTGCCGAACATACAGGCAACCTGGCATTGCTGGATGAGATCTCCACCGACCTGGCACAGCGACTGGGTATTGCCTCGCTCGACGCCGAGCAGTTGCAGGGCCGTGCAGCGTTCAGGTGCACCAGCCCCGATTACCTGCCGATCGTCGGGCCGATGGCCGACCCGCAGGTGTTCGCCGAAACCTTTGCCGTGCTGGCCAGGGATGCGCGGCAGGTGCCGGAAGTGGACTGCCCCTGGCTCGACGGGCTGTATGTGAACAGTGGGCACGGGTCACGGGGGTTGATCACGGCGCCGCTGTCGGGCGAATTGATTGCTGCATGGGTGTGTGGCGAGCCTTTGCCGGTGCCTCGTGCAGTGGCTGAAGCGTGCCATCCGAACCGGTTTGCGTTGCGCAGGTTGATTCGCGGTAAGTGAAAGGGTTGGGGCATGGCTGGAGATCAGTTGCGCCTGTGAGATCGAGCGCCGCGCGGGCGGCGCTCGATCTCACAGGCGCAACACCCCCCAAGCCAAACCCCCAGCACCCCACCCATATAACAGATTGATCTAAAACTCCTGCAAACCTCCCCGGTCAGTTCCTTAAGGCGCCTGCTTCCGGGCGCCGCCTCCCCAACGGAAAAACCGGTAAGGACTTATGTGCGGATTAGCAGGAGAGTTACGTTTTACCCCCATCGACCAAGCCCCACGCCCGGCCGACTTGGCCGCTGTGGAGCGCATCACTCACCACTTGGCGCCTCGCGGCCCGGACGCCTGGGGCTTTCATAGCCAAGGCCCGATCGCCCTCGGCCACCGCCGGCTGAAAATCATGGATTTGTCCGACGGCTCGGCGCAGCCGATGGTCGACAATACCCTGGGCCTGTCGCTGGCCTTCAACGGTGCCATCTACAACTTCCCCGAGCTGCGCCAGGAGCTGCAGGACCTGGGCTACACCTTCTGGTCCGACGGCGACACCGAAGTGCTGCTCAAGGGCTACCACGCCTGGGGCGCAGCCCTGCTGCCCAAGCTCAACGGCATGTTTGCCCTGGCCATCTGGGAGCGTGACAACCAACGCCTGTTCCTGGCCCGCGACCGCCTCGGCGTCAAACCCCTCTACCTGTCGCGCAACGGCGAGCGCCTGCGTTTCGCCTCGACGCTGCCTGCACTGCTGAAGGGCGGCGACATCGACCCGGTCATCGACCCGGTGGCGCTCAACCACTACCTCAACTTCCACGCCGTGGTACCGGCGCCGCGCACCTTGCTGGCCAATGTGCAAAAGCTCGAGCCGGGCACCTGGATGCGCGTCAACCGTCACGGCGAAGTCGAACGCCAGACCTGGTGGCAACTGCAATACGGCGCCCACCCCGACGAGCGTGAGCTCGACCTGGAAGGCTGGACCACCCGCGTGCTCGACGCCACGCGTGATGCCGTGGCGATCCGCCAGCGCGCTGCGGTGGATGTTGGGGTGCTGCTGTCCGGCGGTGTCGACTCCAGCTTGCTGGTCGGCCTGCTGCGCGAGGCCGGCGTAGACGACCTGTCGACCTTCTCCATCGGCTTCGAAGATGCCGGCGGCGAACGCGGCGACGAGTTCCAGTATTCCGACCTGATCGCCCGCCACTACGGCACCCGCCACCACCAGTTGCGCATCGCCGAACACGAGATCATCGACCAGTTGCCGGCCGCGTTCCGCGCCATGAGCGAGCCGATGGTCAGCCATGACTGCATCGCCTTCTACCTGCTGTCGCGCGAAGTGGCCAAGCACTGCAAGGGCGTGCAAAGCGGCCAGGGCGCGGACGAGCTGTTCGCCGGTTACCATTGGTACCCACAAGTCGACGGCGCAGAGGATGCCTTCGGCGCCTACCGCGACGCATTCTTTGACCGCAGCCACGCCGAGTACCGTGACACCGTGCAAGCGCCCTGGCTGCTGGAAAGCGACGCCGCAGGCGATTTTGTCCGCGAACACTTCGCCCGCCCCGGCGCCCGCGACCCGGTAGACAAGGCCCTGCGCCTGGACAGCACGGTGATGCTGGTCGATGACCCGGTCAAACGGGTCGACAACATGACCATGGCCTGGGGCCTGGAAGCCCGTACGCCGTTCCTCGACTACCGCCTGGTGGAGCTGTCGGCACGCATCCCGGCGCGCTTCAAGCTGCCCGATGGCGGCAAGCAGGTGCTCAAACAGGCCGCCCGACGGGTGATCCCGCATGAAGTGATCGACCGCAAGAAGGGTTACTTCCCGGTCCCTGGCCTCAAGCACCTGGAAGGCGCAACGCTGGGTTGGGTGCGCGAGCTGCTGACCGACCCCAGCCAGGACCGTGGGCTGTTCAACCCGGCCATGATCGACCGCTTGCTGAGCAACCCGCACGGCCAGTTGACCCCTTTGCGTGGCTCCAAGCTGTGGCAGCTGGCAGCGCTCAACCTGTGGCTGAGCGAACAAGGAATCTGATCGATGAAAGCCCACGAAATCGCCTACGGCCAGCGCCTGCTGCGCGGCCAGGCACCGTCCTACGAGCGCTTGCAGGCGCGCCTGGCCGGCGATGGCAGCGAGCCCCACGACCAGCCACGTGCCTTGCACTGCGGCTGGGGCCGGCTACTGATCGGCCACACCTACCCGGACCCGGCCAGCTTGGCCGAGGCGCTGCAGGCAGAGCGCCCCGGCGAGCGCGACATCGCCCTGTACGTGGCGGCGCCGCAGCAGCTGCTGGCCCAGGCGCCACAACAGCTGTTTCTCGACCCGTCCGACACCCTGCGCCTGTGGTTCACCGATTACCGCCAGGCGCAACGGGTGTTCCGCGGCTTTCGCATCCGCCGGGCACAGAGTGACGCCGACTGGCAGGCGATCAACGGCCTGTACCAGGCCCGTGGCATGCTGCCGGTGCAGCCCGAACTGCTGACCCCACGCCACCTCGGCGGGCCGGTGTATTGGCTGGCCGAAGACGAAGACACCCACGCGGTTATCGGCAGCGTCATGGGCCTGAACCACAGCAAGGCCTTTGACGACCCCGAGCACGGCAGCAGCCTGTGGTGCCTGGCCGTCGACCCGCACTGCACCCGCCCTGGCGTGGGTGAGGTGCTGGTGCGCCACCTGATCGAGCACTTCATGAGCCGAGGCCTGGCCTACCTGGACCTGTCGGTGCTGCATGACAACCGCCAGGCCAAGCGCCTGTACGACAAGCTCGGCTTTCGCAACCTGCCGACCTTCGCGGTCAAGCGCAAGAACGGCATCAACCAGCAATTGTTCCTCGGCCCAGGCCCTGAAACCGGGCTCAACCCCTATGCGCGGATCATCGTCGACGAGGCCTATCGGCGTGGCATCGAGGTGCAGGTGGACGATGCCGCAGGCGGGCTGTTCACCCTCAGCCTCGGCGGGCGCCGGGTGCGTTGCCGCGAATCGCTGAGCGACCTGACCAGCGCGGTTAGCATGACCCTCTGCCAGGACAAACGGCTGACCCAGCAGACCCTGCACAACGCCGGCCTGCACGTGCCGGTGCAGCAACTGGCCGGCAATGCCGACGACAACCTGGCGTTTCTCGACGAGCACGGCGCTGTGGTGGTCAAGCCGGTGGATGGCGAACAAGGCCAGGGCGTGGCGGTCAACCTGACCACCTATGACGACGTCAGCCAGGCCATCGAACACGCCCGGCGTTTCGACAGTCGCGTGCTGCTGGAAAGCTTCCACCCCGGCCAGGACCTGCGCATCCTGGTAATCGGTCACGAAGTGGTAGCGGCCGCCATTCGCCACCCGGCGCAGGTAATAGGTGACGGCAAGCACAGCATCAAGGCGCTGATCGAAGTCCAGAGCCGTCGCCGGCAAGCCGCGACCAGTGGCGAAAGCCGCATACCGCTGGACGATGAGACCGAACGCACCGTACGTGCCGCCGGCCTCGACTATGGCAGCGTGCTGCCTGCCGGCCAGCGCCTGGCCGTGCGCCGTACCGCCAACCTGCACACCGGCGGCACGCTGGAGGACGTGACCGAGCGCTTGCACCCGGTGCTGGCGGATGCCGCCGTGCGGGCTGCACGGGCGCTGGATATTCCAGTGGTGGGCATGGACCTGATGGTGCGTGATGCCGAACACCCGGATTACGTGATCATCGAAGCCAACGAGCGGGCCGGGTTGGCCAACCATGAACCGCAGCCAACAGCCGAGCGCTTTGTCGACCTGCTGTTCCCGCATAGCCGGGCGTTGGCGTGAATCAATGACGGCCTCTTCGCGGGGCAAGCCCGCGCCCACAGGTTATCGCTGCGGTGAGCCTGCGAAAAGGCCGGTAAGGAGTGCATATGTCTGAACATCACCACCCCGAACCCGATCTGGACTACCTCAAACGCGTCCTGCTGGAGATGCTCGCCATCCCCAGCCCCACCGGCTTCACCGACACCATCGTGCGCTACGTAGCCGAACGCCTGGACGAACTGGGCATCCCCTTCGAGCTGACCCGCCGGGGCACCATCCGCGCCACCCTCAAAGGCCGGCAAAGCTCGCCCGACCGGGCCGTGTCCGCCCACCTGGACACCATCGGTGCCAGCGTGCGGCAGGTGCAGGATAACGGCCGCCTGGCCCTGGCCCCGGTTGGCTGCTGGTCGAGCCGTTTTGCCGAGGGCAGCCGGGTCAGTGTGTTCACCGACACTGGCGTGTTCCGCGGCAGCGTGTTGCCGCTGATGGCCAGCGGGCATGCCTTCAACACCGCCATCGACCAGATGCCCGTGAGCTGGGACCACGTCGAAGTGCGCCTGGACGCCTATTGCGCCACCCGCGCCGACTGTGAAGCCCTGGGGGTATCGATTGGCGACTTCGTGGCGTTCGACCCCTTGCCCGAGTTCACCGACAGCGGCCACATCAGTGCCCGTCACCTGGACGACAAGGCCGGGGTAGCCGCCTTGCTGGCGGCGCTCAAGGCGGTGGTGGAAAGTGGCCAGCAGCCGCTGATCGACTGCCACCCGCTGTTCACCATCACCGAAGAAACCGGCTCTGGCGCGGCAGGCGCCCTGCCCTGGGACGTCAGCGAATTCGTCGGTATCGACATTGCCCCGGTAGCGCCAGGGCAGGCCTCCAGCGAGCATGCGGTGAGCGTGGCCATGCAGGATTCTTCAGGGCCTTACGACTACCACCTGTCCCGCCACCTGCTGAAACTGGCGGGCGACCATGAGCTGCCGGTCAGGCGTGACCTGTTCCGCTACTACTTCAGCGATGCCCACTCGGCGGTAACGGCAGGGCATGACATCCGTACCGCGCTGGTGGCGTTCGGTTGCGATGCCACCCACGGTTATGAGCGCACCCACATCGACAGCCTGGCGGCGCTCAGCCGGTTGTTGTCAGCGTACCTGTTGAGCCCACCGGTATTCGCCAGCGACTCGCAGCCGGCCAATGCCTCGCTCGAACGCTTCAGCCACCAGCTGGAGCACGATGCGCAGATGGAGAGCGATACCCGGGTGCCGGCGGTGGACAGCCTGGTTGGTAATAAAGGCTGAGCCCCTGGGGCCGCACAGCGGCCCCAAACCCTCGAACTTTTCGCGTAGCATGCCCACACACTTAATTCCCCAGAATCGCCCCTGCCCATGCTGATCCCCTACGACCAACTGCAAGCCGAAACCCTGACCCTGCTGATCGAGGACTTCGTCACCCGCGATGGCACCGACAATGGCGACGATACCCCCCTGGAAACCCGCGTGCTGCGCGTGCGCCAGGCGTTGGCCAAGGGCCAGGCGTTCATCCTGTTCGACCCGGAAAGCCAGCAATGCCAGTTACTGGCCAAACACGATGTGCCACGCGAACTGCTGGACTGACCTTCAGGCAATACGAGCCTTGCGCGCCTCACCCTCCTTGATGCGCTTGTACACTTCAGCGCGGTGCACTGGCACCTCGCGCGGCGCACTGATCCCGAAACGCACCATCCCGTCTCGCGTCTCCACCACCATGATGCGGATGTCATCGCCGATAGTGATGACCTCGCCCACTTCGCGCCCTATTACCAGCATGATCCGATCCTCCTGCGACAGGGAAAACCGGAGCCTGCCTCGGGTACAGATGGCTACACAATGGCTCCAGGGCAATTCAGAACAAACCTACATTCATAGGTAAAACCCCCTACAGACAGATCATCGCGCCGGGGCTTTGGCGCGCATTTTCACCGCCACTTCGGCCATCTCGTCATACAGTCGCGCGGGCGCCTCGCACTTGAGCTGCCAGGCTTGACGTCCAGCCTCGTGCGGCAGGATCAGGAACTCGCCGGCGGCGACTTGCCGGTGGATATACGCGGCAATATCGACCGCGCTGATCGGTGAGCCTTCCAGCAATTTGCCGACCTGGGCTTTCATGGCCGGGTTCGGGCCACGGAACGAATCGAGCAGGTTGGTCTGGAAGAACGACGGGCACACCACGTGCACCGCCACCTGCAACTGGCGCAACTCGACCAGTAGGCTCTCCGACAACGCCAGCACGCCAGCCTTGGCCACGTTGTAGTTGCTCATGCCCGGGCCCTGCATCAGCGCGGCCATCGAGGCGATGTTGATGATTCGGCCCTTGCTGCGCTCCAGCAACGGCAGGAATGCCTTGCAGCCCTTGACCACGCCCATCAGGTTGACCGCGATCTGCCAGTCCCAGTCCTCCAGCGACAGCTCCGCGAAAAAGCCGCCCGAGGCGACGCCGGCATTGTTGACGATCACATCGATGCCGCCAAAGCGCTCTTCGCACGCCTGGGCCAGGGCGGTGAGCTGGCTGTAGTCGCGCACATCACAGCGCTGCACGAAGCCCTCGCCACCGGCCTCACGGGCCAGCTCCAGTGTTTCGCGCAGGCCTGCCTCATTGACGTCGGCCAACGCCAGGCGCCAGCCCTCGTGTGCCCAGCGCAGGGCGATCTCGCGACCCAGGCCGGACCCGGCGCCGGTAATCATGATGCGGTTTTGCATGGTGGCAGGCCTTGTTCTGATGGGTTGTCAGGCGAGTCTAATCAAGGCATTGGCATCAGGCAGGATCCATCAGGGTAGTGAATGGGCGGGCATGACCAAGCGGTCAGTACCGAGCAAATGGAATCTTTCACAAGCGGCACCGGTCCGAATTAACAAGAGGCCAGCAGTCCGAGGCCCTTGACCCCTAACCACGCAAGGACTCCGCCATGACCACGATCCTCATCATCATCCTGATCCTGCTGCTGATCGGTGGCTTACCCGTCTTCCCACACTCACGCAGCTGGGGCTACGGCCCATCCGGCATCGTCGGCGTAGTGCTGGTGATTCTGCTGGTGCTGTTGTTGTTAGGCATGATCTAGCCGGCCATGAATGAAAAAACCGCGATACGGGCATCACCCGTATCGCGGTTTTTTATGACCTCAACGATCAGTGCGAGACAGCACCGGAGGCGCCCAGGCCAGTCTGCGATCGCACGAACTGCGGGAAGAACAGCGCACGTTCGTTTTCAGCTGCCTTGGACTTGTCGGTGACCGAGAAGAACCAGATACCAACGAAGGCAATCAGCATCGAGAACAGCGCCGGGTACTCGTACGGGTAGATCGCCTTCTCGTGGCCGAGGATCTGCACCCAGATGGTCGGGCCAAGCACCATCAGGCCCACTGCACTCACCAGGCCCAGCCAGCCACCGATCATGGCGCCGCGGGTGGTCAGTTTCTTCCAGTACATCGAAAGCAGCAGTACCGGGAAGTTGCAGCTGGCGGCAATCGAGAACGCCAGGCCGACCATGAAGGCGATGTTCTGCTTCTCGAACAGGATACCCAGGCCGATCGCCAGCACGCCCAGGGCGATGGTGGTGATCTTCGACACGCGGATCTCGTCCTTGTCGTTGGCCTTGCCCTTGCGCCATACGCTGGCGTACAGGTCATGGGACACCGCCGAGGCACCGGCCAGGGTCAGGCCCGCTACCACCGCCAGGATGGTGGCAAAGGCCACCGCCGAGATGAAGCCGAGGAACACGCTGCCACCCACGGCATTGGCCAGGTGCACCGCTGCCATGTTGTTGCCACCCAGCAGGGCGCCTGCGGCGTCCTTGAAGTCCGGGTTGGTGCTGACCAGCAAGATCGCGCCGAAGCCGATGATGAAGGTGAGGATGTAGAAGTAGCCGATGAAGCCTGTGGCGTAGAGCACGCTCTTGCGCGCTTCCTTGGCGTCGCTGACGGTGAAGAAGCGCATCAGGATATGCGGCAGGCCGGCGGTACCGAACATCAGCGCAAGGCCCAGGGAGAACGCCGAGATCGGGTCCTTGACCAGGCCGCCAGGGCTCATGATCGCCTCACCTTTGGCGTGCACCTTGATCGCTTCGGAGAACAGGGTGTTGAAGTCGAAGTTGACGTGCTTCATCACCATCAGCGCCATGAAGCTGGCACCGGACAGCAGCAGCACGGCCTTGATGATCTGTACCCAGGTGGTGGCCAGCATGCCGCCGAACAGTACGTACAGGCACATCAGGATGCCAACCAGGATCACCGCCACGTGGTAGTCGAGGCCGAACAGCAGCTCGATCAGCTTGCCGGCGCCGACCATCTGCGCGATCAGGTAGAACGCCACCACCACCAGCGAGCCGGAGGCCGACAAGGTACGGATTTCCTTCTGCCCGAGGCGGTACGAGGCCACGTCGGCGAAGGTGTACTTGCCCAGGTTGCGCAGGCGTTCGGCGATCAGGAAGAGGATGATCGGCCAGCCGACCAGGAAGCCGATCGAGTAGATCAGGCCGTCGTAGCCAGAAGTGAACACCAGGGCGGAAATACCCAGGAACGAGGCC
>Ga0207655_1003875_pt1 | contig 10882 bp, 7 predicted proteins | sample KBSM44metaG_FD_184398 | JGI IMG/M metagenome (GOLD analysis project Ga0207655, IMG submission 184398) | Miscanthus rhizosphere microbial communities from Kellogg Biological Station, Michigan, USA - KBS M4-4 metaG (SPAdes) (version 2) | ecosystem: Host-associated > Plants > Roots > Rhizosphere >... | reverse complement strand
CTCCGGTCGCGGCGGCGCGGGCGGCGGCGGCTTGCGGCTTCGATAGACCGCGCCGACATCGCGCGTGTCGGCGATGGCGTGGCAGGCGAAACCGGCCGCCGTCAGCGCCCACACCAGCGGCTCGTCCGGCGCGTGCGCGTGCAGAGTCGCGCCCGGCGCGGCCAGCTTCGCCAGGCCGCGCGCGAAGGCCGGGGCGAAAGCCGGCGCGCAGGAGGAAATCCGGAAATCGTCGACCCGCGCTTCGATCTGCGGCAGCACGGCGTCGGGCGCGCCGACCAGCAGATCGAGCGTCACGCGGCCGTCATCGAGAACGATCCGGTGGAAGCCCGGCACATTCAGCGGCCATTGGTCCCGCAGCCGCGCATCGGCGATGCGTGCGGCGTCGGGCAGCTGCGGCGCGACGGCCAGATAATGCAGCGGCGCGCCAGCCGGCGAAGCGGCCCGCGCCCATGCGGCCAGAAACCGCGCGCCATCGGCGAAGTCCGTATCGAGTACGACGCGCCGTGGCTCGTTCGCCGTCGTCACTTGCGCCGCTTCCGGCAGAAGCACGCCGGATCATGATCGTCGACCATGCCGATGCCCTGCATATAGGCGTAGATGATGGTCGAGCCGACGAACTTGAACCCCAGCTTGGCCAGGTCCTTTGAGATGCGGTCCGACAGTTCCGTCTTGCTGGCGCGCGGGCCGTCTCCGGAAACGATGGGCTTACCGCCGACGTAAGCCCACAGCAGCCGATCGAGGCTGCCGCCGCCGGCGCGCAGGCGCAGATAGGCCTGCGCGTTGGTGATCGCCGCCGCCACCTTCAACCTGTTGCGCACGATGCCCGGATCGGCCAGCAGCGCCGCCACCTTGTCGGCGTCGTAGGCGGCGATCTTCTCCGCGTCCCACTGGTCGAAGGCGGCGCGGTAGGTCTCGCGTTTATTGAGGATGGTCTCCCAGCTCAGCCCCGCCTGCGCGCCCTCCAGATTGAGCATCTCGAACAGGCGCGTCTCGTCGTGGCACGGCACGCCCCATTCGGTGTCGTGGTAGTGCAGGTACAGGGGATTGGCCGGATTGGCCCAGCCGCAGCGTGTCTTAGTCATGTGAGTGGGAGAAATGGTGGCGCGTTAGTATAAAGTATTCAACCGGCGCCGGTTGAATGCTCAATTGTTAGCTTGCCTTTAAAATATTACTCTAGAACGGCCATCTTCTCGGGAAGAATGCCACGATGCACCTCACGCTTGAAAGTTCCGAATGGAATTAGCTCCAGATTTTGCGGTCCTTTTCAATGCGACGCCCGCTGCCTGTATGGTGATGACGCCGGATTTCACCATCGTCGCGGTCAATGACGCCCATTTGGAAGCGACCGGCGCAGTGCGTGAAGATATTGTCGGACGTGACATCTTCGACGCCTTCCCTTCCAATCCTGTCCATGTCGATGGCGACGGCGTGTTCAACGTGCGCGCCTCGATGCTGCGCGTATTGCAGACCAAGCGGCCCGACATGATGCCGATCCAGCGCTATGATGTCCCGACCCAAGGCCGGCCGGAAGCCGGATTTACGGTGCGCTACTGGAAGCCGGTGCACTTCCCGGTGCTCGACGGCAGCGGAGAAATCGCCTACATTGTCCAGCACGTCGAAAACGTGACGCAGGCAATGAACGATACCGAGCATGTAAACGAGATGCGCGCCGAGATTTCGGTGCAAGCACAGCAGATTAGCAGTCTGCGCTACATCGCCGACCTGTTCCAGCAGGCGCCTACATTTATGGCAGTGCTGACTGGCGCCGAACACCGCGTCGCGTTCGTCAACGGCGGCTATCTAAAGCTGATCGGTCACCGCGACATCATAGGCAAGACCATGGCGGAAGGATTGCCCGACGCCACAGAGCAAGGCTACGTTACGCTGCTCGACCAGGTGTTTCGCAGCGGCGACGCCTATGCGGCCGACGGCGCCAAATATGCCGTGCAGCCCACGCCTGGCGGCCCGGTCAACGAACGCTTTATCGACTTCGTGTTCCAACCGATCCGCAACGCCCACGGGGAGCTCAGCGGCATTTTGGTACAGGGCGTGGACGTTACTAAACGTATGCTCGACGAGAAACGCCGCACCGCCCTGATCCAATTCACCGACGCGATCCGCGACCTCAAGACACCCGAGGACATCATTTTTCAGTCGTGTCTCATCCTTGGCCTAAGCCTCGGGGTAAGCCGGGTCGGCTACGGGACCATCGATCCCGTGGCCGAGACGCTGACGGTTGCACGCGATTGGAATGCGCCCGGGGTGGCGTCGTCCAGGCACTGTCCAATGTGCTCAACAAGGCGGTCAAATACACACCGCAGCGCGGCCACATCGCCCTCGAACTCGATGTCATCGAGGGACAAGCCCGCATCAGTATCGCCGACAACGGCATCGGCATCGAGCCCGAATTGTTACCGCTGGTCTTCGACTTGTTCACCCAGGCGGAACGTACGCCGGACCGCGCACAAGGCGGCCTGGGCCTCGGTCTCGCGTTGGTAAAAAGCATCGTCGAACTGCATGACGGTTTGGCACAGGTCGCTAGCGAAGGCACGGGCAAGGGAAGCACATTCGCCATTATGCTACCAATGGTAGGGACGGAGCATGAAATATCGGACGCTACCCTGATGCGTGAACACCAACACGACGGCGCGGGTCTGCGCGTGCTCATTGTCGATGATAATCAAGATGCCGGCACCATGCTGGGGTACATGCTGGAGGCGGCTGGCTACATGGTTCGCGTGGAAAGCGATGCCGCAAGTGCTATACGGGCATCGCGGGAATTCGGTGTCGAGGTATTTATCCTGGATATCGGGCTGCCCGACATGGATGGATATGAACTTGCGCGCCGCCTTCGCGCGGATGAGCGCAACGCCGGCACTGCCATCATCGCCCTGACCGGATATGGACAGGCGGAGGATCGTGCGTTATCGGATGCTGCCGGATTCGACCACCATTTTGTCAAGCCCGCCGACCATAAGGAACTGCTGCAAATTCTCACCAGCCTGGGAATCAGCCGCATGCGTAAAACCCGGTAAGTCGCCCGTGCCCCCGCAATATCTCCGAGCCGCTTCAGGTACGCCATCGAACGGAAGCTGCCAGGGATGTGGGATACTGGATGCCCCCAAGCCACCAAATAGGAGCAGCGCATGCAGTTCGAGGCAACACTGGAATGGAAACGCGGCGGACAGGATTTTATCGGGCAGCGCTACAGCCGCGCGCACACCTGGCGCTTCGACGGCGGCGCGGTCGTGCCGGCGTCGTCGTCGCCGCTGTCGGTGCCGCTGCCGATGTCCGACGCCGCCGCCGTCGATCCGGAGGAGGCGCTGGTGGCCGCCGCGTCGAGTTGCCACATGCTGTTCTTCCTGTCGATCGCCGCCAAACGGGGCCACACGGTCGACAGCTACACCGACCGCGCCATCGGAACGCTCGGCAAGAACGCCCAAGGGAAGATGGCGATGACGCGCATCGCGCTGCGCCCGGCCATCGTGTTCGCCGGCACCGCGCCGCCCGGCGAGGAGGAGCTGCACGCCATCCACCACGAGGCGCACGACAAATGCTACATCGCCAATACGCTCAACTGCGAGGTGGTGGTCGAGGCGCCGCCGGCGTAGTCGGACCGGGTCAGGTTTCCAGGTCGCTCGACAGGCCAACGCGGCGACGCTCGCCGCCCAGCGACAGCGGTCCTTCCAGATTGCTGACCAGCCGTACCTCGCCGCCGGCCACGGCGGCGTCGAGTTGATGCATCAGGCGCGGGAACAGGCCGTCGGCACGGGCGCGCGCGGTGCCGTACAACGCCGCCCAGGCGTTGCGGCCGGAGCGCTTGGCGATGTACAGGCCCTGGTCGGCCAGCTCCACCACCTGCGACCATGACAGCAGGCGCGGTTGCGCCGGCAGGAAGGGGAAACAGGCGAAGCCGATCGAGCAGGTCTTCGACAGCCGCACGCCGTCCGGCAGCACGAACTCGCGCTCGGCGACGACCCGGCGCATGCGCTCGGCCACCACGCGCGCGTCGTCGCGGTGGGTGGCGCGCGCCAGCACCAGGAACTCCTCGCCGCCCCAGCGGATCACGTAATCCGATTCGCGGAACACTTCGCGCAGGCGCTCGGTCATCTGCACCAGGATGGCGTCGCCGGCGGCGTGGCCGTAACGGTCGTTGACTTCCTTGAAGTGGTCGATGTCGACCATGAAGAACACCAGATCGTTGGGCGCCCGCGGGTCGCATCCGGGCGGCTGGCCGCGGTGCTGGCCGCCGTCGTAGCCGCGCAAACTCATCGCCACGTCGGCGTCGACGTTGCGCAGGAAGAAGCGGCGGTTGCGCAGGCCGGTCAGCTGGTCGGTCAGGCTGACCTCCTCGAGCGCCTGGTAGGCGCGCTCGAGCTCCAGGTTCTTTTCCAGCAGTTGCTCCTGGGTCGCGCTCAGCGTCTTCAGCGTCGCCGCCACCTGGCGGTAGGCGCTGGCGTTGTCGAGCGCGATCGCGCCGTACGCGCACAAGGTGCGGAAGATCAGCCGTTCGCGCTCGCCGTAGGCGTTGGCGTGCAGCGACTGCACCGTCATCGCCCCCAGCACGCGCTCGCCCACGCGCAGCGGCGCGAACAGCAACGTCAGGGTCGGCAAGGTGCCCGGGATCAGGTTCGGCGTCACATCCGCCTCGCCCAGTTCGATCAGGATCTCGCGCCGCTCGCGCACGCAGCGCGACGTGTTGGCGCGCGGGTCCGCCAGCGAATAGCGCCCCTCCGGCAGCGGATTGCCGGCCTCGACGCCGAACGCGCACGACAGCCACACGCCGTTCGGCTCCAGCAGGAAAATCGAGAAGTGCGTGGCGTCGAGCAGGCCGTGCACGTGGCGGTCGAGCGCGCGGAACACCGCCGCCGCGTCCAGGTGCGCGGTGATCTCCTGGCCGATCGCGCTCAGGTGCGCCAACGTCGCGCTGGTTTGCTGCAGCACCTCGGCGCGCTGCGCCTCGGCCGCCGCCAGCTGGCGATGGTGCTCGGCCTCGGTCTGCGCGCGCTCGGTCTGGTACTGCACCTGCATGGCGATGGCGCGGTTGGTGGCCTGCTGGCTGTGGGTCTGGTCGCGCGCGGCGCCGGCCTGCAGCGCGATCGCGTAGGCGCGCGCGTGGTCGCCGATGGCGGCGTACTCGCGCGCGGTGGCGTCGAGCAGCGCGCCGGGCACCGTGTAGCCGTCGATGGTGGCGGCGATCTCCAGCGCCAGCAGCAGATAGTGCAGCACCGGATTGGGCGCCATCATCAGGTCCGGCCCGGGCAGCGTGTGGCGCGCGTGGATATCGGCCAGCACGTTGAGCGCGGCGATCTGGCCCAGGGCGTCGCCATGCTCGCGCGCCAGCGCCAGCGCGCCGCGCACGACGGCCAGCGCCTCGTCCGGCCGGTCCAGGTGCGACAACGCGTGCGCCTGGCCGCGCCGCGCGCTGCTCTGGAAATCGTTTTGCGCCAGCGCATCGCCGCGCGCGGCGAGCCGGGTGAAGCTGTCGAGCGCGGCCGCGTGGTTGCCCAGGTCGAGCGCCAGATCGCCCTGGTACTCCAGCGCCACCGCGTAGGCGCGCGAACCGGACAGCGGCGCCAGCACCGCCAACGCCTCGCGCAGCAGGGTCTGCGCGGCCTCGCGCTGGCCCAGCTGGCGCAAGGTCTCGGCGGTCTGCATCAGGCACATGCCGATGGACAGCGGCCAGCCGGCCGGACGCGCCAGGTCGAGGCCGCGCTGCATCCATTCCAGCGCCGCCTCGTGCGCGTTGAGGCTGGTGAAGCCGTTGCCGATGTTGGTGGCGATGATGATGGCGCGGCGGATCTGGCCGGTCACCAGCGCCATCTCGAAGCTGGGCATCAGATGGCCGATGGCGCGGCCGTACTCGCTGCGCTGGAAGGCGCAGGTGCCGAAGTAATCGCTGACCCAGCCGGCGGCGATCGGCGCCAGGCCGCCCGGATCGGCGTCGAAGCGGCCGTCCCATTGCCGCTGCGCGGCCTGCCAATCGCCGAAGGCGGCGCAAATGCCGGCGGCGGCGTCGATCACGTCCACCCGCACCGGATCGCCGCCGGCGCGGGCGGCCGCGCCGGCCTGTGCCAGCCAGCGGTCGCCGGCGGCGCTGTCGCCCCGGTCGTTGGACACCCAGGCCAGCACCCAGCAGGCGTCGGCGCGGGCGCGCGCCGACGCGGCGGCGACGGGATGGTCGGCGGCCTGCCCGAACAGCGACAACGCCTGTTCGGCCTGGTATTGGGCGGTGTCGAGCTGGCCGTTGAGCCATTCGGCTTCGGCGGCGATCAGCAGCAGGCGGCCGCGCACCACCAGCGCGTCGGCCGGCGGCAGCGCGCCCAGCAGGGGAACGATGTCGGAGGACAGGGCGCGTGCGCGCGCGGGAGCGCGCTGGCGCAGATGCCAGGCGAGCGCCACGAGCAACGGCAAGCGCGCCGCGCCGGATATCTCCGGCAACACGGCCTCCCACCGCGCCAGCTCCTCATCGAGGGCAAACATGTCCACCAAGTGACGTCCTTTGACTGTGTGTCGTCCGCCGGGTCTAGTTGCCCGAACGTATTTAAACGCTGTGACAGCATTATTCCACAGTTTTCAGGGTCGCCCGCCGCCCCGCTCCAAGTGCCTGAATGCAAAGCGATTTTTGGTTCTTTTAGAGTAATTTTTACTGCGTTTTCGGCGCCCCGTTCTTTCCCGCCGCCATCTGCGGCACGGACTTCATGTGCTGGGCGATGGTCGGTTGCAGCTTGGCCGCCAGCGCCTTGATGTCCGGGTCCTTGGCTTTTTGCCGGGCGTCGGCGACCAGTTTGTGGGCGGCCTTGTGATCGTTGACGCCGGCGCTGGCGACATAGGCCTTGTCGAACTCCTCGCCGCTGAGCGCGTTGAGCCGGTCGGCCATCTTCTTGTGCCGGGCGTCGGGCTCGGTGGGCAGGGTCACGTTCTTGGCCTGCGCCACCTGCCGCACCTCCTGCAGGCCCTGGGTGTGGTCGTCGACCATCTTCTGGGCGAAGGACTTGACCTCCGGCGAGCTGGCTTTTTGCAGCGCGATGTTGCCGGCGGCGACCTCGTTGACGTTGGCCTGGGCCAGGCCGGTGAGGATGCGCTGGTCGCCCTTGCTCAGATTTTGCGCGATGGCCGCGCCGGCGGCCAGCAAGCCCACGCACGCGGCGACGGCGATCCTGATCTTGTTGTTCATGATGGATTCCTCCCAAAAGGATGACGAGGAATTAATTTTACAAAGCCGGGACCAGGGCGGACGCACCTTACGGCGATGCAAGAACAAGGACGCAACGCACGGCCACGACGAAAAAAAGCGCCGGCAAGCCGGCGCTTTTTAGGGACGCAACAACGCTTAGGAAGCGTGTTTGCTGATCTCGATCAAACGGGTCCGCATGGTGTCGCTGGCGGCGGGGCCCGGCGCGAACATGTAGTCTTCATCGTTGATGGCCAGGCCGCTGTTGGCGTCGACCAGCACCTGATCGGCCGGTTTGCCGGTTTCGCGGCTGACCACCAGCAGGCTGGCGCCCTCCGGTGCCAGATGTTCGTTGCCCCAGGCGATGAAGGCCAGCAGCACAGGCTTGAAGTCGCGGCCGGCCTTGGTCAGCAGGTATTCATAGCGCGGGGGACGGGCGCTGTACTGGCGCCGCTCCATCAGGCCGCCTTCCACCAGCCCGGCCAGACGGCGGGTCAGCATGTTCGGCGCAATCTTCAGGCTCTTTTCAAATTCGTCGAAACGCGACAAGCCGTAGAAGGCGTCGCGCAGGATCAAGATGCTCCACCATTCGCCAACTTTACCCAGGCTGCGTGCGATAGGGCAAGGCATGCGGCCGAAATCGGTATGTTTCATTTGTAACTCCTTGGTTCAGGTTGAACAGGAAAAATCATTTATGGAAAACACTGCGCGGTCGACCTGCCGGCACCGAGGCCGGCGGAGGTGAGCGAGTTGTATTCGGGATAGCTATGTGACAATGTAAGTATTTTTCGATGTCAATTTTTGTCTCCTTTTTAACCCTGGGGTTTACTTATTTCCTCTATAAAACAACAGTTTTCGGCCTGTTTCCATCTCCAACATAGACCAAAAAAAATACTGGAAACTCTCCAAAACTCACGACGGAAAGCAGGCTTGGACCCTGGCGGAAGGTACGAGCCGAACCTCCACAAACCGGCGGCGGCCCGCGCGCAGCCGTGCCGCACCACCCAAATTCCAAAAGACAACAATTTTACAATTGCCATCTCCCAACACTGAATCAATTATTGATGATCTAAAAAAACCGTGCTTTTGCTGCAAGTGACCAGGGTTCTGTAGGCGGAGAAAACTATTAAAAATTTTTAAAAGATAGGCATAATACGCAACAGGGCGTCACGAATTTATCAATCATCCAAGGTGAACCATGCCGACGGCCAGTGACAGTACGCAGCGCAAAATCCTCATCGTGGACGACTCCGCGTTCGAGCAGCGCGTGCTGGTCGACCTGCTTAGCGAGCTGCCCTACAAGGTGTCGGTAGCCTTCAACGGGCTGCAGGGCTACCAGCTGGCGCTGGCCAATCTGCCGGACCTGATCCTGCTGGACGTGCGCATGCCCAATATGGACGGCTACACGGCGTGCCGGCTGCTCAAGGCCAACCCCGTGACGCAGGACATCCCGGTGATCTTCCTGAGCGGCGCCGACGCCGACGAGGAGCGCATCATGGGCCTGTCGATCGGCGGCGTCGACTATGTCTCCAAGCCGTTTTCGCCGGGCGAGCTGGCCGCCCGCATCCAGGTGCACCTGAACCTGGCGCGCCGGGTCAGCGACCGCGGCCTGCAGGCCTCCAACGACCCCGAGTCCGGCACTGGCGCCGCCGCGGGCGGGGCCGACAGCGATCCGGACGCGGTCATCGTGGCCGCCGTCAAGCGCCTGATCGCCGACAACCTGGCCACCTTGCCGGGGCTGGCGGAGATCGCCCGCAGCGTCGGCACCTACCGGGAAAAATTGTCACAAATCTTCCGCGAGCAAACCGGCATGACGGTGTTCGCCTTCATCCGCGAGGCCCGCATCCGGCGCGGCGAGGAGTTGCTGCGCGACACGGACATGGACGTGCAGGATATCGCGCTGCTGATCGGATTTAACAATGCCGGCAATTTCGCCACCGCCTTCCGCGAACGCAACGGCATCACGCCGAGCGCCTTCCGCACCTCGAACCAAAGAAAAACGCCGCAGGCCTGACGGCGCGCGGCGTGTCTTGGAGTGTTAACCCGTAGGCTTTTAGCGATACGCTTGCGGGCTTGCGAGCTTTAACGCAGCCGGAACACGCTGACCACCGCCGCCAGATTGGCGGCCTGCTCCTGCAGCGACCCGGCGGCGGCCGCCGCCTCCTCCACCAGCGCGGCGTTTTGCTGCGTCACCTCGTCCATCTGCGTGATGGCGCGGTTGACTTCCTCGATGCCGGTGCTCTGCTCGTGGCTGGCGGCCGAGATCTCGGCCACCACGTCGCTGACGCGGCGCACGCTCGCCACCACCTCGGTCATCGTCGTGCCGGCCCGCTGCACCAGCGCCGTGCCGCTGTCGACCTGGGTCACCGAGTCGTCGATCAACTGTTTGATTTCCTTGGCCGCCGCCGCGCTGCGCTGGGCCAGGTTGCGCACCTCGCTGGCGACCACGGCGAAGCCGCGCCCCTGCTCGCCGGCGCGCGCAGCCTCCACCGCCGCGTTGAGCGCCAGGATGTTGGTCTGGAAGGCGATGCCGTCGATCACGCTGATGATGTCGACGATCTTGCGCGAGGCGGCGCTGATCGCCTCCATCGTCGCGATCACCTCGCCCACCACCTGGCCGCCGTCGGTGGCCGTGCCGGACGCCGATTGCGCCAGCTGGTTGGCCTGGCGGGCGTTGTCGGCGTTCTGCTTGACGGTCGAGGTCAGTTCCTCCATCGCCGAGGCGGTCTCCTCCAGCGAGCTGGCCTGCTCCTCGGTGCGGCTCGACAGGTCGAGGTTGCCGCTGGCGATCTGGGCCGAGGCGGTGGCGATGGTGTCGGTGCCGCCGCGCACCTCGCCCACCACCCGCAGCAGGCTGTCGTTCATGGCCTTGAGCGACAACATCAGTTGTCCCGTCTCGTCCTTGCTGGTGCTGGCGATGTGGCCGGTCAGGTCGCCCTCGGCCACGCGGCGGGCGATCACCACCGCCTCCTGCAGCGGCGCGGCGACGGCGCGCGACACGGTCGTCGCCAGCACCAGGCTGATGACGATCAGCGCCGCCAGCGTACCGAGGATGAGCTTGCGCGCCAGCGAGAACGTCTGCGCCGCCGACGTGTCGGCCGCCATGCTGCCGTCGTCGTTGATCTTGACCAGCGCGTCGAGCTGCTCGTTGACCTGGCGGAACACCTTGTTGGAGGCGCCGCGGAACAGCATCCGCGCCTCGTCCTTCTGGCCGGCGCGCGACAGCGCCGTCAGCTTCTTGCTTTCGGCCTGGTAGGCCTCCATGGTTTTTTGCAGCTCGGCGTAAATGCGTTTTTCCTCCGGCTCCGACACCAGCGCCGCGTACGAGGCCTGCTGCTTGCCCAGCGTCTCGAGCCGGGTCGCCATCGATTTCTCGGTGGCCGCCATGTCGGCCTCCTCGGCCAGCAGGATGTGGGTCGATTCGGAGATCCGGTAGCGCGACATCGACGTCTGCATCTGGCCCAGGTAGCGCACGGCGGGCAACCAGTTGGTGGCGATGTCGGTCGAGGCCTGGTTGACCTTGACGAGCTGGTTGATCGAGAACAGGCCGAGGAAGCAGGTCAGCGCGATCACCACCGCGAACGCCAGAATTAACTTCTTGCCTATCTTGAGATCATAGAACCATTGCATTTTGTGCTCCATATTTTTTCCACTTGGAAATGAATGATAGAGCGTGCCCAGGACAATGTCGATTTTTGTCGTGTTTTT
>Ga0207655_1003864_pt1 | contig 10904 bp, 8 predicted proteins | sample KBSM44metaG_FD_184398 | JGI IMG/M metagenome (GOLD analysis project Ga0207655, IMG submission 184398) | Miscanthus rhizosphere microbial communities from Kellogg Biological Station, Michigan, USA - KBS M4-4 metaG (SPAdes) (version 2) | ecosystem: Host-associated > Plants > Roots > Rhizosphere >... | reverse complement strand
TAGTGCTCTGGTTGCTGCCCGAGTCACCCGAAACGCCTGAGGAACTGCTACCTGACGATGATCCGCTCGACGAACCACTTCCCGAACCTGAGGAGGTGGTCATACCGGATCTGACGGTGCTTTTGATTTCCTGCACGTCTCCAAATGCGTAGACGTCAAACACCTTGGTGTCGAAATAGCTGACCTGCACTGACCGTGAGGTGGGATTGAATCGATAGGTGAGTCCCAGCCGCGCGGTGACCTCATCCAGCAGACCCGAGGCTTTCCCTGTGAAGCGCAACCCACTGACGAGGTTCGGTGTCAGCATGGATGCGAAGTCAGAACTTCTCCCCTGAGAGGCCTGCGCCAGGTTGGAGCCGCCCGTAATACCTGCAGGCAGCAACCCGGCCAGGCTATCAGGGTTGGGGGCCGTGCTGATTGGAGGCGCATTGTTGCCCTGTGCAGGTGCATTAGCGTTCAGCAGGCCAGGATTGAGCGCATCCGGCGAGACCAGGACAGGGATCCCGCACTGTCTGGAAATGTACTGGGCAATTTCAGCAATTCCGACACTGCCAGCAGGCCTATATGCGACCTCACAGTCATACTTGGTGGGGATGCCTCGTCTCGCAACAACTGGCTGCGTTGAAACCCAGGGTTTGTCGCTGAATATCACTGTGTCCCGACGTTCCTGTTGCTGCTTGTTACGCTGGATAGCCGCGTAACGGCCGGCAGAATCGGCGGTAGCCTCTGCCCGTGCAGCGGCTTCATCCACCCGTTGCACTGAGCATGCTGATGCCGTTAGAACAGCGAGACTCAGAGCGGTCTGACGCATGAAGGGCATGCTCATTTTTTCCTCTCCGATACGTGCAGAACCTGCTGACCATTGCCCTCATTACCGTCCACCACAAAGGACCGTTTGGCGTTGTCGTACAGCGGGAATATCTGCCTGACCGCCGAACTGAAGGAGCCTGTAAAACTCAGCGGTGCTTCGATGGGGTAGTCCAGGTCCTCCGGTACCCAGATAACCTGCCAGCCGGCCCGCTTGGCCCAGTCTTCGACCGATTGACGCAAGGTACTGCCCACAGGTGCATTCCACGTTTGCTGTGGCGCAACGGTTGCTACGGGTTTCGCTGCTGGTTCAGGTTTCATCGGAGCCTGGCTGGTCGAAGCGATGCTCTTGGTGACGGTGGTCTGAGATGTGGCCTTCGCCGGAGCCGCGCTCACAGGAGTCGGCTTTTGCTGGGTAGGGGTGCCTTCCTTGGCTGGGGTGCTGATGGATGCAGCTGGTTGCGCTTTTGCCTGCGTGACGACCGTGGTTTGCGGTTGCCCTGCAGGCGATGTGTCCTTGCTGAATGGGGTTCCGGTTGCCGGGGCAGTTACAACGGTAACGGCAGGGGAGGTGCTGGCTACCGAGGTTGATCCAGTGCTGGCCGGTTGCGCAGGTTGAGCCAGTGCCACGGGCTTAGACGTCTCCGGCAGTTGGTAACCTGGCCGCAGTACAAAACACACACCGCGCGTTACTTCGTTGACCTTGACCTGCCATGCCGGACCGGCCAGTACCTGCAGCGTGTTGCGCAGGCTCATTGGCCCTAGCTTGTACTGGGCAGCAGGAAGAGGGCGTGTGAACAAGATGTTTACGTGACCGGTGCTCGGTGGGCACAAGGTGTAGCCTGAGCGGCTGACCACATACTGCATCGCATCCTGGACGGACGGATGCATATTGGCCGGAATGCTGACATCGATGATCTGGGCCATCAGGTCACGCTGTTCGGCCTCTGGAGCGGTATTCACCAGAGCGTATCGACCATAGCGAACCATCGGCTCCTGACCGGACTTGGCGCCACTTGAGTACAGGTCTGGCGAGAGCAGCTCAGGATTCTGGCTGCTATCGAAAGCTGGTCCAACCGGTTTGTCCGCTACAGACGTGCATCCGGCGAACAACGCGAGTATGGAAAGTGTAGAAAGCTGCCTGATCATGTGTGCCTTGACCCCATTTCTTGATGGTGGCCAAGGTGCCAGCGCTTAGGTTGCAAAGCACTGCTAAACCCTTAACGGATCGCTTCAGGTTATCTATGGAAGAGATGCATGTGGACGGAAGCGGTCCTCAATTACGCGACAACTCCACAGCTCAATGCATGCCGGTACCCATGCAGCACTTTTTGTATTTTTTCTTCGATCCACACGGGCACGGCTCATTACGTCCGACATCCGCGCCAGAATTGGATGTTTGGATCACTCTTTCTACAACGTGATCCAGGATCCTTAAGGTCTTCATCGTATGCTGAGCCATCTCTCGTTCCTCGCTTGAAAGAGGAACGGTCGCATCAACCGCGAAGATCGTCTCAGATCCACCTTGGCCGCCTTTTGTGTCAGCTCCGAAAATTAATATCTCCTTCGCTTTCTGGTATTTGTACATCGCGACGTATGCGTAAAGCTGCATGCAATCCGTCCGTGCCTCTCGGTAATCCTGATATGACGCAAAGCCATCATCCCAAGGGAAGAACACGAATACATACAATCGGTCTGGCTTGGCGGTGGACGGTAACGTGCGCGCAGAGCGGATGCCCTTGGGCACCAAGTCGAACTTATCGAGCATTGCCGATGCCAGAAAGCTGCTTGAATACAGGTTCTCAGACGCCAAAATCTGAAGAGCATTTGAATGGCCAATCAAAGGAAGATCCTTGGCCTCACCTACACATGCCTCGGTAATGGCATCAGCGAATCGAGCGATGATCTCGTTCCAGAGCTTCGCCTTTTTCTTATGGCCATACCGGAGCGCGTAAGCCACTGTCTGACGATAATGCTTCCATTCCCCTTCCGGGATCCTGAAGGCGTGGCCTTCATAGCCCTTCGGTGCTCTCAGATCGCCGAAACCGTACCCACCATCTTCCTGCAGATATGTTGCGAGCGTCTCCTCCTCTCCAGCGCTGGATAAGAAGGTTCCATTACGAATAACCCGCTCCTTCGTCTCCAGGTAGTGGATAAAATCTTCCGGTGTGCACAGCTCCTCGAAAAGCAGCTTCAGACCGCTTTCATCAAGTACATGGACGAATGTTTTTCGTGGATCGACATCGCCTACGAGGAACGGCTCCTCCAACAAAAGATCTTCAGGAACCTCGTAGTGGTACACCAGCGTTCCATTACTACCAGGTCCTACCGAATCGAAGAAACGTTGGGCGTGCTGACCAATCCCGCCAGTGACCGCTACCAGATGGATCTTCAACCCTGGTTTAGTCAAATCGAACGGGAACGGATCCTCCAGCTTACTGTTGAGAAAGAGCTTGTCGGGATGGTTTCTGACCAAACTCTCAGCCCCATGCAGCTGCTTGGCAGACTCCTTGACTGCAGCCCGGTACCAGCGGCTCCAGGCCAACTGGATATCATTGTGCTCCTGAAAGTTGACATGGCCTTTGTCCGAGAAAATGACGAGAGTGTTGTTGAAATAAATCGTCAGGTCGGCGAACTCTTTACCCTTGCCTGTTGAGCGGAACAGGCTCGGATAACACCAGAGACTGAAGAACGTGTTTGACACGATGGCAGACAGGACCCTCTCACTCTCGTTGACACTGGGTTCTTTCAGAATTGGTTTCAGCACTCAGATCGTCCTTTTTCTTTGGCGCGCTTTGAAGGGGCATGGCATGTAACGACTCCACGCGGCTTGGCTAAGCAACATAGCTCGAAGTCATGGCCTCCTGCCACAGCCGATTAAAGAATCTCGGCAAGGGCTTTTTTGCTCGACTCCTCCGCTTCCGGATCGATCAGATCGCTGGCCAGGGCGCGCTTATCCATGAGCATCTGCCACAGCTGCTGGTCGATGGTGTCCTCAGCTAGAGGGATTTTGACGACAACCATGCGCAACTGCCCGTTGCGATAAGCTCGATCCTCAGCTTGGTCCTGCAGCCCCGGTGTCCATGGAAGCCCCAAAAAAAAGACATAGTTCGCAGCAGTCAGGTTGTAACCTGTTCCGGCGGCCGACCTGGTCCCGATGAACACCCTGCAGTCCGGATCCTGCTGGAAAGCATCAATCGCCTTCTGTCGTTTCTTGGGCGAGTCACTGCCTACCAACGTCACGCACCCGACGCCCATCTTGATGCAGTGCTCACGCAACGTGGCCACGGATTCCTGATACTCGCAGAAGAGGATAACCTTGTCGTCGACGTCCAGCTCGGCCATCAGATCCGCCAGGATCCGTACCTTCACGCGTTCGAGCAGTTGACGCAGTGCGCCCAGCCTTGCGAATCGGTGCTGGTCGCTCCGCATGATCTGGTTGTACTCGTCACGTTCTATCTGGCTCAGTATCACCGGTACAGTCTGCCGCTGCTTCCCCTTCAGGTTGGGCAGCACATCCTTACGGCGACGAAGCATCCAGTCGGATATCTCATCTCTAAGCGTCTTGCGAAACTCAGGACTGCCGGCGAATCGCTCGCAGAACTCATTGAGGGGCAGTTGTCCGATTGGATGGCCTGAAAGCCTCAGCAGTGTGTGCAGCTCCGCTTCGCGATTGAGCACTGGCGTGCCCGTCAACAGGTAGCGGTTTTGTACCTGGGCAGCAATGTCGAAGCCGTGGCGTGTCCACGCTGCAGTGGGTTCCTTGAGTCGGTGAGCCTCGTCAATGACCATCACCGCGAAACGGCTCGCGTGCATGACAAAATCACCCAGCCTCTCGTAGTTCACGATGATCCAGCCAGCACTGGCATCAAAGGTTTGCATGGCGATCTGAGCTTGGGGAAACACCATCAGGATCTCGCGCTGCCAGTTGATGATCAGGCTGTTGAGCACAATAACCAGAACCGGTTTACCTTGTGCGCGTATGCCAGCGGCGATCACAGCCTGGCGAGTTTTGCCCAGTCCCATGTCGTCGGCCAGTAGCGCGCTCGTGCGCTGCAGCAGGTGCTTGATTCCTGCTGGCTGATGATCCATCAGCGAGAATCCTTCCAGCGCCTTATCGATATCGGCACTGGTCAGCTCGGTGTTTTTGATGGATGGGACAGATGCCAGGTAGATACCTGAATCTGAAACTTCCTCTTCGCTTTTGGTCGACTCCGGAGAGTGGCCACCCAGACTGATACTGGTGACCTCATTCACCGCCTTGACCGACCCGTCAGCGAGCAACTCCTGCAGCGTGTCCAGAATTTCGAACTGATCTTCGTCCAATCCCAGTTCCAGAATCAGGTTACTGCGAACCAATTCTGGTGTGCCCTGCACTCGCCAGGCTTTGCCCGCCGAGAGGAACACCCCACGCATGCGCTTGGCGATTGCTACAGCACCAGGATGAAAATCTCCCGACAGGATCACACCGCCTTCCGCCAGCGGCGCGAGCCTGAACTTCATCCCCCAGGTGAATGCGTCACGGTGCACGTCGGACTGGGCAGAGGTAATCCTGTCTCTGAATGCTTGCCAGCTTTCGATGTGTTTGCCATCTGCGAGCTCTGCCAGCTCCCGATAGAGCACATCGAGGTCATCGAGTAGCTTGTCTTTGGGCACACGCCAAAACTGGTTCAGTGGGTGATCAGACCTGCGTATGAAAAAGCCCCTCCGGCGAAGCAAAAGCTTGTTTGCACCTTGTAGGTAACTGAGGGACAGCCCGAAGTCGTAGCCATCGAAAATGGCTTTGCGAAGCAATACCGGACGCTTGTTCATCAATTGGGCCGATGCCATCTTCAGAGCCCCTTGTCCAACAAACTGTTAGCCCAGCCCACGATCTCTTCCCCAAAGCGGATGTTGAACACCGATTTTTCATCAGCGTAACGCGCCATCTTCATCGCCATATTTGGCCATTCCAGGAGCACGGGCATACGACCGCTTCTGACTGCGGCCATGAATAACTCAAAAGCGTTCATCACTACCGAGTGAGCATCTGGGGTTTTGTTTTCGTGGTCTCTAATCTGAGCGATATGCAGATGCTGAGGTGTAAAATCGCCAGTCACTCGCTCATTGCGGCCTGTTCTGAGTGTGAGCTCGACCGATGCCAGCGGCAGCCCTTCAGATCGGATGGATAAGAGTCGGCAGTTGCCCGAATATGCACGGAAGTCGTATGTGTCGATGCAGTGACCCAGAGAGCGATGCTCCTGGTCTAAGTCTGCTGGGCAGCGTAATTCGACGATCTGCAAACCGGTCGTACTGCAGGTGATTGGATCACTGCCCAGCAGCAGCCCCGGCCACCTTGTGAAACAGTCAGATGGCTCAGGCGGGTGATCCCGCTCCAGCCTCGCTCTGATGTCTGCGAGTGCGCCATGGAACGCATCGACTACATTGGATATTTGGCGGAAGTTTAAACCGCTTAAGAACGCGTACAGCCGGCGCTTGGTGTTACGAGCCTCGCAACTTCCAGCGCGGTCTAGATTGTCGAACAGCTCTCTGAAATCAACAAGTTTGGTCGCTATGCCTGACCAGGCGGGGTCCGCCCAGTCAGTAGGGCAGCCCGCCAAAAGATTGTTCATATCACGCAATGGTCGGAGTAATTCCCATGGAATCGCTGATCTGAACGAATAGAAAAAACGCCATTCTGCTTTGGTTCTCGGGCGACGATTGCCTAGCAGAGAGCCCGCGATCAAATGCTCCCAGCCTGCCTCAAGGCCCTCAGAATTCAAACGACTGAGCGCGCTGCCGGTGTCGTAGACCCGCTGCTGGCCAAGGAAACGGATCGAGGACGTCGGTACCGAGAACAGCCATGCCAGAACCCTGTTAAGCGGCAAGCCAGTGTCGACTGCCTTTCCCACGAACCCGGCCCCGTCCATGATGGTTTCACCCTCCCAGGAGCAGCAAAACCCCTGAAGTTCGAACCATGGGCATTCCACCAGCAGTCCACCTGCGATCATGGGCCACGGCATTCCAACCCCAACGATCAACACCGGCACCAACACCGGTTGTGCTTTCAAGGCCTGTAGTCGACGTGTGCGATCGCCTTGAGCGAGCCAGTTGTAAAGTTTGGCAGAAGGGCACTGCACAGAACGCACTGCATGCAACAGCTCCTGGTCGAGGTTCTGACAAAACCTCTTCAGTGCCGCGCCGATACAGGTGATGTAAAAGCGGCCGCGTGGCGCGTAGAAACGTTTGTTCCGGCCCTCTGAACTAAGCGCGCCCATATTGTATTTCACCAGCGGTCTTATACTAAGTTCCGCTTCACCCCGCGCCAGGTCCCGTGCTGGTTTGCAGAATGAGGTCAGAAGTGCATCCGCGCTGTCATGAGTAATCAACTGATGAGCCAGCTTCAAAGCTTGGCTCGGACTTGGTGCGTGCCCGGGGACTTTTCTCTTCTCATCAAATCGCACAGCTGAAATCAGCTGGCCATCGAAGTATTGCAGCTGCCTTCCGATCCGCGCCACAGTTGGACGTGCAACCGAGCCATCGTTATGCAGAGCAACGCACCAGCATCGAGTTGAGGAGGTGTGAGTCAGGTAGTGCAGTATGAACTCGTCACGTGCTTCCGCCGGTACGTTGAAATGATCAGCCCAAGTGTTGGCGACAGCTCGATGACGTTCTGGGAATTTCGCAATATCGAGAAGAGTTTGGACGAAAGTTGTTTCGCAAATAGGCTCGGCGGTCATGAATCAATGAGCTCAAAGTGACTTGAGGCAGCACTGTCCTAGACCTGATCTTCGCTCGCCATGCGTAACCGTTAACGTGGGAGAGTGGGTTAATCGCGCTGAGTCAGAACTTGAAGCTTTGCTGTTGCTCCTGGGCAAACCCCTTTAGCCACGATGCGCGCATGGCTGGATGCCGGTAGGGGCATTCGTGGAGAGGGATGCCTTTAAGTGCCGCTTCAGCACCCGCGAGCATCACGGCATGGTGAGGATTGTTGAATCGACGCCGATCCGAAGTCCCGTGCGTCGCTGTAGGGGCTGTTCTCACAACTGAGGGTTCCCGTGGAGTAGATCGCATACATCTAAGACTTCACGAACGAGGCGAATTTTTCACTCTTCAAGGTATTCAGTTGTCGCCAGCTCCTTAGCTGCCCGCCGGGCTTCTTGGACATCCAGGTCGTTCATACGTGCTTCAAACAGCTCATTCAGTGTCATCTCATCCTCCACTGATGTCCCGGTGATGACTCCTCCATTACTGATAACCGCCTCATTCAATTCAGTAGTCAGGGCTGTCCTTGATACGGTGTCGTTTGGCATGCGGATGACATAGGTAACGAAGTTGTTGATGTCACTCATTGGATTCGACCTGTAAGAGAATAGTCGTCAAGTGGGCTTCCCGATTCGCAGATTCATTTAACCAGCAGATCCACGAGGAGGGCGTTTTTCGCCAGCGGGTGAACAATGCAGAAGTACCTGCCTGCTGATGGAGAACAACGTTGATCAGTGTCGTTTCCACCAGCAGCTTCACGCAGAGGGCGCGATTTTTCGCACAGGTTTCCTACACAGGAATATCGTCGTCGAAATGCGGAGCTGCATCATTTTGAGTTGAATTCCGGTCGGTATGCTGTTGCTCGCTTTGCGGCTGGTTGTATGACTGGGAAGGGGCCAATTGCACCGCTTCAACCCGGTGGGGAAGGATTGCGACCCGCGATGCCTGCACTTTCAACGCAGAAAACTCCTTACCGTCCTTGGTCCAGTTATCAATGATCGCTCGCCCTTGGATCATGACCCGCATGCCCTTTTGGAACAGGTTGGCATAGTGTTCCGCATCGCGGTGCCAATATTCTACGTTGGCCCAGAAACCGCCTCTGTCCTCAAAGCCTGATCCATCGGCTTTCGGAATTGAATTGTCAAAGTAAACGTTCAGCCGTAGCAAGCGGCGCGGATCTTTGTTGCCGTTGGCGAACTCCTTAAATTCTGGAGCAGAGCCAAGGTTACCTTCCCAGTCTACTGATGTGCCCATGTTAGGACTCCTTCTGCGTGTGCGGTGAAATGCCGCTGGATTGTGAGATCTGTTGCAGCCGTCCTGAGTAAACGGCATCTGCCTGGGCCATCTTTTCGGCACATTCGGCGGCCTGCCGGCCGATGGTATGGACCAGACTTATTTGCATATTCAAAGCGACGCGTTGCTGTTCCATGGAGTGCAGATCCTGGAGCAGTGATTCGGGTGTTCTGGGATCGGCCAGCAAGCTGGACCAAACAGTGACGCCCATCTGCCGCGTTCCCATTTCCTGCCAGCGGAGAAAAACTGTGCCAGCGCTTGTGCGTTGCCGAACCATCCGCACAGGTAGAAGGGTGTAGGGATGCCTGTTCGCCTGGGCCAGCACTTGATCTTCAGCCAGCGCATTCAGATCGGCTTCAAGGGACCGGCATAACTCTGCCAACTGGAGCATCCCCCCCTTACCTTTAAAAGGTTTTAAAAGGCCTTTTAGGAAGGGCGCATGTTGCAGTGCTACGAAGGCATCCTGTTGCAGGGGTTGGAAGGCACCCTGTTGCAGGCTCTGGCGCTCTTGATTCTGGTGCGCGGGGTTGGCCGTCACGTTAATCACTCTGCGGACTCAGGTTCAGACTTGTCAGGGTGCGGCTGGCCCAGCGTGATGGTCTCCTCGAAGCCGTCGTCATCACCGTCTTCACTGACCGCGGCATTTGATGCCGAAGAGGGGGACGGCGCGAAGCTTGATTTGCGAGTTCCTTCCAAAATGTCTTGGGGGATTTCACCAAACGATGCGTACATCTCACGAGCCTGCTCGGAACGTGCGTTCTTGGCCGCAAAATCATCTCGGCTTGCTCCCGAGAACTTCCAGCGCTGACTCAAACCGAAAAGACGACGCAGGATTGCAGCCCCCTCATCGAGCCACTGGCCTTTGGCGTTGTTGTCTATAAGGCCGACGTGGCTGGCCAGAAGAATGCGCCGCACGAGCTCGTCGTAGGCAGTGAGCAAAAAGACCGCTTTGAACGCCAGCGGCGTGGACAGGAACAGCGGCAGTGTCACCGGCTGCACGGATAGGTTTTGACCTATTGAAAGCATCGGCGGCAGTGAGGCCATAACTTCGTCCAGCCTGGCGTCGATATCTTTCATTTCCTGTTCAGAGGCTTCGATCTTTTCTTCTATAAGGATCAGAAACCAGTCTGAATAAGGATCGTCCTGTTCGCAGCCACGCTTGATGCGATTTAGGATGTTGGCAAAGCCGCTCAGGCCGATCATGCCAGGCTTGCCTTCGGTGCGTTGACGCCCAAACCAGAGGCGCGAAGCATGGTGGGTGTGCAGGGTCAGGTTGACGCTGCTTCGCAATGAACCGAGGTTGAGCTGAAAGTTGTCAGCCATGCTGAGCGCTTCCTTTATAAGAAATGATTGATAGGGCGAGGCAAGACTGCCTGCGCGTATAACTCAGGGTCAGTAACAAACCGTTTCTTGATCGGAATGGTTTTTTGGCGGAGACCCTGATTTTCGTGGGCTTGCGTGTGGAATGACTCAGAGCTGTGCTGGAAGTGATTCCCGGGGAATCACCCTGATAGGCGCTCAAAGTGATGCCAGTGGCATCACCCAGACTGGAGCTGGAAGTGATTCCCGGGGAATCACCGTGGTCGGTGCTCAAAGTGATTCCAGTGGAATCACCCTGATCGGCGCTGAAAGTGATGCCAGTGGCATCACCCAGACTGGAGCTGGAAGTGATTCCCGGGGAATCACCGTGGTCGGTGCTCAAAGTGATTCCAGTGGAATCACCCCGTTCGGTGCTGGAAGTGATTCCAGTGGAATCACCCTGATCGGCGCTGAAAGTGATTCCAGTGGAATCACCCTGATCGGCGCTGAAAGTGATGCCAGTGGAATCACCCAGACTGGAGCTGGAAGTGATTCCCGGGGAATCACCGTGGTCGGTGCTCAAAGTGATTCCAGTGGAATCACCCCGTTCGGTGCTGGAAGTGATTCCAGTGGAATCACCCAGACTGGAGCTGGAAGTGATTCCCGGGGAATCACCGTGGTCGGTGCTCAAAGTGATTCCAGTGGAATCACCCTGATCGGCGCTGAAAGTGATGCCAGTGGCATCACCCAGACTGGAGCTG
>Ga0207655_1003859_pt1 | contig 10912 bp, 9 predicted proteins | sample KBSM44metaG_FD_184398 | JGI IMG/M metagenome (GOLD analysis project Ga0207655, IMG submission 184398) | Miscanthus rhizosphere microbial communities from Kellogg Biological Station, Michigan, USA - KBS M4-4 metaG (SPAdes) (version 2) | ecosystem: Host-associated > Plants > Roots > Rhizosphere >... | reverse complement strand
TCCAGCCGATCAGCGATTCGTCGATCAGCAGTTCCTTGGTCGGGGACAGGTCCAGACCACGGGCGCAGATTTCTTCGAATTCTTCACGGTTGTAGGCGATACCGCCACCGGTGCCGCCCATGGTGAAGGACGGACGGATGATGCACGGGAAGCCCAGCTTTTCGAGGACCGCGTTGGCCTCGTCCATGGTGTGGGCGATACCCGAGCGCGGGCATTCCAGGCCGATGGCTTTCATGGCCTTGTCGAAGCGCGAACGGTCTTCGGCCTTGTCGATGGTGTCAGCGTTGGCACCGATCATTTCTACGCCGAACTTCTCCAGAACGCCTTCGCGCTCCAGGTCCAGGGCGCAGTTCAGTGCGGTCTGGCCACCCATGGTCGGCAGCAGGGCGTCCGGACGCTCTTTCTCGATGATCTTGGCGACGGTCGCCCACTTGATCGGCTCGATGTAGGTGGCGTCGGCCATGGCCGGGTCGGTCATGATGGTCGCCGGATTGGAGTTGACCAGAATGACGCGGTAGCCCTCTTCGCGCAGGGCCTTGCAGGCCTGGGCGCCGGAGTAGTCGAATTCACAGGCCTGGCCGATCACGATCGGGCCAGCGCCAAGAATCAGGATGCTTTTAATGTCTGTACGTTTTGGCATGGGTTGTCACTCGAATCCTGTGTCAGTCGGCTGAGCCGTCTTGAACATTCTCTGAGGTGCCGGGCGCAGTCGGACGTGGGTCCGGCGCCGCAGCACCTGCTCGCTACAGTCGCAAGTCAGCCGCTTAGCGGCGCTTGGCCATGGCTGTGATGAAGCGATCGAACAGCGGCGCGACGTCGTTCGGGCCCGGGCTCGCTTCAGGGTGACCCTGGAAGCTGAACGCGTCCTTGTCGGTGCGCTCGATACCCTGCAGGGTACCGTCGAACAGCGACTTGTGGATGGCGCGCACATTGCCCGGCAGAGTGGCTTCGTCCACCGCAAAACCGTGGTTCTGGCTGGTGATCATGACCACGCCGGTATCCAGATCCTGGACCGGGTGGTTGGCGCCGTGGTGGCCGTGGCCCATTTTGACAGTCTTGGCACCGGAGGCCAGGGCCAGCAACTGGTGGCCCAGGCAGATGCCGAACACCGGAATCTGGGTTTCAAGGACTTCCTTGATGGCCTGGATAGCGTAGTCGCACGGCTCGGGGTCGCCAGGGCCGTTGGACAGGAACACGCCGTCCGGGTTGAGCGCCAGTACTTCGCTGGCTGGCGTCTGGGCCGGCACCACGGTCACGCGGCAGCCGCGCTCGACCAGCATGCGCAGGATGTTGGTCTTGACGCCGTAGTCGTAGGCAACCACGTTGTACGGCAGGTCAGCGGCAGCGATTTCAGGATGGCTGTCGGTTTTCAGGCTCCAGACGCTGGAGCGCCACTCGTAGCTTTCCTTGGTGCTGACGACTTTCGCCAGGTCCATGCCCTTCAGGCCCGGGAAGCCGCGGGCTGCTGCGATGGCGGCCTCTTCGGAAATATTGTCACCGGCCATGATGCAGCCGTTCTGTGCGCCTTTCTCACGCAGGATGCGGGTCAGGCGGCGGGTGTCGATGCCGGCGATGGCGACGACGTTGTTGGCTTTCAGATAGTCAGCCAGGGACATCTTGTTACGCCAGTTGCTCGCTACCAGTGGCAGGTCACGAATCACCAGGCCCGCGGACCAGACGCGATCGGACTCGGCATCTTCCGGCGTGGTGCCGGTGTTGCCGATGTGCGGGTAAGTCAGGGTGACGATTTGCTGGGCATAGGAAGGATCGGTAAGGATTTCCTGATAGCCGGTCATTGCGGTGTTGAACACCACCTCACCAACGGTCTGACCGTCGGCTCCAATGGCTTCGCCGCGAAAAATGCTGCCATCAGCAAGGGCGAGTATGGCTGGCTTAGTCAAGAAGACCTCCCGTAATAAAGCCTGAAAGGGCGATCGCAGGTTGTAAAAAAGCGGAATGACGTATAGACACGTCACCCCGCTTTTTTTCATCGAATTATCTGCGCGCTTTTAGTGGACACACTAAAGCTGTAGCTTACAGAAAAAGGGATTTTTAATCCACCGCTAAAACGCCGTTCAGGCTCAAGAATGCGACAGGACATCGCGTAGCGGTTAAAAACTGCGGGCAGGATACAGGGAAAAGCCCCTCTCCGCCCGCATTCTTGCGGGCAATAGACTCTGTACGAAAGTTTTGAGACGAAGGTAAGGCAAGGCGAAAACAGCCGAGGAAGCGGAGTTTACGGTTTGTAAATGAGCATTCCGAGGCTGTTTTCAACGCAGCATGACCGAGTATCAAGACTTTTCGTCAACGCAGATCCAGCACATCCTGCATGTCATACAGCCCCGACGCCTTGCCATCGAGCCACAGCGCGGCGCGCACTGCACCCTTGGCAAACGTCATGCGGCTCGACGCCTTGTGGGTGATTTCCAGGCGCTCGCCTTCGGCTGCGAACAGCACCGTGTGATCGCCCACCACATCACCACCGCGAACGGTCGCGAAGCCAATGGTCTCGCGCTCGCGCACGCCGGTGTTGCCTTCGCGCCCGTAGACCGCGACCTTGTTCAGGTCACGCCCCAGGGCCTTGGCGACCACCTCACCCATGCTCACGGCCGTACCCGAAGGGGCATCGACCTTGTTGCGGTGATGGGCTTCGATGATCTCGATGTCCGCATCCTCGCCCATCACCCGCGCCGCCAGATCCAGCAGCTTGAACGACAGGTTCACGCCGACGCTGAAGTTGGAGGCGAAGACGATCGGAATGTCCTTGCTCGCCTCTTCCAGCAGATGCTTCTGCTCGGGGTTCAGGCCCGTGGTGCCGATGACCATGGCCTTGCCTGCCTTGCGGCAGAACGCCAGGTTTTTCAGCATCACGTCCGGCAGGGTGAAGTCGATCAGCACGTCGAACTCGTCGATCACCTGTTCCAGGTTGCCGGTCAACTGCACACCGATACGCCCCAGGGAAGCCAGTTCGCCGGCATCGGCACCAATCATGGTGCTGCCGGGACGAACGATCGCCGCCGTCAGCCCCGTCAGTGGCGCACGTTCCTGAACGGCCTCCACCAGGTTCTTGCCCATCCGCCCGGCGGCGCCCATCACAGCAATACGTCGCATGCCCTGCTCCTTAGAGGTCGCCGAAGAAACGCTTCACGCCTTCGAACCAGCCACTGGCCTTGGGCGAATGCGAGCTGTCACCTTCGAGGGACGAACGCAGCTCTTCGAGCAGTTCGCGCTGACGACGGCTCAGGTTGACCGGCGTTTCGACCGCCACACGGCACATCAGGTCGCCCGCACCGCCGCCACGCACAGGGGCAACGCCCTTGCCACGCAGACGGAACTGCTTGCCGGTCTGGGTACCCTCAGGGATTTTCAGTTTGACGCGGCCGTCCAGGGTCGGCACTTCCAGCTCGCCACCCAACGCTGCATCGGTGAAGCTGATCGGCACTTCGCAGTACAGGTGCTTGCCGTCGCGCTGGAAAATATCGTGCTCGCGCACATTGATCACGACGTACAGGTCGCCCGTCGGGCCACCCTGAACACCCGCCTCGCCTTCGCCCGACAGGCGAATGCGGTCGCCGGTATCGACACCCGGCGGCACCTTGACCGACAGCGTCTTGTACTCTTCGACACGGCCTTCGCCATGGCAGGAATCGCAAGGGTCGGAGATGATCTTGCCGTTGCCGTGGCAACGTGGGCAGGTCTGCTGGACAGAGAAGAAACCCTGCTGCATGCGCACCTGGCCGATACCGCCACAGGTCGGGCAGGTAACGGGCGAGGAGCCTTTCTTGGCGCCGCTGCCATCGCACGGTTTGCAGTTGACCAGCGTCGGCACGCGGATGCTGACGGTCGTGCCGCGCACGGCTTCTTCCAGGTTCAGCTCCAGGGTGTAACGCAGGTCGCTGCCGCGCTGGGCGCCGCCACGACCGCCGCCGGCACGGCCGCCGCCGAAGAAGTCACTGAAAACATCGCCGAAGATATCGGAGAAGTTGGCACCACCGCCGAAACCTCCACCGCCGCCCATGCCCTGATCCATGGCGGCATGGCCATACTGGTCGTAGGCCGCACGCTTGCTGGCGTCGGACAGCACTTCATAGGCTTCGTTGGCTTCCTTGAACGCATCTTCCGAGGCTTTGTCGCCCGGGTTGCGGTCAGGGTGGTATTTCATCGCGAGACGACGGTACGCCTTTTTCAGGTCCGCCTCGCTGGAGCCGCGTTCGACCCCCAACACTTCGTAATAGTCACGCTTTGACATAAGTTTTCTGCACTCTTGAGGACGTCCGACATAACCCTCCTGAGTTTGCCGAACTCGTTGAGCCCCTTTCAGGCCCGGACCCAACTCACGTCAATTCAACGATCCTGGTCTTGGTTCAACGGCCTTCAACGACCGAGAAAAGCGGCAGAACAAGCCGGGTTGCAGGAGCTTCCGGCTTTGCCACGGGCCTTGCGAACGGGTTCGCAAAACCTTGAAAAAATTCGCGTATTCCAGACACGCCAACGCGGGAGCAAGCTCCCGCGCGGCGACATCCTACCAGCGACCACAAAAAAGTGTTCAACCGGCGATCAAGTGAGCTCGCGCTTACTTGTGATCTTTCACTTCTTCGAACTCGGCATCGACTACGTCGTCAGCCTTGTGCTCTTCCTGGGCGGCCTGAGCACCGGCTTCAGGTTTTTCGGCCTGCTCGGCGTACATCTTCTGAGCAACCGGAGCGGAGACTTTCGACAGCTCTTCGACTTTGGCGTCGATGGCAGCCTTGTCGTCGCCTTTGACAGCGGCTTCCAGGGCAACCACGGCAGCTTCGATCGCGGTCTTCTCTTCGGCGGTGACCTTGTCACCGGCGTCAGCGACCATCTTGCGAGTCGAGTGAACCAGTGCGTCGCCCTGGTTACGGGCAGCGGCCAGTTCTTCGAACTTGCGGTCTTCGTCCGAGTTCGCTTCAGCGTCGCGAATCATCTGCTGGATTTCTTCATCCGACAGACCGGAGTTGGCCTTGATCACGATCGACTGAGTCTTGCCGGTGGCCTTGTCTTTCGCGCCGACGTGCAGGATGCCGTTGGCGTCGATGTCGAAGGTCACTTCGATCTGAGGCACGCCACGTGGTGCTGGTGGAATCTCGGCCAGGTCGAACTTGCCCAGGGACTTGTTCGAGGAAGCCTGCTTGCGCTCACCTTGCAGCACGTGAATGGTCACGGCGCTCTGGTTGTCATCGGCAGTCGAGAACACTTGCGATTTCTTGGTAGGAATCGTGGTGTTTTTCTCGATCAGCGCGGTCATCACGCCACCCATGGTTTCGATACCCAGGGTCAGCGGGCTGACGTCCAGCAGCAGAACGTCCTTGACGTCACCGGCCAGTACCGCACCTTGAATCGCAGCACCCATGGCAACGGCTTCGTCAGGGTTGACGTCCTTGCGAGCTTCCTTACCGAAGAACTCGGTCACTTTCTGCTGAACCAGCGGCATACGGGTCTGACCGCCGACCAGGATCACGTCGTTGATCGAACCGACGTCGATGCCCGAGTCTTTCAGCGCGATGCGGCAAGGCTCGATGGTGCGCTGAACCAGGTCTTCTACCAGCGATTCCAGCTTGGCGCGGGAGATCTTCACGTTCAGGTGCTTCGGACCGGTGGCGTCTGCAGTGATGTACGGCAGGTTGACGTCGGTCTGCAGGCTGGAAGACAGCTCGATCTTGGCTTTCTCAGCGGCTTCTTTCAGGCGCTGCATGGCCAGCGGGTCACCTTTGAGGTTCATGCCGCTTTCTTTCTTGAATTCGTCAACGAGGTAGTCGATCAGACGAATGTCGAAGTCCTCGCCACCCAGGAAGGTGTCGCCGTTGGTGGCCAGTACTTCGAACTGGTGCTCACCGTCGACTTCAGCGATTTCGATGACCGAAACGTCGAAAGTACCGCCACCCAGGTCATAAACGATGACAGTGTGGTCGCCCTTCGCCTTGTCCATACCGTAGGCCAGGGCGGCTGCGGTTGGTTCGTTGATGATGCGTTTCACGTCCAGGCCAGCGATACGGCCGGCGTCTTTGGTCGCCTGGCGCTGGCTGTCGTTGAAGTAGGCCGGAACGGTGATGACCGCTTCGGTGACGGACTCACCGAGGTAGTCTTCGGCGGTCTTCTTCATCTTCTTCAGGATTTCAGCGGAAATCTGAGGAGGCGACATCTTCTTGTCGTTGACCGAAACCCAGGCGTCGCCGTTGTCGGCCTTGGCGATGGTGTAAGGCACCATCTTGATGTCTTTCTGTACGACTTCTTCGTCGAACTTGCGACCGATCAGACGTTTTACCGCGTACAGGGTGTTGTGCGGGTTGGTGACCGCCTGGCGCTTGGCCGACTGGCCTACCAGGGTTTCGCCGTCGTTGGCGTAAGCGATGATCGAAGGCGTGGTACGTGCGCCTTCAGCGTTTTCGATGACCTTCGCAACACCGTTTTCCAGAACCGAGACGCAGGAGTTGGTGGTCCCCAGGTCGATACCGATAATCTTGCCCATGTTTGACTCTCCCGAAACTTTGAATTTGGTTGCCGCAACTGCGTTTACAAATTGCGGTAATTCTTTAAACCATGGCCCTTAGATGGGGCCCGTTCAGCTGATTTCAAGCCTGCTCGTCAATTGACGGTGCAACAGGCGACGGTGCCTTGCTGACCACGACCATGGCCGGGCGCAGCAGACGACCGTTGAGCTGATAACCCTTCTGGAACACCTTGAGCACACTGTTGGGCTCGACGTCGGCGCTTTCCTGCATGGCCATCGCCTGGTGGTGCTCGGCGTTGAACGGCTGGCCGTGCGGGTCGATGGCTTCCAGCTGGTAGCGCTTGAGGGTGTCGCCGAACATTTTCAGGGTCAGCTCGATGCCTTCACGCATCGGGCGGATGCTCTCGTCGTCCGGATTGGACAGGTCCAGGCCACGCTCCAGGCTGTCGACGATCGGCAGCAGGTCGCTTGCGAACTTCTCCAGCGCGAATTTGTGGGCCTTCTCGACGTCCTGCTCGGCGCGGCGGCGGACGTTCTGCAGATCCGCAGCGACACGCAGGGACTGGTCCTTCGCTGCGGCCAGTTGCTCTTCGAGCACTTGTACGCGGGTTGCCAAATCTTCTCCGGACGCCGCGTCTGCAGCCTGATCCTGAGCCTGCGTATCCGGGTTCTGTTCGTCAGCCATTGTTCTCTCCTCCAAATTACGTCCGTGAGCTCAACTCACGCTTCTGCCCGGCTATATGGGGCCTTAATTTTCGGCTTCAAGGGCATTCGGTGCAGGATCAGGCGAAAGACCCTACAAATTTTCCGACATGGCGTTTTTCCAGTCGTTGCCGGCGATTGATGATTGGTGGTGCTAAAAACATCCCTCCAACCTGCCAAATCGAGCTAAGCACGGGCATTGTCAGTCCGAAGCAAAACACTGTATAAATAACCAGACAATTTCTTGGGAGCCGCCCCTATGCTGGTGCACCTGTCCATCCACAACTACGCCATCGTTGAACACCTCGATCTGGAACTGGATCGCGGCATGAGCGTGATCACCGGGGAAACCGGGGCCGGCAAGTCGATCATGCTCGACGCGCTGGGCCTGACCCTGGGCGATCGCGCCGACAGCGGCGTGGTCAGGCCGGGCGCCGACAAGGCCGACATCCTCGCCACCTTCGACGTCTCCGACATTCCGGAAGCGCAGGCGTGGCTCTCCGAGCGCGATCTGGAAACCGACGGGCCGTGCATCCTGCGCCGGGTCATCACCGCCGAGGGCCGTTCCCGCGCCTATATAAATGGCACGCCATGCCCGCAAGGTGACCTGAAAGCGCTGGGCGAGCTGTTGATCGACATCCACAGCCAGCACGAGCACCAGTCGCTGCTCAAGACCGACACCCATCGCCGCCTGCTGGACGAATACGCCGGGGCCACCGACCTCGCTCGCCAGGTACACCTTGCGGCCCAGCGCTGGCGCCAGACCCGCCAGGAACTGGAACGCCTGGCCAACTCCGGTGACGAACAGCGCGCCAAGCATCAGTTGCTCAGTTACCAGCTCGAAGAACTGGAAGGCCTGAGCCTGGGCGAAAACGAGCTGGAGCATCTGGAGCAGGAACACACCACCCTCACCAACGCCGAAAGCCTGCTGGGCATTTGCCGACAGGTGGTCGAACTGTGCAGCGAAAGCGATTCAGGCAACGCACTGAACGCGCTGACCGCCAGCCTCAACCGCCTGACCAGTGTGAACAACTCGCCGGACGCCCTGAACGAAGCGACCAACCTGCTCTCCAGCGCGCAGATCCAGGTCGAGGAAGCGGTCGGAGAGATCAACCGGTTTCTTGATCGTTTCGAGGCCGATCCGGCGCGCCTGCAACAAATCGAAGAACGCCTGGACACCATCTACACCCTGGCGCGCAAACACCGGGTCCAGCCGACCGAAGTTCCGGCGCTGCATCAGAAGCTGCTGGATGAGATCGAAACCCTCAACGCCAACGACGAGGCCATCGAACGCCTGGAGCACGAACTGGGCTCCTACGCGCGTCATTACCAGGAAAAGGCCCGGGAACTGAGCGACCTGCGCCACCGCGCAGCGCCTGAACTGGCCCATGCAGTTGAAACCGAGATTCAGCGCCTGGGCATGCCCGGCGGACGGTTCAACATCGAGCTGCGGCAGAACGCCGACAAGGAACTGTCACCCCACGGGCTTGAGCTGGTCGAGTTGCTGGTCAGCGCCAACCCCGGGCAGCCGATCAAGGCACTGGCGAAAGTCGCGTCAGGGGGCGAACTGTCACGGATCAGCCTGGCGATTCAGGTCATCACGGCGCAGACCTCGCGCATTCCGACCCTGGTGTTCGACGAAGTGGACGTCGGCATCGGCGGCCCGACCGCAGAAATCGTCGGGCAACTGCTGCGCAGGCTGGGCGAACGCGGCCAGGTCATGACCGTGACCCACCTGCCCCAGGTCGCCGCCCAAGGGCATCAGCACCTGTTCGTGCACAAGGTCCGTGAAGCCGAGGCCACCCGCACTGCCGTATCGAAGCTGAGCAAGGCCGAGCGAGTCGAAGAAGTGGCGCGGATGCTCGGCGGCATCGACCTGACCAAGGAATCCCTGGCCCACGCGAAGAAGATGGTGGTGGCAGCAAAATCCTGAACGTAGCAGCACGGCTTGCCGGCGGGAGCAGTGTGTCAGGCGACTTATTCGTCACAGGCCCACCGCTCCCGCCGGCAAGCCGTGCTGCTACAGGATCAGCGCAGATGCGACCAAATGGGCAAACTCCCGAAAACGACAAAGGCGACCCTGAGGTCGCCTTTGTTTTGTTTCAAAAAAAGACTTACGCCTTTTTCTTGCGTACGTAGAGCACAAGATTGTGATCCACCAGCTCGAAGCCGTGTTCGGCGACGATCTGCTTCTGAAGCTCTTCGATGCCCTTGTGGAAGAACTCGATCACTTCACCGGAATCCACGTTGACCATATGGTCGTGGTGGCCTCCGTCGGCCAGTTCGAATACGGCGTGACCGCCGTCGAAGTTGTGGCGAACCACCAACCCGGCTGCTTCGAACTGAGTCAAAACACGGTAAACCGTCGCCAGACCGACGTCCTCGTTGGCCTCCATAAGCGCCTTGTAGACGTCTTCCGCGCTCATGTGGCGCTGCTCTGCAGAATCGAGCATTTGAAGGATCTTGACCCGTGGCAGGGTCACTTTAAGTCCAGCTTTGCGTAGTTCGCTATTTTCAACCATGGTCAGCTTTCTCGCAGACGCTGCTTCGCAGCTTCTCTTAATGCAGGTATGATCGGGGTTTACGTTGTCCCAGCCAAGATAGTGGAAGTCGCCCACCGATGCAAAACACCAAGCTCTTGCTAACCAGTTTCACCTTCGTGGGACTGCTCGCACTCGCCGGTTGTTCATTCCCCGGGGTTTATAAAATCGACATCCAACAGGGCAATGTCGTCACGCAGGACATGATAGACCAGTTAAGGCCCGGAATGACCCGTCGGCAAGTAAGGTTTATCATGGGTAACCCCCTGCTGACCGACACGTTCCACCCTGAGCGCTGGGACTACCTGTACAGTCTTCAGCCAGGTGGCGGTGAACGCCAGCAGGAACGCATCAGCCTGACCTTCAACGGCAATGACCAGTTGGCCAGCCTTTCCGGTGACTTCAAGCCAGGCGTGAGCCGCGACGAAGCCATCCTCGGCAAAGGCAGCGATACCACTGTCACCCCCGAAAACACTGGGGAACAGCCGAAGAAAGAAGAGCCGCCAAAGCCAGGCTCGCTGCTCGAGCAGATCCAGAACGACGTCGACAAGGTCGAAACCGTTCCGGTCCCGAACCAGGAACCGCTGGACACCAATCCACGCTGATTCCGCGCGGCACCGCCCCTTCCCCCTCCGGGAAGGCGGCACAAAAAAACCCGGCCAGCCCGGGTTTTTTTATGTCCATCAATTGCAGCGATGGAAAACTTAAATCGATTTCTGCCCTTTTCGCGCCTTCGCAGCCTTCTCTGCGCGCAAACGCCGCACCTCCTTGGGGTCGGCCAGCAGAGGTCGGTAGATCTCGACGCGATCCCCCTCCTCCAACTTTCGCACTTTGGGATCGGCGATTACCTTGCCGAAAATGCCCAATGCACAGGCCGACAGATCAAGATCCGGAAACAACGCGCCGATCCCCGAAGCCTCAACGGCACTGAGCACCGTGGCGCCGACCGGCACTTGCAGCTTGAGCAGTTCCTGACGATCGACAGCGGCGTACACCACTTCGACGCTGATCAGCGCCTCAGCCATACAGTTCTTTGGCGCGCTGGCAGAACGCATCCACCAGCGTATTGGCAGCCTGGTTGAACAGCGGCCCCAGGGTTGCACGCACGATGGCGCCAGAATAGTCGAACGACAGGTCCAGGCTGATCTTGCAGGCTTTCTCGCCCAGTGCCTTGAAGGTCCAGATGCCGTGCAACTGG
>Ga0207655_1003858_pt1 | contig 10912 bp, 8 predicted proteins | sample KBSM44metaG_FD_184398 | JGI IMG/M metagenome (GOLD analysis project Ga0207655, IMG submission 184398) | Miscanthus rhizosphere microbial communities from Kellogg Biological Station, Michigan, USA - KBS M4-4 metaG (SPAdes) (version 2) | ecosystem: Host-associated > Plants > Roots > Rhizosphere >... | reverse complement strand
GTGCATTGGTTGGCGTGATCATGGGCTCCAAGTCCGATTGGTCCACCCTTAGCCACACCGCCGATATGCTGGAAAAACTCGGCATTCCGTATGAAGTGAAAGTGGTCTCTGCCCACCGCACCCCGGATCTGCTGTTCCAGTATGCCGATGAAGCAGAATCCCGTGGCATCGAGGTGATCATCGCCGGTGCCGGCGGTGCGGCGCACCTGCCAGGCATGTGTGCGGCCAAGACCCACCTGCCGGTACTCGGCGTGCCGGTGCAGTCGGCGATGCTCTCGGGCGTGGACTCGCTGTTGTCCATCGTGCAGATGCCGGCCGGTATCCCGGTGGCCACCCTGGCAATCGGCAAGGCGGGCGCGATCAATGCCGCCTTGCTGTCCGCCAGCATCCTGGGCGCCAAGCACCCGCAGTTCCACGCGGTGCTGAAAAAATTCCGTGCTGAGCAGACAGACAGCGTGCTGGACAATCCAGACCCACGCATCGCCTGAGGTTGTTGACGATGAAAATCGGTGTAATCGGTGGCGGCCAACTGGGTCGCATGCTGGCCCTGGCGGGAACCCCGCTGGGGATGAACTTCGCTTTCCTGGACCCGGCGCCGGACGCTTGCGCGGCTGCATTGGGTGAACACCTGCGTGCTGACTACAGCGACCCGGACCACCTGCGTCAACTGGCGGACGAAGTCGACCTGGTGACCTTCGAGTTCGAAAGCGTCCCGGCTGAAACCGTGGCCTTCCTGTCGCAGTTCGTGCCGGTGTACCCGAGTGCCGAAGCCTTGCGCATCGCCCGCGACCGCTGGTTCGAGAAAAGCATGTTCAAAGACCTGGGCATTCCGACCCCGGCCTTCGCCGATATCCAGTCCCAGGCAGACCTGGACGCGGCCGTTGCCAGCATCGGCCTGCCGGCCGTGTTGAAAACCCGCACCCTGGGTTACGACGGCAAGGGTCAGAAGGTCCTGCGCACTGCGGCTGATGTGGTCGGTACCTTCGCCGAGTTGGGCAGCGTTGCCTGCCTGCTGGAAGGCTTCGTGCCGTTCACCGGTGAAGTTTCGCTGATCGCCGTGCGTGCCCGCGATGGCGAAACCCGCTTCTACCCGTTGGTGCACAACACCCACGACAGCGGCATCCTCAAGCTGTCCGTGGCCAGTACCGACCACCCGTTGCAGGCCCTGGCCGAAGATTATTCCAGCCGTGTGCTCAAGCAGCTGGATTACGTGGGGGTGATGGCGTTCGAGTTCTTTGAAGTCGACGGTGGCCTCAAGGCTAACGAAATCGCCCCGCGTGTGCACAACTCCGGGCACTGGACCACCGAAGGCGCCGAGTGCAGCCAGTTCGAAAACCACCTGCGGGCGGTGGCGGGCTTGCCATTGGGTTCCACGGCCAAGGTCGGTGAGAGCGCCATGCTCAACTTCATTGGCACCGTGCCGGCGGTGGAAAAAGTCATCGCCATCGACGACTGCCACCTGCATCACTACGGCAAGGCCTTCAAGGCTGGGCGCAAGGTGGGTCACGCCAACCTGCGTTGCAAGGACCGTGCGACGCTGCAGGCGCAGATCCTCAAGGTTGAGGCGCTGATCGCCGAGCAATAAGCCGAGTCCGACGGGAACCATTCGGTAACCGTCGTCCTCTGATTGCAGGATGCCAAAGCCTGACTAGGCTTTGGCATAGTTCACTTCATTCAGAGGGAAATGCCATGGGTATCATCGGAACCATCTTTATCGGCCTGATCGTCGGCCTGCTGGCGCGTTTCCTCAAGCCAGGCGACGACAGCATGGGCTGGATCATGACCATCCTGCTGGGTATCGCCGGTTCCCTGGTCGCCACCTACGGTGGCCAGGCGCTGGGTATCTACCAGGCGGGCCAGGGCGCGGGCTTCATCGGTGCACTGATCGGTGCCATCGTGCTGCTGGTGATCTACGGCCTGATCAAAAAGAAATGATCTAAGCGACAAAGCCCTCTGCGCTGCGCAGGCGCAGAGGGCTAGAATGCTCGCCACCTGTATTTGTCGAGCCTCTCCATGCGCCGTCTTCTGTTGACTCTTCTCTTGCTGGGTTCCGGCCTTGCACACGCCGGCGAATTGCCGGAAACCGACTGGCTCGACCTGATGCCGCTGTCGGATCAGAAAGCCCTCGAGGCCATGCCCGAGATCGATCACAACTCCCCTGAAGCCCAAGGCACGTTCACCGAAAAAGGTGGCTTGAAACAAAGCAAAGGCTTGCCGGCGGTGATGTACTCCACCAAGACCGTGGCCGCCATGAACGGCAAGAACATCCGCATTGGTGGCTACCCCGTTCCGCTGGAAACCGACGCCAAGGGCCGCAGCACCTTGTTCTTCCTGGTGCCGTACCCGGGCGCCTGCATCCACGTGCCGCCACCGCCGCCTAATCAGCTGGTGCTGGTGCGCTACCCCAAGGGCTTGAAGCTGGATGATATCTACACGCCGTTGTGGGTGACGGGCACGTTGAAGGTGGAGAAGGTCAATAACGACCTGGCGGACGCCGCGTATGCGCTGGATGCGGGGAAGGTGAGGGTGGTGAAGGAGTCGGATCTCTAAAACCCAACACCTATCAATGTGGGAGCTGGCTTGCCTGCGATGCAGGCACCTCCGTGTATCAGTGTCACCGAGGCGATGCTATCGCAGGCAAGCCAGCTCCCACATTTGGATCGGGTTTACAGCGCGATACTGGTGATGCTCACGCCCAAGGTGTGGTGTTGGCCTGGTGCCAAGGTCACCACATCATCCAGCACATTCGCCGTTTCGATGCACAGCATGCCTTGCCAGCCATCATCGGCCATGTCGTCGAACGCCTTGGCGCGTTCGGTCCACGGGTTCCAGATCACGGTGGACTTTGAACCCTCGGCCGTGAGCTGGAGGCGGCGCTGCCAGTCTTTGTCGACGATGTGCAGTTGCGCCGGGGTGTCGAGGTAGATGCGGTCGGTCTCGGCGGTGAAATGCAAGAGGCCGGACTGCGTCTTCTCGGCCCAGCCATCGGCGGTGTCGATATACGCCAGCCCGTCCAGGCCTTCTACCTGCACATTGCGCACGTCGCTCACGGCGAAGTAGGTGTGCAGCGCCTGGCTCAGGGTCACGGTCTCGCTGCCACGGTTATGGCTGGTCAGGCGGATGTGCAACTGGTCATCCAGCAACAGGCTTAGCGTCAGGTCGACTTGATGGGGCCATCCCGGGAAGCCGCCCGCCGGGACTGGAAGCGCCAGGTCCACTCGCAGCGCTTCGCCTTCGAATGCGGTCCCGGCCAATTCCCAGAGTGCTGTACGCACAAAGCCATGGGCGCCGGCAGGCCGTTCGCTCTGGCGCATCGCCTTCACGCTCTGCGGGTTGCGGTCGAATACGCCGAACCACGGCCAGCACACCGGTACGCCGGTACGAATGCCCTTGCCTTGTTTGAACACCGCCTCAGGGTTGGGCCAGATCAACGGCTGTTCGCCTTCGCGCCGGTAACTGAAGATGTGCGCGCCTTGCTGGGCGATCATCAGTTCGGCGCCGTCGTGGCGAATGCGCCAGCAGTCCAGCTCGTCGATTTTCACGGTTTCAACGTGGGGCACAGGCATACAAAGCACTCTTTATGGCAGGCAATGGGGCAATTGACCGTCAAAACCCAATGAGGTTTAACGTGCGCGCGACGGAACCGAACGCGTGCGACCGCTGCCATCGATGGCGACGAACACGAACACCGCCTCGGTGACCTTGCGCCATTCGCTGGACAGCGGGTCATCGCTCCACACTTCGACCATCATCTGGATCGAGCTGCGGCCGATTTCCAGGGCCTGGGTATAGAAGGACAGCTGCGCGCCCACTGCCACCGGTACCAGGAACGCCATGCGATCGATGGCCACGGTCGCCACGCGCCCGCCTGCAACTTTGCTGGCCATGGCGGTGCCGGCCAGGTCCATCTGTGCGACCAGCCAGCCGCCGAAGATATCGCCAAAACCGTTGGTTTCACGCGGGAGCGCGGTGATTTGCAGGGCGAGATCGCCTTGCGGGATAGGATCTTCTTGTTCGAGTTCGATCATGCCAAGGGTGCCTCTGACCCGTAACGCTTCATGGGTATTTCAAGTGGATAGCCGTCTTCGAAAAAAACGTTTCAGCACCAACATACACCGCGTGATGCGTTTCTCGTAAGGCGTACTAAAGGGAAACTCTGCCAAATCGGCTGGATGGCACCCAACGACGTTTTGGCACAGCAGCCCCTCAAGACAGCGGGTTTGGCGCTTGCAAGGGCCGAGTATATCGAGACGCTGGCGTCGCGACGACCTCCCAGCGTTCATTTGGTCGCCAAATCCCAGCTGTAATGGGGCTTTTTCCGGAAACTGTGCTCATGGCACGGAATATTTGCAGGGCGTGGGGTGTTGTTCCGGCAAGTACCCGTCTTTATAGAGAAGCCTTGCCGATGTCTACTTCTGCGCCCCTCGTGCGCTCGCTGACCCGCAGCGACTACAAAACCCTGTCGCTGTCCGCCCTGGGCAGTGCCCTGGAGTTCTATGACTTCATCATTTTTGTGTTTTTCGCGGCGGTGGTGGGCAAGCTGTTTTTCCCACCGGACATGCCTGAATGGATGCGCCTGGTGCAGACCTTCGGCATTTTTGCGGCCGGCTACCTGATCCGCCCCCTAGGCGGCATCGTCATGGCGCACTTCGGCGACCTGCTGGGGCGCAAGAAGATGTTCACCCTCAGTATTTTCCTGATGGCATTGCCGACCCTGGCCATCGGCTTGCTGCCGACGTATGCACAGGTCGGCCTGCTGGCGCCGGTGCTGTTGCTGTTGATGCGCATCATCCAGGGCGCGGCGATTGGCGGCGAGGTGCCGGGCGCGTGGATTTTTGTGGCCGAGCACGTGCCAGCCAAGCGGATTGGCTATGCCGTCGGTGTGTTGTCGGTAGGCCTGAACCTGGGGATTCTGCTGGGTTCGCTGGTCGCTACGGGTATCAACGGTGCCTACAGCCCCGAGCAGGTGGCTGAATATGCGTGGCGTATTCCGTTTCTGCTGGGCGGGGTATTCGGCTTGATGTCGGTGTACCTGCGTCGCTGGTTGCATGAAACGCCGGTGTTCGCCGAGTTGCAGCAGCGCAAGGCATTGTCCCGTGACGTGCCGCTGCGCACGGTGTTGCGCGAGAGTCGCGAGTCGATTGTGTTGTCGATGTTGATGACCTGGTTCTTGTCGGCGGGTGTGGTGGTGGTGATCCTGATGACGCCCGCCCTGCTGCAAGGTGTCTACCATGTCGCCCCCAAGGTGGCGTTGCAGGCCAATAGCCTGGCGATCATCAGCATGGCGCTGGGCTTGGTGATTGCCGGCAAGTTGTGCGACCGCCTGGGCGCTGGCCGGGTGCTGGTGGTTGGCTGCTTCGGCTTGATGGTGACGTGCTGGGCGCTGTACGCCAGCCTGGCTGGCCATCCGCAGTGGCTCTTCCCGTTGTACATGCTGACGGGGCTATTTGTCGGCACGGTGACCGCAGCCCCCTTCGTCATGGTGACGGGCTTCCCGGCGGCCGTGCGTTTCAGTGGCCTGTCGTTTTCCTACAACCTGGCCTATGCCGTGCTTGGCGGGCTGAGCCCGGTGTTTGTGTCGCTGTTGCTCAAGGAGAGCCCGATGGGCCCGGCCTACTATGTGGCGCTGGTGTGCGTCATGGGCATGGGGGTGGGTGGGTACCTCTGCAAGCGCGGGCGCTAAGCAACGCTGTGCTTTTGCGGGCGATTTGTTATCGTGCCGAACCGACCCCGGCGCTTGCCGGGGTCTCGCGTTCGCCGTCCTGACAATAAGAGAAGCCTTGCCATGTCCTCCGTGCCCGCAAGCAGTGCGCAACCTTCGCGCCCGCTGACCCGCAACGACTACAAAACCCTGTCGCTGTCTGCCTTGGGCGGGGCGCTGGAATTCTACGACTTCATCATTTTTGTGTTTTTCGCCACCGTGGTCGGAAAACTGTTCTTCCCCGCCGACATGCCTGAATGGCTGCGCCTGGTACAAACCTTCGGCATTTTCGCCGCGGGCTATCTGGCGCGCCCGCTGGGCGGCATCATCATGGCGCACTTCGGCGACCTGCTGGGCCGCAAGAAGATGTTCACCCTGAGCATCTTCATGATGGCCGTGCCGACCCTGATCATGGGCCTGCTGCCCACCTACGCGCAGATCGGCCTGTGGGCGCCGCTGCTGTTGCTGCTGATGCGCGTCATCCAGGGCGCGGCGATCGGCGGCGAAGTGCCGGGTGCCTGGGTGTTTGTGTCCGAACACGTGCCACCCCGTCACATCGGCTACGCCTGCGGCACCCTGACCAGTGGCCTGACTGCGGGCATCCTGCTGGGCTCGCTGGTGGCCACCGCCATCAATACGCTCTACAGCCCGGAGCAGGTCTCGGACTACGCGTGGCGTATCCCATTCCTGCTCGGCGGCGTATTCGGCCTGTTGTCGGTGTACCTGCGCCGCTGGCTGCATGAAACGCCGATCTTCGCCGAAATGCAGCAGCGCAAAGCCTTGGCGGCCGAGTTGCCATTGCGTGCGGTCCTGCGTGATCACCGTAGCGCCATCGTGCTGTCGATGCTGCTGACCTGGCTGCTGTCGGCCGGTGTGGTGGTGGTCATCCTGATGACCCCGACCGTGCTGCAGACCGTCTACCACTTCAGCCCGACGGTTTCGTTGCAAGCCAACAGCCTGGCCATCGTTACCCTCAGCCTGGGCTGTATCGCCTCTGGCGCCCTGGCCGACCGCTTCGGTGCAGGCCGCGTGCTGGTGATTGGTTGCCTGCTGCTGCTGGCAACCTCGTGGACGCTGTACCACAGCCTCATCGAGCACCCGAACTGGCTCTTCCCGCTGTACACCCTGACCGGCCTGTTTGTGGGCGTGATTGGTGTGGTGCCCTACGTGATGGTCAAGGCCTTCCCGCCGGTGGTGCGCTTCAGCGGGTTGTCGTTCTCGTACAATGTTGCCTACGCCGTGTTTGGCGGCCTGACGCCGCTGGCGGTGTCGCTGCTGATGAAGGAAAGCCCGATGGGCCCTGCCTACTATGTCGCCGTACTGTGTGTGATGGGGACGCTGGTGGGTGGCTACCTGTGGAAACGCGGGCGCTGACTCACTGATAACCCTGTGGCGAGGGAGCTTGCTCCCGCTGGGCTGTGCAGCAGCCCCAGAAAAAAGCGGGAGCGCTACGCACTCCAGCGCGAGCAAGCTCGCTCGCCACACAGTTTGTTTATGCCAACGTTTTCAGAGTGTTTCTGAAACATCGCCTAAATCCCCGCTTTTCCCCCGCAAGCCCCGGTTTTATTGATCTTTGCCCTTCCTGTCAGGATTTTCACAAATGCTGGCCTTTCATCTAATTGTCATATTCCAGACATAGAGTGTTCACACGGCCTACCGATACTTGGCCCCGATCCAACTATCCCTATCTGCTAGGAGCAAGGCATGAAACTGAAGCGTTTGATGGCGGCAATGACTTTTGTCGCTGCTGGCGTTGCGACCGCCCACGCGGTGGCCGCTGGTGTTGACCCGGCAATTCCGGCTTACGCCAAGACCACCGGTGTATCGGGCAACCTGTCCAGCGTTGGTTCCGACACCCTGGCTAACCTGATGACCCTGTGGGCTGAGTCCTACAAAAAGGAATACCCGAACGTCAACATCCAGATTCAGGCTGCCGGCTCCGCCACTGCACCTCCTGCGCTGACTGAAGGCACCTCCAACCTGGGCCCGATGAGCCGCAAGATGAAGGACACCGAACTGGCTGCCTTCGAGCAGAAGTACGGCTACAAGCCAACCGCTATCCCGGTTGCCGTGGACGCCCTGGCCGTGTTCGTACACAAAGACAACCCGATCCAGCACCTGACCATGGAACAAGTCGACGCGATTTTCTCCTCGACTCGTCTGTGCGGCGCCAAAGCCGACGTGAAAACCTGGGGTGACCTGGGCGTGACCGGCGACCTGGCCAACAAGCCAGTGCAACTGTTCGGCCGTAACTCGGTATCCGGCACCTACGGCTACTTCAAAGAAGAAGCCCTGTGCAAAGGCGACTACAAGCCAAACGTGAACGAACAACCAGGCTCGGCTTCGGTCGTGCAGTCGATCAGCTCCTCGCTGAACGGCATCGGTTACTCGGGCATCGGCTACAAGACTGCAAGCGTGAAGACCGTTGCTCTGGCCAAGAAAGGCAGCACTGACTTCATCGAAGACAGCGAAGAAAACGCCCTGAACGGCAAATACCCGCTGTCGCGTTTCCTCTACGTCTATGTCAACAAGGCCCCGAACAAGCCTCTGGCTCCGCTGGAAGCTGAGTTCGTGAAGCTTGTGCTGTCGAAGCAGGGTCAGGAAGTTGTGGTGAAAGACGGCTATATCCCACTGCCAGCCAAAGTGGCCGCCAAGGCCCTGGCTGACCTGGGTCTGAAAGAAGGCAACTAAGCCTGCAACACCTGTAGGAGCTGGCTCGCCAGCGATGGAAGTGACGCGGTGTGCCAGGCACACCGCTTCGCCGGCAAGCCGGCTCCTACAGTCCATTTTCTAGTCCGCTGCCAGCCTTGCTACGCGGCGGCTTTGTTGCGTCACTGCATTGTCATCTTTCTGTCATACAGGATCGCTAGGGTGTGCGCATGAATGATCTGGCCAATTCCACCATGACGACTACTTCTCCCCCCAAGCGCATTGATTTCAATACGCCTGAGCTGCAACGCAAGCGCCGCATTCGCGCGCTCAAAGATCGCCTGACCCGTTGGTACGTCTTGATCGGCGGCCTCGCCGTCCTCGGCGCCATCACCCTGATCTTCTTCTTCCTCGCCTATGTCGTCGCGCCTTTGTTCCAGGGTGCCTCGTTGACCAAGGAAGATGCCCTCACGCCTGCGTGGATCCAGGACGCCGGCAAGCCGCTGATGATCTCTCTGGAAGAACAGAACCAGGTCGCCATGCGGGTTTCCGACAAGGGCCAGGCGCTGTTCTTTGATGTGGACAGTGGCGCCGAGATCAAGCGCGTCGACTTGCCGTTGCCGGCTGGCAGCCAAGTGGTGTCCATTGGTAAAGACCAACCGGGCAGCCCGTTGGTGATCCTCGGTTTGTCCAATGGCCAATCCCTGGTGTTCCGCCACACCTATAAAGTGTCGTACCCGGACGGCAAGAAAACCATCAACCCAGCAGTCGAATACCCTTACGGTGAAACGCCAATCGTGCTGGACGATGGTGGTCGCCCGCTGGAACACGTTGCACTGAACGCCACTGACTCCTCCCTGGTGGTTGCCGGTTCGTCGGGCTCGCACTTGAACGTGCTGTCACTGAGCCGCGAAGAAAACATGATGACCGGTGAAGTCACCAGCGAGCAGAAGCGTATCGAGCTGCCGCAAATGACCGAGCCGGTGAAGGCGATCTTCATCGACCCACGCCAGCAGTGGCTGTACGTGATCAACGGTCGCGCGTTGGCCGATGTGTTCAGCCTGCGTGACAAGAGCCTCAACGGTCGCTACAAACTGCTCGAAGACGGCGCTGCCGAGATCACGGCCAGTACCCAACTGGTGGGCGGTATCTCGCTGATCGTCGGTAACTCCAAGGGTGGCCTGGCCCAGTGGTTCATGGCCCGCGACCCGGACGGCGAGCAACGCCTGAAACAGATCCGCACCTTCCAGATGGGTACTGCACCCATCGTGGAAATCACCGCTGAAGAGCGTCGCAAAGGCTTCACTGCCCTGGATGCTTCCGGCAAGTTCGGCGTGTTCCACAGCACCGCCCACCGCACCCTGCTGGTCGACCCGGTGGTTGATGGCCAAGGCCTGTTCGGCCTGTCGCCACGCGCCAACCGCGTAATCGTGGAAGCCGGTGGCAAGCTGCAACCGCTGCTGCTGGACAACCCGCACCCGGAAGTGTCCTGGAGCGCGTTGTGGAGCAAGGTCTGGTACGAAAACTACGACGAGCCTAAGTACGTCTGGCAATCGACCGCCGCCAACACGGACTTCGAACCGAAGATGAGCCTGGCTCCGCTGACGTTCGGTACGTTGAAAGCTGCGTTCTACGCCATGCTGCTGGCTGCACCGCTGGCCGTTGCCGCTGCGATCTACACCGCTTACTTCATGGCCCCGAGCCTGCGCCGCAAGGTCAAGCCGGTGATCGAGTTGATGGAAGCGATGCCGACGGTGATCCTCGGCTTCTTCGCCGGCCTGTTCCTGGCGCCGTATGTGGAAGGGCACCTGCCGGGCATCTTCAGCCTGCTGATGCTGTTGCCGATTGGCATCCTGGTGGCTGGTTTCATCTTCAGCCGCCTGCCTGAGTCGCTGCGCCTGCGCGTTCCTGATGGCTGGGAAAGCGCGATCCTGATCCCGGTGATCCTGTTCGTGGGCTGGCTCTCGCTGTACATGAGCCCGTACCTGGAAACCTGGTTCTTCGGCGGCGACATGCGCATGTGGATCTCCCACGACCTGGGCATCACCTACGACCAGCGCAACGCACTGGTAGTCGGCCTGGCCATGGGTTTTGCGGTAATCCCGAACATTTACTCCATCGCCGAAGACGCCGTGTTCAGCGTGCCGCGCGGCCTGACCCTGGGTTCCCTGGCCCTCGGCGCTACACCATGGCAGACCATGACTCGCGTGGTCATCTTGACCGCCAGCCCGGGTATCTTCTCGGCGCTGATGATCGGCATGGGCCGTGCGGTCGGCGAAACCATGATCGTGTTGATGGCCACCGGCAACACCCCGGTGATGGAGATGAACCTGTTCGAAGGCCTGCGCACCCTGGCGGCCAACGTGGCGGTCGAGATGCCGGAGTCGGAAGTGGGCGGTAGTCACTACCGCGTGCTGTTCCTCTCGGCACTGGTACTGCTGCTGTTCACCTTCATCATGAACACCCTCGCCGAGCTGATCCGTCAGCGTCTGCGCAAGAAATACTCGTCGCTTTAAGAAAGGTAGAAGTCTGTGAAACAGAACTCCCTGAATGGATGGTTCA
>Ga0207655_1003853_pt1 | contig 10923 bp, 10 predicted proteins | sample KBSM44metaG_FD_184398 | JGI IMG/M metagenome (GOLD analysis project Ga0207655, IMG submission 184398) | Miscanthus rhizosphere microbial communities from Kellogg Biological Station, Michigan, USA - KBS M4-4 metaG (SPAdes) (version 2) | ecosystem: Host-associated > Plants > Roots > Rhizosphere >... | reverse complement strand
AGTTAGCACAAGTTAATAGTAAAAATTTGAAGACTGATCAACTCGTGCAAATAGCTTATGCCTATCGTCTTATCAATTTACCTGTAGATGCTTTATCTGCAATTGAACAAGCATATAAGCAGCAGCCTAAGTCTTTTGCAGTTTTACAAGAATACAGTTATGACTTAGCGGCTGTGGGGGCTTATAACAAGGCTCAGCAGTTATTGCTTGGTAGCGATAAAAATGCAGAAACAGAATCGTTACAACACTGGCTACAAGTCAGTGAGTTTTCTCAACGTGTAAATAACGCAATTGCTCGCTACAAATATTTAAATCGAGAAGGCCTGTCCGATAGTGAAGGCTTTGCTGAACTTGATGCTGTGTTAAAGCAAGGCGAGCAAATGCAGCCTTTGATTCAACCGTCAGATCCTAATTATTTAAGATTCCATTATGACTATATATATGCCTTAGATTTCCGCGGGCGTAGCCGTACGGTATTAGATCAATTTACTAAATTAAATGTACCTCTAGAAAAACTACCTGCCTATATTCGTCATGCGATCGCTGATAGTTATTTGGCTGAAAGACAGCCGCAACAAGCTGAGCTTGCTTTTAAAACCTTGCTTGCTGAAAAAAACTATTCAGATATGACGGTATATACTGGACTGTACTACTCATATATTGAACAAGAAAAATATAAACAAGCTGAACAACTTTTAAGTGATGTTGATCGGCTAATTCCTACATATAAATATAGTCAAGCGAAAGGGGTTGATAAATCGAGCCACCCTGATCGTGATGATTATATTGCTTTACAAGGTATGCATTTAGCTTATGCAAATCATTTGGATCAATCAGAAAAACACTTCCAGAAACAAGTAGATCTTGCACCTGCCAACGAAGGTTTAATTAATAATTTGGCTCGTGTTGAGCGTTGGAGAGATAAACCTTTACAGTCCAAACAAACAATTGCTCGTTTAAATGGTTTAACACCAGTTGCCAAAGATACTCGAATTAACCAGATGCAAAATGCTCAGACTTTAGGGGATATTCCTGAGTGGAGTAAAAGCACAGAAACCCTTTTGCAATATTATCCTGAAGATAGCGGCGTAGTTAAAAGTCGAAAAGAGTTGGATGATCGTGATAGAGCAACCATCTCGCACTCAACAACTTGGGGCCAAAGTAAAGCAGAGAATAGCGATTCTGTGAGTGGGCAAAATGGTTTGAAAGACCGCGAAATGGAAACTCGTATTAATAGTCCGTGGATTAAAGATAATTATCGTCTATTTGCTTGGCATCAAGACCGTTTCGGAGAATATCGTTTTGGTGATGTGCATGACCAACGTTATGGCGTCGGTGCTGAGTGGCAAGCGAACCGTAAGGCATTGTCGGCAATTTTTTCGCAAAGTACGGATGGTGGACAAGCAGGAGTTCGTCTTGATTGGTCGCAATGGTTAAACGATCACTGGCAATATCAATTGCAATATGACAGTCAAGCTAATATTCCATTGCAGGCAATTGATGCAGGTGAGGATGGACAAGCTTACCGTGCCGCTTTGACATGGCAAAAAGATGAGTCACGTCAAATTGGGGCGAGTTATGGTTTAACGGATATAAGTGACGGTAATAAACAACAAGAATTTTCTACTTTTTGGCGCGAGCGATTATTTGATGCGCCTCACCATATTACTTACGGAACCGTTCGTGGATTTTATGGCAGCAATAGCCAAGATCAGACAGCTTACTTTAGCCCAAGCAATCACTACAGTGCTGAGTTGAATTTAAGTCATGACTGGATTACTTGGCGAGAATACGAACGCTCATTTAAACAGCATTTTGAAGCTGGAGTCGGGCTTTATAAACAAGCAGATTACTCAGCTCGACCAACATATTCTTTGCAATATCAACATCAATGGCAGCTCTCACGGACTTGGCAACTTAATTATGGAATTGGTTGGCAATACCATCCATACGATGGTCATGATGAACAACATACCTACGGTATTTTCGGATTTGAAGGGCGTTTTTAATGAATAATATGAAGTCAAAAATGTTGAGCTGTGTGTTTGCTTCAACATTATTACCCGTACAATTTTCTCATGCCCGCATTGAAACTGAACTACCAAAAAATCATACGGTTTCTTTAACTTTTCATGATGTGCGAGATGACGTACTAAAGGAAGGCGACCGTGATGTTTATGCGATTCAGACCAATAATCTGGCGCAGTTTCTCGATTGGCTCAGTCAGTCTGATTGGAAACCAATTCGCTTAAAAGATATTGAAGAGGCTCGTAAGCAAGGTAAAGAATTGCCTCATAATTCTATTCTACTTACTTTTGATGATGGGGCTTTAAGTAGTTATAGCCGAGTATTTCCATTACTTAAGCAATATCAGATTCCGGCAGTTTTTGCTCTTCCAACCAGTTGGATGAATGGCAATACGCAGGCAGGTTATGAAGCCTATGGTCAAGGTAACTTGGTGAACTGGGCTCAAGTTCGTGAAATGCAAGCATCTGGTTTAGCTGAGTTTGCAAGCCATAGTGACGATTTACATCATGGCATATTAGCCAATCCTCAAGGCAATGAGCAGCCTGCTGCGACTTCGTATGCATATTTAAAATCGCAATCACGTTATGAAACGGATGCAGAATATCAACAACGTATTTTGCAAGATTTGAAAAAATCCTACGCAGTTTTGAAAAAAGAAGTCGGCGTTAATCCCAAAGCAATTATCTGGCCTTATGGCGCCGTGAATGAGCAACTAGAAAAACTAGCGCAGCAGGCAGGTTTTGAGTTTTCTTTCAGTTTGGGTCGTGATGGTATGAATCGAGTGAGTGATTCAACTTTTAAACGAAGCTTGGTTATAAATAACCCTACAGCTGAACAGCTCAATGAAGGCATGTTAAATATTTTAAATTTTGAAGAGTCAGATTTATTTAAACAGCCTCGTCACTTTGTGAGTATGGATTTAAAGCAGTTAGCAGCGCCACAAAACACGCAAACAGATGAAAAATTAGGGCAGTTGTTATCAAAACTGTATAGCTTAAAAAATAATGCCTTGATCTTAAAACCTTTGGAAGATAAAGATGGAGATGGGCAATATGATGTCGCTTATTTCCCTACAGATAAAATGCCTGTTCAACAAGATATTTTAAACCGTAGTTTATGGCAGGCTCAAACTCGTGCGGGTCAAGCAGTAATATTAGAGTTACCTGCTTATCCTCAAAAAGATAAGCCATTTTTAGCAGTAGATTTGGCAAAAGATATTGCACGCTTAAATAGTAATTTAAGTGGTATTCAGCTTAATGCGGGCACATCTTTAAATTGCGAAATGCAAGCAGTAACCGCTCAAGAGAATAGCTGTATTGAACAATCAAAACATCTTGCTCAACTTAGCCAACTTACCAAAAAAGCTGTAAAGCCTTATTTAAATATGAGTAACCAAGGGCAGTTTATTTTATTGCTTACTCCTGATCTAGATCATGTAGAAAATCTACCAGCACTTTTAAAAACTCTTTTATCGCAACATGATTTAGTCAATTTAAAGTTCGATATGATTGGTAAGAAAAAGCAATTTAATCAAGTGTTAGCACTATTAAATACGCTTAATGAAAAAGATAAGCAAAGAATTATGCTGACTTTAGTGTTGCCAGAAAATGCTTCAAAGACGAGTTGGGAAGAAGTACAGCAAGGGCTTTTTTCGATTCAGCGAACAGGGATTCAGAAGTTCGGGATTGATGGCTATAGTTTTGAAAAATCAAAAGATGTACATCAGTATTTATATAATCCGGTCAGTCTAAATGCTAGCCCTGTCATGTATCAGCCTTTTGCTGGATTAGTAGAGGGGAAAAAGTAATGAGAGTATTACTCGATATTCTATTTGCTTTTGCCTTTTTATATCCTTTACTCATGGCTTGGACATGGATGGTAGGAGGGCTTTGGTTCTTTTTTAAAAGGGAATACCACGAACAAACGCTTCCCGAACCAACCAGCGAAGGGTGCAGTATCATTATTCCGTGTTTTAACGAAGAAGCTCAGGTACGACAAACCATTCGTTATGCACTGCAAACTAAATATCCTAATTTTGAAGTGATTGCCGTCAATGATGGAAGTAGTGACAAAACAGCTGAAATCCTTGATGAATTGTCAGCGCAAGATTCACGACTTCGTGTGGTGCACTTAGCAGAAAATCAGGGTAAGGCTGTAGCTTTAAGATCGGGAGTACTGGTCAGTAAATACGAATATCTTGTTTGTATTGATGGGGATGCATTGTTACATCCGCATGCTGTACTTTGGTTAATGCAGCCATTTATTAACTTCCCGCGAATTGGTGCCGTAACGGGGAATCCACGAATTTTAAATCGATCTAGTATTTTAGGAAAATTACAAGTAGGTGAATTTTCTTCGATTATTGGTTTAATTAAACGTGCACAGCGTACATATGGGCGTATTTTTACAGTCTCTGGTGTGATTGCGGCATTCCGTAAAACAGCGCTCGTTCGAGTCGGGTTTTGGTCAGACGATAAAATTACTGAAGATATTGATATTTCATGGAAGCTACAGCTGGATCATTGGGATATTCAGTATATTCCACAAGCGCTTTGCTATATCTATATGCCCGAGACATTTAAAGGTCTATGGAAACAACGCCTTCGCTGGGCACAAGGTGGGGTAGAGGTGCTTTTAGAATATATTCCACAAATGTTCAAATTGCGCGTACGTCGTATGTGGCCAGTGATGCTTGAAGCTCTTGTTAGTATTATCTGGTCTTATGTGATGATTATGATCTTCACTCTGTTTTTTGTGGGATTGTTTGTTGACTTGCCTCTGCAATGGCAGATTAAAACGCTTATGCCGCAGTGGTACGGCGTGATATTAGGCGGAACATGTTTAATCCAGTTTTTGGTTAGTTTGTGGATTGATCAACGCTATGACCGCAGCCGCTTTTTTAGAAATTATTTCTGGGTCATTTGGTACCCGTTGTTTTTCTGGTTACTTACTTTATTTACAAGTGTTGTCGCGGTACCAAAAACTTTATTTAACACTAAGAAACGTGCTCGCTGGGTAAGCCCAGATAGAGGTTTCCGTGGAGATAACCCATGAAACATGAGGAAAACAAGGATATAGAGACTTTAGATATCCCTGAATATATTGACCAGCCAGAATATGTGAAAAATAAAACAGCAAACTATACATTGCAAACTATTGGGTGGATTTGTTTGATGTGGTTGCTTTTCCCATTGGTTTCACTGTTCTTATGGGTTTTTGAAGGGCACCTAATTTATGATTATGTCTGGGTCGATCATTTATCAGAAGTTAAGACCTTACTTCATTTAGCATTACTCATTGGAGTTAGCGCGCTCATTTTAATTTTGTGGGCGAGTTATAACTGGATTAGGTTCAGCGGTGAAGACCGACGGGCGAAAGCGCCGAATAGTTCTGTTGAATTATTAGCAGCCCAATTTTTGGTTAGTCCTGAGATCTTGAGTGAATTGCAAAAGAAACAACGCATTATTTTGCATTACGATGATCATGGCAATTTTCAAAAATACGAGTAAATGAGAGAAAGCATGGTCTAAAACCATGCTTTTTTATTTTTATACCGTTATTCGGATAATGATATCGACAGGTTGCTCTACACCATCCATGCTGTGAATTGATGTATTGGTTACCTTAACAATAGGCCAAGTTTGTAATTTACAGTTAGATTTTTGGAGTGCAGCATAATAACTATCAGATTTAAAAAATATTTTCTTAGTCGTTGCCATATTGGGGGTTAAAAGGCGCTTAAGCCATGTTTCATTTACTTGAGTTTCAAGAAAACGTAATGCCAGAAGACTTTTTACACGATTGTTAAATAATCTCCGGTTTTTAATAATGAGTGGATGCGTAATTAACTTGTGTGTGACCATTTGACTATTGGGCAAAATAAAGTGAGGTGTAATTTGAAATACGGTCACAAATTTTGCTTGTTGGCAGATTTTTTCAAGATGGGTCACGGTATCTTGATTTGTACCAATAATAGCGACAGATGAATGTGAAAAATCAAACTCTTTAATTGAGGTTGACGGAATAACTTGACCAGCAAAGTCTTCAAAATCTTGAGCCGTATTTTGAAAAATTACTGATTTTGAAGCGTTATTTTTAATATTAATACTCATTTTTCCAAAAGTCCTTTTGGTTTTTCAATCATGATGTTTTTATCGTTTTAATATAAATAACCAAGCAGGAAGTCGGGGTAAAGTCTTTTCAGATAGATGGTCATCCCATACTCGAAATCAATTCAAGTATGGGGAAGTGAAGCAGAGTTTTAATGTTCTGTTTTTACATTCATGAGTTGCGTAAAACTGTCTAGACGCTTCGTTGTGTCGTATATATCACATGTAAAAATAAACTCATCAACATCGTATGTCGTTAAAAGTTTTTGTAAACCAGTGCGAACAGTCTCAATCGAGCCAATTTGTGCCATTGCATAGAAGTTTTCAACAGAAAGCTGTTCTGCTGTATTCCATAGTCCCTGCATTGATTCAACTGGTGGTTTCAACTTTAAGCTTTCGCCACGAATTAAGCCTAATACACGTTGGTATGCACTTGTTGCTAAAAACTGTGCTTCTTCATCAGTCTCTGCTACCACAACAGGTACACCCATAGAAACATAAGGTTTGTCTAAATAAGCAGAAGGCTCAAAGTTCTCACGATAGAGTTGGATGGCTTGGCCTAGCATACGTGGCGCAAAATGCGACGCAAATGAGTAGGGTAGACCAAGTTTTGCAGCCAATTGCGCACTAAAAAGGCTAGATCCAAGTAACCAAACAGGAACATGTGTATTTTGCCCTGGAGTTGCAATAATCTTTTGTCCTGCTTGAGGTACATCAAAATATCTTAGGATTTCGACAACATCTTTTGGAAATTGATCTTCTGTTTCTTGATGCCCACGACGTAAAGCTCGCATGGTGAGTTGATCTGTACCAGGAGCACGGCCTAAACCTAGTTCAATACGATTTGGATATAAAGTAGCAAGTGTTCCAAATTGTTCTGCGACAACTAAAGGAGCATGGTTAGGAAGCATAATCCCGCCTGAACCTAAGCGAATATGCTGTGTATGTGCTGCAATAAAACCGAGTAAGACAGCCGTAGCAGAGCTCGCGATTCCATCCATGTTGTGATGTTCTGCAAGCCAGAAACGTTCATAACCTAGTTTCTCTGCATGTTGTGCTAATTCTAATGCGTGACGTAACGAAAATTCGATGGTTTTATCATTACGAATAGGAGCAAGTTCCAAAATTGAAAACTTGGTATCTTGAAGTGATCGCATGCGATATTCTCGAATAAGGGTATATCGAAATACTACGATATATAGGGATTAATGTATATCGTTTTTTTTCGATATTAACTTTTATCTCTCAATAAAAAAGCACCCGAAGGTGCTCTTTTGATTCATATGTGAATTAGCGGTTTTTGTACCAGCCGCGATGTAAACCATTGTCATGACGGCGATGGCCACCTTTACTATAGTAACGACGGTCACCATCGTCATATCTACGATCATCTCGATCATAACGACTACCACGATCATAGCGATCATTGTAGTTACGATCTTCAGAAACTTTACGACCTAGCGCTGAACCACCCGCAGCACCTACCGCTGCACCGATGTAACCACCGTTGGTACCGCCCATGTTTTTACCGACTGTATAACCAGCTCCACCACCTAAAGCACCACCAATCGCAGCTTCTGTACGATTGCGACGGTCACTCGCTGCGGCTGCACCACCAGCACCACCTAAAGCCGCACCAATTGTAGCGCCTGTTGTGCCACCCATGCTTTTACCAATTGCTGTACCAACCACACTACCTAATGCAGAGGTTGCAGCAACACGGGTACCATTATCTGCATGTGCAACTGTCACCATAGACGATGTTGCAATTAATGCACTAGCTAACCAAATATTCATTTTCATCTCGCAGCTCCATGTCCTTTTTACTGAGAAGGACAGTATTTTTATCTTGAGATAAATGTAATCAAAAATTTCGTGATAATTATGGAGAACCCCAAAGGCGATACGCTAGTTTTGTGTCTGTTTGTATTGTTTCTATTAATTTGTGGATAAATCCTGAGCAAAAGAGATCTGGTGAATATTTATTGATCCTAATAAAAAAGCACCCGAAGGTGCTTAGTGATGTTTCATCAAATTTGATTAGTGATGACGACGGTGTTTTTTCTTCCAGTGCTTAGAAGATCTGTCAGCATCACGGTCTTTAGAAATCTTATTACCTAGAGCAGAACCACCCGCAGCACCTAACGCAGCGCCAACGTAACCACCATTTGTACCGCCCATGCTTCTACCAACGGTATAACCAGCACCACCACCTAAACCACCGCCAATTGCAGATTCTGTACGGTGACGACGGTCACTTGCAACTGCTGCACCACCAGCACCACCTAAAGCCGCGCCAATTGTTGCGCCAGATGTACCACCCATGCTTTTACCAATTGCAGTACCAGCGACACTGCCTAAAGCAGAAGCGGCTGCTACATGTGTTGTATTGTCAGCATGAGCTACAGTAACCATAGAAGTTGCTAAAACAGCGCTACATAACCAAGCATTTAATTTCATTTTTTACTCCGTGTCCTTAGCAGCAGGACCCTATATCTTTTGTTACGGCAAATGTAACAAAACACGTTTCTTAAAATATGGAGAACCATCAATTCATTATTGTAGTTTAGTGTCAGGTTTGTATGTTTTCTATTAAAATAGAATGTTTAATACTCATATAGATAAATATGAGTCTCATTTAGTTTTAATGAGTTCATTATTCGCCATCTGAACAGAGAAAATTGATCAAAGCTCTTGTAGCAGAAGACATATGTTTATGTTGTGCGTACAGTAAAGAGAAGGGACGTGTGTAACCTGCATAAGCTTCAAGTAAAGGTTGTAATTTTCCTTGTCGAATTTTTTCATTAACAATAAAGCTGTAACTCTGACATATCCCTAATCCACTTTCAGCAAGAGAAACTACGCCTAAAATATCTTCTTTTACTAGAATCCGATTTGTTGGTGTCCACTGAATTTCTTGATCACCATCTTTAAAGAACCATGGAATGACCTTACCACTGCTAGGTAATTCAAAGGCAATACATTGGTGATGATTTAATTCTTCCAAGGTTTGAGGAATACCCATACGTTTTAAATAATTAGGTGAAGCAACAAGTTGAAGAGGGGCAAGTTCCAGCGGTCTGGCTACAAGAGAGCTATTAGGAAGATGGCCTTGGCGAATTGCTAAATCGAAACCTTCAGCAATTAAATCAACATTTCGGTTAGAGATGCTGATCTCAATTTGAATGTCTGGATATTGCAAAAGAAATTTTTCTAATAAGGGTGGTAAGCGATAGTGTCCATAAGTTGTAGGAACGCTTAATTTGATTTTTCCAGAAATTTGCAGTTGTTCACCTTGAACCACACGCTCTGCATGGTCAATTAACTGAAAAGCATGCTGCATTTTTTCGTAATAAAGTTGGCCTGCTTCCGTCAAGCTCAGATGTCGAGTTGTTCTTCTAAAAAACTGGATACCCAACTTTTTTTCTAAACGTGTAATTGTTCTACTAATGACTGAAGGTGTTGTGGACAAATAAATTGCAGCTGCACTAATAGAAAGCTTTTCAGCCACAATTAAAAACACTTCAACATCGGCAAGATGGTCAAATTGACGAGACATTTTGTCCTCAAACGCAAAAAAGATTTGTAAAAGTGGTTGTTTTTCTACCTTGCTGGCAAAAATAGAATATATCCATCCTAGTTATAAATCCAGCACAAGGCTGGAATGAAGGTTGAATGATGAAATCTCTAAATAAAATAATGCTTGCAGTAGTGACCGCTTCAGCAGCATTGAGTGCAAATGCTGCTCATGTATTGGTTGTATTGTCTGATGAAGGGCAGTTAGAGCTGAAAAATGGTCATATTTTTAAAACAGGCTTTTATTTAAATGAGTTGATGCAGCCTACAAAAATGCTTTTAGATGCTGGGCACACAGTAACTTTCGCTACACCAAAAGGGAAAGCCCCGACGTTAGATGAGTCATCAAATAGTGCGATGTACTTTAATCAAGACGAAAAGGCATTAAAGCAGTACGCAGGCTTATTAGATGATCTAAAGTTAACGTCGCCTCAAGCTTCTCCAGTTTTGAGTTTGTCGCGTATTGAGCAAATTGGTATTGATCAGTTTGATGCCATTTATATTCCGGGTGGACATGCACCTATGCAAGATTTATTAAAAGATAAACAGCTTGGGAAAGTTCTGACAGCTTTTCATAAAGCTAGAAAACCTACAGCGCTGGTTTGCCATGGCCCTATTGCATTGATGTCTACTTTACCGGATGCTTCTGAAGTCGTTCAGCAACTTGAACAAGGCAAAACCGTAAAAACTGGAGAGTGGATTTATAAGAACTATCGGATGACTGTGATTAGTAACCAAGAAGAAGAACAAGCAAAGGCTTTGTTAAAAGGTGGTGAAATGAAGTTCTATCCACAAACGGCATTACAGTCAATTGGTGGTAAATATCAAAGTAATACGAATGCTTGGACTCCAAATGTAGTGGTGGATCGTGAACTTATTACGGGACAAAATCCAGCCTCGGCTGTTCTGGTGGGTAAAACATTATTAGAAAAATTAAAATAAATAGAAATGGTAAAGAGGTTTTATGAATAAAGCCTCTATTGCCGGATTGGGTGAAAAAGGTGACGTATTAATTTCTATAAAAAAGCTAAATTATAGGCGAGTAAATAAATCTCATCTGAAATCATTATATTTATAAGTTGCCACTTACTGTGAAAGTTGATGAATTGGCTGATTATATATGTCATTTGAGCGGCATAATCTGTAAACTATGCGCTATTTTTACGATTTTGCTTATCTTCTATATTTACATAGCGTTCGATAAGCTTTT
>Ga0207655_1003851_pt1 | contig 10924 bp, 5 predicted proteins | sample KBSM44metaG_FD_184398 | JGI IMG/M metagenome (GOLD analysis project Ga0207655, IMG submission 184398) | Miscanthus rhizosphere microbial communities from Kellogg Biological Station, Michigan, USA - KBS M4-4 metaG (SPAdes) (version 2) | ecosystem: Host-associated > Plants > Roots > Rhizosphere >... | reverse complement strand
CCTGTTCTTCGGCGTCGCGGCCGGCAACATGGACTCGATGATCAACCGCTACACCGCCGACAAGAAAATCCGTTCCGACGACGCCTACACCCCTGGCGGCATGGCCGGCAAACGCCCGGACCGCGCCAGCTTGGTGTACAGCCAGCGTTGCAAGGAAGCCTACAGGAACGTACCGATCGTACTCGGTGGCATCGAAGCCTCCCTGCGCCGCATCGCCCACTACGACTACTGGCAGGACCGCGTGCGCAACTCGATCCTGATCGACGCCACCGCCGACATCCTGCTGTACGGCAACGCCGAGCGTGCGATTGTCGAAGTTGCCCAGCGCCTGTCGTGGGGTCACAAGATTGAAGACATCACCGACGTGCGCGGCACCGCGTTCATCCGCCGTGACACGCCGGTGGGCTGGTACGAAGTGGACTCCACCCGTATCGACCGTCCGGGCAAGATCGACAAGATCATCAACCCGTACGTGAACACCCAGGACACCCAGGCCTGCGCCATCGAGCAGGAAAAGGGGCCGCAGGACGATCCGGAAGAAGCCAAGGTCGTGCAGATTTTGGCCAGCCCGAAGATGACCCGCGACAAGACCGTGATTCGCCTGCCGTCGGTCGAGAAAGTGCGCAACGACGCGGTGCTCTATGCCCACGCCAACCGCGTGCTGCACCTGGAAACCAACCCGGGTAACGCCCGCGCCCTGGTGCAGAAGCACGGTGAAGTGGATGTGTGGTTCAACCCGCCGCCCATTCCGATGACCACCGAAGAAATGGACTACGTGTTCGGCATGCCCTACGCCCGGGTTCCGCACCCGGCGTATGGCAAGGAGAAGATCCCGGCCTACGACATGATCCGTTTCTCGGTGAACATCATGCGTGGCTGTTTCGGCGGCTGCACCTTCTGCTCCATCACCGAGCACGAAGGCCGCATCATCCAGAACCGTTCCGAAGAGTCGATCATTCGCGAGATCGAAGAGATCCGCGACAAGGTCCCGGGCTTTACCGGTGTGATCTCCGACCTCGGCGGCCCGACCGCAAACATGTACCGCATCGCCTGCAAGAGCCCGGAAATCGAATCCGCGTGCCGCAAGCCGTCGTGCGTGTTCCCGGGCATCTGCCCGAACCTGAACACCGACCACTCGTCGTTGATCCAGTTGTACCGCAGCGCCCGTGCGTTGCCGGGTGTGAAGAAGATTCTGATCGCCTCCGGCCTGCGCTACGACCTCGCCGTGGAGTCGCCGGAGTACGTCAAAGAGCTGGTCACCCACCACGTCGGTGGCTACCTGAAGATCGCCCCGGAGCACACCGAGGAAGGTCCGCTCAACCAGATGATGAAGCCGGGCATTGGCAGCTATGACAAGTTCAAGCGCATGTTCGAGAAGTACACCAAGGAAGCGGGCAAGGAGCAGTACCTGATCCCGTACTTCATCGCGGCCCACCCGGGCACCACCGATGAAGACATGATGAACCTGGCCCTGTGGCTCAAGGGCAACGGCTTCCGCGCCGACCAGGTGCAGGCGTTCTACCCGTCGCCGATGGCCACCGCCACTGCGATGTACCACTCGGGTAAGAACCCGCTGCGCAAGGTCACGTACAAGAGCGACGCGGTGACCATCGTCAAGAGCGAGGAGCAACGCCGCCTGCACAAGGCGTTCCTGCGCTACCACGACCCGAAAGGCTGGCCGATGCTGCGTGAAGCGCTGACTCGCATGGGCCGCGCCGACCTGATCGGTCCGGGCAAGGACCAGTTGATTCCACTGCACCAGCCGAACACCGACAGCTACCAGAGCGCCCGTCGCAAGAACTCGACGCCGGCTGGCAGCCACAAGGTCGCCAAGGAAACCACCACCAGGATCCTCACCCAGCACACCGGCTTGCCGCCGCGTGGCAGTGATGGCAGCAACCCGTGGGACAAGCGCGAACAAGCCAAGGCCGCGGCCCAGGCCCGCAACAAGCAGGCCGCCAAGGAGCGCAGCGATGCCGCCAAGGGCAAGGGCGGCAAGCCTGCACGCAAGCCGGTCGTGCCGCGTTGATCGCAGCCTGAATGAGCAAAACGCCAGCCTCGTGCTGGCGTTTTGCTTTCTATTCGCTGGCGAGCCTGTTTGTTAAGGTGGCGCCCATTGAATCGCCATCGCAGGCAAGCCAGCTCCCACAGTTGATCGGATTCACACGGTTAAATTGTGGGAGCCGGGCTTGCCCGCGATGAGGCCAGTATGGCCAACATCATCCTCAAGGAAGAACACTTATGGGCAACCCTCTGGCCTCCATCGGCATGGACTCCAACCGCTCCCAATTCATGGCGCGCCAGCGCATTGAAAGCCAGATCAACCTGCCGCGCCTGTTTGCGGCCATCGACGCCGATCCCGCCATCGTCGGCGCGGGTGTCGTGTACATCGACGCCGATTTCAACGTGGTTACCCTGCGCGAATTCCAACCCATCTGCAGCATCGCGCCCAAGCGATTGATCCTGCGTGAGGCGCAGAAGTACATCGCACCGACGCAATTCGCCCAGCAGGTGCAAGACAACCCACGCGAATCGCGATTAGTGGGCGAAGCGGTCAATACCACCTTGTCGTGTGCCGGAGCGGTGATCGGATGGATTGTGGTGCTCAGTGGTTCCGTCGCGGTTCCGTTTTCGGCGGGGGCCAGTTCGGTAGTCGTGGCACTCGGCTACACTGCCGCCGCAGCCAGCTCAGTGCAGTGTTTTGCCAGTGGCTATCGCACTGTCAATGAAATCCGCAACCCGGCCAAGAATGATCAGCTCGACAGCGAAGAGTGGTACCAATACACCATGATTGCGCTGGATGCCGCCTCGTTGGTCGGGGTGGGTGCATCGTCGCTGACGACGCTCAAACTGGTCCGGCTGAACAAGGCGACCACCGGGAAAAGTGTGAGAGAGGTGCTGCGTGGCTTGAACCGCCAGGAGCGTGCCAAACTCACGAAGGAGTTATTGAGCATCAACGATCCACGCCTGACGTCGAAGATGATCAAGTTGAAGCAACTGTCGGGCGAGCTGCCAAAACGGTTCACACCCACCGAGGTCAAGCACGCGACTGTGACGCAAATCAAGGATGCCTTGGGCGCTGCCATCGGGTTCACCGGCAGCGCGGTATCAGGGAACGTGCGCACGATTGCCGTGGGGTTGTATGAGGAAGCTGATCAATGAGTGAATTTCCCAGTATTCGCAGCTTTCTATCGACCTATTTTCCGGTCTTCATGGGGGCGATATTTGCCTCCATTTTTACCTTGGTGTTTGCGGTGCCGCAGTTTTTCGACAGTTATTTACCCAGCCTTTCCATGGAGGAGAACGCCAAGTATTCCTTCCTGGGAGGCATAGCACTCACCTTGGTGATTGTGCATTGCAACTTCATGATTGCCCGTGGACGTCCGCAGTGGGTATGGCCGCTGGTGGGGCTACTGGGGCTCTGCTTTCTGGGTGTATTGCCAACCTTCAGTGATCAACCGCACCGGCTCATGTATGGCTTGGGCTTGCTGTTCCCGTTACTCGGGCTGCTACTGCTCAACAGCCAGCGCCATCGCGAAATGCGTCAGAAGCTGCGCGAAGTGCGTCACCTGCGTGAAGCCGTGATTGCCCGCCAAAAATCCCTGTGATTGGGTAGATTCCCCACTCCTCCTTCACACCCGCGCCACAAATATGTGCGTCACTTGCACCATGGCACCGCCCTCGGCGCCGTTTTGGTGCTGTACTGCACCGGGTCTCACGATAAAGCGCAATGACGGCCGCTCTGGCATAAGTCTTGCGCGCTTTGTTCCCATGCCCTGGCTCGCAGGAGGCCGCCGTGTCGATTCATGTCGCGTTGCACCACGTTACGCATTACCGCTATGACCGCGCTGTCGAACTCGGCCCACAGATCGTGCGGTTGCGCCCGGCCGCCCATAGCCGCACGCGGATTCTGTCCTACGCGCTGAAAGTGCTGCCCGAGCAGCATTTCATCAATTGGCAGCAAGACCCCCAAGGCAACTACCTGGCGCGCCTGGTGTTCCCGGAAAAGACCGACGAACTGCGTATCGAAGTCGACCTGGTCGCCGAGATGGCGGTGTTCAACCCGTTCGACTTTTTCCTGGAGCCCTACGCCGAAAAAGTCCCCTTCAGCTACGCCGCCGATGAGCAGCGCGAGCTAGCGCCGTACCTGGAAACCCTGCCGTTGACGCCGAAGTTCGCCGCCTACCTGGCCGGTATCGACCGCACGCCCTTGCCTGCGGTGGATTTCCTGGTGGGCCTCAATCAGCGCCTGGCCGCCGACATTGGCTACCTGATCCGCATGGAGCCGGGCGTGCAAACCCCGGAATTCACCCTGGAGAACGCCTCCGGTTCCTGCCGTGATTCGGCGTGGTTGCTGGTGCAGATCCTGCGCAACCTGGGGCTGGCGGCGCGGTTTGTCTCCGGTTACTTGATTCAGCTCACCGCCGACGTCAAAGCCCTCGACGGTCCTTCCGGCACGGAAGTGGACTTCACCGACCTGCACGCCTGGTGTGAGGTGTATTTGCCCGGCGCCGGCTGGATCGGCCTGGATGCCACCTCGGGCCTGTTCGCCGGTGAAGGGCATATCCCGTTGGCCTGTAGTCCTGATCCCTCGTCTGCCGCGCCGATCAGTGGGTTGGTGGAGCCCTGCGAGTGCGAATTCACCCACGAGATGTCGGTTGAGCGAATTTGGGAGGCGCCGCGCGTCACCAAGCCTTACACCGAAGAACAATGGCTGGCGATCCAGGCCCTTGGCCGGCAGATTGACGGCGACCTGCTCAAGGATGATGTGCGCCTGACCATGGGCGGCGAGCCGACCTTCGTGTCCATTGATGACCCCGACGGCGCCGAGTGGAACACCGCCGCCCTTGGGCCAGACAAGCGACGCTTGTCTGCCGAGCTGTTCCAGCGCATGCGCAAGCATTACGCACCCAAGGGCCTGGTGCACTTCGGCCAGGGCAAGTGGTACCCCGGCGAGCAATTGCCGCGCTGGTCGCTCAACTGCTACTGGCGCCGCGACGGTGTGCCGATCTGGCACAACAGCGCGCTGATTGCCGATGAACAAGAGGACTACGGCGCCGATGGCGAGATGGCCGGGCGTTTCTTGGCCAGCGTCGCCGAGCGCCTGAAGCTGCCGGCGCGCTTTGTGTTCCCGGCCTATGAGGACAATTTCTACTACCTGTGGCGCGAAGGTGCGTTGCCGCAAAACGTCACCGCCCAGGACCCGCGCCTGAGCGACGATCTGGAGCGCGAACGCCTGCGCAAAGTGTTCAGCCAGGGCCTGGATAAAGTCATCGGCCAAGTGCTGCCGCTGGCGCGCACGGCGGCCAATGACCGCTGGCAGAGTGGGCGCTGGTACCTGCGAGACACTCACTGCCGCCTGGTGCCGGGTGACTCGCCGCTGGGCTATCGCCTGCCGTTGGCCTCGCAGCCGTGGGTGACGGCGGCTGAATACCCGTTCGTGCATCCCACCGACCCCAATCAGGATCTGCCAGAGCTGCCGACCACGGCCCAGTTGCAAACCCACGACGAACCCGCGCCGAGTGATGAGCGCGTGCCGAAGGTGGACCAGTCCGCTGACTGGCTGACCCGCACCGCGCTATGCGCCGAAGCCCGGGCAGGGCGCTTGTACCTGTTCATGCCGCCCCTGGAGCGCGTCGAGGATTACCTTGAGCTGGTGGCCGCCATCGAGGCCACGGCCGAAGAACTGCATTGCCCGGTGCTGCTGGAGGGCTACGAGCCGCCGGCCGATACACGCCTGAGCAACTTCCGTGTGACCCCGGACCCGGGTGTGATCGAAGTGAATGTGCAGCCGTCCGCGACGTGGGACGAGTTGGTGGAGCGCACCGAATTTCTCTACGAAGAGGCGCGGCAAACCCGCCTCACCACGGAAAAATTCATGATCGACGGGCGCCACACCGGCACCGGTGGCGGCAACCACTTCGTGCTGGGCGGCGCCACGCCCAAGGATTCACCGTTTTTGCGTCGGCCCGATCTGCTGCGCAGCTTGATCAGTTATTGGCATAACCATCCCTCTTTGTCGTACCTGTTTTCCGGCCTGTTTATCGGCCCGACGTCCCAGGCACCTCGGGTGGATGAGGCCCGTAACGATGCGCTGTATGAGCTGGAGATCGCCTTCGCGCAAATGCCGGCCCCGGGTGAGGACTGCCCGCCGTGGTGGGTGGACCGCCTGCTGCGCAACCTGCTGATCGACGTGACGGGCAATACCCACCGCGCCGAATTCTGCATCGACAAACTCTACTCGCCGGATGGCGCCACCGGCCGCCTGGGCCTGCTGGAGCTGCGCGCCTTTGAAATGCCGCCCCATGCACGCATGAGCCTGACCCAGCAGTTGCTGCTGCGTGCCTTGGTCGCACGTTTCTGGCGCGAACCCTATGCGCCGCCGAAGCTGGCGCGCTGGGGCACAGAGCTGCATGACCGTTTCCTGCTGCCCCATTTTATCGAGCAAGACTTTGCCGACGTGATCGTCGAACTCAACGCCGCCGGTTACCCACTGCGTGCCGAATGGTTTGCGGCGCACCTGGAGTTCCGCTTTCCCAAGGTCGGCGACTATGCCGTCAGTGGGATCGAACTGGAGCTGCGCCAGGCCCTGGAGCCTTGGCATGTGCTGGGCGAGGAGGGCGCGGTGGGTGGCACGGTGCGCTACGTGGATTCATCCCTGGAGCGCCTGCAAGTCAAGCTCACCGGGCTGGCGCCGCAACGCTACCTGCTGACCTGCAACGGCGTCCCGGTGCCGCTGCACGCCACCGGCCGGGTGGGTGAGTTCGTCGCGGGCGTGCGCTATCGCGCCTGGCAACCGGCCAACTGCCTGCAACCGACTATCCCTGTGCATGCGCCTTTGGTGTTCGACGTGCTCGACACCTGGATGCAACGCTCGCTGGGGGGCTGCCAGTATCACGTGGCCCATCCGGGTGGGCGCAATTACGACAGCCTGCCGGTGAATGCCAACGAAGCGGAGAGCCGACGCATGGCGAGGTTTTTCCGCTTGGGGCACACCCCTGGGAAGCAACCGGTGCCCGCCGTGGTGATCAACGATGAGTTGCCGATGACCCTGGATCTGCGGCGTTTTCACCCATAGCGGTATTGCCCGGCTTTTGTAGTGAGCGGGCTTACCCGCGCGAGGCAAGCTCGCTCACTACAAAAGCCGGGGCCGTACAGGGATTTGCAGTGTTTGTTGAGTTAATCTGAGCCCCCTTGCCTCTGCCGAGCGTTCCATGTCTGACTTGCTCGACCGTTACCCGCTGACCGCGGGCACTTATCATGAACTGCTGGATGACAGTGGCCAGGTGCGCGCCCATTGGCAGCGCCTGCTCGACCACCTGCAACGCAGCACACCCGCGCAACTGGCCCAGCGCCAGGCGCTGCTGACTCGGCAGATCCAGGAAAACGGCGTGACCTACAACGTCTACGCCGACCCCAAGGGCGCCGATCGCCCATGGGAGCTGGACTTGTTGCCCCATGTGCTGGCCGCCGATGAATGGCAGCAGCTGTCGGCCGGCATCGCCCAGCGTGCGCGCCTGCTCAATGCGGTGCTGGCCGACCTGTATGGCCCGCAACGCCTGATCAAGGAAGGCCTGCTGCCGGCCGAGTTGGTGTTCGGGCACAACAATTTCCTGTGGCCCTGCCAGGGCATCCAGCCCCCCGACGGCGCGTTCCTGCATCTGTACGCGGTGGACCTGGCACGCACGCCCGACGGTCGCTGGTGGGTCACGGCCGACCGCACCCAGGCGCCGTCGGGTGCCGGTTATGCGCTGGAAAACCGCACCATCGTGTCCCGTGCGTTCCCGGACCTCTACCGCGATTTGCAGGTGCAGCACCTCACCGGGTTCTTCCGCACGCTGCAGGAAACCCTGGCCCGCCAGGCGCCCGGTGATGACCAGCCGCCGTTGATCGTGCTGCTCACGCCCGGGCGATTCAACGAAAGCTATTTCGAGCACCTCTACCTCGCCCGGCAGCTCGGCTACCCGTTGGTGGAAGGCGGCGATCTCACCGTGCGCGACAGCACCGTGTTCCTCAAGACCCTCAGCGGCCTGCGCCGGGTGCACGCGATCATGCGGCGCCTGGACGACGATTTCTGCGACCCGCTGGAGCTGCGCACCGACTCGGCCCTGGGTGTGCCCGGCCTGCTCGACGCGGTGCGCCAGGGCAACGTGTTGGTGGCCAACGCCCTGGGCAGCGGCGTGCTGGAATCCCCCGGTCTGTTGGGCTTCTTGCCGAAGATCAACCACTATCTGTTTGGTGAAGAGCTGATCCTGCCGTCCATCGCCACCTGGTGGTGCGGCGAAGCGCCGGTGCTGGCTGAAGCGCTGGAAAAGCTGCCGGAGCTGTTGATCAAGCCGGCCTTTCCGTCGCAGAGCTTTGCCCCGGTGTTTGGTCGTGACTTGAACGACGAACAGCGTCAGGCCTTGGCCGATCGCATGCGGGCGCGGCCTTATGCCTATGTCGCCCAGGAACTGGCGCAGCTGTCCCAAGCGCCGGTGTGGCACACCGTGGATGACCACCTGCAACACCGTGCCATCGGCATGCGCGTGTACGCCGTGGCCAGCGACGAGGGTTACCGGGTGCTGCCCGGTGGCCTGACCCGCGTGGCCGCCGAGGCCGACGCCGAAGTGGTGTCGATGCAGCGCGGTGGCGCCAGCAAAGACACCTGGGTGCTCGGCGAACGGGCTGCCGGTGGCGAACACTGGCGTGCCCAGCGCGCCATCGGTGCCCATGACCTGGTGCGCCGCGACCCCTATCTGCCGTCGCGCGTGGTGGAAAACCTGTTCTGGTTCGGCCGCTACTGCGAGCGCTGCGATGACAGCGCTCGTTGGCTGCGTATCGTGCTGGCGCGCTATGTCGATGGCGACGATCCACTGGCGTTGCAGGCGGCGATCGAGCTGGGTGAAACCCTGCGCCTGCTGCCGGACGAGGGCGAGTTGCCCGAGCGTCTGCAAGCGGCCTTGCTCGGCGATGATTGGCCATCGAGCCTGCGCGCCAACCTGCAGCGTTTGCAGTGGGCGGCGTCCCAGGTACGCGGCAAGCTGTCCCGGGAGAACTGGCAGGCGTTGGTGGAGCTGCAACGCGAAGCCCTGGAGCTGGAAAGCGAAACCCCGGACTTTGGCGAGTTGCTGGACTTCCTCAACCGCCTGGTGATGTCCCTGGCGGCGCTGTCCGGGTTTGCCCTGGACGACATGACCCGCGACGAAGGCTGGCGCTTCTTGATGATGGGCCGGCGCATCGAGCGCCTGCAATTTTTGAGCAGCAGTCTGGCGGCGTTCCTGCGTGGCGTGGCGGTGTTCGACCAGGCGGGGCTGGAGTGGTTGCTGGAACTGGGCAACAGCAGCATCACTTACCGCTCGCGCTACCTGGCGGTGCCGCAGTTGATCCCGGTGCTCGACCTGTTGCTGCTGGACGAGCAGAACCCCCATGCGGTGTTGTTCCAGCTCAAGTTGGTCAGCCGTACGTTGCGGCGGCTCAATGATGATTTCGGCGTGCCCCGGGAAACCGGCCTGGGCCCATTGGTGGAGCGCCTGGCGCGCTTCGATTTGGGGTGCCTGGAGAACCCGTTGTTTGGCGAGTCCAGCGTGCGTGCCGCGCTGGACGGCCTGGCCGACCTGCTGCAAGCGGTGGCCGATGAGAGTGGGCAAGTGTCGGATCGTTTGGCGTTGCGCCATTTTGCCCATGTGGATGATGTCAGCCAGCAAACGGTGTCGGTGTAATGAGTGCGCGCTACCAGATTTTCCACGATACCCACTACCACTACGACAGCCCGGTGTCCCTGGCCCAGCAGTTGGCGCACCTCTGGCCACGGCCCTGCGCCTGGCAGCGTTGCAGCTCGCAACAGCTGGACATCAGCCCGCAGCCGTCGTCGCGCCGTGATGAGCTGGATGTGTTTGGCAACCCGATCACCCGTCTGGCGTTCGAACGGCCCCATGATGAGTTGCTGGTCAACGCCGGCTTGACCGTGGAAGTGCTGGCGCGGCCGGCGCTGGACTTTCAATTGTCGCCGGCCTGGGAACAGACCCGCGACAGCCTCACCTACGGCAGTCAGCCCATGTCCGAGGCGTTGATCGAAGCGTGCCGCTTTCGCTTCGAGTCGCCCTACGTGCACCTGAAAAAGAACTTCGTCGAGTTCTCCGAGAGCTGCTTCCCGGCCGGCCGCCCGCTGTTACTGGGTGTGCAGGCGCTGATGGAAAAGATCTTCGGCGAATTCACCTTTGATGCCGAAGCCACCCAGGTCGCCACGCCGCTGGTGGAAGTGCTGGAGCGCCGGCGTGGTGTGTGCCAGGACTTTGCCCACTTGATGCTCGCGTGCCTGCGCTCAAGGGGCCTGGCGGCGCGTTACATCAGTGGCTACCTGCTCACCCAGCCACCGCCCGGCCAGCCACGGCTGATCGGCGCCGATGCGTCTCACGCATGGGTCTCGGTGTATTGCCCGGTGTCAGGCTGGGTGGATTTTGATCCGACGAACAACGTTCAGCCGGCGCTGGAACACATCACCCTGGCCTGGGGCCGGGACTTCTCGGATGTGTCGCCGTTGCGCGGGGTGATCCTGGGGGGAGGGAACCATGACCCGGAAGTGCGGGTGACGGTGATGCCACTTTTGTAGTGAGCGGGCTCGCCCCACGCGGCGCTCTACCTGACACACTACGGTGCTTGAAACACCGTCGGCGCGGGGCAAGCCCGCTCACTACAGGTCTGTTGTGATCAGTTAGTGATCGTTGTGATCAGTTTTGTCGAGCCTGCAGCAATCGGTTATTCGGCAGGATCTTTTGGTGTTTCGGTCTCGTCGTTCGTTTCTTCACCATCAACTTCGGCGGTCAGACCGTTGGCCTCTTCTTCTGCAGCGGCTTTCTTGCGTTGCAGTTTTTCCTCTTTCTTCTGCTCCTTGGCCAAGTCTCTCTGACGTTTGGCGAAGGAGTAATTAGGTTTGGCCATGGGC
>Ga0207655_1003846_pt1 | contig 10932 bp, 8 predicted proteins | sample KBSM44metaG_FD_184398 | JGI IMG/M metagenome (GOLD analysis project Ga0207655, IMG submission 184398) | Miscanthus rhizosphere microbial communities from Kellogg Biological Station, Michigan, USA - KBS M4-4 metaG (SPAdes) (version 2) | ecosystem: Host-associated > Plants > Roots > Rhizosphere >... | reverse complement strand
GTAGTTGTCGCCATCCTGGAACAGACCAGAAATAGAAGCATAAGGGGTCAGATAACCTTCCTTGCTGAGCTGCCAGTCGTAACCCAGTTTCAAGCCAAAGCCCCAGGCATCGGATGAAGCATCGCCGCTTACTGCTGCGCCATTGCTCATGGTTGCAGTCAGGTCATTGCTGTAATGGCTATAGCTCAGACTTGAATCAAAGAAGATATTGTTCTGGAAGCGAGCCGAAGAGTAGATACGAGCAGACTGGCTGTCTTGATCTACGCTACCGCTGTTATCATTGATATCGCCTTTCGCAAAGCCTGCTGCTGCACCGACAGTCCACTTAGCACTATTGCCTTCGATCTGTTTATCCAGACCAACCATGATACCACTTACATCCTGGTCATAGTTCAACACGCCATTGTCACCGGAGAAACCGCCACCGATGTAAGTGACCCATGCACCGCCAGTATCACCTTCAGAATGACGGCCATTTGCCAGGCGGGTTGCCAGCGCGTCTTGCTCCAGGTTCCAGATATTGGTATTTGCAGAAGGAATGCTCAACGCCATGTTAGCGTAGTCAGTCAGCTCACCCTGCTTGAGCACAACAGTATTACCATACTGCTCAGCGTGATAGGTGTAAGCACCCAAATCAGCTTTGTTAGCAGCAGAGAAAGTTGCAGTGCTGTTCACATCGTTAACATAGATAATTTCTTTATCTTTATAGTTAGCAACAGAACCTGCACCCGTTGAATTATTGATACGCACTTTGTAGTTACCAGCAGCCGCTACTGTTCCATCGTTGGTATCATCTACACTGAATTCTTGATCAGCATTGTTACTATTACCGTTACCATTAATGGTCAGATGTCCGTCAGAGTTCATAGCAATTACGCCATAACCATAAGTCGCATCTTGAGTATTCGAGGTATTAGTATGACCATTCACTAAGTCAGCATCTAATACATAGTCGCTGCTATTGATGTTGAATACACCACCATTAGTCAGTTCCATTCTATCAGTGCTAAACAGGTTGGCATCGAAATCACCAGCACCAATGCTAAATTCGCCACCGTTAGAAACGGTAACAGTGTTAGCACGCAGGTAGGTGGTTTCATCAGTCAGATCGACTTTACTGTAACTATCAACAGTCAGATGGTCAGTGCCCACTTCACCGCCAGAACTCAGGTTCATCGTAGAACCGTTGGTCAGAGTAATTGAGTCTGACAGCAGAGAAGAATCTTGGGCTACGTTAACCTGAGAACCATTATTCACGGCCAGTGTATCAATATTGGAATTATTGACTGTATCCCATTCTGAACCGTTGTTCAGTGCAACGTTGAACACACCGCTCTGGAAAGTCTGATCATCGACAACATTACCCCAATGATCATAAGTAGAGTTTGGCTCAAGGCTATTGACTGCAACATCGTACATGCTTGCAGGGCCAATAGCGTCATAGCTGAATACAGCTGCACCAACCCACTTACTACCGTTATCCAGGGTGATATTCAGTTCGTCAACGTTCAGACTATCGTCAGCCCAACCGCCATTGGTATCAAGAACACCATTATCGATAGAATCATGACCACTTGGATAGAAATTAGCATTCCAGGTGCTGGCAAACGCAACATCGCCCATCAGGGTAGAATGGTCGAATCTTACATTGTTTTTCATCGCATAATTTGATGCTGAACTATCAGCAAAAGACATTGCGATGTCGTTTACACTACCATCACCGTTATAGTCACTTGGTTCCTCAGAGTTACCATAGAAACCGTCGCCTTCCAGTGGGGTGTAAGCACCTGAAGTCACTGTAGAGTTAACAACAGAGATGTTGTTGTCCCAGGTGCGATATTCTGTGGCGTAATCTGTATTGCTGGTGTCCCCTTGAGACAGTGCAATACCGGCAACACGAGAGTTATCACTAATGTTGATATTGCTTTCAACATCTAGCGTTACTGCTGCGCCCAAATAGGCATAATCAGCTGTGCGATACTGTTCTGATGCTGCTATAGCATCAGCATTCAAATAACTGTCAGTAAAATAGAAATATTCGTAATCGTCGTCAATTGTAGAATTAGCGATATTCAGAGTGAATACATCACCATCAACCCACTTATAATCAACAGCAGTACCGTTCGTCCAGCCATAACCATCGTGGTCGTAAACTTTTTGAGAGGTAACCATACCGTGAATGACTGAGTTGGAAATGTTCAGCGTATTAGCATCACCATCTGCGTAATCATTATTCAGATAGTAAGTAGAGATAACGCCGTTTACTACATCGTTATTGAAGGTTTGATCATAAGCGCCATCTGCCGCATTGTTATAGATATAACCATCATAAGTAATATAGTTAAGCTTATCGGCATTTTCCCAATCGCTCCAGCTAAAAGCGGTGGTCGCGTCATCGTGATAACCGAAAGTGTTATAAGTAGTAGCATTTGCCTGAGAAGCAATTGCCAAAGTGCAGGCTAATGCTAGTTGTGATACAACGAGTTTCTTTTTCCAAGAGTGCATTTATCATCCCTCCTCAGGGACTAGATCTTATGTTGGTCCATCAATAGTCAATGCAGTAAGCGGTAACCACTAATACATGTAACGTTATTAGTGAGAGGATTATTATGTTCCAATAGCAAATCGTTCAATTAATTTCTGCTGTAAGTACGAAAACAGATTTATACCTAAAAAGTGTTATTTCATACAAAATGGAGAAACATTTTAAACATCAATGACATTCATTAAAAAAAGCACAACACATATAAATAACGCATAAATTTCACAGCTCACTTAAATACAAAGTATCATTCAACAAACAAATAAAAACAGAGGTAACATATAAGACAATGCCATATTAACGATTAACATTAAATTTATTGGAATTAATTAAAACTTATTAAGGCGGATTGTTTTAATAGATCACTTGAGGCTTCAGGGTAATAGTAAATAAAGAAGGGTAGGTAACACGTATAACCTTATAGTTTCCAGAAAGACGTATTACCTTTGGTTCAATTACGCTCGGATTGTATCGTCGCCGAATCCAATCCATTTATAAGTCGTGAGTGCTTCCAGCCCCATCGGGCCACGAGCATGAAGTTTCTGCGTACTTACCGCAACTTCGGCACCAAGGCCAAACTGGCCGCCATCGGTGAAACGTGTTGAAGCATTCACATAGACGGCAGAGGAATCAACTTCATTCACAAAGCGGTTCGCATTACGCAGTGTACGAGTCAAAATCGCGTCAGAGTGTTGTGTGCCATGTTCCCGGATATGGTCAATAGCGTCATCAATATTAGCGACAACTTTCACATTCAAATGCAGTGACAACCACTCGTCATCATAGTCTTCTGCTTTTACAGGCAGTACTTCCGCAGGCCCATTCTGTAACAGTGGCAGAGCCTTTTCGTCAGCATGCAATGTTACGCCAGATTCAGCCATTTGTTGGCTTAGCGCAGGCAAGAAGTTTGCTGCTATTCCTTGATGGACCAGTAAGGTTTCTACTGTATTGCAGGTACTTGGACGCTGAGTTTTGGCATTAACAATAATTCTCAGTGCCGGCTCAAATTCAGCACTGTCATCCACAAAGATATGGCAAACACCAATCCCACCGGTAATAACTGGAATCGTTGATTGCTCGCGACAGAGTTTATGTAGGCCTGCGCCACCACGAGGAATCAGCATGTCTACATAACGATCCATGCGTAGCAGCTCATTCACCAGTGCGCGATCGGGACTTTCTATCGCCTGAACCGCTGCCGCAGGTAGGCCACACTCCGTCAGCGCTTGTTGAATAACCTTGACCGTTGCGGCATTAGTGCGCCAGGTTTCTTTCCCGCCACGCAAAATCGCTGCATTTCCTGTTTTCAGGCACAGTGAAGCAACATCAACCGTAACATTAGGACGAGCTTCATAAATCACACCAACTACACCTAATGGAACACGCCGACGCTCAAGACGTAAACCACTGTCCAGCACACCGCCATCAATGATTTGACCCACTGGATCTGCCAAATTGCATACCTGACGAACATCATTCGCAATGCTACTCAGACGTGAAGGAGTGAGTTGTAATCGGTCTAACATCGCTTCGCTTAGGCCATTGGCCTTTGCTTCGGCCAGGTCTTTTTCGTTGGCTTCCAAAATAGCTGCAGCCTGAGCTTCCAGATTATCTGCGATACATTCCAGCGCGCGGTTTTTTTCGCGGCTGGAGAGCAGAGCCATCTGATAAGAGGCAGCTTTAGCTGCTTTACCCATTTTTTCCAGCATTGCCTGCTCCTTAGTTAACTATCATATCGTCACGATGAACGGCTACTGGGCCATATTCGTAGCCAAGAATTTCACCGATCTGTTGAGAGTGATGACCTGCGATACGACGCAAAGCGTCACTATTGTAGCGACAAACACCATGGGCAATATCGCGGCCTTCAAGGCTGCGAATGCGAATAACTTCACCGCGGGAAAAGTTTCCAGTGACGTTTTTGATACCCTTTGGCAATAAAGAGCTTCCGCGTTCAAGAATCGCCGCAAGCGCGCCATCATCGACCGTGATTTCACCTGCAGGAGGCGCACCAAATATCCAACGTTTGCGGTTTTCTAATGGTGATTGTTGAGCATGGAAACGAGTCCCCACTGGCGTACCCGCCATAACATCACCAATCACCCCGGGTTTGCTGCCAGCCGCAATGACTACGTCGATACCTGCGCGGCAAGCGACATCAGCAGCCTGCAATTTCGTCCCCATGCCGCCAGTTCCCAGGCCAGACACGCTATCACCAGCTATTGCTCGCAGTGCGTCGTCAATGCCGTGAACTTCTTTAATGAGTTCAGCTTCAGGGTTATTACGCGGATCAGCAGTAAATAACCCTTGTTGGTCAGTCAGCAGTAATAGTTTATCTGCACCAGCCAAAATGGCTGCCAGCGCAGACAGGTTGTCGTTATCACCAACTTTGATTTCTGCGGTTGCAACGGCATCGTTTTCATTGATTACCGGCACGATGTTGTTATCAAGCAGTGCACGTAAAGTGTCACGAGCATTAAGGAAACGTTCGCGATCCTCCATATCGGCACGCGTCAGCAGCATCTGCCCAACATGAATGCCATAAATAGAAAACAGTTGTTCCCAGAGCTGGATCAATCGACTTTGACCAACGGCTGCCAGTAATTGCTTGGATGCAATGGTTGCGGGCAGTTCGGGATAACCTAAATGCTCGCGACCCGCAGCAATTGCCCCAGAGGTCACAATAACAATGCGATGCCCGGAGGCGTGAAGTTGTGCGCACTGACGCACCAGCTCAACAATATGAGCTCTATTCAGGCGGCGCGAGCCACCGGTTAATACGCTAGTGCCTAGTTTTACCACCAGCGTCTGGCTTTCACTCATGATTCTCTGCCGTTTCAACGAAATTGGAAAATTAAAATACCAGATGACGTTGTAGCAGGAGTGACGCGGCTTGCCAACAGGCTCAGAAGGAAAACAGCGATTTGGATGTAAAGTGATCCATAAACGTAGCGGCCAATTTTGTCATTTTTATGACAAATACAAATAATTACCATTATTTAAACTTTCTCTTACTTTGTCATAAATCTTTCATCTCCAAACGATAAAACTCTCTGCGTTTTTTAACGGAATACTTTCCGATTAAATTTTAGCGCGAATACACTATTGGGATGAAAAATGAAGAAAAGCACATTGGCAGTAATGGTATTGGGTTTTCTGGCATCATCAACATATTCGCATGCAGCGGAAATTTATAATAAAGATGGCAACAAACTCGACCTTTACGGAAAAGTAAAAGCTGAACACTATCTAAGTGATAACAAGTCTGTAGATGGCGATCAGTCTTATGTACGTATCGGTTTTAAAGGTCAGACACAAATTAATGACCAATTAACGGGTTTTGGTCAGTGGGAATATCAAGTTGCTGCTAACAAAATTGAAGGTGATGCGAATACAACCAAAACTCGCCTGGCGTTTGCAGGGTTAAAAGCAGGTGATATTGGTTCCTTCGATTATGGCCGTAACTACGGCGTTCTTTATAACATCGCCTCTTACACCGATATGATGCCTGAGTTTGGTGATGACTCTTACACTAAAACCGATAACTTCATGACGGGCCGTGCAAACGGTGTGGCAACCTATCGTAATAACACCTTCTTTGGTCTGGTTGATGGCCTGAAACTTTCCTTGCAGTACCAGGGGAAAAACGAGAATGACGGGCGTGCTACCAGTAAGCAAAACGGTGACGGTTTTGGTACTTCCTTATCTTATGACATTGCTGATACTGGCCTGACTATTGGTGCGGGTTACTCTAACTCCAACCGTACTTTGGCACAGAAAAACCTGGCCGTGGGCACTGGTGATAATGCCGAAGCCTGGACCACTGGTTTGAAATACGATGATCACAATGTTTATCTGGCAGCAATGTATGCAGAAACACGTAATATGACACCCATTTCCGGCACTGCATCTATTAATGGTGTAAACAGAAGCATTAGTGGTTTCGCAAATAAAAACCAGGCGTTCGAAGTTATTGCACAATATCAATTTGACTTTGGTCTACGCCCTTCCTTGGGTTATGTCCAGTCTAAAGGTAAGGATATTGAAGGTGTGGGTGATGCGGATTTGGTTAAATATATTGATATTGGTGCCACGTATTACTTCAATAAAAACATGTCAGCTTTTGTTGATTACAAAATTAACCAACTGAGCGACGACAATGCCCTAAATCTGAACAGCGATGATGTTGTCGCATTAGGTTTAGTTTATCAGTTCTAAGATTCGGGTAAAAAAAAAGTCCCCACCTGGCCGGTGGGGACTTTTTTTATGCTGATAACTTTACCGGTTTTTCCGTAAAATCTTGTGCCGGAACTAATCCAAGACCCAATGTACTTAATAACTCACGCAAGCGCTCATGGAAACCACGCAGTGTTTGCTCAAGTCTTTCATCCACTTCTTTATCTTTCGCGGCCGTCGCAGTCCATTTACCGTCTTTGTCGAACAGACCAAACTGCCAGGTATAGGTAAATTGTTTTTCCTGAGCTTCCAACTCCATCCACCAGCCCCAGAATTCACGTTTCTCTGGTGCAGGCTTCACATTGACGCACACAGCCAGGCAATCGAAGAAGAAACGGTTATCTTCACATTGCTCTTCCCGGATATATGGGCCAAGCGAGGCAAATTTTTTAATCAATCTACTTTTCGGGTGTCCACTTGGTAACGTCATTCCGATCTCCTGTTGTGAAGCATCTGTTTTACCAAACCAATGAAATTTAGCAAATCATTAACGTAATCTCTGCTTGATCCATCCGGTAATTTCTTTCAGAGCTTTGTCAAAGTTTTGATACACCGGGTTAAACGGTATAGCTAACAACTTACCATCCGCAGATGACGAAGTAATTAATCGGGAATCGTCTTCCGGGCTGAACGGATCATTCGCCCAGTAACCAGATAACATCGGTGTTGGACAATGACGCCCCAATAGACCCTGTGTTTTTAACGAGTAGCGGTTTAACTCCACACGTAACGCGTTGTCAGATGCATCGTGCATTCCCAGGCGGCTCGCCAGCACATCAATATACATCTCTGGAACCTGAGCCTGGCGTGATGCATCACTCAATAAACTGTGAACAACCGGCCCAAGACATGCGACGGCTTTCAAACGAGGTGCTTCGATATACCCCAAACGCACTGCAACATTTGCACCGAATCGGAAACCGAACGCCGCCACACGGGTGTGGTCAATCCAGGGGATGTTGGGTAGAGCTTTTAAAACATGCTGGTGTAAAAGACTAGAATCCTGAGTCAGTTTCCATTTTGAAGAAAATCCGACCGACGGCATATCGATGGTTAACATCGCGATACCTTCAGGTGCAAAATATTTCTCAAACAACGTGTAATAATCGCTTTGCAGCGCATCCAAACCTCCACAAATTAGCACCGTCGGGAATGGACCGTCACCTTCTTTAGGAACATGGAGGAACCCAGTGATTGCACCACCACCTGGAATAGCAAACTCCAATTCACGCAAGCCGCCGGAAAGACGTGGCGCAGCTTCTTCATAGGCACGGTTTGCCAGAACTTGCGCCTGTTCTGCCAGTTGGTCGCCTTTCAGGTGCGGATAGGCGGCAATGCTGTAAAGATTGGCAGCCTGTAGCCAATATTTTCCACTAAGAACTATATCTGTTTCCTGATTGGCCCGCTGCTGCCAAAGCATTGCTTGCTTCGACCATTCAAAAATCCAGTTGCCGCTGCGATAACCGACCACGGTATCAAACAGACTGTCATTGGTACGTTCTGCTGTATTAACCGTAATGCGAGCTTGCACCTCAAGGATTTCGCGTGGATCGACACCACGCCATACCCACAGCAGGCGGTTAATCATTCGATACCAGTGAGGGACAGATTTACCATCCAGCGCAGACTGGATAACGGGGGCAGTTTGATGTTGAGCACGACGAACTAAAGTCGACGTCTCGGGATGTTTAAATCGGGGTTTAAATAGCGTTTCGCTAAGATTGGCCTGTACCATCGCTTCTGCCTCCATACAAACGTCAGGAATGCAGCTATTGTACTCTGTCGGCAACTAAATAACACAAACGCCCGGCGATGCCGGGCGTAAATCAGTGCATATTCTCAGGCTATTAACGACCAGCCAACGGTGGTACAAACACCACGCCCATATCCCACGGCTGCTCAATCCAGGTGTCCTGAGGGATATCAACGACGTAATCGTCAACCAACGGCTGGCCAGCAGGCTTAGCGAAGATCGTAACGAAATGCGCTTTTGGATACATTTCACGGATAGCCACTGCGGTGCCACCGGTATCAACCAGGTCATCAATAACGATGAAGCCTTCACCGTCACCTTCAGCACGTTTCAGCACGGTCAGTTCACGCTGGTTGTCGTGGTCATAGCTGGAGATGCAAACGGTATCAACATGACGAATCCCCAGTTCACGTGCCAGCAGTGCGCCAGGAACCAGGCCACCACGGCTAACGGCAATAATGCCTTTCCACTGTTCAGCAGGAAGCAGACGGCTTGCCAGCTTACGCGCGTGAATCTGCAACATGTCCCAGGTGACGATGTATTTTTCGCTCATGTGAAATTATCCCAGCCAGTTATTAACGGCTTAAAAATGTTCAAAGGGGTTTTGGTTGCGCGAGATTATAGAGATCTGGCGCACTAAAAACCAGTGCTGTAGGCTCGCCGCTTTCGTTTTTAGGTGCTTTTGATCGTCATAACGTTAGTTAAAGTGGTATTCTCAGGCCAGCACACAATGCTTACTTGTGGTGTATTTCATTTAGATCAATCCTGGTCTCTGTTAACCAATATGGTCTGCAGAGTCGATGTCAAGGAGACTTATCGTGTCTGAATTGTCTCAATTATCTCCGCAACCGCTGTGGGATATTTTTGCCAAAATCTGTTCCATTCCGCACCCTTCTTATCATGAAGAACAACTTGCGGAACATATTCTGTCCTGGGCAAAAGAAAAAGGCCTACATGTAGAGCGTGACCAGGTCGGTAATATCCTGATCCGTAAACCTGCGACAGCGGGCATGGAAAACCGTAAAGCGGTGGTCCTGCAGGCTCACCTGGATATGGTGCCGCAGAAAAATAACGACACTGTCCATGATTTCACCAAAGATCCGATTCAACCGTATATTGACGGTGAGTGGATCAAAGCACGCGGTACGACGCTGGGCGCTGATAATGGTATTGGTATGGCGTCCGCACTGGCAGTGCTGGCCGATGATTCGGTATCTCATGGCCCATTAGAAGTTCTGCTGACCATGACCGAAGAAGCGGGAATGGATGGGGCTTTTGGTCTGCAAGCGGGCTGGTTACAAGCTGATATTCTGATCAACACCGACTCTGAAGAAGAAGGTGAGATCTATATGGGCTGTGCAGGTGGGATTGATTTTATCTCCACGCTGCCACTGCAACGCGAAGAGATTCCTGCCGGTTACGAAACATTTAAGTTGACCATCAAAGGCCTGAAAGGCGGTCACTCCGGTGGTGAAATCCATCTGGGTCTGGGCAATGCAAACAAATTGCTGGCTCGCTTCCTGTTTGCTCACACAGCAGAACTGGATGCTCGTCTGATTGATCTGAACGGCGGTACACTGCGTAACGCGATTCCACGTGAAGGCTTTGCTACTCTGGCTGTTCCGGCAAACAAAGCTGCACAGCTGAAGTCGTTGTCAGATGAATTCCTGTCGATTCTGAAAAATGAACTGGCGGCAGTCGAGAAAAACGTCACTGTACTGCTGGATTCAGTCACCACAGACAAGAAAGCACTGACAGCGAAAAGCCGTGACACTTTCCTGAGCCTGCTGAACGCCACGCCAAACGGTGTCATCCGTAATTCCGACGCAGTTAAAGGTGTTGTGGAAACCTCACTGAACGTGGGTGTGGTCACAATGAATGATGAAAGTGCAGAAATCATCTGCCTGATTCGTTCATTGATTGATAGCGGCAAAGACTATGTCGTTGGCATGCTTCACGCTCTGGGTCAGCTTGCTGGCGCACAAACCGTGGCCAAAGGCAGCTATCCTGGCTGGCAGCCGGATGCAAACTCACCGGTAATGCACCTGGTGCGTGAGACTTACCAAAAACTGTTCAACAAGACCCCTAACATCATGGTCATCCATGCGGGTCTGGAATGTGGTCTGTTTAAAAAACCTTACCCGGATATGGATATGGTTTCTATTGGGCCGACCATCACAGGTCCACACTCTCCGGATGAACAAGTTCATATCGAAAGCGTAGGCCAATACTGGATTCTGCTGACAGAATTGCTGAAAGCTATTCCAGTTAAGTAAGTTCTAAACGCCCTCACCCTAACCCTCTCTCCCAGGAGAGGGAACTTGTTTGGTTTTCTCCTTCTCCTGAGGGAGAACGCCGGGATGAGGGCTTTTTTTATAGCCCCAACACCAATTGGCGCTCC
>Ga0207655_1003845_pt1 | contig 10933 bp, 11 predicted proteins | sample KBSM44metaG_FD_184398 | JGI IMG/M metagenome (GOLD analysis project Ga0207655, IMG submission 184398) | Miscanthus rhizosphere microbial communities from Kellogg Biological Station, Michigan, USA - KBS M4-4 metaG (SPAdes) (version 2) | ecosystem: Host-associated > Plants > Roots > Rhizosphere >... | reverse complement strand
GCCCTTTTCCTGGAAATAATCCAGCGCCTTCACCACGCGATTACGCTCGGCTTGATGCTGCTCATACAGCGCATCGAAATTCACCGTGGCCCAAGTCCGTGCGCGGTTTGAGGTCTGGATGATCGCCGCGACGAAGTCCTTGCGCTCACCCTCGAAGCGGGCCAGCAAGACCTCGGGCTCCTGCAAGTACTTGAAGCGGTATTCGGCGTAATAGGCATAACGCGGGGCGATGATCCCGCGCAGTTCCAACTGCACCAGTAAGGTCTTGAGCGGCAATTGGCGGATGTTGCTTTGGTCCGCCAACGGCCCCAACAGAAACTCCCACTGCCCCTCGGGCGCGGCGGCTTGCAACTCGTCGAGCACATAGCGGATGCCATCCAGCTCTGGCGTATCGCCGTAGACGAAGTTTTCCAGCACGTTGAGGCTGTCGCGGTTGGCCAATACCAGGCAGTCCGACGGCTGCCCGTCTCGCCCGGCGCGGCCGATTTCCTGGCTGTAGTTTTCGATGGATTTGGGCAGGTCGAAATGCACCACATTGCGGATGTCGCTCTTGTCGATGCCCATGCCGAACGCGATGGTGGCAACGATGCAATTGGACTGCCCGCCCATGAACCGGCGTTGGATTGCTTCGCGTTGTTCGTGCGGCAGACCGGCGTGATAAGCCTCGGCCTGAATGCCGTTGCGGGCCAGATGTTCGGCAATGTGCTCGGCGGTTTTCTGCAGGGTGACGTAGACAATGCTCGGCTGGTCGGGACGCTGACTCATCCATTCGACAAGGCGTCGGCGTTTGTCCTGCCCGCGCACCGGCTCGACCAACAGATTGAGGTTCGGCCGATAGAAACCGGTGGTCACCACATCGTCGGGGGCGATGGCGAACTTGGCCTCCATGTCAGCGATCACCTTGGGTGTCGCGGTGGCGGTCAGCAGCAGCGCCTGTGGGATGTTGAACTGGCGTTGATAGTCGGGAAGCTTGAGGTAGTCGGGACGGAAGTTGTGGCCCCACTCGGAAATACAGTGCGCCTCGTCCACCACCAGCAGCGAGATCGGCACCTGCTGCAAGAAATTGCGGAAGCGCTCGTTCTTCAGGCGCTCCACGGAGATCATCAAAATCTTCAGCTCGCCGGACTTGGCCCGAGCCATCACATCGCTGGCGTCATCGCGGCTCTGGGCCGAATCGATACTGCCCGCCGCAATACCGTGGCGCTGCAGGAACGCCAGTTGATCCTGCATCAACGCCAGCAGCGGCGAGACCACCAGCGTCAGGTGCGGCAGCAGCAAGGCTGGCAATTGATAACAAAGGGACTTGCCCGAACCGGTGGGGAAAATCGCCGCCGCCGAGCGCCCGGCCAACACCGCGCTGACCGCCGCTTCCTGGCCTGGCCGAAACTGTGGATAACCGAAAACCTGTTCCAGGGTGTTGTGCATAAGCTGTCACTCCGTTGACCGCTGCGAAGCCCAAAGCCTAGCCGGCAAACGCAGCGAGTCGAGAAAAGGTCGGGGACCAAAACGATACGGGATGATACAGCGTCGACCCAAGGTTCTTTGCCACAGGAAGAAACAAACGAAACACTTTGTTCCTCGCGGAGCCGCTCAATCTGACGTTAAGGTCTCCTCGCACAACCACCGTCCGCGCACTTCACATCACGGCAGGACGCCTGATGAGCGCGGCACTTGAAGAAGGAACGACCATGCCTCACAAACTGTTTTATGCAATCGCCCTGATCCTGACATCCGTGCTGCTGAGTGGCTGCAATGGGCTTCCCGGAGAGCCACCGTTGCTCGCTACATGCGACTCTCTGGAGTGTTCAGCCCAACAGACCTGGCGAACATCCTGACGACCGCGGGGTAGATTGCTACGGCGCCATCACGGCCACCCGCAGCTGCTCGTTCAACACCTGTTCCTGAAACACCCGGCTCTTGCTCACCCACACAGCATGAGCCGGACTGATTTCGCCAGTGAACGCCGCCGCCAACTGACGCAAATCCGCAACGCTGCGCACGCGAGGGCAGAAGGGTTCGCCGTCACAGTTCTGGCTGGTGCTGCGGTAGGTGGCCAGCAACCGGTCCCACAGCCCGTCACGCACCTGTCTGACCGACTTGAGCTTCACATCCTGCACGCCCAGTCGTTGTTTCAGGCCCGGCTCATCCAGCGCTTCGCTGGCCAGCAATGCCTTGCCGAACATCAGCACTTCAGCACGCAAAGCGGTGTCCATGTTTGCCTGGCTGGTCAGCGCATCCGGCCACCCGGTGCGGTCCAAGTTGGCCAGGACCATCGAGTTACCGGTGTCAGTAGCACCTGCTGCGCGACAAATCCCGGCCCACAGCAACAAAATCGAGGCCATACGTAGCCATTGCATACTTAATTCCCTTTAAGCCTTGGAAGGACGTTTCGAAACGTCCTACTGATTCTGGCGCGCACCATACAGAGGTTTGATGCGTTGCGCCTGACAAACCCGTAGGAAATTTGTCGTCTAAGGGTTTAGGCGAAAAAAACCTCGGGAAACGCGTAGGTTCGGTCCGAAAAGGCAGGTAAAACCCCTACAAACCCTGTCCATTGCGGCCTGATTGCCGCACTGCGTCGCCACCCTCATAGTTTGCTGCGCGGCTGAAACAGGGTGTCGACCTGCCGGCGAGACTGCCCGACTTCCTACAGGACTGACCTAAATGCAAGACCGCTATCGCCCACTCAAAACCAGCTACAGCGAAACGCCCGTCCTCGTCATCGACACCGCGGCCAGCACGGGTGCCGTCCTCGACGCAGCGCACCAACGCCTGCGCGCAGCCAGCGACTTGCTTGAAACGCTTTATTGCCTGTGCTTCAAACAGGCTGATGTTAAAGATATCCCCCATATAGTGAATGCGCTTTATTTATTAACGCAGGATGGTTGCGAACTCCTGGAAGTTGCCAAACAAAAAATAGGGCACTAAAACTTTAAATACACACTACAAATTCGGCAACAACTAACAACTTCATTATTTAAATAAATCCAACTAGCCTGAACGCTCTTAAACCAAACAAGAGCACTACAATGACTACATTAACTATTTTCTTTTGCGGCACCGGTTCGACCAAATTCGACAACCAAAACCCAACTTACTGGAATGGCGAGCTGGTTTCGACACTGGCCTCCCATCATGCTGGCCGGGAGTTTGCCGAATGGGTCGTCATTGACGGCCCTGGCACCAGCAACCTGCAAGCGGATGAGCTGTTCACCAAATCCAAGGACTACGGCCTGAGTGGCACGCTGTTCGGCAAGGGCTGGGAAGAGAACGTCCAGCATGCAATCAACATCATTAAAGGCAAGTGTGACTGGCAGCGTGAAAAACTGACCGAAGCCGAGTACAACCGCCTCAAGGCTGCCGGCATCCCCATAGAAGACGTGATAGTCGAAGGCTCTTGGATGTGGCGTAAATATAACTACGGCGACCGCGCAGTGACCAGTCAGCAGTTACAAGAACAAATTATTAAACAGTTCCGCAAGGACGGCACCACTCCCACCAAGGTCAACTTGGTAGGTTGGAGCCGAGGCGGTATTAGTTGCCATATGTTGGCCAACGCTATGTTCAAGGACAGCGCCTTGAAGAACATCCCGGTGAATATCTTTGCAATTGATCCGGTACCGGGTATCGGCAACTTTCAGGAAGACAGAGTAAAACTGAATGCCAATGTAAAAGAATACGTCGGCTTCTACGCCCGAGACGAGCGCTCCAAAGGCTTCAGCTGTGTCATCCCGCAAACGGCCACCGGCACCCGAACCCACATTTACCCGATGCCCGGCCGCCATGGCACGCTGGTCGGCAACGCCGCAGCAGACGGTGTCAGCGGCCCTAAAACGCTGGCCGAACCCGGCTTGATCGTCCGCCACCTTGCCGAAGTGTGCCTGAAGCGTTGGGGCGTGGCGCTGAACAAAACCCTCAACCTGACCCCGGTCGATTTGCAGAACCACCATAACGCCATGACCAGCGCCGCCGCGAAATACAAAACGATGGAAAAGTGCTCGTACACCTACTTCACCGAGCTAGACCAGGGAGAGCGATACGTTTCGCTGGGTAGCAACGGGGTCAAGTTCTCGGCAGTGAAAGGCACGATCTATGCGCCGGCGACCGGGCTGACCACTAGCCTGCTGGATGTGGCGGCGTATCAGCATATTCGTTGAAGTGATGGGAACGGGGGTCGGCCAAGCTGATGGCGGAAAAAAGCGAGAAATTGCGTCGCGGAAAAGTCCTATAGAAATGGCCTAACCGAGGTTCATCTCGTTCCTACAAGCGGGGACTCTTTGTCGTCTATCGCTGCCCGGCTGCTCACACCTATAGTCGGGCTGTCGCTGCTAATTCAGCGACTCGGGCTTGGTCACCCGACAAAGAGAGTGCACATTCCCAATTGATTAGAGGTGTTCTTCAGTGACCACATTAAATCCGTTTCCAAACCGCTACCGCCCCCTCCAAACCAACCTCACCGATTCCCCGCCCCTGATCATCGACACAGAGGCCAATCCGCAAGACATCCTCGAAGCCGCCCTCCAGCGCATCCGAGCCTCCGGCGACCTACTCAAGACCCTACATTGCCAATGCTTCAAAAACGGTGACGTGGAAGACATCCCGCATATCACCCACGCCCTCTACCTGTTGACTCAGGACGGCTGCGACCTCCTGAAAGTCGCCCAACAACGCATGATGGGCTGGAAAGCACCCACCTGACGCCGTGCGAAGATCGTTCCCACGCTCTGCGTGGGAATGCCTCAAGGGACGCTCCGAGTTCCAGCTCTCAAAGGGACGCAGAGCGTCCCGGGCTGCATTCCCACGCAGAGCGTTGGAACGATCAAAACCCGGGGGTAACCATGAGCAAGTTTTTTGATGAGCTGATGGAAAGCGTGCAACAAATGAACGAGATCGTACGGAGTGAGCGCCAGCCTTCCCGCGAACTCCATGCCTGCAGCTCTGATCGACATCCAACACATCGCAAAATCAGGCTTAATCCGTCTCACGAAATGGCCCTAAACAGAAGACGCCCCATGAACCTCGCCCCCAACTTCCCCGACGACCACGCCATGCACCTGCTCATGCAGCTGCTGCACGAAGAACTCGGGCTGCCCGAACGCAAAACCATCAGCCTCACCACCTCGATCAACTTCGACCTGGGCTGCGACGGTGCTGATGCGCGGCATTTGATGGAAGCACTGGAAGAACAGTTCGGGGTCGACTTCGTGGACTACGACGCCTATCGCTACTTTCAGCCGGAAGGGTTTGATGTGCATCTCAAGCGCAGGGCAAAAGGACGCGGCGAAAAAGTCCCGCTGACCATCGGCATGCTTTACCAAGCGGTCAAGTTGCAATGGTGGGATACAAAAGCTCTGGAAGAGATCTAGCCGACCGCTTAAGTGGCAATATTCTGGCTGTTTTTAGCGATTTTAGTTGGAATAATGGCAGTTTCAATAATCCGCCTCCCACGTATATCTGGAGCGGCCGTACTGGCAGAGAGAGTCTTGCTACACGTTGGGGCAGCCCAGCAAATCACCACATAAGTGCTATTATTCTGGCAGTTAAAGCCTAAAAACGAAGGAATAATGGCACATGGCTAAGAAAACAGCCCCCCTGCTGCCGGCTGCATCCAGGTTGCTCGCCGAGTTTGGCGAACGACTCAAACTCGCTCGGCTACGTCGCAAGCTGACAGCCAAGCAAGTGGCTGAGAGAGCAGGCATGTCGCTGACAACGCTGCGCTCATTGGAGTCCGGCGGCTCGGGCGTGACGATGGGGGCCTATTTGTCCGTGATGCAGGTTCTGGGCCTGGAGAAAGACTTGAGCAAGCTCGCAGCAACGGATGAGTTGGGACGCCAGCTGCAAGACGCGCAATTAACCCCACGAGCGAGCGCCGCAACCAGTAAACGCCAACGAGTGCGCAACGTGACTCCAACGAAAGCATCGTCACCTATTCAAGACCGGACGACGCAAGCACCGGAAAGCCCCATTTCCGATTCGGATCTTGAGGTTGATTTCCCATTGAACACCCACTCTTTTTCCAATTTATTTACCAAGAAAAAATCTAAACCTGAGACGGATTAAAAATGACACTGATCGCGGTGTATGCCGATTGGGAAACCCTGCAAAGACCAAGGCGTCTTGGGTTTCTTCATGCCGGAAAGGCTCGCTCCACTAACGTGTTCGAGTTTGAGTACGACACCGCGGCTTTGGCCGATCCCGAGTTGAATTTCACGACGCTGGATCCCCGCATCAGGCTCTTCGAAGGGCGACAGTTCCCAGGACAGCACCAGACCCGCTTCGGCGTTTTTGCCGACTCAAGCCCGGATCGATGGGGCCAATTGCTGATGAAACGCCGACTGGAACGGGATATCCGCGACGGCTTGGCCCCGAAGGGCAGCAAGCTGTACGAGTCGGATTTCCTGTTAGGCGTTCATGACCTCTATCGAGTCGGTGCTATTCGCTACAAGCTCAATGACGAAGGCAATTTTCTGGATGATCGAGATGGATTGGCGGCGCCTCCCTTTGTCGAGTTACGCGCGTTGGAGCAGGCAAGTCGAGCATTGGAAAACGATCCAGAAAACACCTCACTCGATGGGCGCGAGTGGCTGAGAATGTTGATCGCACCCGGTGGCTCATTGGGCGGTGCCAGGCCCAAGGCCAGTGTTGCTGACAAGAATGGTCATTTGTGGATCGCCAAGTTTCCGAGCACTCGGGACAACTATGACGTCGGCGGGTGGGAATTCGTGGTGAGTGTTTTGGCGAATCAATGCGGTCTGCGGGTGGCGAAGGGTATTGCACAACGCTATGCGAGCGACCACCACTGCTTCATGGTCAAGCGCTTCGACCGTACCGAAACGGGTGGGCGACTACATTTCGCCTCAGCCATGACCATGACTGACCGCGTGGACGGTGACGATGCATCGGTGGGCGCCAGCTATCTAGAGCTGGCAGAAGTACTCATGGAGCATGGCTCAGAACCCGACAAAGATCTCCGCGAGTTGTGGTCGCGCATTGTGTTCAACATCCTGGTCTCCAATACCGACGACCACATGCGCAACCATGGTTTTCTCCTTGACCCCGGCCGGGGGTGGCGCCTGTCTGACGCCTACGACATGAACCCGGTAGCACACGCCGATGGGTTAAAGCTCAACATTACAGATGCCGACAATGCTTTGGATCTCGAACTTGCTCGTGAAGTGGCCGGGTACTTTCGGGTTAGCCGTGTTGATGCGGAAGAAATAATTGAGAACTTCCAAGAGGTGGTGAGCCAGTGGTCAAAAGTGGCTAGCGCAGCGGAGTTGTCGAAGCGCGAGCAAGACAATATGGCTCCCGCGTTTCGTCTGTCTGCCAAGTGAGCCCCGTACTGCTCGTCTTTCATTGCCCACAAAAAAGCCGCCCCGAAGGGCGGCTTTTTCATTCGCTAAATCCAAGCCTTACAACTTAGGCCCAGCAGCCTTGATCGCGTCGCTCACTTCAAACTTCTTGAAGTTCTCAACAAACAACCCAGCCAGTGCTTTAGCGGCTTCATCGTAAGCAGCCTTGTCAGCCCAGGTGTTACGTGGGTTCAACAGGCCAGTCTCAACGCCCGGTACGGCCAATGGCACGTCGAGGTTGATGGTGTCGAGGTGTTCGGTTTCAGCACCGATCAACGCGCCGCTCTGGATCGCTGCGATCACGCCGCGAGTGGTCGGGATGTTGAAGCGTTTGCCGACGCCGTAGCCGCCGCCGGTCCAGCCGGTGTTGACCAGGTAGACCTTGGAGCCGAAGCCGCGGATGCGCTTGATCAGCAGTTCTGCGTATTCGCCAGCCGGACGCGGGAAGAACGGTGCGCCGAAGCAGGTGGAGAAGGTCGACTTGATGCCGCTGCCGGAACCCATTTCGGTCGAGCCCACTAGTGCGGTGTAGCCGGACAGGAAGTGGTAGGCCGCTTGTTCTTCGCTGAGGATCGACACTGGCGGCAGCACGCCGGTCAGGTCGCAGGTCAGGAAGATCACAGCGTTTGGCTCGCCACCGAGGTTTTTCTCGGAACGCTTGGCAACGTGCTCCAGCGGGTAGGCGGCGCGGCTGTTCTGGGTCAGGCTGACATCAGCGTAATCGGCGTGCTTGGCGTCATCGATAACGACGTTTTCCAGGACTGCGCCGTGCTTGATGGCTTTCCAGATGACCGGCTCGTTCTTCTCGGACAGGTCGATGCACTTGGCGTAGCAGCCGCCTTCGATGTTGAAGACAACGCCTTCACCCCAGCCGTGCTCGTCGTCACCGATCAGGTAACGGCTTTCATCGGCCGACAGGGTGGTCTTGCCGGTGCCGGACAGACCGAAGAACAGGGTCACGTCGCCCGCTTCGCCGATGTTGGCGGCGCAGTGCATTGGCAGTACGTCGGCAGCCGGCAGCAGGTAGTTCTGTACCGAGAACATGGCTTTCTTCATTTCACCGGCGTAACGCATGCCGGCGATCAGCACTTTCTTCTGAGCGAAGTTGAGGATCACGCAACCGTCGGAGTTGGTGCCGTCACGCTCTGGCACGCACTCGAAGTTGGCAACGTTGAGCACTTGCCACTCATCACGGCCAGCCGGGTTGTACTTTTGCGGGTTGATGAACAGGCAACGGCCAAACAGGTTCTGCCAGGCAGTCTGGGTGGTCATCTTCACGGCCAGGTAGTGGTCTTCGGACGCACCTACATGCACGTGGGAAACGAAGTGCTCTTGCGCATTGTTGAACGCTTCAACACGGTCCCACAGGGCATCGAACTTGTCGGCCGGGAACTTGCGGTTGATCGGGCCCCAGGCGATGGAAGCCGAAGTGGACGGCTCGTCAACGATGAAACGATCGACTGGCGAGCGGCCGGTGCGGTGACCGGTGCGAACAACCAGCGCGCCGGTATCGGCAAGCTCGCCCTCACCGCGACTCAGAGCTTCTTTTACCAGATCATCAACACTCAGATCGGTGTACACGGCGTTATTGGCTTGCGTCATGAGATTCCCCGTCGGCCAGTGGCCGAGTGTGCTCCAAACGTTTTGTAGTAGAAAGTCGTGCACTACTACCGCGACAAAAAGTGGGCCGGATTATGCCAGAAAAGCCCAAAAATAGTAGGGCCCTCCCGTCGTAATGGCGTTATTCCGGCACAAACCAGTGAATTTACCTGCGCTGAACCGTTTTAGTGACGGGTATCTGACGGCGTATCGACACCCGCTCCAGCGAATAATTGAGCGATATCGGCGGCGTCGAACAGGTAGCGCTCGTTGCAAAACTGGCAATCAATCTCGATATTGCCGCCATGTTCGATCACGAGCGACTGGGCATCTTCCAGACCCAAACTGACAAGCGCATTGGCAGAACGTTCGCGCGAGCAGCTGCAACGGAAGCGCAGTTTCTGCACATCGAACAGACGAACCTGCTCTTCGTGGTAGAGACGATGGAGGATGGTTTCGTTGTCCAGGCTCAGCAATTCATCGGCGGTCAGGGTGCTGCCCAGCGCGGTGATGTGCTGCCAGCTGGCGGCGCGTTCTTCTTCGTCTTTCAAGCGATCAGCAGGCAGTTGCTGCAGCAACAGGCCACGGGCGCGACGACCATCGGCGTACAACCAGAAACGCGTACCGACTTGTTGGGACATCACGAAATAATTAGTGAAGCACTCCGACAGGGTTTCGCCATCGAGGTCGACGATGCCCTGGTAACGCTGGCCCTGGGTCGGGTCGACGGTCAGCGCCAATACGCCGTTAGGCATCAGGTCGGCGAGGGTCGCGTCGGGGGCGATCTGGTCGGCTTCGTATCGGGCCAGGCCACGGATTTCGCGCTCGCTGGAGCACTCGATCATCAGCAGCGGGATCGGGCCTTCGGAACGGGCCTGGAGAATCAGCAAGCCATCGAACTTCAAGGTGCCGACCAACAACGACGCCGCCGCCATCAGCTCGCCAAGCAGTTGTGCAACCGGCTCCGGGTACGGGTGTTTAGCGAGGACTTCGGCGTAGCTACGCTCCAACGCAACCAGCTCGCCGCGGGTGTCGCTGTCATCGAAGATGAAGCGTTGGGTGTAGTCGGTATCCGGTAAATCGGTCATAGGTCTGGGTATCTGAAGTAATGACAAAAATGATTTCAAACAGCGAGAAATTGCGCCTCTGCGGCACCATTCGGGTGCGCGATGTTCAGCCGTGAGGGGCATTTTATGAACAATCCGGGTTTGTTCCAAGCAAGGTGGAACGCATGCCGGGCGCTTATGCAGTTTCTTGCCTCTGGCGCCGCTGGCTTTCTGGTTATGGCCTACGGCTCAGAAGCTGTGGGTGGTTTTCGACGAGTGGCACTTTTACCCATCCAACGCGCTGCTGGCAATTAACCCGATATGGCTACACGGTGGGGCAATTGCAAGCTCGCTCCCACAAGGACTGCGCAATACCTGGGAGCGGGCTGGCTCCGGGCGGCGATCCGACGAAGGCTGCCTCACAGGCAACACAGCGCTAACTGACTTACTCGTCGTTACTGCTTCCACGAAACTTGAACAAATCCCGTCGCTGCTTCTTGCTCGGTTTGCCATCAGTGCTCACGCCCAGCGCACCGGCCTTACGCATGGCCGCAGCCGCCTCGCGCTTGGCGATGCTGGCGTCGGTTTCGGCGTAGAGCGCCTGCGCCTCTGGTGCGCCACGGCGTACGATCGACAGCGCCTGAACCACCACCGTGCGCTCCTCGAACCCTGTACGAATCTGAAACTCGTCGCCGATCCTCGGTTCCTTGCCCGGTTTGCAGCGCTCGCCCCGGCAATGCACCTTGCCGCTTTCAATCGCCGCCTTGGCCAAGGCACGTGTTTTATAAAAACGCGCGGCCCACAACCATTTATCGAGACGGACTTTGTCGTCCTCTTCGCTTTTTTGTGCCATGGAATTTCCTCATTCTGAAATATTGCTGAACTGTACTACCGTTTCTGTCGTGCCATGAATTACGCCGGCTCGGATTACAATGC
>Ga0207655_1003844_pt1 | contig 10933 bp, 9 predicted proteins | sample KBSM44metaG_FD_184398 | JGI IMG/M metagenome (GOLD analysis project Ga0207655, IMG submission 184398) | Miscanthus rhizosphere microbial communities from Kellogg Biological Station, Michigan, USA - KBS M4-4 metaG (SPAdes) (version 2) | ecosystem: Host-associated > Plants > Roots > Rhizosphere >... | reverse complement strand
AATCGATCTACACCGCCGCCGTCATCGAAGGCCTGACCCGCGCCATGCCCCGCGCCCAGCGCCCGGAAGCCGGCCTGACCTACCTCGCCGGCCTGCTGCACAACTTCGGCTACTTGCTGCTGGCCCACGTCTTCCCGCCACACTTCTCGCTGATCTGCCGCCACCTGGAGGTCAACCCGCACCTGTGCCACAGCTACGTCGAGCAACACTTGCTGGGCATCAGCCGTGAACAGATCGGCTCGTGGCTGATGCGCTACTGGGACATGCCTGATGAGCTGGCCACCGCGCTGCGCTTCCAGCACGACCCGAGCTACGACGGCGATTACGCCGAGTACCCAAACCTCGTGTGCCTGGCGGTGCGCTTGCTGCGTAGCCGTGGGATTGGCTCCGGGCCGGATGAAGACATCCCGGACGCGCTGCTGGAGCGTGTGGGACTGACGCGTGACAAAGCCAACGACGTCGTCAGCAAAGTGCTTGAGGCTGAAGTGCTGCTGCGCGAACTGGCTTCGCAATTCACACAGGCCTAAAAAAACCCGCTCCCACACTCGGTCAAATGTGGGAGCGGGCTTGCTCGCGAAGAATCCCCCGCCGATCTACCTGATTCACCAAACGCCCCTGTAGGAGTGAGCCTGCTCGCGATGAATCCAACTCGGTATCTCTGAATCACCACACCCCCTGTGGTGAGGGGCTTTATCCCCGTTCGACTGCGCAGCAGTCGCAAACCCGACCAACACGGTACGCCTGATACAACCCAGTCTCTGGCTTCAGGGCCGCTTCGCAGCCCAACGGGGCGGTGCGACGCTTCGCCAAGTCCCCTCGCCACAGGGTTAATCATCAACCTCAAGCCTTGGCTTTAGCCTTCCTCGGCTTCAAATACTTGGTCAACCCCTGGAACCAGATCACCAACGCCGGGTTGCCCTTGATCTGAATCGACTTGTCCTGAATCCCCGTCATAAACGCCAACTGCTTGTTCTTCGCCTGCATCGTGGCAAAGCCATACGCCGCGTCTTTAAAGGCAATCGCAAACGCAGGTTCGGCATACACGCCGGATTTGCTGGTGATGCGCTGATCCTTCACAAAGAAATGCCGTGCGACTTTCCCGTCCAGGGTCTGTAGCTGGAACACCAACTCCTTGTCACCCAACTGCTGCTGAAACGCAGGATTAGTCCGACTGGCCTTACCCATCAACAAACCCAGCATCCACAGAAGAAAACGAAATTTCATGCGTGCAGCCTCAAAAGGAAAATGAACGGCCGGCGCAGTGTAGCGGCTTCATGCAAGAACGCCACTATCTGGTTGCGTTAGAAGAAGATGCAGGTCTTTTTGACGCCAATGACTACCAAGTCACGCCAACCTGATCGTTCCCACGCGCAGCAAAGGAATACATCCCGTGACGCTCCGCGTCACCATCCCACACCTGAAGAAACACAATCCTGTAGGAGCTGCCGAAGGCTGCGATCTTTTGATCTTGATCCCCTCAAACCTCTCGGACATTTCCTTCAACACGCCGGGCTGTCCGTGAACTAGGCAGTCTTCGGAATCACCGATAGTCTCTGGTGGTCGCCGCAAAATCGGTGACACGGACGTGCAAGTCCGAATCCAGGTGCGCAATTGCTTATGGCTATTCGTCGAGCGTTTTCCTATGCTCGCGAATCGTTATGGCGGCTGTGCGTCGGAGGCCTTCGGGTCTGCCGGTTCCTGGATCGGTCTTGCACACCAACGCACAGCTGCCACCTCTTTCGAAGTGCAAAGCGAAACGGTGTCAGTCTCTTAATTCCAGGAGATACATCTATGATCAAGCCAACACCGAATCCCCCCGAACACGAAGACACATCCCCCTACGAATCCTTCGATTCAAAAAAGCTCCACGAAGCCGCCGAGCGCGCCCTAGATCTTCACCTCGGCACACCTGCGGATAAAAAACCTAAACGTCGCAATGGCGACCTCTTCATCGTCGCTCCCGACCTACACACCGAAACCCTCCTGGCCAACGCCTCAGAAGACCTGCTGTCCATCAGCGCCATCGCCGCCGACCTGGCCGACAGCGTAGAAGGCTCACGCCGCTCCGTCGCACTGGCACTCAGCAGAATGGCGGTTGGTGTACATCTATTAGTAGAGCGAGCTCTGGATCACATTGATTCGCCGGATCCCGCGGAGCATCGGGCGAAGGTGTAGCGGAACCGCGAATAGAAGAAAGGGGACGTAAAGTTCCCTTTCTTGGCAACAGCGTCAAACATCGCCTTTTCAAAAATCACAGCGATTTCATTGTTTTTAAGGTTCTGCACATTTCATATTTTTGATGTCGCCTCCCTGGATCGGAATCACACATTCGCGACGCTCCTCGCCATTGCCACGAAGCTCGGAAAGGCTGAGCGTCACATGCAATCCGTCAGCAGCAAACGCATGGTTTTCAAACCCGGCATCGGAATAACCATCCCAAAACGACTTATCATCAAAACTGCAAAACTCGGCAGTTGACATCACTCGCCAACCACCGTCAGGCGCCAGAAGTTGGACGTTGAGGCAAGGGCTGCCAAAGGTCGTCACATAGCGAACCACGACATCGCCGTAACGTTGGGCGCCGGCCTTGGAAATCTTGTTGGGATCAATCACGCCACCCTCCCCATCCGGCGCGATCCCGTCCAGATAGGCCGCACGCTCCACACTCATTCTGGCGATGCAGTTATTGATCGTCGTGGTATGCGCCGCGACACCGGGCTCGGTATTCGTGGCTTCGAGTGGGCAAGTGCTGTCCCGCAACTTGATCCAGGCGCGCTGGGCGTCTTTTGCCATGGCCATGAATACCTTGCCCTGATCGGGGTCATGTTTTTGTTGGAACTCAAACCTCCCCAGAAGCCTTTTGTAGCTGTCATTGAGCGACACATCGGCTGTCTTGCGGGTCATTTCCGCGCATTGATGAACCTGCGCACTCGAGGTAATCACTTTGCAATTGTCCTGCGCCAAGGCAATTGAAGCGGGCAGGAATGCAATCATCAATGCTACGGATCTGTTAAACATTTTCATTTCTTCAATCTCTGATTTGGAGAGGCTAATTCCCAGGGCTAAAGCGAGTAATCCATAACCTCTCTAAGCACCCAACACTGCCCACGCACAAACAGGTACTCGAATACATAGTCGGTATCAGGCTTTTGCAGAAGCGCCGTTGCGGTGTTGCCCTGCTGTTCCTTGACGGTGAGCGTCAAGCCATCCGCCTCGCGCCTCGCTCGATCCGGTATCAGCGGAAACTTGATCTGGTCGTCACTCAACGTGCTTTTGTTCATTTCCGGTTCGGGATCTCCAGCCGCCGTAGTGACGAGTTGCAGCGGCCGTTGTACAAAGGCTTTTTGCACATCCGCGCGCTCCGAAAAGGACGCAAGGAAATCAGCGAAGTCGGTCGAGGGGCAGGCAGTTGCTGGCGGGGCGATTCTGTCCAGTTCGACCGAGCGTTCCTGACTCATCCGGGTGATGCAATTGTTCACGGCCGTCGCGTAGGCGAGTTTATCGGCCTCGATTTCAAAGGCCTCCACAGCACAGTTTGTATCGCGCAGTTTCACCCACGCCCGCTGCGCTTCCTTGACCTTTACTGCATACGCCGCGCCCAGTTGGGGGTCACGTTTATACTCGGTTTCAAGCCGCGCCATCAGTTCGTGATAACGCGTATTCAACTGCGAATCGGCGTTTTTCATCGCAAGCTCGGCACAGTGGTCAGCCTGCGTGCTCGATGTGATTTCTTTGCAATTGTCTTCGGCAAATGCAGGTGAAAGCGCAATCAGACCAAGTAACAGCAATGCAAAACGACTGGGCATTTTCATTTTTTCAGTCCTTGAAGAATCACTAGAATACCTGCGATCAACACCATCGATTTAAGGTTGCCCATACCTGATCCTTGTAACCGAGAAGGGTGGAAAAGGGGTCGAATATATTTATCTATAGAAAATGGCTAAACCTATCCCATAAATAAGTCTGTCCCCTTTTGATCTCGAATAGAGAACGGGGGGGGGCTTCGCGCCCCCCCCTTCTTGCTGAACCAAAATCGCACCGAGCCTCAATACGATCGACCAGATTAACGTCCCCTTCTTCAACGTTTATACCCGCACAGCGAAATTCACAGGCAGTGACTGGCCTTTATGTCTGAGTCTTGCGAAACCAAGCGCTTCACGCCGTCGCTACCCTGCGGGCGGCCTTTATCAGCGGACAACTGATAACAGGCCAACGCCCGGGACAGATCCTTCGTCCCCAACTGGCCACTTTCAAAAGAAGAACCCAGAAAGTTCATCGCATCTGTGGAGCCCATGGAAACCGCGCGAATAACTTCCCTTTCTGCCTCCTCGGGGTGCAGACAAGGGCCGTTATAATCGGTGGAATTGCCGTTACAAAAATACGTGGCATAACCCAACGCGCCGTTCGGTAGCGTCGAGGCCGCTTTGAACAATGCCTCAAGCTTGCTGGTTTCCAACTGAGGTGCCATCTGCGAAAGACTCAAGCGTGCCGCCGACAGACTCGCCTGTGGATCACCCGACTCTGCAGCACATACATAGTTTTCCAGGGACGCTTCAATCAACTCTTTAGTCAGACGGTATTGCTCAAGAAACCCTAACCCACCCAAACCCTCAGCACGTTGATAACAGAGGTTCTCCGCGTGGCTCATTCCGGGTCTACCGGGTGCAACAAGCTCCTTCTCGCTGATTGACCAATCCTCAATCCCCACAAGCGCCCAGCACGCCTTTTTAGCAAAGTTAAAAATCTTGATGTTGCTGTTACCGGCCCGTTTATCCACAACGTTCATGTGAGTGTCGTCGACCGTTTCGATCGCAACCCCTTCAGTCTTGCCTTTCCCCACCGCAGCCATCAACGGAAACATCAAACCGGAGCCTGTTTCCGCAGTAATGGAAGGTTCAAATTGGCCCGGGTCTTCTGTCCGCTTCAACACCAGCATCTTCACCGCCAGCGCTGTGAGACGCCTCTGGGACTCAGCATTAGCAGAAAACGTCGACAGAAACTGAGCAAAGTTCTGAGATGGACAGGAGACATCTGTCCCCTGCCCTACAGCTGAGCCACTCACGATATCGGGTGCAACATTGTCCAGAAAGACTGAACGCTCGCGGCTCATTCTTGCGATGCAATTGTTCACGGTCGTCGTGTAGGCAGAAGTACCTGGTTTAATCTCAAACGCTTCGAGCGGACAATTCGCGTCACGCAGCTTTATCCACGCGCGCTGCGCTTCTTTGACCTTCGCCGTATAAGCCGCACCTATGTCGGGCTCGATCCGATATTGAGTTTCCAATCGCGCCATCAGTTGGTGATAACTTGTATTCAACTGTGAATCGGCAGCGACTTTCGACACGTCAGAGCACTTATCAACTTGTTGGCTTGTGGTGATCCCGGTGCACTCGTCCTGAGCAAACGCGATTGAAACCGGTAGAACGGCTTGGCATGTCAGTGCACAAAGAGCGCCTAAAAAAAAGCGTTTCACTGTCTTCTATCCTTGATCTATTCAAATGAAATCCAAGCAACCTAATCTGGAAAAAGATTGGTGCTACAGAGCTTTGGCTCATTCATTTCCCAGTAAGTGCTGAACAGAGCTCTCTTCTCACGCTCTACGCGCAAATTGACGAAATCGTCGCCACAAGCTGAAGTCAGCTCCGTGAAAAAAGCTGCTTCGGGCTGGTAAACAAAAATCCTGTGAATGGTGTAAGTGCCCATTCCGTCATTGATCTGCCAGACCGCAAAATCCTTTGCACCGTCGAAATTGAAATCGTCTATTTGCACATGCAGTTCGTTTTCAGCTTGAAAAGCGATTGTCCGAGATTCGCTATGGGCATCGCTTTTAACTACGACCGTTAACATAGAACCTTCCAGCACGAGCGTCGCTTCGGCGTTTTTGATTGGGCTGAAAGTGGTTACCTCGGCAAATACCGGTGCCGTCCACGGCAGGACGAGCAATGATATGGCTAGATACTTGAATCGCATGTGCTCGCCCTACTCCCACTTACATCCGGTTTCCAAAGAAGATTCGATGCTGGTATTAATCATGAAGCTGTACGCCTTGCCGTTAGATTTCTTCGTGTACGACATCGAGACTATCTGAGCGCCCTGAGTCACCAATTCATAGGTTCCCATGACCTTCCCGCTCATGACTTCAGACCATATCGTGGTGTGCTGCCAGGGCGCCTGCGGGTCGAGTATTTCGTCTTGGGAATCCGTCAACACGATGGAAATGGGGACGTTCGACTTGGCATACTTTACGAAACCACCCGACCATTTGCTGGCTAGCTCATAGTAGGTTCTTAATTCAAACTTTACCGGGCTGAATTGGGAGAGTTCGAAGCAGAAAGTCTCGGTGGTGACATCGCTGTTGGCCGCAGAGGAAAATAAACTTATCAGAATCAGCAAAAATCTTTTCATACTCAATATAAAGGTGGCAGATTTATTTATCGACGACCTCACCACAAAATGGCGAGTTCAATTAAACAAATCCGCCCCCTTTTCCCCTGTTGCAAAGCGGGCTGGAAAAACGACACATATAACTTTTCCAGACGATCATTAAAACGCTCACTGCCCCTGCTCGCGTTCTAATTCAAACGCTCCACAACTCTTTGGGGGATTTTATTCCCCAAACCTTTACCCAACATCGCCGAGCGATAATCAATATAATAAGGTTTCGCCTCACCATGTTTGCCGAGAGCCCACAGCGAGTCCGCAACATTAAGTTTTAACGGCACTCTATCTGGGGCAACACCTAATAACCTCTGATAAATCTGCATTGCCAAAAGATGCTCACCACCCTCTGCAAAATAAAATCCGATATCATTGTACGCAGCCACATTCGACTGCGGCGGATTGCACGCCATATATGAAGAAACGCCCATAAACATCAAATCCTTCATAGAGGCCGCTCGAAACTCACTTGAAGAAATTTTTGAAACTTGATCTATCATACTCTTCGGAGGCAAACTGCTTTTAACAAAGTCAAATTTTTCCCCTGTAGAGTCCTTCCACTTTTCTCCAACCCAAGTTCCATCACACTGAAGCGCCGAGCCAATATTTTCAACACAACCCGTTTCCAAAGACACAACATCACAATACACTTGTTCGGAGTTTTCGCTATATCCCTGCCCATCGCTAACCTCTCCAGAAACCACGCGCATCAACAGCATTCGTTTCTTATCCGGAGATTCTTTCTCTGTGCTTATTAATGTAGAAATACCAGATGGCGCCGAGTTTGTTGGAAGGCTGTAAATAGCAAAACTACTCCCCGCCCCTTTATATTCGACATTATTCCACCCATTATGAAGATTGTCCCAACCGCTAAAACGCAAGAAACTGCCGCCCACCCCATTTACAACTAATGACTCACCTTCAGCACGACACAAAGGCGTCACTAAAAAAGTCAAAAAAGCAACCACATGAAAACGATTAACCATTTAGAGCCACCTTCAAATTATTATGCCGAATCGGACCATCTGTCATATTGCCACGATTATTACCGGTTCCGTAATACACCAAAATTTCTCGTTCATAGGCCGCATGACTGCCCCCCCAAGTTGCAACATCCTTACTTACGGTCGCATGTGCCAGGAAGAACTTATCCAATGCTCTTTTCACGCTATCAGGTACATGAGATGGACGATTCACACTTTCATCCAAAACGGTAGCTCGCCCAAACTCTGACTTGAAAAGCTCTCCAATTTTGAAGTTATACGACGTCGGCACCTCTAATAAAACATTTCTCAATCGCGTAATAAAATCTAGAATCTGAACTTCGACGTATGACGGTGAACCTATAGCACACGACAGAACCGAAACTGGTTTACATTGAATCACATTACCCTGCGTGCTCTGCGAACATCCCACCCTCAACTTTTCTTTCAGATTCTGCCCCTCAAGTTTTTGCCCATCTAAAAACTCTGCATCCTGATAATACATTTTTGGGTTAGCGGAACTGAGATCAAGGAACCATCCTTGCCCCTCAAACAGCTCTAAATATTCATCAGGATAAGCATCTTTAAATTTTTTGACTTGAGTAGGCAGCTCACCAGCACCCGTCGTCTTAATAGTTTTCTGCATTGCACCCGCAGTTATTACCTCACCATCATAAGCTTGTACGGCGTTGATTTTTCCTTCATTTTCACACATAGCGGAGATGATTTTTCTCTCACTAGAAGTTACCTTTCCCGCAGCCTCCATAGGATTCCAATGAGGTGAGTCACCTAACTTACCCTCCCCTTTTACGAGGGGACCGAAATTTACAGTAGCGTATCGAACCACTATGACTTCGGCATTGCAAGTACACCTCTTTCTCTGGTCAAAATTCCCGATCATCCCAATCGGATGTATATGCCAAACCTTACCGTCCTGGCTTAGAGTTTCCTTCGCGGCAACCTCTTTCCACCAAGACAGTTGTTTGATTCGTTGCTTTTGTGCAACCCAGTCCAAATTGGGCCTATCCGATGTATGCCCCATTAGCTCATCGAGGGCATCCCATTTCGCCGCGTCATAGAACCACTCACTTTCATACTTAGTAATAAGCTGGGATATAGATTGCGCGAACCAAGGCTTAGCAAGTGCTGCCTGAATTTCTGTAGCAGTCAGTTTGTCGTTCTTATCAGAATCAATAATGTCGTATAGCCCTTCCTTTACCGGCCCTTTAGTTGACTTACTAGCCAGAGGAACGAAGGTGGCTTTTTCTTCTTCGGTAAGCAGATCGCGATCATGAAGGAATGAAGAAAGGTGATCGGCATTGCTCCCTGTCTCTTCAATGAATTTGAACCCGACCCATTCCCATGGATTATGGCGAGTGGTCATCAAATCTTTATCGCACACCCATCCGCTAATAGGATTTCCTTGTGCGCCACCCAAAAGTCCTTCGAGACGCCACCATCGAGTCGTGCTGGTGGCTGCAGGACCGGTGCCTGCGCCGGGGGTAGTGACAGATTGTTTGATTTTTTTTGAATCCGGCATGGCTTCTAGGACGCTAGAGGGCATAACCAGATCAAATCCAATTACCACACCACTATCGTTCGCCTGCGGCGGGTTAGTCACACTTATGTCTGCGCGGTGAGTGATGAGCTTCGTATCTTTGTGAATTTTCACCAAACTTAACTGATCCGCTGGCAAGGCAGAGGCTTTACTTTGGTTTAGAGAAACAAACTTCTCAATGTCATCGCACGTAAAAACCTCTACATGAACCAGGTTACGAGCTGTACCTTCATCGTGCTCCTGATAGTGACCGGCATAACCCACCAACGCACCAGCCTTAATAGTTACTGGTTCATCGAGCAGAACAATTTTCGCCATATCCTTGGGTTCGGTCTTAGTTTCAAGTGAGGAAAACCATACATAACCTTCAACATTGTCAGCTTCATCAGTAGCGAGTGCAGGAATTGGTGTTCCACTCACAATTTTTACGAGTTTTCGGTAGTTACCAACCGCCCCTTCTTCGCTAATCAAAATTTGAGTGCCAGCAGGCAGTATCGAAATAACCTCACCGGTAGTCGAACCGGTCCTACGCACTCTCAAACCTTTGGCTTGGTTCGCAGGGGTATTTTTTGCCAGCTCCCCAATCAGGTACTGATTCGCACCTTTACTGTTCATTTGGCCTTTAAACACCCAGCCGGCTATAGCTGCGGATTGGTCGGCTTCGGGCGCCACACTGACAACTTTAAGCCATTTCCCATCTGCACTCGCCTCTCCCGTAGTGACAGTGGTGCCACGTGGCAATGTAGTCAAAATATGGGTGTAATCGGCTGTTCCTGGAAGCCCGGCACGCACGTTCAAACCCTCGACGGGATCTTTCACATCCGCTTTTACTTGGTAGCCTCCATTAACCCAGTATGACGGCCGCTCCAACATAGGAATCTTCGTCCTATAGCCTTCCATGTCCAACAGATGCATATACAGGCTGTAAAACGTTAATATCGAGCCCGCAGTTGGAGAAGGCGGCGGGACGTCGCCGGCGGCAGCCGGAGGTGCCGCGGGGGCAGGGATCTCCAAGAGATGCTTAACCAGCACGAAGCCTGTCGAAGCAAAAGCAGTACGGTCGGTATACACCGTGGGTGGATAAGTATCATCGATACGGTAGGCGATTACTTGCCCATCAGCGATGCAGCACACCTCGCTCTGTGCAGAGACCAATCCGGAGGCCTCATCAAAATGCACGCCGCCATGCCACAAACCGTTACTACCAAGTGGGTAATAACCGTCCTGCGCCTTTGCTAATGCCGCGTAATACTGCTGTGGATCTGTCCCGCTCGCACCACCAATCTTTAATGGGTACGACCACTTTTTAACTTTCACTGACTCTATCATTTGTTCTTTTACCTGATTCTGTTTGATCCGTTGAAGGTCAGCCCGAGAACTTCATCATCCGCATTGGTCGAAGGGTCGTTTTCTCAGGTACTGAATTCCCCAACGCCTGATCCATCAAACTCCCCGCCTTATCCTTATCCGCCGCTCCCGGCAGCACCGGCGGTTTAATCCCAATCCCGGTCCCACTCCCCGCCGACCCACCCGCATTGATCTTGATCACCGGCCCAACCACGGTAATCCCGCCGGCATCGAGTTTGATAAAGCTCCCGCCCGCCTTTACGGTAAGCTCCATCCCGGCTTCGATAACAATCTTGTCCCCAGCCTTCAGATGTATCTCTTTCCCAACGCTAGTCAGCTGCGCAGTCCCCAGCTTCACATGCTGGTTCTGCCCAATCGTCAGGTGATCATCCAGCCGCGCTTCAGTCTTGCGATCAGCAATCGTGGTGCGATGCTCTTCCGCCTTCAGCTCGGTGTAGGTGTTCTTCTCCACGGTGTAATGCCGCTCATTCCCCACGCGAATCTTCTGATCATGCTCAACGTTTTCATCCCAATCCCGCTGGGCATGAATAAAGATCTGCTCGGCCCCTTTCTTGTCTTCAATCCGCAGTTCGTTGTACCCGCCGCC
>Ga0207655_1003832_pt1 | contig 10966 bp, 8 predicted proteins | sample KBSM44metaG_FD_184398 | JGI IMG/M metagenome (GOLD analysis project Ga0207655, IMG submission 184398) | Miscanthus rhizosphere microbial communities from Kellogg Biological Station, Michigan, USA - KBS M4-4 metaG (SPAdes) (version 2) | ecosystem: Host-associated > Plants > Roots > Rhizosphere >... | reverse complement strand
CTGCCAGCGTTCCGAGTGCGCTGATAGTTTGCTTCTGCTCTTCGCTCAAATCCGTCCGCGCGATACCCGGATACATCTCCTGAGCGATAAATTCGCCCAGCGCTGCCCCACTGGCACCGGACAGCGCGCTATTGCCCTGCGCCTGTGCAATGACGGCGCCCACAACCGCATGCGCCATCAGATTGGCTGCGGTATTCACCACTTCCTTGCCGTCAGGGCCTGTTGTGGTGGTATTTTTGTGGATCAGTTCGGCGAGGTAAGGGGCGGATGCGCCAGCCAGTGCCGCTTTAAAATCTCCGCCTGCCAGTCCCTGCACTGCTGCGGTGGCCGCCTGAATCCCCCGCTGTAATGAACTTCCGGTACCGGAGTCAGCGATTGCTATTTTGTACTCAGTTGTGGCTTTAAGGCTCTCAATGTAGGCATTACGTACTTTTTCTAACGCGCCTTCAGGTGCGGGGCCTTTTACCTTCTGGGCTTCCTTCAGCGCACCAATCTCGCCCTGCGTACGAGCAATATCCGCCACCTGACTGCCAATCTCGCCAATCATCTGCGCGGTCTGCAGCCGTTGCTGTTCTTTCTCTTTGTTAAAGATCGGGCTGATGCTGTCGTTGGCATGCGCCGTGTCACGACTCAGCGTGGCGATATGCCGGAAGATCTCTAAAGGTGAATGGTCCGGTTTGTCGGGGTACTTACAAGACGACGCCGGGCGGGCATTAACTGCTTTCAGCGGAGGCCGCAGGCCGACTTCCTCCGGAGTTTGCTTACCGACGATGACGCGGCCGACGCCGCCAGGGACGGCGGCCACGCCCGATGCCACACGCGGCGGCGCACGCCATAATGCAGATTAGACGCATACAAGCGCACGGGAAGGGTTATGTGGTGTTCTGAGGCTGACCGCGAGAGTGCGTATAATCTCCCGCATTATGTTTAATGGCTGTAAGCCGAGAACCCAGTTGACAGAGGAGTGATAAGGCCAGTCACGGCGCACTGCCATTTACCCCGCGCACTCCGCACCTGATGAAGGCAGATCGCGGCAAGGAAGCCGCGCTCTGCCATCCACCGAACCAAAGATCGGGATTTCTCTAACTTTTAAATACAGAAGATCCTTTTTCTAAATAATTTTCCCACCCGCTCATTAAATGATTAATATTTTCTATTTGAGAGTGTGTTGATGGATCATATCCATCAGAAGGAGGCATGTATTTAATAAAGCTTTCTATTTCATATGGATAATCAAAATCAGCATAAATAACTTCAACTTCAGCTAATGGATCGTCAAAACTATTACGATTATTCCAAAGCCAACTCAGAACAATAAATAGCCACTTTTTTTTGATTTTTGGATCATCTTTCTGCTCAGATTCCGAACATAACTCCTTTAGAAAAGGAGCAATGTGATTTGTTTCATCAGGCATAACGAATGACAATTCGAGTTCAGGACTAGTATAACTTCCTGTTAATACATTCTTTTCTGCCTTCTTTATTGGTACGTCTGAGGTAATGAGGTTATTTTCATAACCCCACCTTACATCACACCATGAAAGGTGAAAATTTTTATCAATAAAATCAAAAGGTATTGGATATAAATTCATGTCATTTTACCTTCGGCAATCGTTGGTTAGGAGCACCGGTAATACTGCCACCTTCAATAAATCTTTGGTGTGTGACGTTTCCTTTATTATCATAGATGTATTCAAATATACCTTTCTTCTCATTAAAAGAACCTTCCGCTTGCAGTAATTTCCTTTCTATACCATCACCGCCTTTGATAGTGAAAACTTTTCCATCCATCAATTGTTCGCGGCTCAGGTAACTTGCACCTCTATGAGTAGGATCTGGTTTTAGCCCACTGCCAATTCGGTCTGCTTCCAGTATTTTATTAATAACCGAAGATTTTAATGCTGTATCCACTATACCAGTGGTTTTTGCGACAACCTTCTCCGTCAGTACCGCGCCACCTTTCACCACCCCGGCACCGCCAGCCAGCAACCCGGCTATATCGGTGACCAGCTTGCCACCTTCAACACCGGCATTAAACGAGCCGCTGGCCCCGGCTTTCTGGTACTCTGCTTCCATCCGGTCAATGCGATCTATATAAGACTGCTTCACCGCATCCGAGACGTTACCCAGCACATCACCGCTGTTAAACAGCGTCTTCAGTGCTTCGTAAGTTTCGACCGGACTGCTGGCCGTTTTCACGATACTGTCCACAGCATCATATAGCCCTGCCGGAACCCCGGCGACCATACCCGCCGCAAAGCTGCCATCCTGACCTAAGTCAATCGCTGTCCATTTCGCCTGCGCTCCGGCTTTGCAGGCCACAGTCTGACATTCCGCGATTTCTTTATCTTTCTGCGCCTGCTGTTTCTGGCTCAGATAGTTATTCTCAACCGTAACCTTCCCGGCCTGAGCAGCAGCAACCATATCTGCAGCCCCACTCCCCACCAGACCGCCAGACAGACCCGCTGCCAGTGTTGCCAGCGCCGAGACGGTTTCTTTCTCCCTGTCATTCATTTCGTACGGCTTCTTGCCGTAGATTTCACTCGCCAGCATGCCGGTCAGCTCGCCTGTCACCGCCCCTGCGGCTCCTGCTGCGATATTTTTGTCCTGCGCGGCCGCAAGCGCCGCATTGACAACCGCATGCGCCATTAACCGGCTGGCCGGGTCTAAATCTGAATGTCCAATCAGGTTAGCAATATAGGGGGCTGCGCCACCGGCAGCGGCGGCGCGGATATCACCCGAAGCCAGTCCCTGTACGGCAGCCGTTGCGGCTGTGACAATGCGCTGCACGCTCCCGCCAACGGCGTAAGGGGAAGCACTGAGCGCTTTATCGTAATAGCTCTGCCAGGCCTGTTTGCTGATTTGCTCACTGGTCGGCGTCTTACCCGGATTCGCTTCTTCCCAGTCCTTTTTAGCCTGCTGCAGCTTTTCCGGACTGACCTGCTTCATGTCATTATTTGCAGCACGCGTCGCTTCAATTGCGCCCTGCGTTTTGACAATATCGCCTACCTGACTGCCAATCTCGCCAATCATCTGCGCGGTCTGCAGTCGCTGCTGTTCTTTCTCTTTGTTAAAGATCGGGCTGATGATGTCGTTGGCATGCGCCGTGTCACGACTCAGCGTGGCGGTATGCCGGAAGATCTCTAAAGGTGAATGGTCCGGTTTGCCGGGGTACTTACACTTGGGCTGGATTTGTTAACTCTTACAGATTAGGGAAAACTTTGGAAACAGAAGTATTTGAGTAAGTTCCATCATTGGAATTACTATTTCTTCCCATAAGCTTACCACCAATCCCTCCACCAGCCATACTAACTCCCCCCGTCCGAATCAATAACTCCCTGTTTTTAATTTGATTCACTGATCGGCATTACGGATAAGATCGGAATTTATATTTATCTCATAAGAGTAATTCTGGATAATCTATCATTCTGATTAAATTGTAGATGAAGCGTATACCCCTCATTTTCATATCTTATCCAACGGTCAATATGACCCATAAGTGGATCTATTTTTCCACCACCTGAATCTAAGGGGTGGCCTAGTATTTGCATAGCCTCATCCTCCGAACTATCAGTGGATAATGGTAACTCCCCTTTATATTCAGAAAAACTCTCATCCTTAGTTGTGTAAAAAGTAATTTGATCTATTACTTCACCTTCCAATAAGAATAAAACACCAGATTGTAAAAAAGAATAATATTTCCTGTCACCTAAAACACTCTCCTCGATATTAGGCAACTCATGAAAATCACTTGAAATATTAACAAACTTAACATCGAATTTTGAGCGACCTAACAAATTAACAAATTCATCCCATATCAACATTATTTTGTTACTCCTGTTTGAGAATTTCTTTTCTTGATTTCCATTATTGCGTCATCGACGATTTTAGGATCATATCCTCGATCCAGCATGTTTTTTCTATGTACTTCTGTATCGCGACATTCTGCACCACAAAGATCTATTGCGTCTTGTTTTATTTGGGACGGCGTATTTTTACCACCATAAGTGCGGCCTGCCTGATGTACATCTTTAGGTACTTCAATAGCTGTTGCATTATTATATAGATTTTTTTCCTCGGTTGGAGTTAACTTTCTTCCCAACTCATTTTCTTTTGCCTGACGAATAGCAGCAAATGACGGAATATGATCATGCTCTAATCCATCGCCAACGACTGAGCGATCTTTAAGTTCTTTATATGACCCAACATCTAAAGGTTTAACTGCCTGAATCTCTTCGCTGGCCTTATTAATCAGCTTCGATGCTTCAGCCACGTCGCCATTCTTCAACGCTGCTTCAGCGGCCTTAATAATTTTTCCAGCTGCATCACCTGCCCCTGGGATGATACCAATTACGGCTGCGAGATAATCCGCCGCCGACTGCGCTTCCGCAAAACTCTTTATATCACCCACGATAGGCACGAAGTCCGCACCCAGCGATACTGTTTCTTTCAGCGCTTCACGCCGCTCTTGGTACATTTTCACCGAGCAGGCCTCGGCGCTCATGCCACCGCAGTTGGCCTTTTTATAGCGATCGTTTTCGGCTTCAACCTGCTCATTGGCTTTCTGCTCAAGCGTTTTACCTTCAGACTGCGCCTGCGCGATATCAGCAAGAGAGTTATTTTCAACCGCATTTTTCCCCGCCTGAGCGCCCGCTATGGCTCCTGACGCACTGCCATTTGCCAGACCGCCAGCAAGCCCCGCTGCCAGCGTTCCGAGTGCGCTGATAGTTTGCTTCTGCTCCTCGCTCAAATCCGTCCGCGCGATACCCGGATACATCTCCTGAGCGATAAACTCGCCCAGCGCTGCGCCACTGGCACCGGACAGCGCACTGTTGCCCTGCGCCTGTGCAATGACGGCGCCTACAACCGCATGTGCCATCAGATTTGCTGCGGTATTCACCACCGGCTTGCCGTCAGGGCCTGTTGTGGTGGTATTTTTGTGGATCAGTTCGGCGAGGTAAGGGGCGGATGCGCCAGCCAGTGCCGCTTTAAAATCTCCGCCAGCCAGTCCCTGAACAGCCGCAGTTGCCGCCTGGATCCCCTGCTGTAATGAACTTCCTGTGCCGGAGTCAGAGTCAGCGATTGCTTTTTTGTACTCAGGGGTCGCTTTAAGGCTCTCTATGTAGGCATTGCGTGCTTTTTCAGATGCGCCTTCGGGTGGGGGGCCCTTTACCTCCTGGGCTTTCTTCAGCGCATAAATCTCGCCCTGCGTACGAGCGATATCTGCCACCTGACTGCCAATCTCGCCAATCATCTGCGCGGTCTGCAGCCGTTGCTGTTCTTTCTCTTTGTTAAAGATCGGGCTGATGCTGTCGTTGGCATGCGCCGTGTCACGACTCAGCGTGGCGGTATCCTGCTTCTGATTAGCCTGATCGCGCACCACTATCGTACCGTTAGCCACTGCTGACTGGGTAGTCCCTTCAGCATGCCCTTTTCCACCTGCGCCTGCCAGCATGGTGTTAGCCATATTCCCGGCAAACTGACCGCACAGACTGGCACACGAAATCATGCCAATGCACGCCTTAACCCAAATATGATTTTAAAAATATTCCCTTAACTAAAATGCACTCTCTTGAGCCTTTCCCGAATAAAAATAAACATGAAATCCCAAGGTAGTCCCTGGCCGAAGACCATTTGTGGGACGCGATTTATTTATGTTTTCTGATTGAAATATCGAGTAATTATTGGATAAAAATGCGTCAAAATGAGAGAGGAGTTGTCGAAAGGTTAAGGGAACAAAAAGAGATTTAACTGAAATTTTGTGTCAGGGCCAAATAAATTAAAGCCCCTGAAAAAGATACCAGAGGCTAATGAACACCAGCGTTATGCGCAACTCACGCGCTGTGCAGCGGAATCAATCAATAGCCTGTCCTCTGGCTGAATGATATCCAGCACTGCGCCCTGCTGACAGATAAAGGCAATACCGGCCTGCTGAGCAATGATTGCGGCATGTGACAGCGTGCTGCCCTCCCGCAGGCAAATGCCTTTTACCAGTTGCGCATCCAGATTAACGACCGCTGACGGAAAGATATCGTCTGCCACGATAATGGCGGGCACGTCTGGTGTCGGCAGCCTGATGTCGCGCCCTTTCAGATGACACAGAGTACGGTACAGTATGTCTTCGATATCAATAAACCGCGCCTGCAAATACGCATCATCCAGGTGCTGATATTGCTGGCTTAATTCCATTAGCACCTGATACCAGGCTGATTCAGCGCAACACGAGTCATTACGGATGACCTTACAGGCAGCGTCAAACAGGTCGGGATCGTCCAGCAACGTGTGATGGCCTGAGAAAATAGCCGCCACCGAAGCACCATATTTCTTCTCTGCCAGGGCAGCCAGCGCATTCAGGTCATTGAGCGTATCTACTATCGCCTGCTGCAGCCGCTGCTCTTCCTGCCCGACGTCGCTGCAAGGGTGCCTGGCAGGCTGCGCCAGCGGCAGGGGATAAAACACGGCTTTACCCTGTACCTTTTCGACGCTGGACGCCGATGTTTTTAACGCCATCGACTCGGGATGTTCGCCAAAATCTTCCGCCGCAAGGGATTCAAATGCCGCCAGGGCACGCTCAGCATCGGGCCCACTCGCCGACAAGGTAACGGCGTCATGACAGCGAACCTGAAGCAGAGCAATCTGGTTGAGGCTGTCTGGCTTCACGCACTGCCCCTGTTTCTCTAACACCAAATCAGCGTTCATTCCCGCCAGTGCCGCGACCAGCCGCGAAGCAGGACGAACGTGCAGACCGTGGTGGTTCCTGATGGTGACCGTAACCGAACGCGCGTCCGAATCAGGCGCTTTTGCGGGCAGCGAAGCGGCGTGCGCGGGAGGCGTTATCCCTAACTGGGCCTGTTTCGCCGCCAGCGCATTCATGGCAACGTCAATGACTGTGTCGATGTCCGCCCCCGCCGCCGCGCTAACGGTGGCCGCCAGCGTGCCTTCCACCAGCGGTGCTGCACACAGGCGCACTTTTTCAGCAATGACCGGATCGAGCAGATCAAGTGCCGTCTCAGCACTGAGCAGGGCACTTCCCATATCCATCATGACCAGCACATGATCGGTATCCGCGACAGCCTCAATCGCCTCCATCACTTTTATCGGATCCGTGCCGATGGGATGATCAGGATCGTCAATGCCGGCGGCGACCGCGATCCTGCAGTTATCGCCGGTTAACATTTGCCGGGCCAGCATTTCCACGCCCTCGCCTAACATTGCACTGTGTGACACGATCACCAGGTTTACCATTCCTCTCTCCTTACTCCCTGGCGGCGGCGGCCAGCATTTGCATCATGAACATGACCGAGGTTGCACCGGGATCCTGATGACCGATACTGCGCTCACCCAGATAGCTGGCGCGCCCTTTGCGGGCCTGCATGGTGATGGTTGACTGGGCGGCTGACTCCGCCTGTTGGCAGGCGGCATCAAGAGCGGCGGTGAGTGAGACATTCTGCTCACTAGACTGACGCAGTGACGCCACGACCGCGAGCCAGACGTCGCACATGGTTTTATCGCCAGGCTCGGCTTTACCGCGGTTAATGACCCCTTCCGCCCCTTCGCGAATCATCTGATACAGCTCTTCCAGCGTCAGGCTCTGGTGCGCCTGGGTAACCTGAGCCGCACGAATAAAGAACGTACCAAACAGCGGCCCGCTGGCTCCGCCTACGTTTGAGAGCAGCGTCATACCGGTATTTTTAAGAATAAAGCCGATATCTTTATCTTCGACAGAAGGCAGCTTCTCGACAACTTTACTGAATCCCCGATGCATATTTAACCCGTGATCGGCATCGCCGATTTCACGATCCAGTCCGGTCAAAAAATCACTTTCACGGGTAAAAACTTCACCACAGCGGTAAAGCCAGCTCACAATTTGGGCGCGGGTCAGTGACATATCGATCTCCTTATTGGCCCCAGTTCAGGGCTGGTGTATGGACCGGCGCATCCCACAGCGCCAGGGAATCATCGTCCACGCTCAGCAACGTGATGGAAAAGCCCACCATATCCAGTGAAGTGCAGTAACTGCCTACCAGACTGCGCTCAAGGGTGATCCCCTGCTCTTCACAACGCTGCGCCAGGCGGTTGTACACGCCATATAATTCTGATAGCGGCGTCGCGCCCAGGTTATTGACCAGCGCAATGACTCTGTCGCCGCGTGTTAAAGCCTGCTTGGTGTGCTGCACTTCTTGCCAGCTACCGGTCTCGACATCCCAGTGACGCAGCGGGCGGCTGTAGGTGCCATTCTCCAGCAGGGTTTCAAACATCTCATCGACCGTGTTATCCAGCGAAGTAAAGGTGCGGCGATCGATACCCGGCTCGCCATGAATACCGACACCAAACTCCATTTCATTGTCCTGAAGTTCAAACGAGCGCTTTCCTGCAGCGGGAACGGTACAGGCGCCCAGCGCGATGCCAATAGAGTGACCACAGTTATTCAGCTTACGTCCCAGCGCAGCGCAGGCTTCAAGGGAATCGCCCCGCTCTGCGGCAGCGCCAACCAGTTTTTCAATCAGCACGGTATTTGCCACGCCACGACGTCCAGCCGTATACAGGCTGTCTTTTACGGCGACATCATCATCCACGACTATCGTCGTGACCTTCACGCCGCTTTCGTGCAGCAGTTCGGTTGCCGTTTCAAAGTTGAGGATATCGCCAGTGTAGTTTTTAATGATCATCAGTACGCCCTCACCGCCGTCAATTTTCATGGCGCACTCAAACATTTTGTCTGGCGTGGGTGAGGTAAAGATTTCGCCGGGGCAGGCGCCAGACAGCATGCCATGACCAATAAAACCGCAGTGCATAGGCTCATGGCCGCTGCCGCCGCCCGAAAGTAGCGCAACCTTTCCCACTACAGGCGCATCGGCTCGCGTCATGCAGACGGGATCCTGATGAAGCGTCAGTTCAGGATGGGCTTTTGCCAATCCTGCCAGTTGTTCACTCAATACATCTTCCACACGGTTAATCAGCTTTTTCATTCTTTATGCTCCGTTGGATACGGTTAGCTGTCACTCTGCCTGAGGCAAAGACAATCCGATTACGGGGGGAACGGTAACGGCGGCAGACCGCTCGTCGACGCACTGATTCTCATGGAGTCGACAAGAAAAAAAATGTCAGGATGAAGAGTTTCATAACGGAACATCGTGAGGTTTTTTATGTTCCATAATGAAACATATCACACGTCTGTTGGGTGAAAATGAGAGGCAAAGCAAGTCATGACAGCGGAAGCGATAAATAAAGACCGTTGAGCAGGCAGGTTTTTTAGCGGCAGACAGCATCACGCGTCATGTAGTCAGGAAAATCGTCGCCGCATTTTGCCGTTTTACACTGCTGGAGACGATCGCGATCGCAACATAGCTTTCAAACCTGGTTTATTGTTCCAGTATGAAACGTGCGGAGCGGTAAGGTGTTCCATATCAGAACGTTGGCCGCAAAACTTTTTCACCTCCATGTCGCGCGTAAAGTGAAACGCGACGTCGGCCATCATTCGGCTTTCACTGCAAGTCGAGCCAGAGAGATGCCAGCGTTCACTATGCGAACATGTTCTTACTTGAGGGTGAAAGGAATGCCAAAAATTATCCAGTCTCCAGCGAAATATATTCAGGGCCCCAATGCCGCCATGTCCTTCGGCCAGTACGCAAAGAACCTGGCCGATCGTTTTTTTGTGATTGCCGATGACTTTGTAATGAACATGGCGGGCGATAAGGTGTTGAGCGGCCTTGCTGAACATGACGTCACCTGTCATGCAGAACGTTTCAGCGGGGAATGTTGCCGGACTGAAATCAACCGGCTGATGACGTTAGCAGAACAAAACGGCTGCCGCGGCGTCATCGGATTAGGGGGCGGTAAAACGCTGGATACGGCCAAGGCGATTGCGTGGTATCTCAAACTGCCAGTGGTGGTTATCCCCACCATCGCCTCCACCGACGCGCCCACCAGCGCATTGTCGGTTATTTACACCGAAACCGGTGAGTTTGCAGAGTATCTGATCTATCCCAAAAACCCCGATATGGTCGTGATGGATACTACGATCATTGCCAAAGCACCGGTACGTTTACTGGTCGCGGGAATGGGCGATGCCCTGTCCACCTGGTTTGAAGCCAAAGCCTGTTACGATTCTGGCGCAACCAGCATGGCAGGCGGCAAGTCGACGGCCGCAGCGTTAAGCCTGGCGCGGCTGTGCTATGAAACGCTCCTGGCGGAAGGCGAAAAGGCTCGCTTTGCGGCTCAGGCAGGCGTGGTAACAGATGCGCTGGAACGTATCGTTGAGGCCAACACTTACCTCAGCGGGATTGGCTTTGAAAGCAGTGGTCTTGCCGCCGCGCATGCCATTCATAATGCGTTTACCGTACTGGAAGAGTGCCATCACCTTTATCACGGTGAAAAGGTCGCGTTTGGTACGTTATCCCAGTTAATTTTGCAGAACAGCCCGACAGAAGAGATCGAAACCGTGCTGGCGTTCTGCCAGAAAGTAGGATTGCCTGTCACCCTGGGGCAAATGGGCGTGAAACAGGATATCGAGAAAAAAATTCAGGCGGTTGCCGAGGCGGCCTGTGTGGAAGGCGAAACCATCCACAATATGCCGTTCCCGGTCACACCAGACAGCGTTTATGCGGCGATTATCACTGCCGATCTGCTAGGACAGCAGTGGCTGTCGCGTTAATCTGTCACAGGTAAACCGCTGGCCCGAGTCTCCGGGCAACGACTTCCCCCAGGCTGCGCGGCTGGGGGGATTCTCTATGGTCTTTCAGCGGAAATGGATATGACAGTGTTCGCGCCCGAGAGCGATAAACACGTTTCAGCGGTGATAGCTCAGTCATGGCACCGCTGCAGTAAATACATGCAGCGGGATAACTGGCAAGCACCGCATCAGGCACAGGGATTAACTTACGCGTCGATTTGCCGCCGCAAAACCGCCCTGCTCACCATTGGCCAGGCCACGCTTGAGGATGCGTGGGAATATATGGCGAACCGC
>Ga0207655_1003828_pt1 | contig 10974 bp, 9 predicted proteins | sample KBSM44metaG_FD_184398 | JGI IMG/M metagenome (GOLD analysis project Ga0207655, IMG submission 184398) | Miscanthus rhizosphere microbial communities from Kellogg Biological Station, Michigan, USA - KBS M4-4 metaG (SPAdes) (version 2) | ecosystem: Host-associated > Plants > Roots > Rhizosphere >... | reverse complement strand
AGCGCGACTCTTGGCTCCTTGAAGGACCTCGTCGGTATCCCGGGAATCGCGTGGCCAAGCTTCGACCCCGCCGAACTGGATCGCAGCGCCGAAGCTGTCGCCTCCTTGGTAAGGGCAACGGGAATGGATGACGTCCGAATTCTGCGCTGCGACAAATTGGACGGAACGCCCGGCGGTCCCGCCGTCGTCGCCCGCCGTCCCGCCCGCGACGGTAAGCCCACGATTCTCTTGTATGCGCACCATGATGTCCAGCCTCCAGGCGACCGGACTCTATGGACCTCCGAGCCTTTCATTGCGGAGGAACGGGAAGGCCGGCTCTATGGTCGCGGCGCGGCTGACGATAAAGCCGGCATCATGGCCCATCTGGCGGCTTACGCTGCTGCGACGCAGGTCCTGGGGGATGAGTTTGGCCTCGGCGTGACCTTCTTCTTTGAAGGCGAGGAAGAAGCGGGCTCGCCCACGTTTCGGACATTCCTTGAGGAACATCGCGAGCTTCTCCGCTCCGATGTGATCGTGGTGGCGGACTCCAGCAACTGGAAGGTGGGCATTCCCGCCTTGACCACCAGCCTTCGCGGGCTCGTGGATGGCACCTTCGAAGTCCGTGTACTGGAGCATGCGGTGCATTCGGGAATGTACGGTGGCCCGGTGCTGGACGCCCCCACCCTGCTGTCCCGTCTCATCGCGACCCTCCACGACGACGAAGGAAATGTCGCCGTGGCCGGCCTTGTTGGAAATGACAACGTTGCGGTTGACCTGACGGAGGCCGAATACCGCGCCGACGCTTCAGTGCTCGACGGCGTCAAACTCGCCGGGAGCGGGACGATCGGCTCCCGTTTGTGGACAAAGCCGGCGCTGTCCATCATCGGCATGGATGTTCCCGCCGTTGCCGTTGCCTCAAATACGCTCATTCCCGCGGCCCGGGCCAAGTTCAGCATGCGGCTGGCCCCCGGACAAGATCCCGACGCCGCCATGGAGGCTTTGAAGAACCACGTTGAGTCCCGCGCACCATTCGGTGCCGAAGTAACATTCACGCCGGGGGAGCGGGGCAATGCCTTCGCGACCGATACGTCCTCAGCAGCTGCCAGGGTGGCACTCTGGGCCCTGGGGGAGGCCTGGGGAGTCCAACCCGTGGAAATGGGAATCGGCGGTTCCATCCCGTTCATTGCCGACCTGACCGAGATGTATCCCGATGTCCAGATTCTGGTGACAGGTGTAGAGGATCCGGATTCCCGCGCCCACAGTGCCAACGAATCACTGCACATCGGCGATTTCCGTCATGCTGTGCTGGCGGAGTCGCTGATGCTGGCGCGGCTTAATGCCGAAGGCCTTGATCGCTAAGCATCGCAATGGCGTTTAGGTGTGTCGTTTATGGATGGCGGGGCACGCCGGGAACAAGTAAATGCGGTCCGTGGTTACGTCAGAAGTTATAGCTCAGCGTCTGCGCGACGTAGCATGGAGCTATAACCCGTACGTAATTGGGTAAGGGCAGGCTGCGTTCCGGCGCCGCCGCCAGGAGCGTCATAAGAAGGTAGGCCAATGAGCACTGCAACCAACGAAAACAGCACCGGAGCACAGCTCGTCCCCGACGAGGAGCTTCCCACGCACGAGGTCAATCTGACCGATGTCGCAGCAGGCAAGGTCCGCAGCCTCCTCGAACAGGAAGGGCGCACCGATCTGCGTCTGCGCGTTGCAGTCCAGCCGGGCGGCTGCTCCGGCTTGATCTACCAGCTCTACTTCGACGAGCGTCTGCTCGACGGCGACGCCGTCCGTGACTACGACGGCGTTGAAGTGGTAGTGGACAAGATGAGCGTCCCGTACCTGAGTGGGGCCAGCATCGACTTTGAGGACACCATCTCGAAGCAAGGCTTCACCATTGATAACCCGAACGCCGGCGGGTCTTGCGCTTGCGGCGACTCGTTCCACTGACGTGAGCTATCGCCGCATGTCGGCGCCCCTCCGCATGCGTTCCAACGCATTCGGAGCCACGGCGCCGACATGTGCGCGAAAACCGCTTCATAGCGGTAAGCTCTACATCGGGTAGTAAAACTTTTAGTGTGCCCGGTGGCCTTTGGCCTGCCGGGAGACAGCAACAAGAGGAAGGGCCGTCTGTGAGTTCGCAGAACCGAACCGGCAGCCGACGCATAAAGATCACCTCGATCACTGGCTTGGCACTAGCCGGCGCGTTGGTTTTGACCGGATGTTCACCAGAGGTAGAGAAGGGTTGGCTGCCAACTGAGCGCGGCACGACCAACCACACTGACCGGATCATGGACCTCTGGGTCAACTCATGGATCGCCGCCTTGGCAGTCGGTATCATCACGTGGGGCCTCCTGGTCTGGTGCATCATCGCTTACCGCCGCCGTAAGGGCACCACGGGATTCCCGAAGCAGCTCAGCTACAACCTGCCGCTTGAGGTCTTCTATTTGACCATTCCGCTGTTCATGGTGCTGGTGTTCTTCTACTTCACCGACCAGGACCAGCGCGCGATCGATGACCGCTCACAGCCGGCAGACGTCGTCATTGACGTCCGCGGCAAGCAGTGGGCCTGGGACTTCAACTACAAAAAGGGCGAGGTCATTAACGAAGACCTCCACGAGGCCGGCGTTCAGGCCCACCTGACCGGCAACGAGGTCAACAAGGACCTGCTCCCCACGCTGTACTTGCCCGTTGGCAAGTCGGTTGACCTGGAGCTGAACTCCCGCGATGTCATCCACTCTTTCTGGGTTCCGGCCTTCCTGCAGAAGCGGGACATGATCCCCGGCAAGACCAACTACATCAGGTTCACTCCCACCAAGGAGGGCACTTTCGATGGCAAGTGCGCCGAACTCTGCGGTGAATACCACTCCGAAATGCTGTTCCGCGTCAAGGTTGTCTCCGAGTCTGAATTCCAGGACCACATGGACAAGCTTCGCCAGGACGGCAACACGGGCCTGCTCGGTGCGGAATACGACCGCAACCCGGACCTGATCGAAACCAAGTAAGGGGAGCGACGTGGCTACTTACACTCAATCCGCCGGGACCCTAGAGGCTCCCGTAGTTCCTAAATCCAAGGGACGCATAGTCGTCAACTGGATCACCTCCACGGACCACAAGACCATCGGGTACATGTACCTCATCGCGTCCTTCGTGTTCTTCTGCCTCGGTGGCGTCATGGCGCTGTTGATCCGTGCAGAACTGTTCGAACCCGGTATGCAGATACTGCAGACCAAGGAACAGTACAACCAGATGTTCACGATGCACGGCACAGTGATGCTGCTGATGTTCGCGACACCGCTGTTTGCGGGCTTCACAAACGTCATCATGCCCCTGCAGATTGGCGCCCCCGACGTCGCCTTCCCGCGATTGAACGCGCTGGCCTTCTGGTTCTTCCTCTTCGGCTCCACCATTGCTGTGTCCGGCTTCATCACTCCGCAGGGTGCTGCATCGTTCGGCTGGTTCGCGTATGCGCCACTGTCGAACACCACCTTTACGCCCGGCGTCGGCGGTGACCTGTGGGTCTTCGGCCTCGCACTGTCGGGCTTCGGTACCATCCTGGGTGCCGTCAACTTCATCACCACGATCATCTGCATGCGTGCCCCCGGCATGACCATGTGGCGCATGCCGATCTTCACCTGGAATGCCCTGGTGACGTCCATCCTCGTCCTGATGGCGTTCCCGCCGCTGGCCGCTGCCCTGTTCGCCCTCGGTGCGGACCGCAAATTTGGTGCCCACATCTTCGACCCCGAAAACGGCGGCGCCGTCCTCTGGCAGCACCTCTTCTGGTTCTTCGGCCACCCCGAGGTGTACATCATCGCCCTGCCGTTCTTCGGCATCGTGTCCGAGATCTTCCCGGTGTTCAGCCGGAAGCCGATCTTTGGTTACAAGGGCCTTGTGTACGCAACCATCGCAATTGCCGCACTGTCCGTCACCGTCTGGGCACATCACATGTACGTGACCGGTTCCGTGCTCCTCCCGTTCTTCGCGTTCATGACCATGTTGATCGCGGTGCCCACCGGCGTGAAATTCTTCAACTGGATCGGTACTCTCTGGCAGGGTTCCATCACCTTCGAGACTCCGATGCTCTGGAGCATCGGCTTCCTGGTGACCTTCCTGTTTGGTGGCCTCACGGGTATTATCCTTGCGTCCCCGCCACTGGACTTCCACGTCTCGGACTCCTACTTCGTGGTGGCACACTTCCACTACGTGGTCTTCGGTACGGTTGTGTTCGCCATGTTCGCCGGCTTCTACTTCTGGTGGCCGAAGTGGACAGGCAAGATGCTGAACGAGCGTCTGGGCAAGATTCACTTCTGGCTTCTATTCCTTGGCTTCCACGGCACCTTCCTGATCCAGCACTGGCTGGGTGTTGAGGGTATGCCCCGCCGTTACGCCGACTACATGCCGCAGGACAACTTCACTTGGATGAACCAGTTCTCCACGATCTCGTCCTTCGTCCTTGGGGCCTCGCTGCTGCCGTTCTTCTGGAACGTCTACATCACCTGGCGCAGCAACAAGAAGGTAGAAGTTGATGACCCCTGGGGCTTCGGTGCATCGCTGGAATGGGCAACTTCCTGCCCGCCGCCGCGCCACAACTTCACCTCCCTGCCTCGTATCCGTTCTGAGCGCCCGGCACTGGACCTGCACCACCCTGAGTTGGCCCAGGTCCACACCGCCCAGTCCCCGGACCCCGCAGCAGTGCTGCTGGGCAACGCCGACCAGAAGGACGTTCGCAAGTGAAAATTGAATCGTGGCTCTTTGGAGCAGGAGCATTCTTCTTTGTCCCGGTCGCCATCGCCTACGGCTTCCTGACGGAATGGCATGAGTGGGTCGGCGTTCTGGGTATTCTCCTGGTTGCCGGTCTCGTAGGCATGATCGGCGCTTACCTGGGGTTCACTGGCAGGCGGATTGGCATGCGTCCAGAAGACCGCCCTGATGCTGAAATTCACGAGGGCGCGGGCGAACAGGGGCACTTCAGCCCTTGGAGCTGGTGGCCGCTGGTTCTCGGCATTGCGTGCGCAAGCGGCTTCCTGGGCCTTGCGGTGGGTTTCTGGATCACCTTCATCGCGGGCGGACTTGCCGTTGTGGCACTGGTCGGTTGGGTCTTCGAATACAGCCGTGGCGACCACGCCCACTAGCAGCAAAACAGCATAACGACGTCGGGCCCCACCAAAAGGTGGGGCCCGACGTCGTTATGCTGTCTCTAGCCTGGGTCGCTGGCCATTTTTAGATAGTCCAGAGCTGTCATTGGGCCTTCAATCGGGCTTCAGTGCCCTCCAGAACGGTAGAAAGGCTGAGGAGGGCAATACGAGCGTCGGAGACACTTTGGTCGTCTTGGAGGGCGTCCAGAGCCACCTCCAGGAGTACCTCGCAGCCATGGCCAAAGTCTTCTGTCATGACTTCCAGGAGGGAGCGTGCGTCTACCGGCGGCCCATCGGGCTTCCTTATCGTGACTGGCAGGCCAGTGTCAGTTACGGCCCGGACAAACACCGCTGCCGCTCGCGCATGCAAGCCTATTTCTGCTGCGACGAAGGATTTCTGCTCCGGCAAGCCAGCTCCTTTGCTAAGACGGAATATCCGTCCGTGAAATTTGATCCATACAAGCGTAGCCGCCGCTTGGCCTGCTCTCCATATCGGGTACACCAGCTGGTCTAGACCTGTGCCCTGGCTGATCTACCCTTAAGGCATGACTCATTTCATGTTGGGCGCTCGTCATGCCTGAAGCCGCGAGTATCGCCGGTGAAATCGACCGGACCAGCAGCACACCTATTTACATCCAGCTACGGGAGATATTGAGGAGTTTCATAGCCCAGTCGTGTCCGCCTGGTTCGTCGCTGCCCTCTGAGCGGGACCTCTCGCTAAGGTTCGGCCTTGCGAGGATGACCGTACGGCAAGCCATTGATGCCTTGGTGGGTGAGGAAGTCATTGAGCGGGTGGTGGGACTCGGTACGTTCGTCAAGAAACCCAAACTTGATCTCCAAGTGAAGTTGACCTCATACAGCGAGGAGATGCAACGACGCGGGATGGTTCCGGCTGCCAAGGTGTTGAGCTTTGAGCAGATTGCTGCCAGTGCTTTTCTGGCGCGGGAGCTTCAGCTTGAGGAAGGCACGCCGTTGGTCCGTTTCAGGCGGTTGCTGCTGGCCGACAACGAGCCCATGAGCGTCGACGAGAACTTCATCCCGGCACACCGCGTCCCGGGGCTATTGGATGAGGCGCCGCCCACGTCGCTCTACAACGTCCTCAGCGAACGCTTCGGGCTGGTCATGGAATGGGGAGAGGACATGATCGAGGCGACGGCCGCATCCCCTTCAACGGCGAGGCTGTTGAACGTGGACGTGGGCTCACCCCTGCTAAAGATCCAGCGTCATGCCTTCGTGGCCCGGGCAATGGTGGACTACTCCGTTTCGTACTATCGGGCAGACCGCTACAAGCTCTGGGTTCCGCTGCAGCGACCAGGGGTCCGGCCCACACGCAACTATTCCTCCGGTTACCGAAGTCAATAGTGCCGGCGTCGGTCCGTAACGGCCCACTCACAAATGGCAAATACAACAAGGAAGGGCACGATCCGTGTGGATCGTGCCCTTCTTTGTTTCAATCTGGAACTAGTGGCTGAGACTCTTCTGGTCCGCGCCAGCTTCGATGGCCTCGTGGTGGCCATGCGCGTGTGCTGCTTCGAGTTCCGCAGGAGTTGCCGGAGCAACACGGTCTTCGAAGAACCACTTGGAGAGCGCTGCACGCCGCTTTTCCTTGCGGGTTACGACACCGTGTTCGTTCGGCGTCGCCGGCAACGGAACCGGAGATTCGAATCCAACGAGCTTATAGCGCTTGTACTCGTCCAGGGGAGCGTGTACCTCGATGAACTCACCGTGGGGGAGCCGTACGATACGGCCGGTCTCACGCCCATGGAGGGCGATCTCGCGGTCCTTACGCTGCAGAGCGAGTGCGATTCGCTTGGTCACGATGAAAGCGAGGATAGGGCCGATGAAGAACAGTGTGCGCAACCAGTACGTGACATCGTTCAGGGATACGTGGAAGTGCGTTGCGATGAGGTCCGAGCCTGCCGCTGCCCACATGACGCAGTACCAAGTGAAGCCTGCAACACCGATCGCGGTACGGGTGGGTGCGTTGCGGGGACGGTCAAGGACGTGGTGCTCACGGTTGTCCTTGGTTACCCAGCGTTCGATCCACGGGTACATGAACAGCACGGTGAAGATGATGCCCGCGGGCACGAGTGCCGGCAACAGGACGTTCAGCGTCAGCGTGTGTCCGAAGATGATGTATTCAAAGTGGAAGTTGTTGATGACGCCAGGCATGAGGCGAAGTGCGCCGTCAACAAATCCGATGTACCAGTCAGGCTGGGTACCGGCGGAAACCGGAGAGGGGTCGTAAGGACCGTAGTTCCAGATCGGGTTGATCGTAAAGGCAGCTGCCATAAGGGCCAGGACGCCGAAGACGATGAAGAAGAACCCGCCAGCCTTGGCAGCGTAAACCGGTCCAAGGGGGTAACCGACGACGTTGCCGTCGTTGCGTCCCGGGCCGGGGTACTGCGTGTGCTTGTGCACCACAACCATGAACAGGTGAATCACGATCATGAGCAGAATCAGGGCCGGAACCAGAAGGATATGAAGCACATAGAGACGACCAATGATCGCTGTGCCCGGGAATTCTCCGCCGAAGAGGAAGAACGAGATGTAGGTACCAATGACCGGAATGGACTTGATAACGCCATCGATGATGCGCAGACCGTTGCCGGAAAGGAGGTCATCGGGGAGGGAGTAGCCAGTGAAGCCGGCAGCCATGGCCAGAATCAGCAGGACGCCGCCCACTACCCAGTTCATTTCACGCGGCTTGCGGAACGCGCCGGTGAAGAAGACGCGCAGCATGTGGACACCCAGGGAGGCCACGAACAGCAGTGCCGCCCAGTGGTGCACCTGGCGCATGAAGAGGCCACCGCGGACATCGAAGGAGATGTTCAGCGATGAGCTGTAGGCCACGGACATTTCGACGTTGTACAACGGCGTGTAGGAACCCTGGTAGTGGGTTTCAGCCATCGAGGGATCGAAGAAGAAAGTCAGGAATGTACCCGACATCAGGAGGATGACGAAGGAATACAGCGCCACCTCACCGAACATGAATGACCAGTGGTCCGGGAAGACCTTGCGGCCGAACTCGCGCAGGATGCCGGAGCCACCTACACGTTCGTCCACGAAATCAGTGAAACGGCCAACTTTTGTCTTCGCTACGAAGGGGGCTTCAGCTGTTGATGAGGCGCTCATGCTCGTCACGCTCCCAGTAACTCGGTCCTACAGGTTCTTTGAAGTCGCTGGTAGCGACGAGGTAGCCTTCTGCGTCAACTGCGATGGGCAGCTGGGGGAGCGGACGGCTGGCCGGTCCAAAGATGACCTTGCATTCCTGCGTGAGGTCAAACGTGGACTGGTGGCACGGGCACAGAAGGTGGTGTGTCTGCTGCTCGTAAAGAGCAACCGGGCAACCAACATGGGTGCAGATCTTGGAGTAAGCAACAATGCCGTTGTAGCTCCAGTTCTCGCGGCCCTCGGAGGGGTTCAGCGAGTTGGGATCGAGACGCATCAGCAGAACGACGGCCTTGGCCTTTTCGTTCAGCTTGCCTTCGTGAAGTTCGTTGAGACCTTCGGGAATGACGTGGAAGGCCGAACCGATGGTGACATCCGAAGCCTTGATGGGAGTGCCATCGGGGTCGCGGGTCAGTCGCTTGAGCTTGCCACCTTCAGGAGCCCACATGGTGTGTGCGAGCTTGTCATCAGGACGCGGTCCCAGGTCGCCGAAAATAGCGAGAGCAGGGAGCGGAGCAAGGGCAACGGCACCAAGAAGGGTGTTGCGGATCAGCGGGCGACGCTTAATGCCGGTTTCCTCGACGATGTCGTCGACGATGCGCACCGCAGCCTGGCGATCTTCCTCATGACGGATAGCGTGGCGCTCTTCCGACACCTCGTGATCGGGCATCAGGGCCTTGGCCCAGTGCACGATGCCGGTGCCGATGCCAAGCATTGCGAACGCCGTGCCCAGGCCCAGGAGCAGGTTCTGGGTACGGATGTTTGCAATCGTCGATTCGTCGCCCAAATCGATGGCGAAGTACGCCACCAGGAAGATCAGCGTGCCGATGACAGAGGTGCCAAACAAAATGGCTACCTGACGCTCGGCTCGCTTTGCGGCTACCGGGTCCGTGTCAGCCAGGCGCAAACGATGCGGAGGAAGCCCAGGATCCTGGAACTTCTCCACTTCATTCTGACCAGCCGTAGCTACGGTGCCCGAGTGGTTCGGACTGCCGTCACTATGGTTGCCCATAATTCGCCTCATCCTTCTCTCGTTGTCTCGGCCTGGGCCGAGTTAATTTTCAGTTCGAAACTGCTGAACATGCAGCAGAAGTTTGTTGTCTCGTCCGGACTATGACGTGCGTGACGTCAGCCAGATGGTGAAGGCGATGATGACGCCCAAGCCGGCAACCCAGACGAAGAGGCCTTCAGACACCGGGCCAAGGGCGCCGAGATCGGCACCGCCAGGTGAGCCGTTGGCTTCGATGGTCTTGAGGAAGGTGATGATGTCGCGCTTACCTTCGGGTGAGACGTTCGAATCGTTGAACACAGGCATGTTCTGCGGACCCGTGGCCATGGCCTCGTAAATGTGCTTTCCTGTGACATCTGCCAGCGCGGGAGCAAACTTGCCGCGCGTCAGGGCGCCGCCGGCTGCGGCAGCGTTGTGGCACATGGCGCAGTTGACGCGGAAGAGCTCGCCACCTTTGGCTGCATCTCCCTTTTCGTCAAGGAGGTGTTCTTCCGGAATCGCAGGGCCTGCGCCGAGCGATGCAACGTAAGCGGCCAGCTGGCTGGTCTGCTCCTCGTTGAACTGAACGGGCTTCTTCTGCGCCTGGGGGCCATTCATCTGCATGGGCATGCGGCCGGTGCCAACCTGGAAGTCAACTGCTGCGGCGCCCACGCCGACCAGCGAGGGGCCGTCCTTGGTTCCGCTTGCACCCATGCCGTGGCAAGTGGCGCAGTTGGCGGCAAACAATTTGCCGCCTTGCTCTACGTCACTTGCGCTGTAGCTGGTGGTGTCGGCCTTGGCCTGGTTGACAGATGTGGCAACGGCGTACAGCCCACCAGTGAGGAGGAGGCCCATCAGCAGCAGCGCAATGGCTGCCAGTGGGTGACGTCGCTTCTGCGAGAGTGCCTTCACGTGGTGGTTCCTTTATTCGATCCTGCGTCGGCTCCGCGAGCCGCTTCTTGAAATTCTGCCTCTTGTAGAAAAAGAGTCAAAGCCGGGCTACTTCAGGACGTAGATGACCAGGAAGAGGCCAATCCAGACGACGTCCACGAAGTGCCAGTAGTACGAGGTGACGATCGCGGATGTCGCTTCAAAGTGCCCAAACTTCTTGGCTGCAAACGCGCGGCCAATAATGAACAGGAACGCGATCAAACCGCCGATGACGTGAAGGCCATGGAAGCCCGTAGTCATGTAGAAGGCGGAACCGTAGGCATTGGACGACAGGGATACGTGCTCCGAGACGAGCATCGCGTATTCCGTGGTCTGTCCGGCTACGAAGAAGGCACCCATGATGAAGGTGAGGACGAACCATTCGCTCATGCCCCAGCGGGTGAACTGCAGGGGGCCGCCGGTGCGGCGCGGTTCAAGCCGCTCAGCGGCGAAAACGCCCATCTGGCAAGTAAAGGAACTGGCCACGAGGACGATCGTGTTAACGAGCGCAAACGGGAAGTTGAGCTTGGCCGACTCCTCGGCCCACATCAGTCCTGATGTGGAGCGCAGGGTGAAGTACATGGCAAAGAGACCGGCGAAGAACATCAACTCACTGGACAGCCAAACAACGGTTCCAACAGAAACCAGATTGGGGCGGTTCAGCGTCGGGTGCGCCGGGGTACTGGGGGCATGGGTCGCAGATGTCACAAGGACATTATGTCTGTAAAAGTCCAGAGTTCCCAATGCAAACCACCGATTCGGGAGACTTTT
>Ga0207655_1003827_pt1 | contig 10975 bp, 15 predicted proteins | sample KBSM44metaG_FD_184398 | JGI IMG/M metagenome (GOLD analysis project Ga0207655, IMG submission 184398) | Miscanthus rhizosphere microbial communities from Kellogg Biological Station, Michigan, USA - KBS M4-4 metaG (SPAdes) (version 2) | ecosystem: Host-associated > Plants > Roots > Rhizosphere >... | reverse complement strand
TTGTCTGATAAATTGTTAAAGAGCAGTGCAACGCGGCTTTCGCTCACCGTTGCGAGGTGGCGTATATTACGCTTTCCTCTTTCAGAGTCAACCCGTTATTTCAGGATTTTTTCTCTTCAACCGACCGGGTTGTTTGTGAAGTGATTCACATGTTCCGTGTCGATGGAGGCGCATTATAGGGATCCCAGTTTTTAGCACAAGCATTTTTTAGATCTTTTTTACCGACTGCTGATTTTCCGTGCTTTTCGCTGAAATCCCGCCCGATCTGCTTAAATATTGACGCGTTTTGCCTTGCCTCGATCCCATAAAACGATCAAAGTCTTCTGTATAGCGCCCATCTGTCGAGGTAGATATGTCTGTTGTCTTACGTCCTTATAAAGATCTTTTCCCCAACAAAGGCGATCGCGTGATGATCGACGCCAGCAGTGTGGTCATCGGCGATGTCCGAATGGCCGACGACGTTAGCATCTGGCCATTGGTTGCGATCAGGGGAGACGTTAACTATGTCTCGATCGGCGCCCGTACCAATATTCAGGACGGCAGCGTTCTGCATGTCACCCATAAATCCGCCTATAACCCAGAAGGTAATCCACTGATCGTTGGAGAAGATGTTACCGTCGGCCATAAAGTAATGCTCCACGGCTGTACGATCGGAAACAGGGTACTGGTTGGTATGGGTTCGATTTTACTGGATGGCGTAATAGTAGAAGATGACGTAATGATTGGCGCCGGCAGTCTTGTCCCGCAAAACAAACGACTGGAAAGTGGTTATCTCTATTTAGGTAGCCCGGTAAAACAGATCCGCCCCTTAAAAGATGCGGAGATCGAGGGATTGAAATACTCAGCAAACAACTATGTCAAATGGAAGAATGACTATCTGGATCAAGATAACCAGACCCAGCCCCGATCGTCTTCCTGCTGATCGCGAATTAAATCGCTGGCATCCTCTTCCAGATCCCAGCGATTTTCGCAAAACACCTCTAGCGGATTCGAACCACCAAAGCGACTCAGCAACGCTTCCCCACTGATAGCGCAGGTAAGCTGCATGCCGTGCACCAACACCGGGAAGCAGACCGCTTGTTCACTCTCATCCCAGGTTTCTCGGTCAGGGAAGTGGATTGCCTGGTTCACGCCTTCAGTTCCTGTTTCAACTTTTCGATTACCGGTTCGACAGCAGGTAACACGCCGTGCCAAAGCAGAACTGCGTGTGCCGCCTGACCCACCAGCATACCCAAACCGTCAGCAAGGTGTTTTGCGCCGTGCTGTTCACACCAGTTTAGAAATGGTGTCTTACCGTTCTGATAAAACATGTCGTAGAAGTAGGTGTGCGCGCTCACAAGCGAAACAGGGATTGCCGGTACCTCACCACCAATGCCGCTCGACGTGGCGTTGATGACGAGATCGAACTCGCGATCGTCAAGATCGTCTAGCGCTACCGCACTCACGCTCCCCGTATGGGCAAACAATGCTGCCAGCTCTTCCGCCCGGGAGAAGGTTCGGTTGGTAATGGTCACCGCACAATCCAATGAAAGTAAAGGAAGCAGTACGCCCCGCGATGCCCCACCGGCACCAATCAGCAGAACCCGATAACCGGGTTTGATAAATGACAGCCGCTCCAGATCGCTCAGCAGGCCTATCCCGTCGGTGTTATCGCCAAGAAGACGTCCATCTTCAAGCCGTTTGAGCGTGTTCACCGCTCCCGCAAGAGCGGCGCGTTCCGTCAGCTCATCTGCGCGTTCGAATGCTTCTTCCTTAAAAGGCACCGTCACGTTCGCACCTTGTCCGCCCGCGTTAAAAAAGGCATTCAACGTAGCGATAAATGCATCGACAGGGGCCAGCACGCGACCATAGGGATGGTCTATGTGCAGCTGGTCAGCAAACTGCTGATGGATTAGCGGCGACTTGCTGTGTGCGATCGGGTTACCAAAAACAGCGTAAGTTTCCATCATATTACCCCTGGCGAAAACGTTCGCCGGTCAGGGCGTCACGGATTTCCGACGGATTGAGGCGACCGCCTGTCTCACCAGCCGCCACCGGGAAATCATCCCCAAACTGCGCAAGCACTTCTTCGGTAGTCCTGCAAGGAGGCAACCCGGTCAGGTTGGCGCTGGTTGAAACCAGCGGTTTGCCAAACGCCTCACAGAGCTCCACCACCAGCGGATGGTCGGTTACGCGAACGGCGAGGGAGTCAAAACGCCCGGTCAACCAGCGCGGCGTCGTCGGCTGTGCCGGGAAAACAAAGGTTACTGGCCCAGGCCACGCGGAGAAGATGGTCTCCCGCTGTGCTGGCGTCAGCATGGAGTCATCAATATAAGGTTTAAGCTGCTCGAAGTTTGCAGCGATCAAAATCAGCCCTTTTTCGACGGGTCTTTGTTTGAGTGCAAGTAAGCGGCTCACGGCCCTTTCGCTATCAGGATCGCAACCGACCCCAAAGACAGCTTCTGTTGGATAAGCGATAACTTCTTCATTTTTCAGGACGTCCACAGCATGAGCAATGGAGCCTGATGGCAGGTTATTATTCACTGGTTTGATCCGCCGATACCGGCTTTCCACATTGTTTACTGGCGCAGAAATGTTTGATGCCTTGCGCCGATTTCTTCTCTATAAGCAGCGGATAGTTGCAATGAGGGCAGACGCCCGCTACCGGTTTGAAATTGATAACGAACTGGCATTCAGGATAGCGATCGCAAGAATGGAAGGTCTTACCAAAACGAGAACGTCGCTGTACCAGTTGCCCCCGTTGACACTGCGGGCAAGAAATAGCCGTTTCATCTGGTTTATCAATTTGTTCCGTATGTTCACACTCGGGATAGCGGCTACACCCAATAAACATTCCGTAACGGCCCTGGCGTAGCGCTAATTCACTTCCGCAGAGAGGGCAAAGCTGCCCCTCCAGAATTTTAACGATATGTCCATCCGCCTGGCTTTTCAGGGGACGGACATAATCACATTCCGGATAGTGTGAACAACCGAGAAACGGACCGTGTTTCCCGGACCGAATGACAAGTTCAGCCCCGCACTGTGGGCAGGGCTCATTTTTATGCACCGTAAAAAGTGCTGATTTGGCCATAACAACTCTTGGTGCTACACATTTGAATTAGTGCAGCATACCTTCATTCACTTCAAAGAGTAATTCTTCCATTTGCTGATAGGCATTTTCACAGCCAGGTATATTGAACAGAACCATCAGGATCACCCACTTGAGATCTTCCAGTTCGAATTCTGCAGTATCCAGCGCCATGACGCGCTCTATCACCATTTCTCTCGTTTCGAGGTTTAGCACCTGAATTTGCTCAAGGAATAAAATGAATCCCCGGCAGCTGGCATCCAGCCTTTCACACTCTTCCGCTGTATAAATACGCACTGACAATGGGTCTGAAGCAAGCTGCATCGGTTCGGCAAGGCCTTCCTGATAATCAGCCAGTTTTTCCAGCCACATCAACGCATTATATATATCTTCCCGCTCAAAGCCTGCATCGGTAAGATCCCGTGTCAATTTGTCCTGATCCACGCGCATTTCTGCTTCGTTGTGGATGTAAGTTTCAAACAAATACATCAGTACGTCGAACATGGCATGCCCTCCTTAATCGGACATAGCCGCCGGGTACAGCTGCGATCCACCCTGCTAACTCCAGTTCAAGTAGCTGTGCTACCGTTACTGGCACAGGTTGGCCGGCACGTTCAGCGACAACGTCAACAGGTGTTACCTCATCTCCTACGTTAGCCAGGAGCTTGGGAAATGGCAATGCTACCTCTTCCTTATCTGATGAATAATGTTGCTTTTCGGTTTCATCTGTTAACCAGTGCAAGCCATATCGCAAATTTTCGAGGATGTCTTCCACCCCAGTCATTGGCGTAGCGCCTTGCTTGATCAGCCAGTGCGGCCCCTCACATCCAGGGTTACCTATCGGTCCGGGCAAGGCAAACACTTCTCGCCCCTGTTCAAGCGCACATCTTGCCGTCACCAACGAACCGCTGCGCAGTGCCGCTTCAACAACCAACACGCCATGACTCAATCCACTAATAATTCGATTGCGACGAGGAAAATTCCCCGGCCAGGGCTGAGTGGAGAGTGAGAATTCAGACACTATCGCCCCCTCCGACGCGATAAGTCGATCTGCCAGCTGCTGATGCCGGCGAGGGTAAATGCTAAAAAGCCCGTTGCCCAGAACCGCAATACTGCACCCTTTTACCGAAAGCACGGCGTTATGGGCAACGCCGTCAATACCGCAGGCCAGCCCGCTGGTTATTGTAAAGCCGCATTGTGAAAGTTGTTCACACAGTATCTTGCCCCACCGTTCGCCGTACCAGGAGGGCGCGCGCGTGCCGACCACTGCCAGCTGAACGGTATTCAGCGCATCAAAGTTACCTTTAACGAACAGCGCCCCAGGAAAATCAGGAATCGTTCGCAATAACGGTGGATAGAGAGGGTCGTTTGCGGTTACCAGGTGGTTATCTGGCTGTTCAAGCCACATAAGGCTGCGCTCAAGCTCTTGTTCATCAAGCGCAAAAAAGCGCCCTGCCTGCTTTGCTGACAGCCCGGATTCACGGACCGCCGTTCCATCAATCGTTGCTTGTTTAAGCAGACGCAACGCCACTTCCAGCATTGCATCACCACATAAAGAACCCACGTTTATCAGCCGTAACCATATCTCTGTAGATGTCATCCTTTTCCCTGCCATAAGCAGCCTCCGCAATCATTGCGATTGGTCACTGATGCTGTCAATCGATGGGGGATTTGTCTAGAATAGAGATAATATTCTTATCAACTCCTGAACACGACTCTGGAAATTTATGGCAGTTTTGCAAGTGTTACATATTCCGGACGAGCGCCTTCGCATCGTCGCTGAACCGGTTAAAGAAGTGAATGCAGAAATTCAGCGTATCGTCGATGATATGTTCGATACCATGTATGCCGAAGAAGGCATCGGCCTGGCGGCAACTCAGGTAGATATTCACAAACGTATTATCGTGATCGACGTTTCTGAAAATCGCGATGGCCGCCTGGTGCTGATCAACCCTGAACTGCTCGAAAAGAGCGGCGAAACAGGGATTGAAGAAGGCTGCTTGTCCATTCCGGAACAGCGTGCTTTAGTGCCGCGTGCGGAAAAAGTGAAAATTCGCGCCCTGGATCGCGACGGTAACCCGTTCGAGCTGGAAGCAGACGATCTGCTCGCCATTTGTATTCAGCATGAGATGGATCACCTGGTCGGTAAATTGTTTATCGACTACCTCTCCCCCCTGAAGCAGCAGCGTATTCGTCAGAAAGTAGAAAAACTGGATCGTATGCGTTCTCGCGCGTAACGTCCCCCCGGATACAAGGAACAACGTGTCTAAAACACTACGTATTATCTTCGCGGGTACTCCTGATTTTGCAGCGCGTCATCTTGACGCGCTGTTATCGTCTGGTCACCAGGTTGTTGGCGTGTTTACCCAACCAGATCGCCCGGCAGGTCGCGGCAAAAAGCTCATGCCGAGCCCGGTAAAAGTGCTGGCAGAAGAGCACGGAATAGCCGTATTCCAGCCATCATCCTTGCGCCCTCAGGAAAATCAGCAATTAGTGGCTGATCTGAATGCAGACGTGATGGTGGTTGTCGCCTACGGTTTGATTTTGCCAAAAGCCGTGCTTGATATGCCTCGCCTCGGCTGTGTGAACGTCCATGGTTCTCTCCTCCCGCGCTGGCGTGGAGCGGCACCAATCCAGCGTTCTCTGTGGGCTGGTGATGTTGAAACTGGCGTCACAATCATGAAGATGGATGTAGGCTTAGATACTGGCGACATGCTGTATAAGCTGTCCTGTCCAATTACGGCCGACGATACCAGCGCCACGCTTTACGACAAGCTAGCCGATCTTGGCCCACAGGGGCTTATCGAAACGCTGCAACAGCTTGCTGACAATACCGCAAAACCGGAAGTGCAGGATGAAGCGCAGGTCACCTATGCTGAAAAGCTGAGTAAAGAAGAAGCGCAGATCGATTGGTCCCTTCCCGCTGCTCAGCTTGAGCGCAATATTCGCGCCTTCAATCCGTGGCCTATGAGCTGGATGATGATTGATGAGCAACCGGTGAAGGTCTGGAAAGCCTCCGTTATTGATTGCCCTGTCACTGCTGAACCGGGGACAATAATCGAAGCGAACAAGCAGGGTATCCAGGTTGCGACATCAGAAGGCATTTTAAACCTTGAGTCGCTGCAGCCCGCAGGTAAAAAAGCGATGAGCGCGCAGGACCTGTTAAATTCTCGTCGCGAGTGGTTTATTCCTGGCAACCGTCTTGCCTGAAAACGTTCATCTTTAAAGCCCGGAGTTTCCGGGCATTTTTATTTTTATGGTTATGAAAAAACAAAACTTACGCAGTATGGCGGCGCTGGCCGTTGAAAAAGTGGTCGAGCAGGGTCAGTCGCTGAGCAATGTCCTGCCTGCGCTGCAGCAAAAAGTGTCCGATAAAGATAAAGCGTTGCTCCAGGAGCTATGCTTCGGGGTTTTGCGCACCCTTTCCCAGCTTGAATGGCTGGTTAATAAGCTGATGTCACGCCCTATGACGGGCAAACAGCGTACCGTGCATTATTTGATTATGGTTGGCTTCTACCAGCTTCTTCATACCCGTATTCCACCGCATGCCGCGCTGGCAGAAACGGTTGAAGGTGCTGTGGCGATTAAGCGCCCGCAGTTGAAAGGCTTGATCAACGGGGTACTGCGTCAATTTCAACGGCAACAGGAAGAATTGCTGACTGAATTTTCCCAGAGCGAAACCCGTTTTCTTCACCCTGAGTGGCTCCTGAAGCGCCTCAAAAAGGCGTATCCGCAGAAGTGGCAGGAAATTGCTGAAGCTAATAACCAGCGCCCGCCCATGTGGCTACGCGTCAACCCCAATCATCATACCCGCGATGCGTGGCTGGCTTTGTTGGAAGACGCCGGAATGAATGGCTTTACGCATGAAGCCTACCCTGACGCCGTGCGCTTAGCGGCTCCTGCACCTGTGCACGCATTACCCGGTTTTGAAGACGGCTGGGTAACCGTGCAGGATGCTTCCGCTCAGGGCTGCATGACCTGGCTTGAACCGAAAAATGGTGAGCACATCCTTGACCTCTGCGCTGCGCCTGGAGGCAAAACCACCCATATTCTGGAAGTCGCGCCACAAGCCAACGTCATGGCGGTCGATGTTGATGAGCAGCGCCTTTCACGCGTTTACGATAACCTGAAGCGTCTGGGCATGAAGGCGCAGGTCAAACAGGGTGACGGACGTAAACCTGCAGAATGGTGCGGCGAGACGCAGTTCGATCGCATATTGCTCGACGCCCCTTGCTCTGCAACGGGTGTAATACGACGTCATCCGGATATCAAGTGGTTGCGACGCGATCGCGATATTCCAGAGCTTGCGCAGCTGCAAGCTGACATTCTCGACGCCATTTGGCCACATCTGAAATCCGGCGGAACGCTGGTCTATGCAACCTGCTCCGTGCTTCCGGAAGAGAACAGTCAACAAATTTCAGCCTTCCTGAAACGTACTCCTGATGCTGCTCTGCACGATACGGGAACGCCGGAACGCCCAGGACAGCAAAACCTGCCGGGTGCTGAAGAGGGTGATGGCTTCTTTTACGCTAAGCTAATCAAAAAGTGATGTTGAGAACGGGTCGCGAGATATGAAGATTATCATTCTGGGTGCTGGACAGGTTGGCGGAACGCTGGCGGAAAATCTTGTCGGTGAAAATAACGACATCACGATTGTAGATACCAATGGCGACCGGCTGCGCGTCTTGCAGGACAAATTTGACCTTCGCGTCGTGCAGGGGCATGGGTCGCATCCACGCGTGCTTCGTGAGGCGGGGGCCGACGATGCCGACATGCTGGTTGCCGTTACCAGCTCAGACGAAACCAATATGGTCGCCTGTCAGGTCGCTTACTCACTCTTCAACACGCCAAACCGAATCGCTCGTATCCGTTCTCCGGACTATGTCCGGGATGCGGAAAAGCTCTTTAATTCAGAAGCAGTCCCTATCGACCACCTGATTGCACCTGAGCAGCTGGTTATAGACAGCATTTACCGCCTGATCGAATACCCGGGTGCATTGCAGGTTGTTAACTTTGCTGAAGGTAAAGTGAGCCTGGCCGTGGTAAAAGCCTATTATGGTGGCCCGCTGATTGGTAACGCATTGTCCACGATGCGCGAGCACATGCCGCATATTGATACCCGCGTCGCCGCCATTTTCCGCCACGACAGGCCGATTCGCCCACAGGGTTCAACAATCGTAGAAGCGGGAGATGAGGTCTTCTTTATTGCCGCGTCTCAGCATATCCGCGCCGTTATGAGTGAACTCCAGCGCCTCGAAAAACCCTACAAGCGCATCATGCTGGTTGGGGGGGGTAATATCGGTGCGGGTCTGGCACACAGGCTTGAAAAAGATTACAGCGTGAAGCTGATCGAACGCGATCAACAGCGCGCTGCAGAACTTGCTGAAAAGCTGCAAAATACGATCGTATTTTATGGTGATGCATCGGATCAAGAGTTACTGGCAGAAGAGCATATTGATCAAGTCGATCTGTTTATTGCCGTTACCAATGACGACGAAGCAAATATCATGTCCGCGATGCTCGCCAAACGCATGGGGGCAAAAAAAGTAATGGTGCTGATACAGCGCCGTGCCTATGTTGATCTCGTGCAGGGGAGCGTGATTGATATTGCGATTTCACCGCAGCAAGCGACGATTTCTGCACTGCTCAGTCACGTTCGTAAAGCGGATATTGTCGGCGTTTCATCGTTACGCCGTGGGGTTGCTGAAGCTATAGAAGCGGTAGCACACGGGGATGAAAGCACGTCACGCGTGGTCGGCCGCTCCATCGATGAAATTAAGCTGCCACCGGGCACCATCATCGGCGCCGTCGTGCGTGGGAATGATGTCATGATTGCCAATGATAATTTACGTATTGAGCAAGGTGACCACGTAATTATGTTCCTTACCGATAAAAAATTTATTACCGACGTCGAACGTTTATTCCAGCCAAGTCCTTTCTTCCTTTAATGTATCGGGTGCTCGTCAAACAGCACCCGAATATTAACCTTCTATTTAATATGCCATCTATTTTTTCATAACGATTATTTATCCCCAATGGCAAATGGCTAATCATTTGTTAAACTTATAGTCGTCAGCTGGCACAAGGAGAACATAATGAGTTTTATTAAAGAATTTCGCGAATTTGCGATGCGCGGGAATGTAGTGGATTTGGCGGTGGGTGTCATTATTGGTGCCGCATTCGGAAAGATCGTTTCATCACTCGTAGCAGACATTATCATGCCACCGTTGGGGCTGTTAATTGGGGGCATTGATTTCAAACAATTCGCCGTCACGCTTAGGGATGCGCAGGGTGATGTCCCGGCAGTTGTTATGCACTACGGTGTATTTATCCAGAATATTTTTGATTTCGTGATTGTAGCGTTTGCTATTTTTATGGCCATCAAGCTTATCAACAAGCTTAACCGTAAAAAAGAAGAGCCGGCTGCCACGCCGCCCGCCCCCACTAAGGAAGAAGTTCTGCTTACTGAAATTCGCGATCTGTTAAAAGAACAGAATAGCCGCACTTAACAGAGGCTAAAAGCAGGAAGGCCAGTGGTAAATAAGCGATTCGCTTGCTTGCCACTGGCCTCCCAGTTACCCCGATTTGCATGTTTGCCTTTACGGAGATAACTTCCTTTTCCCTTCTTATTTTTTTCTACGCGCTGCCTGAAGAGCGGGTCGTGAAGCAGTGCCTCAATGGCGTTATCCTTAATTTGTCCTTTCGTATGCTGATAGCGGCTCATAGTTTCTCCTGAGCGTGGTATATGTTGACGCGAGTCTAGACTTCGCTTGATTAAAAATCAACAGCCCTGAGTTTCGATACTGGCACCCTGTTCAAGCGCCTCCAGAATAGAGCAGTAAACGCTGCTGTGCGCCGTACCGCAACAAGCATCATTCAATCTTTGCAGGGAACGCTGCATGGTTTGCAATTCCTGAATTCGAGCTTCAACCTCATCCAGCCGGGCCTGAACGATGCTTTTTGATTCCTGGCACGTGTGGTGTTCCGGATCAATACGGATCGATAATAGCTCGCGTATCGATTCCAGCGTGAAGCCGAGCTGCCTGGCATAACGGATAAACCGCAGCCGCTGCAGATCGTTATCAGTGTAAAGACGGAACCCGCCTTCGGTCCGTACCTCATGATCGATCATCTGCTGCTTTTCGTAGTAACGGATAGTATCCGGCGTCACGTTAGCAAGCCTTGCAAGTTCACCGATACGGTACATGACTATTCCTCATTTATTCTCTGCATTAATCTGTCACTATACTCGCCGTGTAAAAAAGCAGTGTTCACCCCCGCCTGACGGAGCTTAAGTTCAATCAACGTGAGTCTGCGGCTCAGCTCCGCATGTCGCGGATCGTCTTTACGAATACCTTTTAGCAGATCAGAAATCTCAATCGCTTCTTTTCGCTGCTCAAGTTCCGGAGGCAAACACCCTGCATTTTTAAGTAAGCGATATCCAGCCCGTAATTCAGGTGCAATGTGCGAAACATCTTCCAGCTCAAGGGGTTCGCCGCTTCCAGGAAGATTATCAAATTCACCTTTGCGCTGGGCATCACTGATATGGCGTTCTGCCCACTGATCGAGCAACCACATAATGACCTCCAGAGGATGAACAGAAAAGATACAGCTATTGTAGATAAGTGGGGATTCAGCGGATATAAAAAAACCCGCCGAGGCGGGTTTTTTTACGTTACTGCAGATTACTCTGCAGCAGCTTCTGCTTTCTCTGAACGATCAACCAGCTCGATGTAAGCCATCGGCGCGTTGTCGCCTGCACGGAAACCACACTTCAGAATGCGAGTGTAACCACCGGCACGGCTCGCGAAACGCGGGCCCAGTTCGTTAAACAGTTTTGCCACGATCTCGTTATCACGAGTACGGGCGAATGCCAGACGACGATTAGCAACGCTGTCAGTCTTGGCA
>Ga0207655_1003825_pt1 | contig 10981 bp, 17 predicted proteins | sample KBSM44metaG_FD_184398 | JGI IMG/M metagenome (GOLD analysis project Ga0207655, IMG submission 184398) | Miscanthus rhizosphere microbial communities from Kellogg Biological Station, Michigan, USA - KBS M4-4 metaG (SPAdes) (version 2) | ecosystem: Host-associated > Plants > Roots > Rhizosphere >... | reverse complement strand
AGCGGATGTTCTTTTTGCACACTATAAAGGAATTATTTTGCTCCAATTTGAAAAAATATTATCTCTACCAAACGAGAAACGCGAAGAAAAATTATTGCAACATGTGTTAGCTATTTTTTCATGTTCCTATGTTAATCATTCATACGCCCACTATGTAAGTGAGAGTTTTTTAACCGATTTGTTTGGAGAACAAAAACTAGAATTGATGAAAGAAATTTCAACAAAATGGTACCAATCACAACCTGAAAAATTCATTACGAACTATCCAATTTCACTGAATAATTTTTCTCTTTTTGAACAGCGATTATTTCTTTTTACACAAGAAGAAATAAAGACTTATCAACAAGCCTTTTACGCATTATTAGAAGAAGAATACGAAAATCTTCCTCAATATGGATTTAAAGAAATTGAAAAAGCGGTAGAAATTTACGATTGCTTAAAATCATTACCTAATTGGATATAAAAAGTATGAATGAATTATTGCAAGTTATTAAAGAAAAAAACAAATCTTTGTATCATCAAGTACGAATCGTTTCTTGAATATCTAGAATTTGTTTATGATGAATTTTAAAAAGACGACACTATGTCGTCTTTTTTAGAACAATAATTTCACGCGATGGTTACTTTTGGTTAAAAACCACATTATTTTTTCATATAGTTCTTTTTTTCGATCTTCTAACTCTTTTTTTTCAAGAATTAAAAAATTATTTATTGTCATTTCATACACTTCTTTGTCATTATACGCAACAATCATCACGCTATCTGTTTTATCGATAACAAATAATTTTCCACTTTCTGTTTTACTCACTGAAATAAGATCGTCATCTTCTAATTTTAAAAAATAATCAATATACATATTGGGATTAATTTTAATCATATTCTTGCTCCTTTTTCCTTCATTATACCTTGTTTTACTACTAACGAACAATCATTTTATGCTATAATTAATGCAACAATAATTTTTAAAAGAAAAAGGTGAGAATATGTTAACTGGCATTTCATTTGTAACACGAACTCCTGAACCTAAAGTTTATCCGAAAGTTGATCCTATTTGTCAACAAATCGTGAGACTTATGAGAGATCTTCAAGAAGGAAAAAAAGAATTTAAACCAGAAGAACCCCATAAAACAGATTATTTTGATGAATACGTGGCGGGAGAGTACGATCAAGCAAAAGTAATCTTGTGTTCAGGTTATAATCGCCATCATTATTGCATCATATATGCGTTAGGAGAACAAGTGATGTATTTTGATTTTCATCCCGATGGAAGTATCACAAACGTAACATATAAAGTCGCTTTTTTAACAGATGAAACCGCAGAAACCTTTGCTGAGGAAATGAAAAAAGGAATGAAGGTATTTATTGACACCCATCCTTCTCGATCAACGCAAAAGTTTTCATCTTTATTTCAATCAAAAAGCAAAACATCGATAAAAAACACACATCCATACCTAGATAAATTACATCATTTACATAATGAGATCCTTACTAAAACATTGGAAAACATTTTATCGACAAAAACACAACTCGAGCAAGAAAAAGAACAAATGTCTTTAGAAGATAAGCACCAATTGTATTCTTTAACAGAGGAGCGTCTTCCTAAATTAATTGAAGCGTTTTTTAAGTTTCCTGAAGATAAACAGCAAGAAAAAAAAGATATTTTTCTTGAAAGTCTATTGGTCATTTCAGATCGCGTACACGCATTGTATCAGAAACAACAAGAGATATATGAAATTGATTTTGAAAAACAAGTTCGATTAATTAACAAAAAAAGACCTTAACAGAGGTCTTTTTTTAATTTTTCATAAAATAAATCAAATATCGGAAATAGTTTCATAAATGTTGTGCCATATTCTACGAAATAAGCAGAAAAAATACTATATCCTTTTCCGCGTTTGTTAAAAACAAACTGCTTGTTTTGATAAAAAAGGATAAGTTGTTTCTCATCTGCATCAATTAGTTCGCATCCTATTAGAAAATTTTTTATTTTTTCTGGTAGTTCAAATAACGCTTTTGTTCGCGTTTCTTTTACTACTTCATTCCACAATTCTTTCTTGTTCATCTTTATCATCCTTTCTTACTGGCAATATTCACTTTTAATTTTAACACAAAACAAGTTAAAAAAGGGATGAAATCCCTTTTTTAACTTGTTTTGAAAATGATTCCAACTATTAATTCAGCTACTTTTTTTGCCTTTTTTATTATAATGAAAAATACGAACAAATTGTACGGATGATTTTATTTTTTCTTTTTAAAAAATGTAACAGCTTAAACAAAAGGGGGAATACTTATGGAAATAGGTAAAGCAATCAAACATTATCGAAATAAAGCAAAATTAACACAAAAAGAATTAGCAAAAAAAATAAATGTAAGTGAACGTACAATTGGTCACTACGAAACAGAAACCCGAGTTCCTAGTTTAGATGTATTGAATCTTATCGCAAAAGCATTAGATGCAAAAGTGAGCGCATTCTTAGAACCAATCCCAAAAGAAAGAAAAGAAATTATCTTTGAAAAAACGTGGATTTTAACATTTAACGAAAAAAAAGGATATCAACTTTCGGAACCTGTATTAGAGAACAAAAGCGGACAATTTGTTTCAACACGCATCCAAAACGAATTAGTATATATCCCCATGAGATACGCACAGCAAATCATAGATTGCGAAGATGAAACTGCTGAAAAAATAAATACAAGTAAAAAAGCAATAGAAAATCATTATGTTATCGTAGTGGATTCCTGGAAAATTGATAAAAAACGATTTTCTATTCAAGTAGATGAAATAATGGATGTTGCAGAATATGCAGCATCACATGATGAAGTTAATCAATGTCATCGTGATAAAAAAGAGATGGACAAATTAATTCATGATATTAATCTTACTTCTTTGCACCTTTCAGTCGATGCTCCAAGGATTAATTCTAATGTATTACGCGATTTAGCTTATCATATGAAAGAACTAAGTGCTATTTTAAAAGGAAATCATTCTAAACGAATTTTAGAAACAAAAGTAAGCGAAATTTACGAAACATATGAGTTAATTACCGATGAAGAGAAAATAAAATTCAAAGAAGATCACTTAATACAAAGAGAAGATTGTAAACGGTGGTTAACGAAAGAGGAATTCGAAAATTTATTTGAACCTACATTAGAAGATGTATTGGAGTTAGTCAAACAAGTAGAAGCTAAAAAGTAACATTTTTTCCACCTTTGTCTTTTTTACGTTATACTACAGACGAATCTAAGACAAAGGTGGAATCATTTATGATTAAACAAGATCAACTTTTTATTCACGGAATTAAACCTGCTTATTTAGCATGTAAAAAACAACCTGGATACGAGGAATTAACTCATATTTATCCTTGGTTAGACCTTTCTTATCGTTTAAGAAGCGGAGAACTTTGGGAACAACGATTGTTTTTTCATCACGAAAATCAAAAGCAATTATTTATAAAAAGAGGAATGATTCCAAAGCAATACAAACCTTACGACGAAGGAGCATTAGGAGTTTTTTTAGGATTCCCTCCAAAAGCCGTTATGGATTTTCAAAAAGGAATTGAAGAATCAAAACGAATCGGGATTGATTATCACGGCATTGGTTTTGTTTGTCACGAAAAACACGTGGTACACTGTATTAAATTTTTAAAAAAACATATACCAGTTCCACAACACCTTATCGAAAAATACCAATCATGTATTCAAATTGATCGATTGATTGACGGCAAATTTCAAAAAGCGACATTATCAAAAAAATGGCAAAAGGTAGTCCAATGACTATCTTTTTTTCATGATAAAAAACGACTTTTTTTTACTAAATTCCCTTTTTTTTATTTATACTAGTACAAAATCTAAGACAAAGGTGGAATTATGTATGATTGGACAATTCGGACTTTTTACTTATGGACTTAAAACTGCTTATTTAGCAACGGATAGAGAACCTGGATATGTTGAATTAACCTCGTTTTATCCATGGATTGACCTTTCTTATTTTCATCCTCAAGAAAGAGAAATTGGTTATCAACGTTTATTTTTTCAAAATGAAAAACAAAAACAAAGATTTCTACGAAAAGGTATGAAAAAAACAAGCGGCTTCCTCCCTTATAACGAAGGAGTTTTAGGGACTTTTTTAGGGTTCCCTCCAGCAGCAGTTAAAGATTATAAAAAAGGATTAAAAGAACATAATCGTGTTGATGTTAATTATCATGGTCTTAAGTTTGTTTGTCATCGCAAACATGTAGAGTCATGCCTTGATTATTTACACAAACATATGCCTATTCCCGAACATCTTATTCAAGAATATCGATCTAGCATTGAAATTACGGATAAGAATAGCGGAGAATTTAAAACAACGACATTACCAGACTCATGGAAAAAGATAGTCGAATGACTATCTTTTTATTTTGGTGCCATTGTCTCTCTAAAATTGATATTCCCATCTTTCTCTTCCCATATTATCCAAATTGGATACAATTTTAAAAGGTTTTATAATGTGTTTCACTCTCAAGTTTGTTTCTTTAATTAGTTCTTTTCCAATAGTAATCATTTGTTCTTCTGTTAAAAAAACAGGACGAGTATTTCCATCACTTTTTTTCCACATAATTTCAGGCATTGTAATCACATGATTTTCAATACGCACTTTCCCTTTCACCGTTTCTTGACTTTGATCATCTAACGAAACAATATAAAATTCTCCTTCTTTAACCATTTCTTTTATTTTCATCTTCACTTCTCCTTTTTATACTAAACTTTCCATACAATGTATCTGATAAGGTGATACGGCGTTTTTAACACGAAATTGATCGAGTTTTATTAATTCTTCTCCAATTTTTCGCTGCATATCCCGTGAAATAAAATAAATTTTTTTCTTCCCATCTGTGATATCTGTCACCACATCATTAATGTCCATCTTATTTTTATCTATAAATACATTTATTTCAAACATCTCTTCTCCTAAATGATAAATTATTTCAAAACGTTCTTCTATTTTTTTTATTGTTCCAATTCTAAATAATAGTTCTTCTTGAACATCTTCTTTTTCATCAATGACAATTTCCGTTGAAGGTCGAACCACTAATTTAATAAAAAGTTCATCCCATTTTTCTTTTATCCATCTCATTTTTTTTCTCTCCTTTTCGCTTATTAATACAGCGATTCCATATAGTCAATATCATAAGGATGTACAGTATTTCTTACACGATATTCATCTAATTGCAATAGTTGATTCATAATCTCTTGTTGCATCTTTTTTTCAATAAATTTAAGAAATCGTTTTTCTTTCACGATTTTATAAACTTCATCATCTATTTTTAGTTCATTAGATGTTTCATAAATACGCGCTTCAAATATTCCTTTTGGCGTTGAATAGATTACTAGTTGTACGTAATTTCCTTTTTTAATCGATAAAATTTCTATATTTCCCACTTTCACTCTCTCCTTCTTTCTCAACTTATAACGTATTTTAATCGAAGAGTTGTTAATCGTTCATCATTTTTATGATAACGAAGAAAGCGTCTCCACAGCTCTTGAATCATAGGAATGCGCGATGCTCCAAATAGTGTAAAATACGTAGATGTTGATTCATACTCAAAAGAAGTTAATTCAATTCGTTCTTGCTCATTAAATAAAAACGTTATTTCCCGACCTTTAGCAACAAAAGTAAATTCCCTTCCTTTCCCCAATAGAGAAGGTTTCACGCTTTTTAATGAAAAATGTTTTGGATCTATTTTTTGAATTTTTTTCTTTTTAAAATTCGTTAAATGATTCAAATGATTTCACTCCTTTTTTAATACAGTAATTTTACACGTTGCTTACTTTTCGTTAAAATCCAATTCATCAGTTCTTGAATGGTTTGACTTTCAGAAGCTTTATATTCAAATTCATTGATCCACAACTTTCCTACTTTTTTGTTTTCATCTAGAAAAAAGATACATTCCAGCACATCATTATACACGTAAATGCTGCTATATTTTTTCCGAAACATTACTTCTTCTTTTTCTAATGCATGTTTTAACTTTTCCAACAAAAACTTTTTATAATAACCCATACACTCTACCTTCTTTCCTTGTTTTTCTTATTATAACAAAAAATGAAGATTACTCTTCATTTTTTTGATGTTGAACATGATTAAAACCATATTTTTCATAAAAACGCACATATAATGGTTCCATAAAAGGAGACGAGACGATTTCATCTTCTAAAATAAAATCCAACACTTCAAATACAAACATTTGCTCTTCTTTGTTTGTTATCTCTTCTAAAAAAGCTTCTTCAAATTGAATCCCTTTGCCTGTTGGAGCATGTTCATTTTCTTCATCGTACACATAATAAAAAAGTGCCGCATGGTATTTCGTATGTTTGTAAATAAATTGAAACTCGCCTTCAGCAGAGAAAGCTTGTTCGTGTTCATCATATTCATCTGTTGATAAAACAACAAACGATGTAATTTCAATATCTTCATCTTCATTTTCATCATATTTTTCTACATCATACTCCCAAATATCCAACAATTCATTAAACGTCACAAAAGTAACGCCAGGTTCTTTTGGAATGTGTTTTCCTGTTTTTGAGTCTGTTGTATATGCCCATTCCATTTCATCAGCAGATAAAAAATAATAATTTTTATTTCCAAGTACTACGCCTGCAATAAAAAAATCTTCTTCTTCCACTTGTTGACGAATTACCATAGATGCGCCTTGTTCCATTCCTTTTTTAAACCATTTTAATACATTAAAATCATCTTGAAAGTCCTCATTAATACGAAAAACAGTATGCGTTTCTTCCATTATAATCGTTAATATTTTTACGCCACCTTTTTCTTTAATTTTATTTAACAATGTCACATGTTTCATAAATGAACATCCCCCCTTTAACGAAAAGATACTTCATTAAAAAGAAAAATCAAGCAAAAAAAAGACGCAAAATGCGTCTTTTTTTATTTTATTCCTTCTTTTGGAGTATGTTCTTTTAAAGCAGCTGTAACAATATCCTCAAGCGATGAATCGATCGGTAAGATTCCTCGAATACGTTTAGAACGTATATAATTTTGTTCACGATGAGGAAGCGGTTGATTATTGTTTAAACATTTTTGGTAACAAAGAAGTCGGTGATACGTCATTCCACCAAATTTATAAATGGCTTTATATAATCCCTTCAATTGATAATCTTCCGTTTTTCGCAGTTCTTTTTCTGAGCAAATTCGTTGATAAGTCTGAATCATGTATAAAAATCGTTCCTGAACTTTTTCATTTGTCCAATAATAAGTGGATCGACTTACCATTTTCTTTTCAAACGCATCGGCAAATAATCGAAAATTACCGTACCTTTTTAAAATTTCATTGTACACTTCGCGTTCATTTTTTCTTACTTCATATACAGGCGGAGCATAAGCTTGATTTTCACTAAAACTCATTACCACATCTAATAACTCTTTTTCGGTCATCATTTCTGTATATGTTTTCGGAGTAGGTCCCACTTTTTCCATCCCTAAAGATAAATAAGGCTCAAACAAACCCTGTAATGTTTCTTTTATTTTTTCCTCTGATTGCTCAAACACTTCATAATCTACATCAATACAAGTTACGTGATGTTTATGATAGCAGTTTTCTTTTTCTTTTCGTTTCTTTTGATAATATTCAGCCGCTTCTGATACATTCTCTTTTTCAAAATTCCAAAGTTCAATATGAACAGGCGATTGTTTAAATGGATAAAACGTAAAATCACTTCGAAATCCTTCTTCATCTTCAATGACAAGTAATTGATGACGCTTATAAGGAATACCCTGTTTAATTAAAAAATTTGCCATCGTCCATTCTCTAAATGAATAATGTTTATTCCCTTTTTTATCAAGTAGCGCCATTTCTTTTTTCATTTTACGTTTAATCCCTCGAAGTCCTCCGTGCTTTCGAATGGCATGTGAATGAAATTCTAGTTCTTTCTCCATTTCCTGGCGATTAGGGAACCGTTTGTAAAGGTGTATAAAGCTTTCCATTTTTCTTTCTACACGATCAAAATTTTCCCAAAATTTTACACCTAAAATCTGTTTAAGCTGTATTTCGCTGTATCCTAATGATTCAATTTCATCAAATACATTTTCACCGTATTGCATAAAATACTTATACCAATTGTGTTTACTCATGCCCGCAATTGTTCCATGTTCTTGAATATATGCTTTTAATGCCTCTACTCGATGTTCTTTAATGCTATAAAAAGCGCGATCTTCTTCATGTAACTTGTTTTGATTATTTTTAATCGTTGCCCCTTCAATGAATTTTTTTCCTAAACATTTTTTACACGCATATTTTTGCGTTACGTGTTGATTTTTTTGTTTGTTGTAATCGTTAAAAATAACTTCTTTTTCGGTTTGACAATACTCACACTTTGCCATTACTCGAAGACTAGATCCTTTTGTTAAATGTTTGATATCAATTTCAAATGTATCTCCATGTTTTAACGGACCATAACCTAACTTTTCATAATATTCTTTGTTGCGCGAACCGCATGTTACGTTTACTTTTTTAGTAATAAGCATAATAGCAACTTCTCCTTTTCTATGTAGGCTTGTATTTTTTATTATAAAGAAGAAAAATGAAATTTTGAAGAAAAAAACACGCTTAGCGTGTTTTATAATTTAAATCATAGCCATTTGTTAGCAATCGAACTTTTTCTTTTGAATGCGAAAGCATTTCTTCAAAGATCATATCTTTTGTTTCCTCTAACAGTATCCAATGTATGATGCGGCTGTGAACCGTCTTAGATGTACATAAAATAAGGGGCTTAGCAAGTGTTGAAAAAAGAACTGTAAAATATTTCTTTTTGTTTCCCTTTATTTTAAAATGTATTCCAAAATCTTGGGAAGAACTAAAGGGGTCATATTCTTCTTTTACAAAAACAAGATCTTCTTTTTTTACATCATCTAATCTAGTAGCGAGCATAATATCCCATGGTGTAATTTTGCTTTCTTTTATGGCTTTAATTTCTTCTCGTATTTCACGAAGTGTCACCAAATTCGTTTCATTTGTTTTTAATTCTTCTTTTATTTTTTTCGCTTTTTTATCAAAGGTACAATAATAATAAAATTTATTTAAACCTGTAATGCCATTAATTTTAAATATAAACTCATCATCTATTCGTTTTACGTTCATCATTTCTACTTTAAACAGATAATACACGTTTATCCCTCATTTATTTTTTTATAGTCTAGATCATATCCCTCTGTTATTAATTTCACTTTCTCCTTTGAATGGGAAATCATTTTTTTAAAAATCATATTACGCGTATCATCTGATAATAACGTTTGGAGATCACTCCCGAAAGGTGAATTTCTATTTTCTAAATAACATCTGATTTTAGGTGGAAAAATTTTGGAAAAAGTAACCATAAATTGAGAACCTTCTAAATGTTTAACAGAAAATAAAAGATGACAGTCATTTCGAACGTTATATTTTCCAAACAATTCTTTTTCAAAAAAAATTTCCTCTTCTTTTGCAGCATCTAATTTATAGGCTACTTTAATTTCATCACTCTTTAAATGAATGATACTGTCATTTATAATGTTTGTTCGAATGCGTTCTTTTAATTTCGTATATTTTTGATCTGCCTCTAATGTTTCTTTTACTTTTTTTCCTTTTTCATTAAACCACAAGTGGTATAAAAAAGGGCTCCAATCTTTATCACCTAATTTTTCATCCATTACACGACCTCTCACTTGATACATATATCGTTTTTTCACTTTTTTATATACAGCTTTTTCACTATCTGTAAACACTCAGACTCCCCATTTCTTTTTTCTTTATTATATCATAAAATGTCTGTTTTTTCCTCCGATATGCTTGAAGTTCCTTTATACTTAACTAGTACAAAAAAAGTAGGAGGAATAAAAATGGAAAAAAATTGTTGCAATCAACCACTTCATCTTTTCTCAGATTATAATAATGGACCAGGCGTTACCGCTTATTTATACCACTGTGATATATGTGATAGCTTTTATGGAAATATGGATTTTCATATGGTAACAATGGACGAAATTGAAGAAACGGATTTAGAAAAGATGGATAGTCCGCACGTTCGGAAAAACTATGAAGTATATAAACGGTTATCAGTGTTAAGTGAAAAAAACCCTGACTTTAATATGTATGAACAAATGGATATTTTCAACCATTCTTCTCACGAAGAAGCGGATGAATTTATTCAAAAATTAGCCATTCTAGAATTATCATACAAATAAAAACACGCATATGCGTGTTTTTTTATTTGTATTGTGTTTGATATCCTTTTGTAAGCATTTTTACTTTTTGTGTTGATTGCATCAGTACTTGTTTAAACAATTTTTCTCTTGCTTTTTCTTCTAATCTTTTTTCTATGCTCCCCTTTAGATTAATATCTTTCACATAATTATATATAATAGTGGGTAAGCGTTTTTCATTTTTGTAAAAATTCATTTCAAAAATTGCGTAGTCTAAACCCTTTAACATAAATTGGATAGAAAAAATATTGAAATTTTGATTTTCTGTAAACCTTTCTCTCGTTATGACAATTCCATCTTCTTTACACTGTTCTATCGTTCTCACAAGATTCCAAACAATAATTTGTTGGTTAATCGCTTCTTTTACCTCTTTATCTTTTTTTATTTTCTCTAATAAGGATGAATCATTTGAATCCACTTTTACTTTATCTTTCACCACTTTTCCATCTTCATTCACTAACACTGTATAAATAAATTTTTTTGGTTTCCAATCTTTATTAAACTGACCGTGAACTTTGATAATTAATCGATCGGCTTTTTTTATTCGTCTTTTTGTTATCAAAAAACTTATTTTAATCATTGTGATTCCTCATTTCTTTTTTCATATAAGTAAAATCCATTTGTAAGCAATCTTACTTTTTCTTTTGAATGGTATTTTATTTTGTTAATGATCGTATTTTTGATATTTTTTGTCAAAATATTAGTTACAAGATAAGAAGTTTCTATTTCATCTTTTAATTT
>Ga0207655_1003821_pt1 | contig 10983 bp, 7 predicted proteins | sample KBSM44metaG_FD_184398 | JGI IMG/M metagenome (GOLD analysis project Ga0207655, IMG submission 184398) | Miscanthus rhizosphere microbial communities from Kellogg Biological Station, Michigan, USA - KBS M4-4 metaG (SPAdes) (version 2) | ecosystem: Host-associated > Plants > Roots > Rhizosphere >... | reverse complement strand
TCGTCTTCTTCGCCTACATCGGGTTCGACGTCGTGGCCACGACGGCCGAGGAGACCAAGAATCCGCAGCGCGACCTCCCGATCGGCATCATCGCGTCGCTGGTGATCTGCACCGTCCTCTACGGAGCGGTCGCGCTCGTCGTCACCGGTATGGTCCGCTACGACGAACTGGACCCCGCGGCCGCGCTCGCCAACGCCTTCGTCTTCCACGGACAGGCATGGATGGCCACGGTCATCTCCGCGGGAGCGGTGGCGGGTCTGACAACCGTCGTCCTGACGCTCCTCATCGGTGCGACGCGCATCATCTTCGCGATGTCGCGCGACGGGCTTCTGCCTCAGCGACTCGCAAAGGTGCACCCGACGCGGCGGACGCCGTGGGTCATCTCGATCATCGTGACGGCGGTGGTGGCGGTGGTCGCCGGCCTGACTCCCGTGGGTGTGCTCGAGGAGATGGTGAACATCGGCACGCTGTCTGCATTCGTGCTCGTGTCGGTGGGGGTTGTCGTCCTGCGCCGCACTCGGCCCGACCTCGTGCGCGGATTCCGCGTGCCGTGGAATCCCGTGCTGCCCCTGCTTTCCGCGGTCATCTGCGTCTATTTGATGCTCAATCTCACGGTGGAGACGTGGCTGCGCTTCCTCATCTGGCTGGTGATCGGGTTCGTCGTCTACTTCGCATACTCGTACCGCCACTCGCGTCTCGGCCAGGACCGCGACGCCTACCTCAACCCCGCCGTCCCCAAGGTCGTCGGCCGCGACTGACGGACGACCGGGCAGCGCCGACCAGACGGATGCGGTGGGCCCTGCCGGGATCGAACCGACGACCTACTGGGTGTAAACCAGTTGCTCTACCAGCTGAGCTAAAGGCCCGCGCCTACGAGTCTAGGAGACCCGCACGGCGCCCGCGTCACGGACGTACGCGCCGTCGCGCGGCGAGCAGGAGCGCTGCGCCGGTCGCCAGAGCCACGAGCGCGAAGCCGATCGGGGCACCCGGAACGCCGCTTCCACCGCTGGATGCGAGAGCAGCCGGCGCGGCATCCGTGCCCGTCGTCCGACCCTCGGCCCCGACCGCTCCCGCGTCGGAGGCGCCTCCGTCGCCGTCCGCTCCGTGCGAGGGCGAGGACGGGTCGGTGTCTTCGTCGACGGGCGGAACAGGGGTCGCAGCGAACACGATCCGTCCCTCCAGACGGGGACTCACGGGGCTGTTCCGGCCGAGGTAGGCCTCCAGCATGGGCGTCGCGGAGCCGTGGTCGGCGACGGTCGGCACCTCTCGCGCGCCGGGGAAGTCCGCGGCACCCGCAGGGATCGCGACGAGGTAAGAACGGGCGGGATCGAGAGGGGCGCCCGCGACCGAGACGCTGTGCACCCGCTGGGCGGCTGCGAGATCCAGAGCGAACGATGCACCGCTGACGTGGAGGAACTCGCCGGACGCCGCGGGAAGGGTCCGTGCGGTGTGGCCGATGAGATCGACGAGCTGACTGCCCGTCATCGACTTCGTCACGATCCGCGTGTCGACGCGGGCGATCTCGAGGAGTTGCCGTCGGGTGATGGCACCCGCCGGGACATCGCCGCCGACGTATCCGGCGGACAGGAGCGCGATCTGCGCGCCGGTCGCCTCGCGGACGGCATCCGCGTACATGTTGGCGACGGCCACCTCCCCGGTGCGCACCGCCTGACGATTTCCGTCCAGTCGCACGGACGTACTCCCGACCGTGCCCGCGAAGTAGGCGTCCGCCCGCGTGCGCAGCTCGTCGAGTGCCGCTGAGGTCTCGGGCCGGGGAGTCACCCCCGCGAGCTCCGCACGACTGAACAGCCGCGCATTCGCCGACGCCACGATCCCGTCCACCATCTCGAGGTCGATCCGCCCGACGAACTCCGAGAAGCCCCCCGCCTGAGCGATGAGGGTGCCGTTCGCGATGATCCCGGTCGGATGGGCGGTGTGGCTGTGCCCGTCGACGATGACGTCGAAGTCCGCGATCGCCTCTGCGAGGCGGGGGCTCGACATGTCGGGGTCGAGTTCCCCCAGATGGACGAGCCCGATGAGAAGGTCCACCCCCTGCGCGCGGAGAGACCGCACGCCCTCCCGGGCGAACCCGATCGCATCGGCGTACGCGACGTCGTCGGCACCCATGAGACCCGAGGACGGCGTCGTGACGCCCACGATCCCGACGCGCACGCCCCCGGGCAGAGTGAGGACGGTCGTCGTCGGCGCCACCGGCATGTCGTCGGCCACGCCGAGCATGTTACCGCCGAGAACGGGATAGTCGAGCGCTGCCATCCGTCGGCGGAGCACCTCGGTCCCATAGGTGAACTCCGCGTTGCCGATCGTCATCGCGTCGAGTCCCATGGTGTTGAGGACGGGAACGAGGCTCGCGGCCTCGTCGAACGCCACGTAGGGGCTCCCTGCGAGCACGTCGCCGGCGTCGAGGAAGAGCGTGTCGGGGTTCGCGGCACGGACCTCGGCGGCATACCCCGCCGCACGCGCGTACCCCACGCCGGGAGCGCCCTCGAAGACGTTGCCGTGGACGTCGTTGATGTGCACGATGCTGACGGCCCCGGTGAACCTGTCGTCTTCGGGCTCGGCGGCCGCGGCATCCGTGCCGGATGCCAGCAGGGGCAGAGCAGCCGCGACGGCGAGCGTCGTGGTCGCCAGGCGCGCACGCCGGCGTCGCTGTGTTGTCGTCATGACCTCATCGTGACGGCCGCGGCAGCGCGGGGTCCATGACGCCGGGCGCCCTCGGTTTGACGAGGACTGCGCGATCGGCGAGGGCGAACCTGCGGCGCGGACGCAGGTCGGCGCATCGAGCCCGAGCCACGCGATATCGCTAGGCTGATCCCACATGCTTTGTGGCCCCAATACACAGCCGGGCGCATCGGAAGCCCCACCCCTGGCATGATCTGCCAGATGACGAAAGGTGTCTCGTGACGGTCAACGATCAGGATCCGTATTCGCAGGACCCGCAGGACAGTGACCCCGAAGAGACGCACGAGTGGCAGGAGTCGCTCCAGCAGCTCATCGACAGCAAGGGCGCGGGGCGCGGGCGCGAGATCATGCTGAGCCTGCTGCAGAAGTCGCACGAGCTCCAGCTCAACGTGCCGCAGGTGCCCGTCACGGACTACATCAACACGATCGCGCCGGAGAACGAGCCCGAGTTCCCCGGCGACGAAGAGCTCGAGCGCCGCTACCGCCGCTGGATCCGCTGGAACGCCGCGCTGACGGTGCACCGCGCGCAGCGCCCCGGGATCGGTGTCGGCGGCCACATCTCCACGTACGCATCCTCCGCATCGCTGTACGAAGTGGGCTTCAACCACTTCTTCCACGGTCTGGACGACCCGAACGGCGGCGACCAGATCTTCATCCAGGGCCACGCCTCCCCCGGCATCTACGCGCGGTCGTTCCTCGAGGGGCGCTTGTCCGCCGATCAGCTCGACGGTTTCCGCCAGGAGAAGTCGAAGGCACCCCTCGGCATCCCCTCCTACCCGCACCCCCGCCTCATGCCGGAGTACTGGCAGTTCCCGACCGTGTCGATGGGCCTCGGCCCGATCAACGCGATCTACCAGGCGATGACCAACAAGTACCTCACCAATCGCGGCGTCAAGGACCTCTCGAACTCCCGCGTGTGGGCCTTCCTCGGCGACGGTGAGATGGACGAGGTCGAAAGCCGTGGCCAGCTGCAGGTGGCGGCCAACGAGGGGCTCGACAACCTCACGTTCGTCGTGAACTGCAACCTGCAGCGCCTCGACGGCCCGGTGCGCGGCAACGGCAAGATCATCCAGGAGCTCGAGGCGTTCTTCCGCGGTGCGGGCTGGAATGTCATCAAGGTCGTCTGGGGCCGTGGCTGGGACGAACTGCTGGAGGTCGACACCGACGGTGCGCTCGTGCGCCTCATGAACACGACGCCCGACGGCGACTTCCAGACGTACCGCGCCGAGGACGGCAAGTTCATCCGCGACCACTTCTTCGGTCGCGACGAGCGCACCGCCGCGATGGTCAAGGACTGGTCCGACGAGGACATCTGGGGCAAGCTCCGCCGCGGCGGCCTCGACTACCAGAAGCTCTACGCCGCCTATAAGGCCGCTACCGAGCACAAGGGCCAGCCGACCGTCATCCTCGCCAAGACGATCAAGGGCTACGGCCTCGGGCATCACTTCGAGGGCCGCAACGCGACCCACCAGATGAAGAAGATGACGCTCGACGACCTGAAGCACTTCCGCGACTCCATGCGGATTCCGGTCAGCGACGCCCAGCTCGAGGAGAACCCCTACGCACCGCCGTACTTCCACCCCGGGATGGAGGACGACACGATCCAGTACATGGTCGAGAAGCGTCGCGCCCTCGGCGGCTTCCTGCCGGAGCGTCGCACCCACCACGTGCCGATCACCCTCCCCGACGACAGCGCGTACGCGCTGCCCAAGAAGGGCTCCGGCACGCAGGAGGTCGCCACGACGATGGCGTTCGTCCGTCTCCTCAAAGACCTGCTGCGCTCGAAGGACTTCGGCAACCGCATCGTCCCGATCATCCCGGACGAGGCGCGCACCTTCGGCCTGGACGCGTTCTTCCCGACGGCGAAGATCTACAACCCGAACGGGCAGAACTACACGTCGGTCGACCGCGAACTGCTGCTCGCCTACAAGGAGAGCCCGCAGGGCCAGATCATGCACGTCGGCATCAACGAGGCGGGAGCGGTCGCGGCCTTCACCGGCACCGGCACGTCCTACGCCACGCACGGCGAGCCGCTGATCCCGGTCTACATCTTCTACTCGATGTTCGGATTCCAGCGCACCGGTGACGCCCAGTGGGCGGCTGCGGACCAGATGGCCCGAGGTTTCATCATGGGTGCCACGGCCGGACGCACGACGCTGACGGGCGAGGGTCTGCAGCACGCCGACGGCCACTCGCACCTGCTGGCATCGACGAATCCCGCGACCGTGTCGTACGACCCGGCCTACGGGTACGAGATCGCCCACATCGTGCGCTCGGGTCTGGACCGCATGTACGGCGGCAACCACCCCGACCCCAACGTCATGTACTACATCACTCTCTACAATGAGCCGCTGGTGCAGCCGGCCGAGCCGGAGGGCGTCGACGTCGAGGGCATTGTCCGCGGCATCCACCGCATCTCCGAGGGGTCCGGGGACGGACACCGCGTACAGCTGCTCGGCTCGGGTGTCGGTGTGCCGTGGGTACTCGAGGCGCAGCAGCTGCTCCGCGACGACTGGGGCGTCTCCGCGGATGTCTGGTCGGTCACGAGCTGGACTGAGCTGCGCCGTGACGGCCTCGCCGCCGACGAGCACAACTTCCTCAACCCGCTCGCCGAGCCCCGTACGGCCTACCTCACGGAGAAGCTGCGCGACACCGCCGGACCCGTCCTCGGCGTGAGCGACTACATGCACGCGGTGCAGGACCAGATCCGCGAGTGGGTTCCCCGCCGCTACGTCACGCTGGGTGCCGACGGATTCGGATTCTCCGACACGCGCGCGGCCGCTCGTCGCTTCTTCAAGATCGACGGCCCGTCCATCGTGGTGCGCGCGCTGCAGGCGCTGGCCGATGAAGGACTGGTCGACCGCTCGCTGTCGGCGCAGGCGATCGAGAAGTACCGCCTGCACGACGTGACCGCCGGAACGAGCGGGAACGCGGGCGGCGAGAGCTGACCGGTTCGATGCCCGCCCGCCCCACCCCCCAGGAGAAGGCGGAGACACTCGCGTGGCTCCGCCGTATCTCCGGGGATCTGGCCACGGCGACCATTCAGCGGCTCGAAGAGTCGCTGTCGTGGTACGCCGACATGCCGCCGGCTCGCCGCTCGGCGGTAGGCCTGGTGGCGCAGGCGGGCATCGCTTCGTTCATCCAGTGGTACGAGGATCCGGGTGCGACCCCCTGGATCGCGGCCGACATCTTCGCGGCCGCCCCGCGCGAGCTTCTGCGCAGTGTGAGCCTCACCCAGACCCTGCAGCTGATCCGGGTGACCGTTGCGGTCACCGAGGAGCGTGTGGCGGGACGGGCCGAGGACCTTCGCGAGAGCATCCTCCTCTTCTCCCGTGAGGTCGCCTTCGCTTCGGCCGACGTCTACGCGCGGGCAGCCGAAGCCCGTGGCCTGTGGGACGCCCGACTCGAAGCGCTCGTCGTGGACTCGATCCTCACGGGCGAAGCCGACGAGGAGCTGCCCAGCCGTATCGCCGCCCTCGGCTGGCACGGGCACGGCGCCGTCGCGGTGCTCGTCGGCACGACTCCCCCGCAACTCGACGTCGACCACCTCCGGCGGCTGGCGCGCAAGCTCGGCGTCGACGTGCTGATCGGCGTGCAGGGCTCCCGCCTCGTCCTCGTGATCGGGCGCGCGGTTCTGCCGGGGCGCGAGCCGGTGAGCGACGAGCTCCCGTTCACCGAGATCGCTCGTCGGCTGGAGCCCGGCTTCGGCTCGGGACACCTCGTGCTCGGCCCGACCGTTCCCGCGCTCGTGGATGCCGGACTCAGCGCCCGTGCCGCTCTCGCCGGGTTCGCCGTCGCGGGTGCCTGGCGGCATGCGCCACGGCCGGTCGAGGCGGATGACCTCCTCCCCGAGCGCGCCCTTGCCGGCGATGCGATGGCGAAAGCGACATTGGTCGAACGGATCTACCGTCCGTTGCAGGCGCACTCCGCCGACCTCGTGACCACCCTCTGGAGCTATCTCGACAACGGTCGCTCTCTGGAGGCCACGGCGCGTGAACTCTTCGTGCACCCGAACACCGTCCGCTACCGTCTCAAGCGCGTCTCGGACGTCATCGGCTGGGACGCGACGGGGCCGCGCGAAGCGCTGATTCTCCAGACGGCGCTCATCATCGGGTCGATCGGAACCGAAGCGACGCGTCGTCGAGGAAGCGCGGCGCGCCGCGCGGCGCGCCCGGACTGACGCCGCCGCTCACCAACATTGTCGTTCAGAGACAAAGCATTCCGCTTTTGTTGTGACGAGTTCGCCAGCGGTGCGGCTCAGAACTTGGAAGGATAGGCACGTGATCATCACTGTGTTCCCCGGCCAGGGGTCCCAGACCCCCGGCTTCCTCGCCCCGTGGCTGGAACTCGACGGCGTGCGCGATCGCCTCGAGAGCTACGGTGAGCACGCCGACGTCGACCTCGTCGCCGCCGGGACCGAGTGGGACGCCGATCGGATCCGCGACACGAGTGTCGCTCAGCCGCTGATCGTCGCGTCGAGCCTCGTCTCCTACGCGGCGCTCCTGGATGCCGCGGCGGCGCAGCCGGGCGGTGTGGCCGGCCACTCGGTCGGCGAGGTCGCGGCGCTCGTCGCCGCGGGCGTGCTCGCCGACGCGGACGGTATGGCCCTGGTCGGGCTCCGCGGCCGGGCGATGGCCGATGCCGCGGCCCTCGAACCGACCGGCATGAGCGCGATCCTCGGTGGCGACCGCGATGCGGTGCTGGCGCTGCTCGCGGAACTCGACCTCACTCCCGCCAACCACAACGGCGCAGGTCAGATCGTCGCCGCCGGTGCACTCGATGCGCTGGCCGAGCTCGCAGCACACCCCGTCGCGGGCAGCCGGGTTATCCCCCTCCAGGTCGCGGGCGCGTTCCACACCTCATACATGGCTCCGGCCGTCGATGCGCTGCGGGCGGCCGCCGCCGATGTCGCGGCATCCGCGCCGTCCCTGGCCCTCTGGACCAACCGCGACGGTGCCCTCGTCACCGACGGCCGCGAGGCTCTGGACCTTCTCATTGCGCAGGTGTCGTCGCCGGTGCGATGGGACCTGTGCATGGAGTCGTTCGCCGACGCGGGCGTCACCGGCATCATCGAGCTCGCCCCGGCGGGGACGCTGACCGGGCTCGCGAAGCGTGCCCTGCGCGGCGTGCCGACGGTGGCCGTCAAGACACCCGACGATCTCGCGGCCGCGGCCGCTCTGCTGACAGGAGGCGACGCGTGAGCGACGCGCCCATCCGGCCCACCCTCGTCCAGGCGACCGGTCCGGCCCACACCCGCATCTACGCCTACGGCGCGGCGCGCGGCGAAAACGCAGTGCCCAACGACGACCTCGTGGGCCCCATCGACTCGAGCGACGAGTGGATCCGCCAGCGGACCGGCATCATCACACGCGTGCGCGCGGACGCCGGGACGACGGCGATCGACCTCGCCGCCGATGCGGCCGCTGAGGCCGTCGCCACCGCGGGCATCGACCCCGCCCTCGTCGACGCCGTGATCGTCGCGACGATCTCCAACCCGAAGCAGACCCCGTCGGTCTCCGCGATCGTCGCCGACCGCATCGGTGCCAACCCCGCGGCGGCCTACGACCTCAATGCCGCGTGCGCGGGCTTCGCCTACGGTGTCGCCCAGGCGGATGCCCTCATCCGTGCCGGCGCTGCGCACTACGCCGTCGTCGTCGGCGCCGAGAAGCTCAGCGATGTCGTGGACCCCACGGATCGGTCGATCTCGTTCCTGCTCGGCGACGGCGCCGGCGCGGCGGTGGTCGGTCCGAGCGACTTCCCCGGCATCGGTCCGACCGTCTGGGGCTCGGACGGGTCGAAGGCGGATGCCGTCGGCATGAACCACACGCTCACCGAGTTCCGCGACGGTGTGGCGCCGTGGCCGACCCTCCGTCAGGAGGGCCCGACCGTCTTCCGTTGGGCGGTCTGGGAGATGGTCAAGGTCGCGCGTCAAGCCCTCGAAGAAGCCGGAGTACAGGCATCCGACCTCGCCGCGTTCGTGCCGCACCAGGCCAACATGCGCATCATCGACGAGTTCGCGAAGCAGCTGAAACTGCCGGACTCCGTCGTGATCGGGCGCGATATCGAGACGACGGGCAACACGTCGGCGGCATCCATCCCGCTCGCCACCCACCGGCTGCTCGCCGAGCACCCGGAACTGTCGGGCGGCCTCGCCCTGCAGATCGGCTTCGGCGCCGGCCTCGTCTTCGGTGCGCAGGTCGTTGTGCTTCCCTGACGGCGCGAGATACCCGGACGCGCCGACGGGCGCACCTAGACTGAACGTCGGCCCTGCAGGGCCGCAGAAACCCCGATAAACAAGGAGAATCCCATGGCATTCAGCAACGACGAGGTCCTCGCAGGGCTTGCCGAGCTCATCACCGACGAGACCGGCATCTCGGCGGACGAGGTCGCGCTGGAGAAGTCGTTCACCGACGACCTCGACATCGACTCGATCTCGATGATGACGATCGTCGTCAACGCCGAGGAGAAGTTCGGTGTGACCATTCCCGACGAAGAGGTCAAGAACCTGAAGACCGTCGGCGACGCCGTCACCTTCATCACCACCAACCAGGCCTGATCTCAGGCCTCGCCACCTGCACCCCGGTGGGGGCCAGCGCGCCCCCACCGGAGCATCAGAGGAGACCATGAGCATTCCCCGAATCGTCGTCACCGGCATCGGCGCATCCAGCCCCATCGGCGGCACCGCACCGGAGAGCTGGTCCGCGCTACTGGGCGGCGCGTCCGGCACCCGCACGCTCGAATACGACTGGGTCGAGCAGTACAACCTGCCGGTGACCTTCGCTGCGCAGGCGGCTGTCCGCCCGGACACCATCCTGGAGCGCCCGATCGCCAAGCGCCTCGACCCGTCGTCGCAGTTCGCGCTGGTCGCCGCCATGGAGGCCTGGGCGGATGCCGGGAGCCCGGAGGTCGACCCCGATCGCCTCGGCGTCGACTTCGCCACCGGAATCGGCGGCCTCTGGACCCTCCTCGACGCCTGGGACACCCTGCGCGAGAAGGGGCCGCGCCGCGTGCTGCCGATGACGGTTCCGATGCTCATGCCGAACGCGGCGGCGGGCAACCTGTCGCTGCACTTCGGAGCGCGCGCCTACGCCCGCACCGTGGCCAGCGCCTGCGCCTCCAGCACGGAGTCGATCGTCAACGCGATCGAGCACATCCGCGATGGCCTGGCGGACGTCGTGATCGCCGGTGGCACCGAATCGGTGATCCATCCCGTGACGATCGCGTCCTTCTCGTCGATGCAGGCCCTGTCTCGCCGCAACGATTCGCCGGAGACCGCATCGCGGCCCGCGAGCATCGACCGTGACGGTTTCGTCATGGGTGAGGGCGCCGGCGTGCTGATCCTCGAGACCGAGGAGCACGCGAAGGCCCGTGGCGCCAAGATCTACGCCGTCGTGGTCGGCGGCGGCGTGACGGCGGACTCGTACCACATCACGGCGAACGATCCCGAGGGCACCGGTGCTGCGCGCGCCGTCAACCTCGCGCTCGCGATGGCTGACGCCTCCCCCGCCGACGTGACGCACATCAACGCCCACGCGACGTCGACACCCGTCGGCGATCCGAACGAGTACGTCGCCCTGAAGAGCGTCTTCGGCGACCGCATCGAGGAGATCCCGGTGTCGGCCACCAAGGCGTCGACCGGGCACCTCCTGGGTGGCACCGGCGCGCTCGAGGCCATCTTCACGATCCTCGCGATCCAAGACCGGGTGGCACCGCCCACGATCAACATCACCGAGCAGGACCCGGCCGTACCGTTCCGGCTGTCGGGCGAGCCCACTCCGCTCGGCGCGGGCCCGCAGCTCGCGATCAGCAACTCGTTCGGCTTCGGCGGGCACAACGCGGTCGCCGCGTTCGCCTCGGCCTGAGCATCTCGCACGCGAAGACGCCCCCGGCATCCGCTAGATGGCGGGGGCGTCTTTCGTGTCAGACGGGGATGCGCGGTCTCGGTCTCCGGGAAGCCGTCCGAAGCCGTTACTGGCGCCTCGACCCGTCTGAGATCTTGGGAGGTCGGGGTTACCCGACCTTATGCAGCCAGACGACAGGGGCGTCGTCGCTGGCGTGCCGGAACGGCTCGAGTTCTTCATCCCACGCCGATCCGAGCGCCACCTGCAGTTCGCGCTGCAGGTCCTGGGGGTCGCCCGCGGCGATCTCCATCGCGTAGCGGATGCGGTCTTCGCCGATCACGACGTTGCCTGCGGTGTCGGTCTGGGCGAAGTGGATGCCGAGGTCCGGCGTGTGCATCCAGCGGCCGCCGTCGGAGCGCGGGGAGGGGTCTTCACTCACCTC
>Ga0207655_1003813_pt1 | contig 10999 bp, 8 predicted proteins | sample KBSM44metaG_FD_184398 | JGI IMG/M metagenome (GOLD analysis project Ga0207655, IMG submission 184398) | Miscanthus rhizosphere microbial communities from Kellogg Biological Station, Michigan, USA - KBS M4-4 metaG (SPAdes) (version 2) | ecosystem: Host-associated > Plants > Roots > Rhizosphere >... | reverse complement strand
CACGCCGTTGCGCTGACAGTTATCGAAGAAAATTCCCGCGAACGTGGTGCCGATCAGCGCCCGGATACCGAGCTGTTTCAGCCCCCATACCGCATGTTCACGGCTGGAACCGCAGCCAAAATTCGGGCCGACCAGCAGGAATTTCGTCCCCTGCCATTCGGGCTGATTGAGGATAAACGCCGGATCGGGCGAGCCGTCCGCCAGAAAACGCAGATCGAAAAACACCCCGCGATCTAACCCGTTGCGGTCGATGCCTTTGAGAAACTGTTTTGGCATGATCACATCGGTGTCCACATTCGCCGCAGGCAACGGCGCGGCAATACCGGTCAGTGTAGTAAATGCTTCCATGATGACTCCTTACAGGTTACGGACATCGGTCAGATGGCCGCAGATAGCCGCTGCCGCAACCATCGCCGGGCTCATCAGATGGGTGCGTGCGCCCGCACCCTGACGGCCTTCAAAATTACGGTTGGTGCTGGATGCACAGCGGTCGCCGGGCGACAGCACGTCGTCGTTCATTGCCAGACACATTGAGCAACCCGATTGTCGCCATTCGAAACCGGCCTGGATAAATATCTCCGCCAGACCTTCCTGCTCAGCCTGTGCCCGAACCTGACTGGAGCCTGGAACAATTATCGCCCGCACTGTGGCGGCGACGCTTTTACCGCGCACGACGTCTGCCGCTGCCCGTAAATCTTCAATACGCGCGTTGGTGCACGAGCCGATAAACGCGTGGCTGACAGGAATGCTGTTAAGCGACTGACCGGCACGCAATCCCATATAGCGGAGTGCACGTTGCAGATCCTGGCGGCGTGAGGCATCCGGTTCGGCTTGCGGATCAGGCACCTGACCGTTTATCGCCAGTGCCTGATCGGGGCTGGTCCCCCAGCTGACCATCGGCGCGATCTCTTCCGCACACAGTGTCACTTCACGATCAAAAACGGCATCCGGATCACTGCGTAATTCGCGCCAGACCTCCACGGCATCCCGCCACTGCTGGCCTTTTGGCGCGCGTGGTTTGTCTTGCAGATAGGCAAACACTTTATCGTCGGGTGCCATGAACGCGCCACGCGCACCGGCTTCCACGGCCATATTACAAATGGTCATACGACCTTCAACGCTCAGCATGTCGATACCCGGTCCGCAGAATTCGATGGCATAACCGGTCGCGCCCGCCGCCCCGATTTTTGCCACCAGCGCCATCACCAGGTCTTTGGCCGTGATACCTGTCGCCAGTGTGCCAGTGACGGTAACCCGCATGGTTTTCAGGCGCTTATACACCAGTGTTTGCGTCGCCAGAAGATGTTCAATTTCCGAGGTGCCGATACCAAAACCAAACGCCCCTAATGCGCCGTATGTGGTGGTGTGGCTGTCTCCGGCGGCAATGACCATACCGGGCAGGATAAAGCCCTGTTCCGGTGCAACAACATGTTCGATCCCCTGACGTTTATCGAGAATATCGAACAACTCAATGCCAAATTCGGCGCAGTTCTCAGCCAGATATGACACCTGACGCGCGCCACCGGCATCCGGCATCTGACGGGTGCGTAGCGGTGCCGTCGGGTTGACGTGATCGACCACCGCCAGTGAGGTTTCCGGCCGCCATACGCGACGGCTGGCTTCACGCAAACCGCTAAACGCCTGCGGGCTGGTGTACTCGTTAATCACCTGCCGGTCGATGTAAAGCAACACGTGGCCCTTGTCATCCAGCGTACGAACGCTGTGGCTGTCGATATGTTTTTCATACAGCGTTTTTGGCTTCATTTCATTGCCCTGATAAACGTAACGGATAATGCCAGCGTCGCAACTTCACGCTTATCGGGCAACGGCCTGAGTGTGATGAGTCAAAACACAGATCGTGAATCAGCGATCTTCACTTGTGGCCTTGTTGCCAACCGGCGAGCGACTAAGATGGGTAAAAAAGGAGAAAACCCATGTTTGAACATTTTACCCAAGGCCGGATGGTGGTCAGCGGAACGGAGATTGCTTACCGGATTGCCGGGCAGGGCGAGCCGCTGTTATTGCTGCACGGACACCCGCAGACGCAGGCGATCTGGCATAAAGTCGCACCCTACCTCACTTCTCAGTTCACCGTGGTGCTTGCCGATTTACGCGGTTACGGTGACAGCGGTAAACCCGAGCCGGACGCGGATCACCTGCGGTACAGCAAGCGCGAAATGGCGCAGGATCAGCTCGAACTGATGGCCGCGCTCGGTTTCAGCCAGTTCAGTGTGATCGCGCATGACCGGGGTGCCCGCGTGGCACACCGGCTGGCGCTTGATCACCCGCAGGCAGTGAAACGGATGGTGCTGATGGATATTGCGCCGACGCTTTCCATGTATCAGCAAACCAGTGAAGCTTTTGCGCGCGCTTACTGGCACTGGTTTTTCCTCATCCGCCCGGCACCGCTACCGGAAACACTGATCAAGGCTGATCCTGATCTTTACCTGCGCAGCGTAATGGGCAGCCGCAGCGCCGGTATGCAACCTTTCACCGACGAAGCTTACGCAGATTATTTGCGTTGTCTGCAACTTGATGGAACGGCGCGCGGGATTTGCGAGGATTACCGGGCTTCCGCTGCTGTTGACCTGCAACACGATCAGACTGACGTGAATGCATCTCGCAAAGTGCGGTGTCCGCTGTTGATCCTGTGGGGCGAAAAGGGCATTGTCGGCACCTGTTTTACGCCGCTGGAGGAATGGGCAAAGGTGGCGGAAGACGTTCAGGGCGAGGCGTTGCCGTGCGGGCATTATCTTGCTGAAGAACAACCGGAATTATTGCTGGAGAAAGTGCTGCCGTTTCTTCGCTGAGAGGGGGAAGCCTATAAAAAAACCCGCATGGCGCGGGTTTTTTGTGGGCACCTGTCAGACTGGCTGTTCGGGGAAGGTGAGGGTGTTGCCCGGCGCTTCACGGTTGATATGCAGGAAGTTCAGATGACGTTCGTACTGATCCAGAATGTCATTGATCACCTGATGTTTGGTGAAGTCCATCAGGTCATTACCCTGAGTCCCTTCAAGAAGGAAGGTTTCCAGACGGTAATAATGCGATTTACCGGCGCGTGCGCGATAGGTAAAGGCAGGAACCGCATAACGTACCGGCCAGATCTGATAGACAAAGTTTTGCTCTTCGCCCAACGCGACCTGCAATTCCAGCGGCCCGATTTTCTCGTCTTCCTGTGGCGCGTGCTCGTTAAAGGTCACTTTTGCCCCGCGTAGTTCCAGTTCCTGGGCCACTTCCTGCATCGCAGGGCGGCAAACAGTGTCCATCATTTTCTGGGTGTGGCGTGTGCCCGGATAATTCATGACCCGCGACAGACGCTGTTTCCAGTTCAGCGCCGCGTCGCTGGTGGCAGGCAGCGGAGCCAGAGTCTGCTGGGTGCTGGCGCGGCGGTAATCTTCCAGACGCAGTGATTTATACAATCCGGCCATGATGAAGAAAATCACAAAGCTGAACGGCAGACCCATAATTACCGTGGTGTTTTGCAGTGCAGAAACGCCGTCGGTCATCAGCATACCCAGTGTCAGTACGCCGATGGTGACCGACCAGAAAATCCGCAGCCAGTTTGGCGCATCGTTATTGATGTCTGCCAGTTTTGAGGTGAAGTTACCCAACACCAGCGAACCGGAATCCGCCGAGGTGACATAAAACAGCAGGCCGGTAATCGTCGCGACGGACGCGCTCAGCGTAAAGCCGGGATACTGTGCCAGCAGGCTGTAAACGCCGCGTTCAGGGTGTGAGATCACCTCGTTAGCGAAATCCAGATTGCCATGCAGGATCTGGTACAGCGCACTGTTACCGAAAATTGACAGCCACAGCAGGGTGAAGACGAACGGAATAATCAGGGTGCCGAACACGAACTGACGGATGGTACGACCGCGTGAAATACGCGCCAGGAACAGGCCGACAAACGGCGACCACGCTACCCACCACGCCCAGAAGAACAGGGTCCAGCTGTTCATCCATTCGGTCGGACGGTCAAAAGCAAAGGTATTAAGCGTCATGCCCATAAAGCGATTGATGTAATCGCCAATATTGAGCACCAGCGCATTGAGCAGGAATTCGGTATTGCCGAAGAACAGCAGGAACAGAATCAGCCCCAGCGCCAGCAGTACGTTGAGTTCCGACAGAATACGGATACCTTTGTTAACGCCGGAGGTCACCGACACCGTCGCCATAATCACAGAAAGCAGGATCAGCGCGGCCTGAACGGTCAGGTTTTCCGGAATATGGAACAGCACTTTCAGGCCGTAGTTAAGCTGCACCACACCAATGCCGAGCGTGGTGGCGATACCAAAAATAGTCCCGACCACGGCAGCGATATCCACGCTATGACCGATCGGGCCGTTAATGCGCTTACCAAAAATCGGGTACAGCGCCGAACGGATGGTCAGCGGCAGGTTATAGCGGTAGCTGAAATAGCCCAGTGCAATGCCCATCAGCGCGTACATCGCCCAGCCGGTCAGGCCGTAGTGGAACAGCGTCCAGGTCATGGCCTGCCGCGCGGCTTCCAGCGTTTGCCCGTTGCCTTCCGGTGGCAACATGTATTGTGTCACCGGTTCGGCGACCGAGAAGAACATCAGGTCGATGCCGATCCCGGCAGCAAACAGCATTGCAGCCCAGCTCATCATGCTGAATTCGGGTTTGGATTGTTCAGGGCCCAGTTTGATCGAACCAAAACGTGAACAGGCTATGAACACTACAAACACGATGTACAGCGTAGCCGCCAGCATGTAATACCAGCCGAAGGTGGCGGACACCCAGTTAAGGGTCAGGCTGATCCATTTTCCTGATAAATCGGTGAAGAAAATGGTCATTAATGTGAAGGCTAAAATCAGCCCGGCGGAGGTGAAGAACACAACCTTGTTCAGCTGGTCGCGAGGTTTTTCGCTTTTTCTCTCTGTCGTATCGGCAATCGCCATCTTTTCCCCTGTTATGTCAATTAATCGCTATTTTTCAATAAATTGGATTCATTTAAATCTCAAAATTCATACAAATTACTAACGTATTGGTAATAAAATATATGCATTTTTAATTGAACGTTCAATCAAAAAAAAGTTAAATAGGAGGAGTGAGAGCGTTTTAACAAGGCTGAGCGGGAGCGTAAAAAGGGTTTTTTAAGCGCATTGCAACCCGCTCATTTTCAGGAGCCGGAACCATGCCCAAAGTAGGAATGCAGCCCATCAGACGGCAGCAATTAATTGAGGCAACGCTGGCTGCGGTGAACGAAGTCGGTATGCACGATGCTTCGATTTCGCAAATTGCCCGACGCGCTGGCGTCTCCAACGGCATCATCAGTCACTACTTTCGTGACAAGAACGGGCTGCTGGAAGCCACTATGCGTTATTTGCTCAGTCATCTGGGAGAAGGTGTGCAGTTGCGCTTATCACAGATGACGGATACCGCACCGACGGCGCGGCTGCATGCGATTGCAGAAGCCAATTTTGACGACAGTCAGACTAACAGCGCGGCGATGAAAACCTGGCTGGCCTTCTGGGCGAGCAGCATGCATCACCCGCAGTTGTACCGGCTGCAACAGGTTAACAGCCGCCGGCTCTATTCCAATTTATGTTCTGAATTCAGACGTTTTCTGCCTAAAAACGAGGCGCGTCTCGCAGCGCAAAGCACGGCGGCATTGATTGATGGCCTGTGGCTGCGCGGCGCACTCAGCGGTAAAGCGTTTAACCGCGACGAGGCGATGCAGATAACACATCGCCATATTGAATCGCAGTTCGCACCGCGCGTTGTCGGGCAGTAAACGGCGCAGAAAATTTTCAGACCGCACAGACCGAGGAGAGATGTATGTCCCGCTACGGCAAGCAAAAACTTTATATCAACGGGCGTTTTCAGGACAGCACCGGTGATGAAACCTTCGACGCCGTTAATCCGGCCAACGGCGAAGTGATTGCCACGGTGCAATCCGCCACACATGCAGATGTCGATCTGGCGGTGAAATCCGCGCAGAAAGGCCAGAAAGTCTGGGCCGCGATGACCGCCATGAGCCGCGCCCGTATTCTGCGCCGCGCGGTGGATATTCTGCGTGAGCGCAACGACGAACTGGCCGCCATTGAAACGGCAGACACCGGTAAACCGCTGTCTGAAACGCTGGCCGTGGATATCGTCACCGGCGCGGATGTGCTGGAGTACTACGCCGGGTTAATCCCGGCGATTGAAGGCCAGCAAATTCCGCTGCGTGATTCTTCTTTCGTTTATACCCGCCGCGAGCCGCTGGGTGTGGTCGCCGGTATCGGCGCGTGGAACTATCCGATTCAGATTGCCTTGTGGAAATCTGCTCCTGCGCTGGCGGCCGGTAATGCGATGGTGTTCAAACCGAGTGAAAACACGTCGCTGACTGCCCTGAAACTGGCAGAAATCTACACCCAAGCCGGTGTGCCGGACGGCGTTTTCAGCGTGGTGACGGGCGCGGCCAGCGTCGGTCAGGCGTTAACCGATCATCCGGATATCGCCAAAGTCTCCTTCACTGGCGGTATCAAAACCGGCAAGAAAGTTATGGCCAGCGCCTCGGCCTCGACGCTGAAAGAAGTCACTATGGAACTGGGCGGTAAATCGCCATTGATTATTTTTGATGATGCCGATCTTGATAAAGCCGCCGACATCGCGATGATGGCGAATTTCTACAGCGCCGGACAGGTGTGCACCAACGGCACCCGGGTGTTTATCCCCAAAGCATTGCATAAAGCGTTCGAAGCCAAAGTGCTGGAACGGGTGAAACGCATTCGCTCAGGCGATCCGACAGATGAAAATGTCAACTTCGGCCCGCTGGTCAGCTTCGCGCACATGGAATCCGTGCTGCGTTACATCGAAAGCGGCAAACGTGAAGGCGCGACCTTGCTGACCGGTGGCGAACGCATGACTTCCGGTGAATTCGCCAAAGGCGCTTACGTTGCCCCGACGGTATTTACCGACTGCCGTGATGACATGCTGATCGTCCGTGAAGAAATCTTCGGACCGGTGATGAGCATTCTGACTTATGAAAGCGAAGAAGAAGTGATCCGCCGCGCCAATGATACTGAATATGGTCTGGCCGCCGGACTGGTGACGCAGGATCTCAACCGCGCCCACCGCGTGATCCACAAACTCGAAGCCGGGATTTGCTGGATCAACACCTGGGGCGAATCTGCCGCAGAAATGCCGGTCGGCGGTTACAAACATTCCGGTGTCGGGCGCGAAAACGGCATCACCACACTTGAGCATTACACCCAAATCAAATCCGTGCAGGTCGAACTGGGCGAATTCAGCTCAGTATTTTGATCCGCTGCAACAGAGGAGATTCAATGGATTACGATTACATCATTATCGGGGCCGGTTCTGCCGGCAACGTACTCGCCACCCGTCTGACTGAAGACAGCAGTGTCAGCGTGTTGCTGCTCGAAGCCGGTGGCCCGGATTATCGTCTGGATTTTCGCACGCAGATGCCTGCGGCGCTGGCATTTCCGTTACAGGGTCGTCGTTACAACTGGGCGTACGAAACCGACCCGGAGCCGCATATGAATAACCGCCGCATGGAGTGCGGGCGCGGTAAAGGGCTGGGAGGCTCGTCGCTGATTAACGGCATGTGTTACATCCGCGGTAATGCGATGGATTTCGATAACTGGGCGAAAGCACCGGGTCTGGAAGACTGGAGTTATCTGGACTGCCTGCCTTATTTCCGTAAAGCAGAAACCCGCGACATCGGCCCGAATGACTTCCACGGCGGCGAAGGGCCGGTGAGCGTGGCGACGCCTAAAAACGGCAATAATCCGCTGTTCGGCGCGATGATTGAAGCCGGTGTGCAGGCGGGGTATTCGCGCACGGATGACCTGAATGGGTTCAAACAGGAAGGTTTTGGCCCGATGGACAGAACCGTGACGCCGAAGGGGCGTCGTGCGAGCACTGCCCGCGGGTATCTGGATCAGGCCAAACCGCGCGCCAATCTGACCATTGTGACGCATGCCCTGACCGACAGGATCCTGTTCGATGGCAAGCGCGCGGTGGGTGTCAGCTATTTCCACGGTGATGAATACAACGCCAAAACGGCGAAGGCGAAACGCGAAGTGTTGCTGTGCAGCGGCGCGATTGCCTCTCCGCAAATTCTGCAACGTTCCGGTGTCGGTGCGGCTGAACTGCTGAACCGTCTGGATATCCCGCTGGTGCATGACTTGCCGGGCGTCGGGGAGAACCTGCAGGATCATCTGGAAATGTACCTGCAATACAGTTGTACGCAGCCGGTCTCGTTGTATCCGGCATTGCAGATGCACAACCAGCCAGCGATTGGTGCCGAGTGGCTGTTTAAAGGCACCGGCGTGGGTGCCAGCAATCAGTTTGAAGCGGGCGGTTTTATCCGCAGCCGTGAAGAATTTGCCTGGCCGAATATTCAGTATCACTTCCTGCCGGTGGCGATTAATTACAACGGCAGTAATGCGGTAAAAGAGCACGGTTTCCAGGCGCATGTCGGTTCAATGCGTTCACCCAGCCGTGGCCGCGTTCAGGTGAAATCGAAAGATCCGCGCCAGCATCCGAGCATTCTGTTTAATTACATGGCGACGGAGCAGGACTGGCAGGAGTTCCGTGACGCCATCCGCATCACGCGTGAAATCATGAATCAGCCAGCGCTGGATCCTTACCGTGGTCGTGAAATCAGCCCGGGTGAAAACGTACAGACTGACGAAGAGCTGGATGCGTTTATCCGTGAACATGCGGAAACGGCTTTCCATCCGTCATGCACCTGTAAAATGGGCACGGATGAGATGGCGGTGGTAGACGGAGAAGGGCGGGTTCACGGTATGGAAGGGCTGCGCGTGGTTGATGCCTCCATCATGCCGCAGATCATTACCGGTAACCTGAATGCGACAACTATTATGATCGCCGAAAAAATTGCCGATAAAATCCGTGGCCGCCAGCCATTACCGCGCAGTACGGCGGCGTATTACACCGCGGGCGACGCACCGGTTCGCACGCAGCCGCTGAAGAAATCTGCCTGATAAATTGGCTGTAAAATCTGTGTTAAAAAGAGATATTCTCAGGAATATCTCTTTTTTTTGGCTTTCAGAAAACAGGCAGGGCATTCACTCATGACGGAATCATCATCGCTTCACTGGCAGGATTATCATCACAGTGAACTGAACGCGGTGCAGCTTTACGCCATTCTTGCACTGCGAAGTGAAGTATTTGTGGTGGAACAAACCTGTGTTTATCAGGATATCGACGGACAGGATCTGACCGGCGAAAACCGTCATATCGTCGCCTGGCTGGATGGCAAGATTGCTGCCTACGCGCGTATTCTGCGTTTTGAAGATGACGTGGCAATCGGACGGGTGATTGTCGCGCCCTCTGCACGCGGCCTGAAACTGGGTTATCAGCTGATGGAACAGGCACTGGCTGCCTGCCAGAAACACTGGCCGGGTGCGCGCGTCGCGATTTCCGCACAGGCGCATTTGCAGGGATTCTACGGCAGGCTGGGGTTTGTGGCGTATACCGAAATTTATGACGAAGATGGGATCCCGCATGTGGGGATGGAGTTGAATTCCTGATATTGGGCGAAGCGCAAGCTTCAGCATTGTTTTTGTCATTAATACCCCACCCCCAACCCTCCCCTTCGCAGGGGAGGGAGCCGATCGAGCCCTTTGCATGGGATATCGCCGATCGGGTTTTACTCCTCCCCCTGCGAAGGGGGAGGCGGGGAGGGGGTATTAATGGCAACTCAGAAGACGGATATGTTTACCTTTCCCAGTACGCCGGACTGCCAAATTTCTCCAGCAGAAAATCAATCACAGCCCTGACTTTGATCGACGGGCGGCGGCTGTTCGGATACAGCGCGCTGATGGTCTGCGGCTCCGGTGACGTCGATACCTGATAATTTTCCAGTACGCTGACCAGCCGACCGTCGCGCAGGGCGTCGCCAATCAGCCAGGTGGGGAACACCACCAGCCCCATGCCGTCGATCCCGGCCTGCGTCAGGGTTTCCGCATTATTGCTGGTCAGTAATCCCCGTAGGGTCATCGAATGCCATTCCTGTTCCGGCTGACGAAAGTACCAGCGTTGCGGACCGGCAAATCCTTTGAACACCAGGCAACTGTGACTGGCTAAATCCTCCGGTGTTTCCGGCTTTCCTGCGCGGGCCAGATAAGCAGGGCTGGCGGCAAGGCGAAAATTCTGATGGCCGAGCGTGCGCGCCTGCAGGGTGGAGTCCGCCATCACGCCAATACGGATGAGCAAGTCAACGCTGTCCTGCAACGGGTCGATAAAATCGTCGGTCTGCATCAGCTCGATATTCAGGCGCGGATAACGTGTACTCAGCTCATGCAACCACGGCGCAAGATGGCGCTGACCAAAAACTACCGGCGCATTGATGCGCACCAGTCCGCCGGGTTCGCTGTCCTGCTCCTGCAAATCCAGCGTGGCGAGATCCAGCTGTGCCAGCACCTGTCGCGCATGTCCGGCGAGCAGTTTGCCGGATTCTGTCGGGCTGACGGCGCGTGTGTTGCGATACAGCAGTTGCGTCTGTAATGCCTGTTCAAGCTGGGAAATCACCCGCGATACGGTTGACGGCGACATCGCCTCACGCCGCGCCACCTCAGAGAAACTGCCCTGATCCAGTACCGCGACATACAGCCGTAATGCCTGAATATTGATCTGATTAAAACCTTTCATCTGTGCGTATCCCGCAAAGGTATTTTCCTGATTGTGCTGTTTTTCGCATAGTTCTGTCACGTTATAGTCGCCGCTTCGAAAAAACAGAAAGCAGGGCAATGATGAATCTGATGTTAATTCCGCTGGTCGTTCTGGCGGGGATGGGGCTTTCACTGGAGGCCGGGCTGATTGGTCCGCTGGGAACGGAGGTTGGCCATCTGTGGGCCACGCTGAGTATTTTTGGTGTGGGTGCGGTGCTCACCGGCCTGCTGGTGCTGTTTTTCAGCCCGCGTAATGCGCCGTCATTCAATGAACAACCGGGCTGGACATTGCTGGGTGGCGTGCTCGGCCCGGTCTATGTCGTGGTGCTGAC
>Ga0207655_1003811_pt1 | contig 11000 bp, 7 predicted proteins | sample KBSM44metaG_FD_184398 | JGI IMG/M metagenome (GOLD analysis project Ga0207655, IMG submission 184398) | Miscanthus rhizosphere microbial communities from Kellogg Biological Station, Michigan, USA - KBS M4-4 metaG (SPAdes) (version 2) | ecosystem: Host-associated > Plants > Roots > Rhizosphere >... | reverse complement strand
GCGGCACCTGGGATTTCGCCGGATAGGACGATTCGTTCGCGTGTTCCGTGTTGCGGGACGTCCGGTGCGGCGACGGCGGAGATCAGGGCTTGGGTGTAGGGGTGGCTTGAATGACTGTAGATGTCGTCCTCCGTGCCGCGTTCGACGATCTTGCCCAGGTACATGACGGCGACTCGGTCAGAGACGTGGCGGACGATGGAGAGGTCATGGGAGATGAAGATGTAGGAGAGGTTGAATTCTTGTTGCAGGTTGGCGAGCAGGTTGATTACTTGGGCCTGAACGGAGACGTCGAGGGCTGAGACGGGCTCGTCGCAGATGATCACTTCGGGCTTGAGGGCGAGGGCGCGTGCGATGCCGATGCGCTGCCGTTGTCCGCCGGAGAACTGGTGCGGGTAACGGTTCAGGTGGTCGGGGTTGAGGCCGACGACATCGAGCAGGTCCTTCACGGCTGCTTTGCGCTTGGACCTGTCCAGGACCTCGGTGTGGATTTCGAAGGGCTCGCCCACAATTTCGCCGACAGTCATGCGGGGATTGAGTGATGCGTACGGGTCCTGCATGACAATCTGGATCCGTCGCCTCATGCGGCGCAGGTCTCCCCGGCTGAGGTTGAAGAGGTTTTGGCCGTCCAGGAGGACCTCGCCGGAGGTTGGCCGGTCCAGGGCCATCAGCAGCTTGGCCAGTGTTGACTTGCCACACCCGGATTCGCCGACCAAACCCAGGGTTTCGCCCTTGTGCAGCGTCAGGCTCACGCCGTCGACGGCTTTTACCGCGGTGGTCGTTCGTTTGAATACACCGCGGGTGACTGGAAAGTGACGCACTACGTTGCGCACGTCCAGGATTGTTTCTCCTGGACCGGCGGTTTCCTGCACAGTATCGCCGTCGTTGTTGTTATTTTGTTTCATCGAGAAGGACTTCCTCCCAGAAATGGCAGGCAGAGGTACGGCCGCCGGGTATGGATACCAGTGGTGGTTCCTCAACACGACAGATGTCTCGGGCGCGGGGGCAGCGCGGATTGAATGGACATCCTGCGGGGGCGTTTGCCGGGCTGGGCGGGGTCCCGGGTATTGACTTGAGCATCGTGCCTTTGTCCTGGGCTGTTGGCGTGGAGGCGAGCAAACCAGCGGTGTATGGGTGGGCTGGCGCTCGATAGAGGGCATCCGCGGGGGCTGACTCGACGACACGGCCGGCATACATGACGACAATTTGATCGGCGACCTCGGCAGCGACTTTTAGATCGTGGGTGATCAGCATGAGACCCATGTGGTGCTGCCGTTGCAGGTCAACGAGCAGCTGCATGATCTGGGCCTGCACGGTTACGTCCAGGGCGGTGGTCGGCTCATCCGCGATCAACAGTGAAGGGTTCATCGCCAAGGCCATGGCGATCATGATCCGTTGCCGCATTCCGCCGGAGAACTGGTGCGGAAAGTCATGAAACCGTACCGCGGGGTTTGGTATCCGCACGCGGTCCATAAGTTCGAGGACGCGCTTATGCGCGTCTTGACGGTTGAGGTCCGAGTGTTCCTGGATGACTTCCAGGATTTGTTTGCCCACTTTTTGTACAGGGTTGAGAGCTGAGAGCGCGTCCTGGAAGATCATGGAGATCTTCGCGCCTCTGTATTTGCGCCGTTCATTGGCCGGCAGAGCGAGAAGATCGACGCCTTCAAAGTGAATCTCGCCGGCGGTGACCTGTGCGCCGCTGCTGCCGAGAAGGCCCATGACTGCCAATGAGGTGACGCTTTTCCCGGAGCCGGACTCACCGAGGACGACCAATGTTTCATTGGCTTTGATCGTGAGGGAGACGTCCTTCACGATGTGAATGGGCTTTTTCCGGATAAAGAAGTCGACGCGAAGATTTTTGACGGACAGCAATTCTGTGCTGTTCGTGCCTGGGGCGATAGTCATGGGATTACCTAAGTTTCGGATCGAATGCGTCACGGACGACGTCCCCGAGCAAGACGAAGCTCACGACAGTTACGCCGAGAAACAGCGAGGGAAATATCAGCAGATGGGGGCTCACCGTGAATGACGATTGGGCTGCTGATAACTGCAGTCCCCACGAGATTGCCGGATACTGCAGGCCAACACCGAGGAACGTCAGTGTTGCCTCAGCTACGATGAAAGCTCCGATGTTCAACGTCGACAGGACAATGACAGGTGTGACGGCATTCGGCAAAATATGCCGGGTGATGATCCGCCAGTTGCTGGCACCCAGGCCGCGGGCGGCGAGGACATAGTCAACGTCAATGACCGACTTCACAGTTGAACGCATGAGCCTGGCCAATGTTGGCCAGCCAAGAAGTGCAAGAACGAACGACACGGTCCAGATGCTGCGCTCCGAGAAGCTGGTCAGCAGGATCAGGGCCCCGAGCAGGAACGGAAAGCCGAAGAACACGTCGCTGATCCGGGAGATTACTGCGTCGTACCAGCCACCAAAAAAACCGGAGATTGAGCCGAGGACAACTGCCAGCACGAAGCAGAAGAGGGTCACCAACAGTCCGACACTGATTGAGGCGCTGGCCCCGTGGATGACGTTGGCATAGACATCACAGCCTTGGGTGTCGAAGCCGAAAGGATGTCCCGGGGCGGGACCGTTATTGCTCACCGCCAGATCGCATTGGCGGGGGTCCCCGGAGCCGAACCAGCCAGCGAAAAGTCCAGGCCAGACCGCCATCACCAGCATGAGCAAAACCACGGAGGCTGATAGCAGGAATACCGGGTTGCGCCGCATGTCATTCCACGCGTCGCGGGCCAAGCTGGACTGGGTAGTGAGATCGTTCATGGGTTCAACTACCGGAACAATGGTGGGGTTGTCGCTTAGGACGTGGTCACTCATATCCGATCCTTGGGTCTAGTACGCCATACAGCAGATCCACCAGCAGATTCGTCAACAGGAAAATGAGAACAAGAAGGCTCGCGACACCGACGACGACGGCGCCTTCCTGGGCCGCTGTTGAGCGAAACAGAAGCTGGCCAATTCCTGGCAGGTTGAACACTCCCTCGATGACGATCGCGCCTCCCATGAGGTATCCCAGGTCAATTGCCAGGAACGTTACGGCGGGAATGAGTGAGTTCCGCAGGACATGGCGGGTCAGCACCCGAAAATTGGACAACCCTTTGGCATGGGCGGTACGGGTGTAGTCGGCCTTCAAATTTTCCAGCACGCTGGAGCGAACCAGCCGGGCTACGGAGGCCATGCCAGTTGTTGCAAGGATGAACCCTGGAAGGATGTAGCTCAACCAGCCTTCATTAATGCCAGAGACAGGAAAAATGCCAGCCTTCACGCCGAGAAGGATCTGCCCCATGTATGCCAAGACGAAAACAGGCAGTGAAATGATTGAAATGCTGAAGAACAGAATTACGTAATCGGTTACTTTCCCCCGCACTGCTGCGATCGTACCCAGAGCAATGCCGAAAACGGCTTCGAAGAGCAGAGCCATCAGTGCCAGGTTAATGGTGACAGGCCAGCGGGATCCCATCTGCTGAGCAACGGATCGTCCGCTGAAGTCCGTTCCAAGGTCCCCGCGCAGCAGGTTTCCTATATACGTGAGGTACTGCATGTAGAACGGATCGTTCAGATGGAACTGTTCCCGCAGCGAGTTAATCGTGCTTTCCGACATCGGGCGGTTACCGCTGAGTGCCCGAATCGGGTCCCCCGGCAAGGCCCACACCGCCGCATAAATTATTAGTGTCACGCCGAAGAAAACGAACACCATCTGGATGAGTCTTCGGACTGTATATCGTCCCATTGGTCACCTCCTGCAAATCGATAGAACGTTTTAGTAGCGGGCCGCGTGGGGGATGGAAGGAACGGTACCTGCCAGCCCCACCCGGCACTGCTACTTGAGTGTGATCTGGTCCAGCATTAGCCCGAGCACGTTCGCCTTTGGCGTCTCCAACCGGTCGTTGTACGCAATGATCTGGTTGATGTTGTACACCGGAGCGACAGGGAAGTCCTTCATGATCTGGGCTTCAGCAGCATGGAAAAGTCCGGTGGCCTCCTCCGAAGTTGTGGCATGGTAAGCCTGGTCAACGAGGGAGTCCATTGTCGGGCTCGAATAGAACCCGGTTCGGGGGTTATAGGGGCTACCTTTCTGGAAGGCACCGGTCAGAATATCTGATGGGGAGGGATATCCTGCATACCCAGTGGCGAACGGTCCTTTGGCACCCGCCGTTAGAGCCGAGAGGTATTCAGTCGCGGTGGGAGATGCGACCAGTTGCACATCCGCAATTCCAAGGTTCTGACGAATGCTGTTTGCAATCGCCTGGAGGTAGGGCTCTGAGCCTTGACCTGCGATGTACTGAAGCTCCATTGGACCCGACCACCCTCCCGCGACAGCAAGCAGGGCTTTGGCTTTTGCAGGATCAAACTTGCAGTACTCGCCGCACTCGTCTGGAGACCCGCCGATCGTGCCAGGTGCCAAGACTCCCGTAGCTGGAGTGTAGAGCCCGCCAAAGATTTTCGAGGTGATCGTTTCGCGGTCAATTGCCATGGAGATGGCCTGGCGTACCCGAATGTCGGAGTAACGCTTGTCCCCAAGCGGGAAACCGAGCCACTGTGTGTAAATGATTGGGTTGGCTACAACTCGCTCCGAGAAGTCCGACCTCACCTGGGCCAGCTTGGTGCTGGGCAGTCTTGCGTAGGTGCCGTTCAAGTCGACACTCCCGGCAAGAAGATCAGTATAGACCGTGTCCGCACTGGTGTAGATCTTGAACTCGATTTTGCTCACTTTCGGTTTCGTTCCCTTATATGCCTCGTAGGCCTTTACCTTGACGCTGTCTGTCGGGTTTTCCCACTTGCCGTCCATCTGGAAAGGACCGTTACCGATGGGCGCCTTGTCATACGCAGCCAAGTCGTCGAGAGCGGCCTTCGGCAGCGGGAACCAAGCTGTGACGGGGCCTGCAATCCCTACCAGGAACTGGCTATTAGGACTTTTCAGAGTTACCTCGAAGGTTTGTGGGTCCACCACTTTCAACCCTGACAGAACCTTGGTGGTTGGATCACCCGTCGTGGGGTTGAGGGCGTCGTAACCCTCGATGATCGCAAGGCTGTAGTTCGAGGACCAAGCGTTCGGCCCATAGGCGGCGGTATTAATCCCGTCGACATAGCTTTGAGCGGTGACCTCTTCCCCGTTATGGAAAGTCCAACCCGGCTTGATTTTCACAGTCCAAACTCGGTTGTCAGAAGTGGTGATGCTCTCCGCTTGGACGAGCTCCACTTCGTTATTTGCGTCGAATTGGGCAAGCGGCGCGAACAAGGCAGCGGCCTGATCGGTCTGGAAGGTGTTGCCCCAGCCGGGAGTTAGGTGGTCCGGTTCGAATTCTGCTATGGAGATGCTTCCCCCTGAAGCGGATGCTTTGTCTCCGGGGCCGGACGAATTGCATGCAGTCGATGCTAATACTGTTGCTGTTAGGGCTATTGCCGCGAATACCCGGTTTCTTATACTGATCCTGCTAGACTCTTCGCTCATTTGAATTTCCGTCACGTTCTCTGTGAATTGTTGTTTAGATTGGGTGATTGCTTAGATTTCCCGAAGGGGTAAGACTTTCCTCCGCTGGACGTCGCACGCCCTAGCCGTTAAACGTGCCGCGCCCACTCCATCAGGCCCTTGGCCGCTACGTTGTACCTGCCGCGGCCCTGGTCCCAGCGGAGGGCTTCCGGGACTCGCGCACGGCGGCGCCGGGGTCAGCCAGTCGCGGCGGTAAGTCATATCAGCGTGGTAATCATTTTATTTCTCTCAGCCTTGGGGCTTTCTGGTTGTTGGGAAGTAGGTCATCCTGCTGTTGTGAGGGATACGCCGCCCTGGGTCAGCAGGTGGAGCAGCCGCTCGTGTGGCAAGGCGGGTGCACAGTTGTCGTCGCGGCCGAGCATGGTTTCATTTGCGACCATTGCGTTGATCACTGACTCTTCGACGCAATCCACTACGGCTTCGTAGAGGGGGTCCATCGCGCCCCACGGGATGAAACGCATCTCGTCGTAACCTCCGTTCGTACCCTTCCTGCTGCCAAGAATGCCGGGATTGGCAGTGGAGAAGGCGAGGAAGATGTCGCCAGAGAAATGCGACCCGCTGGTGCCGGTGCGGGCCAGACCGAGTGACACTCGGCGGGCCAGCGCTTTGGATTGGCCAGGGAGCAGTGGTGCATCTGTCGCAACTACGACGATCACCGAGCCGGCTCCCGGCGGGAGCTTCCTGCCGGGGTCCTCCATGGGGTTTTCGACGTCGAGAGCTGCGCCGACGAGACGGCCGGCGACCATGAGCTCGCGGCGGCGGCCGAAGTTGGCCTGGGCGAAGGCTCCGACAGTGTAATGGTCTAGGTCGTAGTCCACGAGCCTTGACGCCGTGCCGTTGCCAGCTTTGAATCCGTAGGAGCACATACCGGTTCCGCCGCCAACAGACCCCTCTTCCACGGGGCCGCTGCGAGCTGACTCAATGGCGGCGACGGCGTGTTCGGCGGTGACATGAGCCCCATTGGTGTCGTTGAGGTAGCCGTCGTAGGTTTCGCCGACCACGGGCAGCAGCCAGGCCTCGGCCGCTTCCGGTTTGTTCTTTACTATCCAGTCGATGGCGCCTCTGTGGCACGGACCGACTGCATGGGTATTTGTGATGAGCACTGGGGTAGCCAGGGATCCCGTCTCCTCAATCCAGGCGGTCCCGGTCAACTCACCGTTCCCGTTCAGGGAATGCCACCCAGCAGCCACAGGCGTACCGACTCCAGCACGGCCGCGCGGGAGAATCGCCGTGACTCCGGTGCGGATCGGCCCCTCCCCAACCCGCAATTCACCATTTCCTTCCACGAGGGTGACCTGTCCTACCTCGACCCCCGCGACATCCGTGATCGCATTATTTGGCCCCGGCGTACCCCGGAACGGGATTCCCAGAGCCCTGGCACGAGGTTTACCCGTGGGCGTCCTCATCAGCAAATCCTTGGTTTTAATGAGGGACTGCGACATAGGTTCTCCTGCAATTAGCCAAGGTCGTTATCCTTGGGAGTTTGTTCTACTTGATGCCCGACTTGCACGGCTGGTCTCACGGTGGGGACCTTTGTGGGTCTTCGCCGTTGGACCGTGCGCCCGTCCCATGGCCCTGCGTTGGCCGGGATTGTATTTACGCCGGATGGAATGAATATATGTCGCAGGTGAGTCAGGTCACGCTAGAGTTAGCAATCGTCGCAGAGTAACCACAGTCCATGCATTTTCCGAACGTCTCATAGGGCTTTATCGTGACTTTTGAACTCATTTCCGAAAGTGATCTGGAACTTATCGACGCACTCCAGATCAACCCCCGTGCGTCGTGGCGAGACATTGGAGCAGCTATTGGCGTGTCCGCCTTGACGGCAGGGCGCCGGTGGTCCGGCCTCCGGAATGCGGGATTGGCCTGGACCAACTCGACGGCCGGCCCCGAGTTGTCGAGAGGCATGATCCTGGAGCTGGCGTGTCCGCCGGGAATGACAGATCAAGTGGTTCGGGAGCTCGTTTCCATACCGGACGTGATGACCGTCGGACACCTCACAGGCGAGTACAACATTTATGCAATCACGGTTGCCGCCTCAGCCAGGGCCATGACGAATTTTCAGCTGCAAGTAATCAACGCCTTGCCCGTCCTGCGGTTGAGAACCCATCTTTATCACCACGCGTACGGAGGGTCGCGGCGCTGGAGGTTGCACGTCCTGAACGAGTCACAGGCTTCACGCCTCTGGGAAGCCTCCCCACCTGCGTCTCCATGGTCTCCCGTTAGCAGCGCTGACCGGAAGCTGTACCTCGCCCTGGGCGAGAATGCTAGGCGGCCGCTGGCAGAACTTGCCGATGAACTCGACCTAACACCGCAGGCAGTAGGCCGCCAACTTAAACGCGCGCAGCGCCGTGGGACCATCGACTTCCGTGCCGACGTCGCCAGACCCTACGCCGGGTGGCATCTTGGAGCATTCCTCTGGATTGCCACTTCCCTAGAAGACCTGCCTGGGGCAAGCGTGTCGCTCGGGCGGTTGCCGGAGACCCGCTTCTGTGCGACAACTTCGGGGACGGCACGGAACATCCTGCTTATCGTCAGTTTGCACGCCCCGGAAGACGTCGATTCCTTGATTCGGAGAGTTGAAGCTGACGACACTTCAATGCGTGTCGTCGATTGTCAGTTCGCCTTGCGTATAGAGAAAGTGGACGGCCGGCTCCTGGACGGTGAGGGCAGGTCTGTTGGATGCGTGCCAGTGGACCCGTGGGCGTCCGAAGTACCAAGCGAGGGCACCCCCGTGAAGTAACGAGTGGTCCACAATTCGTCATTTGATCCAGATTGACACGGCAACTCGGCTTACTCTCTCATCGCTCTGGAAAGGTTCAACACGCACAGGGGAAAGGGACTTCTACTTTTGGCAATCAGGCCCAACGTTCAGAGTGGACCTGAGCGTTACGCCAGCGAAATGCGCAAATTTGACGGGCGATACAGCGAAGGGCACCCGGGAACAGGGCTACGCCCGGCCTTCCTAGACCAGCGGTAACGGCCAGCCAACGAACGTACGGCGGGTATCCATCCGCGTAATCGGCCTGACCGCGCCGGCGCCAGCGTCACGCTAACTACACCAACGCTTATACCTGCAACAGATAAGGAAGCAGTCCCAGAGGGTAAACCCTGGGACTGCTTCGTTTCATACTGTCGACAAACGAGAACTACATATGCTGGTGTACCTGGTGTGACCCCTGAGGTAAGCCTTCATGAAATTCTTTTCGTTCTTTATGGCAACCAAGGAGCCGGGACCGCTTGCACGTATCTGGCGCATTGACAAACAGGTCGCCGTTCGGCCGCGATCGCGATGTGCCGTTACGCCCGGAGGATTATCATGTTGATTTGCCCCCGCGGCATTCAGACGAAGACCGCGTTTCGCGCTGGCCGCTAAGATTGAAACTGGACCGCCTCGCCGGGTCCATGCGCCGCCAGGTAATCCTTTACCAGCCGCCAGGTGACATCTCGTTGTTAGAGATACCCTCTGCTTACGGTCGGGCTTACCATCGCACTCTCCGAAGAGCCGTCAGGCCAAGGGATCCGCTAACGGCAACCCCTGCACTATGCAAGAGAACGTTCCGACCCAACCACCGACCGAGGACATCCCCGCCCGCCCGGGATATAGGCGTTGATCGCCCGGGTTTCAAGTTCGGCAGCGTCGCCCTTCTGCCGGAAACAGCGGACCATACAAGGCTGGTGCTGTCAGGACGACCGCTCAATAATGGCCGGCCCGGACGGTTAGGGGCTTTCCTCAGTTCATATCGTCTTTGAAGGGTGCGTCAGGTTAGATCGCGAGGGAAGCTGAATTGCCAGTGGCGTTCGAAGATTGGGGCTTCCTTATGATATGCAGTGACCTGCGTTTCCACGTGGAAGGATTCCTCATCGCAGGTCAGCTCACCGGAAGCGATCACCTGGGTGTCCCAGCCGTCTCGAGACAGGTCGATGCGGCGATGAGACGTCACTTTCGCCGAGGTCGGGTCATCATCGTTGATCTCGAATGTGTCCCGCTGCGTTTTGTAGTTGCGTGTTAGCTTTCCCAACTCGCTCCGGGTATAGCCACCGCCTTCTTCGTTGACTATGACAATCCCTCCCGTGACGAGATCACGCGTCACGGTACCGCGGGAGAAGCCTTCAAGCGGTTCATGTTCGAATGGCTGCACGTGTTCGGCCTCAGGGAAAGGAAACTGTCCGTCTTCTCCGCCGGTGCGTACGGGGAGCAGGACGCGAGAGCGGGGGGCGTGGAGTGTCAAGCGGGTGGCCTTCGGTGAGGGCCAGACGATCGGCCAGTACGTCGGCGCGACGGCAACCCTAAGTTGGTGTCCGGCCGGGATGGCGTATCCGATCGCGATCAGGGGAAACTTGACGAGATAGCGCGTTCCGGGTTGCATCGGTTGTGGATCCTCGTGGCTGTCTCGGTGGGTCAGGTTGAGCACTCCGCGGGTGATCAGGGTTGATGAGCCGTCGGGTGCGACGTCGCACAGGCGTACGACGACCAATCCTTGTGGTTGGTCACAGCTGATCTCAAGTTCGGCGCTGGCTGAGCCCAGAAGCTCCAAACGGGCTGTGAGCGGTGGGCTGTCGAAGGTGGCGGAGAGAGCGTCATCGGCTCGCTGATCGACCGCTTGGTCATAAGGCTGTGCGTAGGAGCAGGAGCGCCCTGCCATGGCTCCATGGGACTGGAAGGAGGCAATCTCACGAGAGCTCTCGGGTCCCGAAGGTTCGTCAAAAGTAGCAGAGCTGCCCGTTAGGATAAGGGGGCGCGTCTCGACGTTTGCTGACGGCCACGAGTCCTCAATGATCCAGCGCCCTGGTCGTTCGTCATAGGACGCCCGTGGAGGCACCGAGTCCTGCATCCAGGTGCGCAGCATTGGCTCCTCGTCGACTCCGTTGTCGACATCCTTGAGCCAGCGGTCCCACCACCGCAGTGCCTCCTGCAGGAAACCCACCTGCGGGCCGGGTTGGGCCAAGTTTGGAAATGCGTGCGCCCAGGGCCCTACCAGGCCGCGCTTCGGGACCTTGAGGTCTTCCAGCATCCTGAAAATGGCTCCGCGGTAGGCATCGGCCCACCCGCCGACCAGGAAGACGGGACAGTCGATTGCGGCCGGATTTTCGCACACGGAGCCGTGCTGCCAAAACTCATCGCGGCGCTGATGTTCCATCCATGCCTTGATGAACGGTGGTGTCGCGTCGAGCCTGCGCCGCCACACGTCCAGCCAGTCTTCGCCCCACACCTCGGGCTCGGGCGGAAGGGACGTAATTGCGAGCATGGTTGTCGCCCAGGGCAGCTGGTAGTCGGCGAGCAATGCCCCGCCTTGGTAGTGCACGTCATCGGCGTACCGGTCGTCGGTCGAGCACAACGACAAGACCGCGTGCAGCTCCGGCGGACGGAGTGCAGCGATCTGCAGTCCATTAAAGCCTCCCCAGGAGATGCCCATGATGCCAACTTTGCCGGTACACCATTCCTGCCCGGCGATCCACGAGATGCATGCCACTCCATCGTCGAGCTCTTGT
>Ga0207655_1003810_pt1 | contig 11001 bp, 8 predicted proteins | sample KBSM44metaG_FD_184398 | JGI IMG/M metagenome (GOLD analysis project Ga0207655, IMG submission 184398) | Miscanthus rhizosphere microbial communities from Kellogg Biological Station, Michigan, USA - KBS M4-4 metaG (SPAdes) (version 2) | ecosystem: Host-associated > Plants > Roots > Rhizosphere >... | reverse complement strand
AGCGGGCAGGGGAACGTCGTCAAAACAGTGACGAAAGGTGTGGGTAATCATATTGGGGCGATCCAGGCAGGTAAAGCGGACACTGCACACTAACTGCCCTTCGCAGATACCCAGAATATAACGCGTTCCTGGGCCATCAAACTCATCCGACTCCATGCCCTGACTGCACACGACTTCCCATCCCAGGCGGTCGCTAAAAGTTTTTTTTCTGAGCTTATAAAGTTCTTCTGAACGTGTGGTTTGCAGCTCTTCATAACTGACGTCAAACAGTTCAAGCATTCCATTTCCTCTAAAAGTTACTGCAGCCCTCACGGCTATCCTGTACTGATTTTACTAACTTTTCACTCTGACGTTCAGCTAAATAACATTTATTCATCTGAAAATAGGGCTGCTCAGTCGTTCAGTGGGCAGGATAACGCATCTTGGGCGGTAAAATTCTCCCTGAAGAGATATTATTTGCCATAACGCAACAGAAAACAATACAAATAGTAACAAGGCTGTACTATTTCAAGCGTGCATATTCGCCATGTCATAGCGATTTTATATGAGAACAATACAGGCTTATAACAAAGTAACCCCACCTGGTGTCAAAAATATTTCGTCAAAAATGTATTGATCGATAAGTTATCAATATGCACTGCATCACAAACCCGCAAAAAAACTAAATATCATAAATTGGCTGTTAATTTCTGGAATTGTTGCTACTCCTCCAGACTACTAATACTTGAGCCTGGCCTGCCTGTACAGGCAGCGCGTGGAAAGCTGACTGAACAGGTTTTTCACCTAATTATAAGGCTCATAACAATGACTATATCCTCTGTATCCTCTGTGCTCACGACAAAAGATAAAATGGGTTACGGCATCGGTGATGCCGCCAGTTCAATGGTGTGGCAAACCGCCACCTTGTTCCTCGCCTACTTTTACACAGATGTGTTTGGGTTACCGGCCGCCATTATGGGGACGATGTTTTTGGTGGTTCGTCTGGCCGATGCCTTTGTCGATCCCTGTATCGGCGCGCTGGTCGATCGCACCCGAACCAAGCACGGTCGTTTTCGGCCCTGGCTGATGTGGTTTGCGATTCCGTTTGGCGTCAGTTGTCTCATTACCTTTTATGTTCCGGATGTCGGCCCCACGGCGAAGATCGTCTATGCCTGTGTCACTTACACGATTCTCAGCTTTATTTACTCTGCGGTAAACGTCCCTTACTGCGCCATGCCCGGTGCACTGACGCTCGATCCCCGCGAACGCCATTCTTTGCAATCCTGGCGGTTTGCCTGCGCGTTTATCGGCGGGCTGGTGGTGACCGTCATCGGGCTGCCGCTGGTGGATCTGTTAGGTCAGGGTGACAAGGCAAAAGGCTACCTTTTTGCCATGGGCTTCATGGGGTTCTTAGGGGTGGTTTTAATCTACTGCTGCTTCTTTATGACCCGGGAACGTTATTTACCCCGCAGTGACAGCGCAAACTCGATGTGGTCCGACCTCAAGGCGCTGAGTAAAAACAGCCAGTGGTGCATCATTGTTATTTTTAACATCCTGCTGCTCACGGCGGTGGTAACCCGTGGCTCCTCCACCATTTATTACATGAACTACGTTTTATTGCGTCCTGACCTCGTATTCACTTTTATAATTACCGGCATGATAGCGGCATTGTGCGGGGCCTTTTTTTCAGAGCGGTTATTGGGAAAATTTGATCGCGTGCGTACTTATCAGATTTGCCTTGCCAGTTTTGTTTTTTTTGTCACCACGATTTATTTTATTCCGCCTTCTCAGGTCTGGCTGATCATTGCCGTGAATATTGTTTTTGGTTTTGTTCAGAACCTGACCACGCCCATTCAATGGAACATGTTCTCGGATGTGGTGGACTTTGAAGAACAGCGCAGCGGAAGACGACTGGACGGCCTCGTATTTTCAACGGCGCTGTTTGCCATCAAATTTGGCCTTGCCATGGGCGGGGCTGTCGTGGGCTGGATTCTGGGACTGGTTCATTACCAGCCCGGCGTGGCCGCACAAACACCTCGCGTCATCACCACCATCAACCTGATGCACAACATTATTCCCGGCGTTCTGTTTACCTGCATGTTGCTACTGCTTTTTCTCTACAAACTGAACAGCGCTCGGGTGAATGCTATCGCCCTTGAGCTGGCTGCGAAGCGCGCCGCTGAAGAGAAAATGGACGCCAGCAAGACTATCTGAAATCTGCATAAAGGAGTGAAACATGACTGCAATCTATAAGGATCCTCATCGTCCGGTCGCTGAACGCGTCGCGGATCTGCTGCCGCGCATGACGGCGGAAGAAAAGTTCGCGCAGATGCATGCTTACTGGCTCATTCTGGATGAAGAGGGCAATCACCAGGAACGCACAGATTTAAGCGATGAGTTTACTGGCGTCAGTGCCCAGACAGCACTGAAAGAAAGATTAACCCGCGGTATAGGTCAGATTACCCGTCCGCTGGGAACGCATATCGTTGACGCGCTGACTGGCGTCCGGGCGGCGAATCGCCTGCAGCGCGACGTGACTGAAGGCTCACGCCTGGGCATCCCGGCGCTGCTGCATGAAGAGTGCCTGGTCGGTTTGCTCTGCAAAGGCGCCACGTTGTTTCCCTCATCGCTCAACTATGGATCGACCTGGGATCCTGAACTCATCAGGCGGGCGGCACAGCGCATTGGCACAGAGGCGCGTTCTGTTGGCTGTAAGCAGGGGCTGGCGCCGGTACTGGATGTGTCCCGCGATGTCCGCTGGGGCCGGACAGAAGAAACCTTCGGGGAAGATCCCTGGCTGGTGGGCGTCATGGCCACCGCCTACGTCGAGGGCCTGCAGGGCGACACGCGCGATCTGTTAGCCACGCTGAAGCACTACGTCGGCCACTCATTCAGTGAGGGCGCCCGTAATCACGCGCCGGTACACCTGGGTTTCAGCGAGTTAAACGATATCTTCTTACTGCCGTTTGAAATGGCGGTCAAGCTGGCGAATGCGGGTTCAGTCATGCCGGCATACCATGACATCGATAATCAACCCGGCCACAGCGATCGTTTTTTACTGACGGAGGTCTTGCGGGAGCAGTGGGGATTCGACGGCATTGTCGTCGCTGACTACGGCGGCGTCAGCCTGCTTCATCAGCATCATGGCGTGGCGCAGGATGCGGCAGAATCTGCCGCGCTGGCTTTTAACGCCGGGCTGGACGTCGAACTGCCCAAAGATGACTGCGCTCGCCATCTGGCGGACGCCGTATCACGTAATCTGCTGTCGATGGAGAAGGTGGATGAAATTGTTGGCCGCATCTTAACCGAAAAGTTTCGTCTGGGCCTGTTCGAGCAGCCCTACATTAATGAAGAGACGATTTCACTGCAGGACGAGGAAACCCGTCAGGTCGCCCGGGAGGTTGCCACGCGGTCGATCACGCTACTGGAAAACAACGGCATTCTGCCGCTGCAACAAGCCAGTCGCGTTGCGGTTGTGGGCCCCTGTGCAGACGATCCACTCGCGCTACTGAGTGGCTACAGTTTTCCTGTTCACCTGATCATTAGCGATATGCTGGAGGAAACCTCGCAGGTAACGACGCCGCTCGCCGCGCTGCGCCATACGCTGGGGCAGCAAAACGTCAGCTATGCCAAAGGCTGCCATATTATTGAGAAACGCGCGGCAGGCGCTCCCGTTTTCCCCGGAGACAGCGGGGCGAAACCTGTGCAGCAGTCGCCTGTTTCGCAGGATACGCATCTGATTGCGGAGGCGGTTCGCGTGGCACAAAAAAGCGATGTCGTTGTTGCCTGCGTAGGCGATCTGGCTGGCCTGTTCCAGAGCGGCACCGTAGGAGAAGGTTCTGATACCGACAGCCTGAATCTGCCAGGCGTGCAGCAGTTATTGCTGGAGGCCCTTGTGGCCACCGGAAAACCGGTGATCGTGGTCATGACCGGTGGGCGACCTTATAACCTGCAGGGCCTGGAGAACAAGGTCGCCGCCTTTCTGCTGGCCTGGGCGCCGGGACAGGAGGGCGGCTGGGCGATAGCGGATATCCTCACCGGCCGCGCAGAGCCGCAGGGCCGCCTGGTGGTGAGCGTTCCGAAGAACGTCGGTGCGATGCCGTTCTATTACAACCACAAACTGAAAAGCGGCGGCACGCCAATCGCCTTCCATTTTGGCGCACGCTATCCGTTTGGCTACGGTCTGAGCGGGACAACGTTTAGTTGGGGGACGCTCCAGTCCGAGCAGGACAGCGTCGCTATTGACGGCGAAATCCGCCTCAGAATGACGCTAACCAATAGCGGCCAACGGCAGGGCAGTGAAGTGGTTCAGCTTTATATCCGGGACAAGGTCGCCAGCATGGTGCGCCCGCTCCAGGAGCTCAAAGCTTTTCAGCGCGTCACGTTACAACCGGGTGAAACGGCTGAGCTGTGCTTTACGCTCCCCGTCGATATGCTCAACTTTACCCGTCGCGATGGCAAGCGCATTGTTGAGCCGGGCGAGTTTGAGCTCCAGGTCGGATCGTCCTGTCGCGATATTCATGGCGTCAGCACGGTAACGGTAAGAGGCGAAACGCGTGTTCTGCCTTGCCACTGGCGCATGTTAAGCGACTGCAAGGTCAATATCATCTGATGCCTTAACCCTGTCCATTGAGAGATGGACAGGGGCAACCCTTGCGTTTTTGCAGCGTGAAGATCAGCGCGCTGCGCTTAACGCTTTCGTCAGATAATGACGTTGCATGCCCGGTTGAGGGAAATCCGTTAACGACATCTGTCGGGCATAACCCTGCTTCTGGTAGAAGGGCAGCGCCTGGAAACTAAAGGTATCCACCAGAGCACTGTGGCAACCCGCCGCGACAGCATCCTGCTCGGCTGCATGAACCAGCTGCTGGCCAAGACCTGAACCGCGCACGGATTCACTCACCCAGAGAAACTCAATACAAAGCCAGTGCCCTTTTTGGCTACCAATCAGTCCGCCCAGCAATTTTCCCTGCGGATCACGACAAAATACCGCCAGCGGCCCCCATGTCGAAGTATCGATGAACGCGTTGTTATAGGCGCGCAGCCCGGCCAGTAAATCCTGCTTATCGTTCTCGGTGTAAGACCGCGTGACGGCCAGAGGAAAGTTACATTTGGTCATTGTACCTCCAAAATATCCGCTATCGGGGATAATTAAGTTATCAGGCGAAAGAGCAGCAAGTCTGATAATATCCTCTAACGGGGATAAATCCTCACTTATCAGGGAGCATACCGCATGATTTACAGTCCCCGCCAGTTGGCAAATCAGGTCAGGCTACTGCGGCAGCAAAACGGCTGGACCCAGGTCGAACTGGCGAAAAAAGTGGGCCTGAAACAGGCAACCCTGTCTCACTTCGAAAATGCCCCGGATACGACCTCACTGGCAACGTTGTTCAAAATCTTACAGGCGCTCAATCTTGCTCTGTCGCTTCATGAAAACAGCGCATCCTCAGCCCCGGCTGAGGATGCCTGGTAATGGCAAAGCTCATTGCCTGGATAAACGGCGAGCGTACGGGAACGCTGACGCTGCATCACAACGGCGCGCTGCATTTCCAGTATGACGCCAACTGGCTTCAGCATCCGCTTGCCAGACCTCTCTCGCTTTCGTTGCCCTTACAGCGCGCCGCGATGCATTCTGAGAAAGTCATGCACTTTTTCGAAAACCTTCTCTTTCCCAGCACGTTGATCGAAAAGGATTTTTACCCGGCTCACCCGATAAAATCCTGTGAGGTGTTTGCTGCATTGCAGAAAGTGGGACACACATTGCCCGGGGCGCTCAGTCTGCTGCCGGCAAAGCGGCAGCCCGTCGCGCCGGACCAGGCAACGCACAGCGTCTTCAGCCCCGCCGATGAGGCACAGCAGTTCGATATCGATAATGCGTATCTGTGTCTGTCCCTGGCCCGGGAGCTAACTATCCCGGTGCCGGATGCCGTGTTAGTTCATGAGAACGGCATCCGTAAATTGAGAACAGAACGATACGATCGCCGTTGGCGTCACGACGGACAACACCTTTATCATCTTCCTGAAGAAGACGTGTGTCAGGCGCTCGGCGTGCCGCTCTCTGGCCGCGATGAGCAGCAGGGCGGTCCGGGAATTGATGACATCATGGCCTTGCTGATGGGCTCAAGCTCCGCCATGAAAGACCGTGAGGATCTGATGCGCTGTCTGGTATTTCAGTGGCTGACGGGCATCACGCGCGTCAACGCTAAACATCTCTCGCTGCTGATTGCTCGCGGTGGCAGCTTCCGGCTCGCGCCTTTTAAGCATCTCCTTTCCGCCTGCCCGGGCCTTTCTCTACGCACAACAGACAGACGGGATTTCCAGCTGGCGATGGGCGTGACAGGCCCTGAGGGCAAACAGCATCACATTGACGCGATTGGGCCCGCGCATTTTCTTGCCCTTGCGGGGAGCGTGGGGTTCAGTCAGGCAGCGATGCGGCAGATACTCGCGGCCTTTGTTCCGGGCTTGCCTGCCGCGATTGTTAAGGTGCGGGACAGCCTGCCCGATGATTATCCCCTGACGCTCGCCGATGCGGTTTTCAGCCACGCAATGATGATGCTGGAAAGGGTGCGCCAGGCGATCTGAGGTTAATGGCCTTCTGGTGCCCGGCGTCAGGGTTTTACTGCATCGTCAGGATTTTACTTCAACATAGTTAAGATGGCCGACTACGCCGCCTTTGCCGCCATCCCGGGGATGATTATTGCCATCGGTGACGGGCACGGAGGCGAAATCGAAAGGCGAAACGCCCGTCAGACAGGCGGCATTCACGCCATACTGTTCAGGATTGGACCGGCTTTGATGAAACGTGTAGATGCCACAAATGGAACAGAAGTAGTGGACTGCCTCACCCGAATTAAAACGGTACTCGCTTAGCGTCTCTTTGCCTTTCACCACCTCAAGCCCCGAGACGGGCGCAAACACCACGACCGCGCCGCGCATACGGCAGAAAGAGCAGTTACAGCGCCGGGCCGTGTTCAGGCCATCCAGCAGTTTTACGTTAAACGCTACAGCGCCACAGTGGCACTGAGCCGATGTCGCATCAGACATGGTTTGCTCCTTTTTTCATCCTGCAACCTCTGGGGAGGTGACAGGGATGAAGCGTTGGTGGCACAGGTAAAACAGGGTATCCCGGCTGGTATTGTGACGGGTTAAGGTCAAAGACACCAGACGGGATCCCGCAGCCTACAGATTTTTCTTCAGCATCCTGCGTTTGGTGCGCTGATGAGGGCCGTTCTGCAAGTCAGCGTTGAGTTCATCGGGCACTATTGAACGCGATAGCCCGCGGCAGGCGGTACTTGCGCCACAGCCGCGCCTGCTGTCCCGTTATGCCTGTATGGGCATACATTTTGCCCGGCAAAGCCTGACGAGATCCAGGAGACGCGTGAAGAAGGCCGTCACGACGGGTGGTGAAAGGGTGCAGAACGCGAGCGGGGAACATGCGGGCATCCTGACAAAAGAAAACGGCAGAGCCCGTGACGCGCTCTGCCGCAAACGCCCTCATCAGAACTCTTTTTGCCCGCCCAGTTCGATCACCCGGTTAGCCGGGATTCTGAACTGCTCATGTGCGCGTAGTGCATTGCGCTGGAAGAAGTGGAAGATAACGCCTTTGGCATGGGCCAGACCGCGGCGCTTTTTCATCACCAGCGTGTCGTGCGAGGTAAAAAACGACGCTTCATTTAACGTACAGCCAAAGCCTTCCAGCCCACAAAGATGCAGGACATCCTGCATCGACGGACGCTCATGCCAGCCATAGGTGGCCGTCACCTGCCAGAACGACGGGGACATCTGGCGCAACGCAATGCGCTGCTGATTGTGTACGCGGGGCAGATCGACCGTTTTGATATGCAGTAAGACAGTGCGCTCATGCAGTACCCGGTTATGTTTCAGGTTATGCAGCAGCGCCTGCGGAATTTCATACTCTTTACGCGTCAGGAAGATAGCCGTTCCCCCCACCCGCATCGGCGGAGAGGCTTCCAGGGAGCTAATCAGCGCTTTCAGCCGCACCGGATCGTCAGTGAGACGGCGGATAAGCCGGGAACGCTCACTGCTCCAGATAAGCATCAGCACCAGCATGGTCATCGCCAGCAGCACCGGCACCCAGCCGCCAGACAGGAGCTTCATCAGATTGGCGGCAAACAGCGGCACATCAATTAACAGCATGCAGAGCAGAAAAACCAACGCCACCGGCAATGGCCACTTCCAGTTTTTAAAGGCCACAATACCGGCCAGACAGGCCGTCAGCACCATCGTGCCCGTCACCACGATACCGTAAGCGGATGAGAGCGCTGAGGACTGGCGGAAAGCCAGGATGACGACAGTTACCGCCGCAAACAGCAGCCAGTTTACGACCGGGATGTAGATTTGTCCTGATTCCGTAGCAGACGTAAAGATCACTCGCATCGGCGGCAGAAACCCCTGGCGAATGGCCTGATGCGTCAGCGTGTAAACGCCGCTGATGATTGACTGGGCAGCAATGACCGTGGCCAGGGTTGACAGGACAATCAGCGGGATCTGTGCCCAGACGGGCGCGAGAATATAAAACGGATTTTGCACCGCGCTGGGTTCGGCAAGCACCAGGGCGCCCTGACCAAAATAGTTCAGCACCAGAGCGGGCAGGGCAATGATCAACCAGGCCAGCCTGATGGGGGTTTTGCCCAGATGTCCCATATCCGCATACAGGGCTTCAGCACCGGTGACGGCCAGCACCACCATGCCGAGCGCGGCAAATGACAGGGCTTCATGATGAAGCAAAAAGGTCAGGGCAAAGGCCGGATTGAGCGCATGTAAAACGTGCGGATTCATGGCGATGCCGCGCACACCGAGTATCGCCAGGGTAATAAACCACACCAGCATGATCGGGCCAAAAACGCGGCTGACGCGCTCGGTGCCGTGCTTCTGAATCACAAAGAGTACCGCCAGTATGACCATGGCCAGCGGCACAATAAAGCGATCCAGCGCCGGGGCCACGACTTCAATCCCCTCAACGGCGGAAAGCACCGAGATTGCCGGGGTGATAATGCCGTCACCGTAAAAGAAGGCTCCTCCTGTGAGGCCTGCCAGTACGATGATGCGGCTGAGCCGCGCGCCGACATTTTGCCGGGCCAGGGACATCAGCGTCAGTATTCCGCCTTCGCCATCATGATCTGCACGCATGATAAAGATGACGTATTTCACCGTCACAATCAGCGTCAGTCCCCAGAATATCAGAGAAAGAAACCCCATGACCGCCTCTTCGGTCACCGCCCCAGAGGGAAGAATAGACAGACACTCTTTTAAGGTATAGAGCGGGCTGGTGCCGATATCACCAAATACGATCCCCGCTGCCGCCAGCATGCCTGCAGGAAGAGACTGTTTTTCAGACTGCGCCATTTAATATCCTGTTTTGCTTCACGTAATTATCCACCTTCGCCGGAAAGGTTATCCGGTCAGCGATCAGCACGAGATTACGCGGTTTAGCGTGAGTTAGGGAGTAGGTGGTTAAGTTATGAACTGCATTTTTACAGGTTTGTACCTTTTTTTTACGACATTTTTACACGACTGTCGATTAACTCAGCAGTTATTTCGCGCGAGAAGTGGCGTAAATCCGCCGTCACGAGCAGGCTGTTTAAAACCGGTTTAGTCAGCGTGTTGCATTAAGCCAAATTATGTCTTTTGCTTTGTCAGCCATGCCGACCCGCGGCGTGAATGCGGCGAATGACAAGGCTGTGTCGCGGCGGAGACAGGGAAGCCAGCGCTATGCGGGTTTTTAACGCCCGGCCCGAACGAACGGAGAAGAACGTCCCGGCGTTAACAAAAAAATAAAAAAATTTTTAAAATAGTCCTTACTTATGATTAATTCGTTCGCGTTTGTTGCAGCGTTAATTTATTTCAAAAACGGCGGCATTAAACAACGGCGCAGCCGGTATATTCAGGCACAATTTTAAGCTGGCCTTAAGCGAAATTTTATTAATTAAACGCGCGCGCCATTTTGAATAAAGATTATTTCCCTCCTCTTAAATAAAAATTGACTTTCCTCCATCCATTAAATCCATTTGTATTTTCTGAGTCATAAATCCCTACGTCTTTATTTATGCATTCAACGGGCTAATGCTTTTTAACGGTAATGCAGCGTCCGCCCTCATTATTCAGCGGATTTACCATTCAGCGCATTAATGCTCATTCACGCCCTGTCGATATCTTTATGGCTAGCGTGCTTCAGCATAACGTAATGAATAACGAACACAGTATTCGGGGAATTTAATATGACTATTACTCAGCGGCTTTTCCTGACGTTTTCACTCCTCTCGGCATCGATGATTGCCATGGTGGTGATCGTCATCATGGTATTGAGCGGCTTCCAGTCGCGCTTTCAATACGTACAAACCAATACGCTGCCTTCACTGGTTGACCTGGATAAAATGGTCAATGGCAGTAACCGGCTTAACGTCTCGCTTTACCGACATTTGAGTGCAAAAGATCAAGGCAAACAGGCCGAGTTCGAAAAGGAAATAACAACGCGGCTGGATACCGTTAAAGCGCTGACTGAATTTTATTTGAAAAATGAAACCACTAACGATCAGGACATCAGGCTGAGCCAGAATGCCTTAGCGCTGATTAAGCAGATGGAAGACCGTTTGCCCGGTTTTATGGCGAATTCCCGTCTGCATGACGACGCTGCGCTGGCCGATCTGCAGGGCAATAGCGGGGTCGGGCAGTCTATTCGCGATTTAATTGAAAGTTACCAGAAACAGTTACAGTTTAATGTGGAGGTAGGGGCGGCATTTGAAAAAGATAACAACAAGGTTTACCGGCAAACGCTGGTGTGGTTAATTGCCGGTTCGGCCGCCATCATTCTGCTGCTGGGCGCGTTCTCCGTCAGAACGATTCTGGGGATCCGCAGGCACCTCAACGGTATGCGGATCACCATGGAACGTGCCAGCGAGCGGCTGGATCTTACCCTGCGTGCGGATGACTCCCGTCAGGATGAAATTGGTCTTACGGCCAAAGCGTTTAACAACCTTATCGGGAATGTAGCCCCCTCGCTGT
>Ga0207655_1003808_pt1 | contig 11008 bp, 3 predicted proteins | sample KBSM44metaG_FD_184398 | JGI IMG/M metagenome (GOLD analysis project Ga0207655, IMG submission 184398) | Miscanthus rhizosphere microbial communities from Kellogg Biological Station, Michigan, USA - KBS M4-4 metaG (SPAdes) (version 2) | ecosystem: Host-associated > Plants > Roots > Rhizosphere >... | reverse complement strand
AAGAGATCGAGCTGTATCAAGCACTGGAAGAACGCCGCTTCGAGGCCGAGGAGAACGACGAGCCGTTCGATTGGAATCAGGAGAAGCAATTGATGGCGATGTCGGAGCAGCAAGCTCGCCACTGACAGGACGCCGCAGGTATAACGACAAAGGGGTCGCTCATCGAGCGACCCCTTTGTCGTTTCTGCTGATTTCTGCTATTTCGAATCAGATCTGATCCAGCAGGCCCTCCACTTGGCTGGCAAAACCTGGCCCGCCATCCACTGCGGTGTAACGCAGGGTGACGATGACATCGACCAAGGTTTCGAGCATGTCCTTCTGCGGCGAACGATCATGGCGTGGAAATTTCAGCTGCCAGCTGGAAACCGCACCCGTCCCCTCGAACGGCAGGTAGCGCTCGTCATTGAAGTCGAGCATGAACAGGCCATTATCGTCCATGCCACTGGACAGCGCGATGCTTTGGCTGGCACGGGGGTTGAACAGGATATGCTGGGTGTTCCCATCCGGCAGGCCGTACAGCGAATTCATCGCCCGCAGGTCGGCCTTGGTCACGGTCTTGCTGGACACTTGGGTCAACACGCCATGGATCTGCTGATAGGGCCCGACCACAACCGGCAGTGATACCGAGACGCTGACCAACTGCCGCAGGTAATGCCCCGGGTAATCGCCGTCGAACAACGAGCAGTGAAGGTCGAACGTCAGTTCCCCGCGCTCCTTGAGCTGGGTCAGCGCCATCTCCCAGCGCTCTTCACTGCCTGTCTTCTCGAACAGAGACTTGAGGGAAACGGTCTTGGTCAGCTCCAGACGCCGTTCATTGCGTTTCAGGTAGGCCGCCTCCATGCGCAGCAGTTGCAGCTTCAGCGCGTCGCCGGCGGTGAGGCCGAAGTAGTTTTCGAACCACACGTTGGGCTGGATGAATCGAGTCTGGAAATCACCCAGTTCATACTGCCAGCAGGCTTCCAGATTCAGGCTCAGCGCGACAACCGCATCGTAGGCCTGGAAGTAAAAGGTCGACAGCTGACTGAGCAGCCATTGGTACAGGCCGGCATTGGTGCTGCGGGTTTTCAGGAATGCATAGTAGTCCTGCGACTGCTGTTCGCTGCGTACGGCATGGGCCAGTTGCTCACGAGCGGATTTTATCTGCAGCTTCTGGGCATTGATCTGCTTGTCCACCGCCGACAGCTCAGCCGACGCCTGGTCGCGCTGAAACTCCCACTCGACCAGGCGGCGCCGGTATTGCTCGTTGATGGTAAGCATCTCGCCATCGATACGCATGGAATCGGCCGCAATTCCGGCGATCACGGCCACCGCCTGAACGGCGGAGCCTGCGCGGGTGTGTCCACCGCCCACAGCCGTGACGATCACCGAGCCCATATTCACCGCGCCGGCGACACGTTCCAAGGCCTGAGTACCTGCGCTGGCGATGGCGGACTTCAACTGCAGGTCCTTGGCCCGCTCCTCTGCCGACGAAACGTTCTCTTCGGCCAGCTTTGAGTAGTAGTCGAAGCGCTGCTTGATGACCTGGCGACTGCTGGTCAATGCCACCAGACCTGCGTCAGCTTGGTCGATCGCCAACTCCTGCAGCTTGATCCCGAACTGCGACAGCTCCAGGACGTGGGACTGTTGCAGTTCTTCCTGCTCGGCACGATCCTTGAGCTCACGGTAAGTGCGTACCTGCTCGCCGAAACGAATCAGGGTCTCCACCGCATTCTGCACCCGCGGCAGCAGCGCGCGGAAGCGATACGGCGGAATCGGCGCCATGCCACCGACACTGCGCTGGACCAGCCCACTGGCGCTATTTTGCGCGCTCAGCAGCATTGTCGGGTCCACCGGCGGCGCATAGAGCGGCAACAGCAGCGGCTTGCCGTCGATGGTCAGATTGTTGCGCAGGTTCTCGAGTCGCCGCGCAATGTCGTCCCAGATATCCATCAGTTGGGTGTTGACCGGCAGGCGGAAACGTTCGGAGTCGAGCAGTTCGAGCCATGGCCGATCCTCGCCCTGTATGGCGGGTAGCGAGCGTGCACTCAGTGCACGTTCGTAGCGTGCGAATGTTTGCCCGCTCATTTCAGCAGCCACGCCCAGGCTGACAGGCTCCCAGCGACCGACCATGCGGTTGTCCGGTTTGTTACCCATCAACGACAGCGCGCGCACGTACATCAGCTTCGCCTCGTTCAAACTGTCGCGGGTCAAGCGACGGTACAGGGAATCGCCATAGGCCATGAGGTTGCGCACATACAAGGTAAAGATCGCCTTGCGGTAGTGCTCTGGATGCGAATAGCAGATCGCGTCGGGATCGGTGATACCGACCACTTCATAGTCACCACTGCTGACCTCCTCTAGCGGGCGTACCGACCAGTACAAGGGGCTAGGCGGCTGGGTGGGCTTGATCTTGGCTTGCGGGTTGAAAATGTAGTGGAGCCACTCTTCGGCACCGAAGAAATCGAACTCGTTGTGCAAACGCTGGGCGACCGCATGGGGCACATGGAAAAACAGCTCCCAGAAATATCGCCCGTTGGCGCCATGGAAGTCCATGTAGCGCACCTCAGTGCTGCCAGGAAGCGGCGGTTCCTGCATATGCTGGGTAGACCAGTTGAGTACGGCATCTACCGACACGCTTGCCTTGGCCACCAGGTCTCTGGCAAACAGCGTATTGAGGCGGACGTATTGCAGTCCAGTCAGCCGCAGCGCGGTCAAGTCGAGAAACTGCCCTCCCGTCGCTTCGTGACGCAGTTTGGGACGAGCCTCGGGCAAAGCATCGAGCGTGACCACATAATGGTCCCGCGAAGGCGTGGTCGCTATGTCGCCAAAGCTGATGTCGATGGTGGACGGAATGTCCCCGGGTTGTGCGCCAAACACACACATGACATCCGGCGTCCAGGCATTACCGTTCAGAGTGATGTTGCTGAAGTCTGCCCCTGCCTTTCGTATCCCGTTGACATAACAGTTTAAAATCAAATGGCCTTTGTGCGGGCGTCCTGTCGTGGAGTTGATAACGGTCTTGGTAACCTGACCACGAACCCGCAGGCAGTAGCGCCCTTGATTGTCGATGCAGAACCACACCACCAACCGCATCCATCCACTCAGTGCACCAACGCTGTGATAAGCCTCTTCATAGCCTTGGGTCACAGCAGGGTGGGTCCAGCGGTCGCTGGCCAGCGGATGTTGCAATGAATTGTCTGCGTTGGAGAAATGCTGCAAGGCATTGAGCATCTTTCCCAGATAACCGCTGACGCCCGTATGATCCACGACATCGTGAAACAGCACATTGAACCGGGCATCGAATATCAACCCTTCATAATCCGGCTTGTCTGCATTGGTCACGCCATAGGCAAAGACAATCTTCTTGTCGTCCGGATCGGCTTCGCTGACGAAGGCCACGAAATAGTCGGCGTTTGGATTGTATTTACGCTTATCCTTGAGCACCGTGACCATGGCCGGCGACCAACTGCCATCGATCATTCGGTAGGCAATGTTCAGGCTGTAACTTGGCACGGACTCGTGGGTACCTACCACGTCGTCGCCGTCGGGACGTTCGCGCATCTTTTCCTGCTGACTGATCCACGCGACATACAAACGACCGTCCAGCAGTAGCGGCCTGATGTGCAGGATTTCGCTGCCCGAGGGGATGTTGACCGGCAACCACTCGCTCCAGGCAGTGGGACTCAGGTAATCGTCACCTTCGGCCTGGCCGGTGGCCTCGCCAAAACGTACCTGTGCCTTGCGCCAGAAATACTGATAGGGCTCGACGTTCTGCCGCCCCAGAAAGTAGTAATCGGCATTACGAAAGTCCACCCCATCAATATAGCCGGACACCACGTTCAGATTGCTCAGGTGTTCGAATTTGTTCAAATAGTGCTGCAAGGCATTCTGCACGGAATCTTTTGATACACGACTTTGGTTGATGTCGTTGGTAAACTCCGTGAAGGCTTGCGTCTGGTTGAGACGCAGCGTGGGTTCGATGTAGTTCTCGGGGTAATCCTGCAACATCTGATTACCCGCCCAGATAGCGTATTCGCTTTTACTCTCGCGCCAGCGTTGTTGCGCCTGCTTGTCGAAGATTCCTTGATAGCCAGGTTCCATGCCGTTGTAGACAGCGTGAATATATTGTTGAAGACTGGCCATGCCCATGGCGATACGACTGGTATCGACAGGGGCATTAACCTGATTGTCGATGAGCAGGTATTCATAGAGGTCTTCGGGCGTCTCCAGGCGACGTGCGCCGGGCACAGGGTGTTCCGGGACTATTTGCCCGAGGTAGTAGGCGACAAGGGCGTCGCGACGGCCGTGATTCAGAGACAGCATAGTTTTAGATCCAGATGAGTTCAAAGAAGGCGGAGGCAAACGTAAGGGGTTGGGTAATAGCGCTCATTCAATTTCCTGACGCACATAACCGCATAGACGTCTGACGTCGCCTACCTGAGTGAATCCAAAATAAATGGAACGTTCATCCTCGATACTAACGTTCGTGGCATCGAGCTCAATCTCCTGATAGCCATAGCGGTCAGTAGCACTGGTGATCGCGTTGACGCCCAGGGGCCATGGGCTTTGCCATACGCAACTGCAGTCCATACTCATCAGCGGAGTGGTGCCCAGCACCGCCCGCACTTTGATTCGACCGCGCTCTCCCCTTGGAATGTATAACTTTTGATCATCACCCATACGGACATTGGGCGTCAGTGCTTGTACGGCGATGCCGCTACTGTCTATGCCACCTCGAAGCGTTATCGGCCTATCCACACTGAAAACGGTATCTGTTCCAGAAGCGAATATTATCCTGGGGTTATCCGCCACCACTATCCGACCTCTATTGAAATTATCATTCGACTGATAAGTGGCCACGAACGTGGCCCCATAAGCGTCGGGCTTGAGCACCGCATCTATCGACTTAGGACCATAACTCAAGAATATTTTCATATCAGGCAGACCGTCAGCCAGCGCAGCGTCGAAAGCATTATGAATATGCCCATACATGTAACAAATCCGAGGGTTAGCACTGACATAGGCACTACCCATGTCGATATCACTGACCTCCACAACTTCTCTTAGGCGCAGCTCAACGGTCTGTGTAACGGACAGGTTAGAACGAGCAGTCAATCTGACCGTGTTATCGTTCAAGTCATTGGGAAGAAATGCTGCACTGCGTGCATCAATGTGTACGGATGCGACCCCCTGCTCATCCGTGTAAAGCTTTTCGCCCAGTAAGGGTGTAAAGACGACACCCATCCGTTCTAGATCCTCAGCGTTGTCCACACTCAAGATTACCCAAGCGCCGTCATCCGGTCCTGCTGGACCCGTTGCAGTCACCTGCAGATCACCCGCATGCCCTTTTGATAGCGTGAATGTCTCCACCGTCGGATGATTCAAGATCGCCTGGCTTGACAGCGTACGGTCAAACACCAACGTGTCATGAGCAGCGACTACCGAGACATCGAATATGGCTTCGTTCCCCTCGCCGACTGCCTGTGCGACCACCGTGTGTGTGCCCAATTCCGAGCCTGTAAAGCGCTTGGCGAATTTAGCTTTGCCGTCTGTATTCGTATAGGTGGTTGAATGAACCGCCCCATCGACCAGCCAAGTGACCGGATAGCGTGCCATGGCAGGTTCAAGCGAAACGCTAAACGAAGCCATCGCAGACTGTGTCACCCTGAAGTACTGATGTGCGGGTGCGAAATCGCTAATTTGGGGCAACTCATGAATAACCGTCGGAGCGGAGTACATAGCGCGCAATGGCACACCTGCAACCGTTGCGGCAACGCCGACCGTGACCGTGCCCGGCACATTGCTCAGATACAGAATCCTGGCAATGCCTTCAACGTCGGTTAAGCTGCTGTTACCCCCGTCGAACCCACCGACGGTTGCCGTCCAGTTCACTGTGGCACCAACCACCGGAGATCCATCCAGGTTCACGATCCGACAGATTGCCTCTGAGGGCAGGGTGCTTGCGATGCTTGAGCTGAACTTTACATACTGGAAGTAAGGCTGCTCCAGGAAGCTAACGGGCTGAAACTCATGCTCGTTGCCGTTGACTTCAAAAGAGGCCACCACCGTTGCTGCGCCCGACGGCTGGCTGTGCAACGTCGCATACGCCAGGCCTTCGCTATCGGTGCGCGTCTGCGGACACAGGAATTGACCCAGGTCGGTCTCCCACTGCACCACACGATCGCGACCCACGTTGCCATGCATATCCACGAGTTCCACCGCAAACTCGATTTCTTCACGGTCACCCGCCAGCGCCTCGGCAGGATTCGGGTAATGGGGCACCTCGATGAAGTCCAGGGTGCTTTCATCACAATCGATCCGCACCAGCGGCGCCTGGATCTGCCGGTCCAGACCGTAGGTGGCGGTGACCTGAGCGGTGCCCATCTCATCGCCGGCCATCAGGGTCACGGTCATTTCGCCATTGGCGTCGGTTTCCGTCATCGCGGGCAACTGCAGTTCGCCCAGGCTGGTACGCCAGACGACTCGAATACCACCCATCGGCTGGCCCAGGAAGTTTCTGACGGTAATGGTGAAGCGTGCGACCTCATCGGTCCTGGCCACCAACAGCTCACGGTCGACAATGATCCATGAAGACTCGCTTTGCCCCAGTTCACCTTCCACTTGTTTGCCTTCACCTGACAGGCTGGCGGTCAAGCTGGCCAAGGCACCTTCGCCAGCGGCCCGGTAGTCGTTGCGCGAACTGTCGCTGCGCAGCCGACTCAAATCGACCACTGCCGTGGTGCCCAATTGCAGCGCGTTACAGAACTCGCGAATACGAATCAGGTGATCCAGTTCCAGCACCGTCAGCAGAATCCCATTGTCAGTCAACAGCGCGGCTGTTTGCAGAATGTCGCGAGTGCCGAAGCCGATAAATCCGGCGATCTTGCCCGCAGCATCTTCTCGTACAAGTTCGGCATCGGCATCGCTGAGCTCGTTGGGCAGGCTGTTCACCAACTGTAGGTAGTCGAGCAACTCCTGCTCACCGCGACGGCTGAATTTCACCACTCGCTGGTACTGCACCAGGCTGTAGAGGTCTGCAAAGCCGATGTCGTCGATCAACCAGGTGGCCGATCTTGTTCGGCGAACTTGCGCCGGGCGGCCAAACCACTCAGGGTTACGCACAAAACTGCGCAAGGCCATGGCACTGACGTTCAGCTGTTGCGCGATCGCTGCCCGGCGGGCCAGACGTGCCAGGATGGTCAGCACTTCATCGCCCACGGGCACCGCGACACCGGCGCCCCCCTCGATGGCGAACACCCGCAGTACTTCTGCAAGCAACTGATAGGTCGTGCCACGCGCCCACAGCAGCAGCTCGCGGCACTGCTCGGCAGTCACCTTCAAGGTGCTGGCCAGGCATTCCCAAACCAGGCTCTGCTGAGCGGCACGGGCGTCCATCACCACACTGAACAGTTTGATGCGCAGGTCGGAGATCGCTGTGACGCCATGGCGGCTCATCACTCGATCGATCAGCTCCAGCAGCCGCTCGGTATAGTAGGCTTCGTCCTCGTACTCAGGGGCCATGATGCTGCGATCAATGATCAGGCCGTCACCGGAAACGAACGCTTCGAATTCAGCCAGCCAGTCGATCGCAGTTGGCGCATCACCCGCTGAATACTGCGGTGCACCTGCTTCGACGAAGGTCGCCTGGCTGACCAGTACCGCTCCCATACGTGATTGAATCTGCTTGAGCAGATCGATCTCGTGCTCGGTCGCTGCCGCAACGGGAGTCAGCGGCATGACTTGCTGATACAACCAATTGACAGACAACTGATGCGTGTTGCACCACTTGATCACATCGGCCAACGACTGAATCACGCTCAAGGTGTCAGTCATTTCCGAGTGCTGGTACACGGCGAGTCGAGGCTGCGCCAGTCGGCTCACGTACTGGTTGGCGCTCTGGTTGATCAATTGCAGCAAGGCAATCGCCTCGATACTGGAAATGCCCAGGTAGCGTGGCAGCTTCACCAAACGGTAGAACGCCGAAACCACAGCATGGGACCAGCGCAAGCTGTTGACGTCAGCGTCGGCCTGGCTTTCGCTGTTTTGGCGGTGAAGCCCTTGGGCGATGTAGCGAGCAACGTAAACGTAGGTTTCGAAACTGATGCCCAGCGCGCTGCAGAGATGATCGACCTTGCGGTACTGATTGTCCGTCGCCGGGACGATTGGAAATACGCTGTCGTCCAGACACAGCGGCGTTTCAAACAGACCGCTGGCGTTGAAAATGCGGTCGAACTGCGGAATATCGCTGCCGCATGCATACAGGCCTACGCCATGAACCAGCGCCGCGAAGTCTTCTGCGGTCACCTTGAAATCGCGTTGCAGTTGGCGAAACAGCCCCAGCATGCGCAGGGTGTTTTCAGTGATTTGAAAACCATGCGGGTTCTCCCCGCACTCGCTCTTGAAGGCCGCCGCCAACAGCAGGTCGGTGTCGGCAAAGCTCAACTCCATCCACCGCGACAGGCGGATGATGCGTTGCAGGCGGTCGAAATGACCGTCGGTGTGGCCGGTGAAACGGTGCATCGACCCACCTTCACTGGCCACGCCCAAGGTCGGCGCGATGCCCGCGTTGACATAGCTGGAACCGAACACCGCAGGCGATGCCGGCGCCAAGCCGGCCACATTGGGTGAGGCTACTGGTGCACGCGTTTCGATGGACAGCAGGTCTTCCAGTTGCGTCTGGTTGATACCTGTGCGCTTGCAGAAGGTAGCAATATCCACCAGCGGCTCAGCATCGGCAACACCGTAGTGACGGTTGTAGAAGCCGGTCTGAGCCCTGGCCATGGCTGCCTGGCGCTGGAGGCCTGGAGCCTTGCGGGCCAGGTTGGTCAGCGGAAAATAAGGCGCCTCCAGCAGCAGCGCGCGCTGCTCGGGGCCAAATGCGGTGTCCAGTTGCAGGGCATCGTCGGAGGCCGCCGAATGCAGGCCTTGCTCTTTGAAATAGGGAAACTTGGGATCGAGTTGTCGAACCGCATCGCCCAACTGGTAGCGCTTGCGCTGCAGTACATGGTTGATCTGCGCCTGATACCGCTCATATGGCAACTGGAACGGATAACGAGTGGTCAGCAGTACGTCGTCTACCGCCTCATCGCTGCGGTTACGGCTGTCGAGAAACTCGCGCGCGGCACGCTCTAGAATCTCGTTGACCACGACTACGGTCGGCTCGACGCGCTCCAGGCTCACCGGATCCAAAGTCAGGTCAACCAGATCGGGACGACGCTCGGCCAGCGTGATGGCTTCGCCTTCGATGGCCAGGGGCTCGATGGTCTGGGTAGCCAAACGGTACAGACTGGTCAAATAAGCCGCAGGCGAGGTGGTTGCCTCGATAGCGCCGGGCATGCAGTTGCTCGACCAACTGGGGGTGAATTGGCTTTCGAAGCTGGGGCCGTCGACCAGCGCACGGACGCCACTGCGGGCCATGGCCGCCGAAGCCGGCTCGCTGGCCTTCAGGCGTTGTTCGCGCATCTGTCGCGCTGCGAGCACGGCCACCGAGCTGGCGCGTTGATGCAAGGTCTGCGCTTGATCTACGTCAAAACCCTTGCCGAGCTTGATCAGGTCCTCGACGCTGCCTTGAGCGATCTGCATTGCCGTGCAGTCTTGAACCTTGGACAGGATGTCGAGCTGTTCGGCATTGACGGCGATATGCTTCATATGTGCGGACAGTGTGTGTTCCGCCGGTGTTTCATCTTTCATGGCTGTCTACCTTTGCTGTTCGGCGCAGGCCCGCGAACGGGCTGCGCAGTAAAGCCGCCACACTAGGTAATGTTTCCATGGGCGTCGCCTGACAGAAGTGATAGGTAGATCCATGTTTTGAAAGGAGAAATGTGTACATCCGTAGGTGACACGCTTCGACCGAGAGCCTTTCGCATCGATGAGAGTCCGGCGGATGAAGTGCAATGCGAATCAGTGTCTCCGATCAGGCTGCATAAGCTGATAACCAAACGCCATTACCCTCCCCCTTGTCGTTCTTCTATAGTCGCCTCACCGGATTACCGGGCATGCCCTTCCCTGTTCTCTTCGAGCCGACCGCGCCCAGCGGATGCGTCGAAGACGAGACTCACATCATGTCCACCCTCCTCACCCCACGACACCTGCTCGCCGCAAGCCTCGGCGTTGCGCTCGGCTTGTCCTTCAGCGTCGCGGCCCGCGCCGAAACGCAGCTGCGCATCGGCTACCAGAAATCATCGACCCTGATGGTGCTGCTCAAGCAGCAGGGCACATTGGAGAAACAACTGGCCGATCAAGGCGTGCGCGTCAGTTGGCATGAATTCGCCAGTGGCCAACCGCTGCTCGAAGCGCTCAACGTTGGCAACGTCGACCTGTCCGCCGACGTCGCCGATACGGTGCCGGTGTTCGCTCAGGCCGCCGGGGGCAAGCTCACTTATTACGCATCCGAGTCGGCCTCGCCGCAGGCCCAGGCGATCCTGGTTCGGCAGGACTCGCCACTCAAGGCACTGACCGATCTGAGCGCCCATACCGTGGCGGTCACCAAGGCGGCTGGCGCCCATTACCTGCTGCTGGCTGCCTTGCGCAAAGCCGATCTGAAATTCGCCGACATCCAGCCTGCCTACCTGACCATCGCCGACGGCCGGGCGGCCTTCGAAAACCAGAAAGTGGATGCCTGGGTGGCGTGGGAACCCTTCCTCAGCGCCGCGCAGCAGCACCAACCCACGCGCGTGCTGGCCGGCAGCGAAGGCCTGGCGGCGTACAAGCGCTATTACCTGGCCGGCACACCCTACGCCCAGGCCAACCCGGCCATTCTGAAAACCGTATTCGATGATCTGGCCGAAACCGGCAAATGGGTCAAGTCGCACCCTGCCGAAGCGGCCGCGATACTGGGCCCATTGTGGGGCAACCTTGATCCGGCCGTGGTACAGCAAGCCAACGCCCGCCGCAGCTACGACGTGCAGCCGGTCACCCGTGAAGGGCTGGCCGAGCAGCAGAAGATCGCCGACGCCTTTCACGACGAGAAGCTGATTCCCAAGCGGATCGATGCGGTGAACGTGGAGGTGTGGGCGCCGGGCCAGTAGTC
>Ga0207655_1003800_pt1 | contig 11016 bp, 1 predicted proteins | sample KBSM44metaG_FD_184398 | JGI IMG/M metagenome (GOLD analysis project Ga0207655, IMG submission 184398) | Miscanthus rhizosphere microbial communities from Kellogg Biological Station, Michigan, USA - KBS M4-4 metaG (SPAdes) (version 2) | ecosystem: Host-associated > Plants > Roots > Rhizosphere >... | reverse complement strand
TCGAACAGGCGTTGGTGGAGATCTGGCAAAGCGTGCTGGGGCGGTCGCAGGTGGGGATCAGCGACAACTTCTTCGAGCTGGGCGGCGATTCGATCATCTCGATCCAGGTGGTCAGCCGGGCGCGTCAGGCGGGGATTCATTTCAGCCCCAAAGACCTGTTCCTGCACCAGAACGTGCAAAGCCTCGCGGCGGTGGCGAAGGTCGGCGACAGCGACTTGCGCATCGACCAGGGCCCGGTCACTGGCGATACGCCGTTGCTGCCATTCCAGCAGTTGTTCTTTGAACGCGAGATGGCCGAGCCGCACCACTGGAACCAGTCGGTGCTGCTCAAGTCCGCCAAACCACTGCACGCCGAACACCTGGAGCGTGCGTTGCAGGCACTGGTCAGCCATCACGACGTGTTACGTCTGGCCTTCACCCGTCAGGGTAATAAATGGACCGCGCAGCATCGCTCCCCGGCCGAGCAACAGGCGCTCTGGCAACAGTCGCCGCTGTTGTGGACCGCCGAGGTTGCCGATGCGGCGGCACTCGAACAGTTGGGCGAACAGGCACAGCGCAGCCTCGAACTGGCGAACGGTAATCTGCTGCGCGCGGTGCTGGCGAACATGGCCGATGGCAGTCAGCGACTGTTGCTGGTGATCCATCACCTGGTGGTCGACGGCGTGTCCTGGCGGATTCTGCTCGAAGACCTGCAACAGGCCTGCGAGCAGTTGCAGGCGGGCCAAACGCTCAAGTTGCCGGCCAAGACCAGCGCCACCCAGGCCTGGGCGCGACGCTTGCAACAACATGCCGACAGCCCGGCGATGCAGGCTCAGCTGAGGTTCTGGCAAGAGCAGTTGCAGGGTTCACGCAATGACTTGCCCTGCGATCGACCCCAGGGCGAGTTGCACAATCGCCACGCCTTGCATGTGCAGACCCGTCTGGACAAACAGCAGACTCGCCAGCTGTTGCAGGAGGCGCCGGCGGCCTATCGCACGCAGGTCAACGACCTGTTGCTGACGGCGCTGGCGCGGGTGATTGCGGACTGGACGGGTGAAGCCTCGACCCTGATCCAGCTCGAAGGCCACGGTCGCGAGGCGCTGTTCGACGAACTCGATTTGAGCCGCAGCGTGGGTTGGTTCACCAGTCTGTTTCCGGTCCGGCTGACTCCGGCGGGCACGCCGCAAGACTCGATCAAGACGATCAAAGAACAACTGCGGGCGATCCCCGATAAAGGCCTGAGCTTTGGCGCGCTGCGCTACCTGGGCAATGACAGTACCCGGCAAATGCTGCAAGCCTTGCCCGTGCCGCGCATTACCTTCAACTACCTCGGCCAGTTCGATGCCGGGTTTGGCGACGAGGCGGGCGCACTGTTCACCCCGGCCAGCGAGTCGGCGGGGGCGGAGCAAAGTCCGCTGGCGCCGCTGGACAATTGGCTGACCCTGAATGGCCGGGTGTATGGCGGCGAACTGAGTATCGGCTGGACGTTCAGCGGGCAGATGTTCGATCAGTCGACCATCGCCCGATTGGCGCAGGCTTATGCGCAGGAACTGGGGCTGTTGATCGAGCACTGCTGTGAGGCTCGGCATCAGGGCCTGACACCGTCGGACTTCCCGCTGGCCGGGTTGACGCAACGCCAGCTTGATTCATTGCCCGTGACGCCACGTCAGGTCGAAGACATTTACCCGCTGTCACCGATGCAGCAAGGCATGCTGTTCCACACCCTCTACGAGCAGCAGGCCGGCGATTACATCAATCAGCTGTGCGTGGATGTCGAAGGCTTGAACGTCGAGCGTTTCCGCGAGGCCTGGCAAGCGGCAATGGATGCGCACGATGTGCTGCGCAGTAGTTTTGTCTGGGACGGCGAATTCAAGCGTCCGTTGCAGGTGATCCACAAGCAACTGGCCGTGCCGTTCACCTTCCATGACTGGCGCGACCACAGCGATGTGGCCCTGGCGCTCAGCGAACTGGCGGCCGCGCAGCGCCAGCAGGGTTTTGATCTTGCCGCCGCACCGTTGCTGAACCTGACGGTGGTGCGTCTCGACACCGCGCGTTTTCACCTGATCTACACCAGCCATCACATCTTGATGGACGGCTGGAGCAATTCGCAGCTGCTCGGTGAAGTGCTGCAACGCTACAGCGGCCAGGTGCCGGCGAACACGGCGGGGCGTTATCGCGACTACATCGAATGGCTGACGCAACAGGACGCGCAGGTCACCGAAGGTTTCTGGAAGGGCCAGTTGGCCGCGTTCGATGAGCCGACCCGGTTGGCCAAGGCGCTGGTGTGGACCGGAAGCGATGCGGCCAACACCGCTCAAGGCGAGCACTTCCTGACCCTGGACCAGGCGCAGACCACCGGGCTCAATGGCTTTGCGCGGGAACAGAAAGTCACCCTCAACACCCTGGTACAGGCAGCCTGGCTGCTGCTGTTGCAACGCTATACCGGGCTGGACACGGTCAGCTTCGGCGCCACGGTGTCCGGACGTCCGGCGCAACTGACCGGGGTCGAGCAGCAGATCGGCCTGTTCATCAACACCTTGCCGGTGGTCGCCAGCCCACGGGCCGAACAGCCGTTGGCGCAGTGGCTGCAACAGGTGCAGGCGCAGAACCTGGCCTTGCGTGAGCAAGAACACACCGCGCTGTTCGACATCCAGCGTTGGGCCGGGCAGGGCGGTGAAGCCCTGTTCGACAACATTCTGGTGTTCGAGAACTACCCGATCTCCGAAGCCCTGCAACAGGGCGCACCGCAAGATCTGCGCTTCGGTGAAGTGGGTAACTTCGAGCAAACCAATTACCCGTTGACCTTGTCGGCAAACCTCGGCGCCGAGTTGTCGTTTCAACTGAGTTTCGATCGTCAGCAGTTCGATGACGCCGCGATTGAACAACTGGCCGGGCATCTCGCGCACCTGCTGTTGCAGATGGTCGAGGCACCTGCCGCCAGTGCCGTGGGCGATCTGGCCCTGGTCTCGACCGCTGCGCGCGAGCCGCTGGCGCTGCCGGTCGATGAGGTGTGCGTGCAGCGTTTGTTTGAACGGCAAGCCGAGCGCACACCGCAAGCGCTGGCGCTGATTTTCGACGAGCAACGCCTGAGTTATGCCCAGCTCAATGCCCAGGCCAACCAATTGGCCAGCGTGCTGCTGCAACACGGCGTCGGCCCCGAAGTGCTGGTGGGCATTGCGGTCGAGCGTTCGACGCAGATGATCATCAGCCTGCTGGCAGTGCTCAAGGCCGGTGGCGCCTACGTGCCGCTGGACCCGGAGTACCCGGCCGAGCGACTGGGCGCGATGATCGAGGACAGCGGTCTGCGTGTGCTGTTGACCCAAAGCCACCTCGTGCCGACGTTGCCAGAAGCTGCGGGTGTCACCGTCCTGAGCCTGGATCAACTGGATTACCCGACCCAGACCGACAATCTGCCGCAGCGCAGCGGCCCGCAAAACCTGGCGTATGTGATGTTCACCTCGGGCTCCACCGGGCGCCCGAAAGGGGTCGGCATCACTCAATCGGCGCTGACCCGTCATGCCCGGGTGGCCCTGGATTTTCTCGGCCTCACGCCGCAGGACCGCTCGCTGCAATTTGCCACGTTCAACTTCGATGCCTTTGTCGAGCAGCTTTACCCGGCACTGATTTGCGGTGCCTCGGTGGTGCTGCGCGGGCCGGATATCTGGGACAGCGAGACCTGGTATCGCGAATTGCTCGACAAGCAGTTCAGCGTCAGCGACCTCACCACTGCCTACTGGAATATGTTGGCCAAGGACCTCGCGGCGGCGGGTTATCGTGACTATGGCGCGTTGCGCCAGGTGAACGTCGGTGGCGAAGCCATGCCGCCGGAAGGTGTTGCCGCCTGGGGCCAGGCCGGGCTGGGCCATGTGCGCCTGCTGAACACCTACGGCCCGACCGAAGCGACGGTCAGCGCCACGCTGCTCGATTGCAGCGACTACGTGTCCGGCCGCAACCCGTTGCCGGTGACCATGCCGATTGGCCGGGCGTTGGGCGGCCGGGCGATTCATGTACTCGACACCCAGGGCCAACCGGCGCCGGTCGGTGTGGTCGGTGAACTGGTGATTGGCGGTGAGCTGCTCGCACGGGGCTACTTCCAGCGCCCGGAATTGACCGCCGAACGCTTCATTCCTGACCCGTTCGATCCACTGGGCGGTGGCCGCGTGTACCGCACCGGCGACCTCGCGCGTTATCGCGCCGACGGCGTGATTGAGTACGTCGGGCGGGTCGATCATCAAGTGAAGATTCGTGGATTGCGCATCGAGCTCGGTGAAATAGAAACCCATCTGCTGCGGGTTCCTGCGGTGCGTCAGGCACTGGTGGTGGCGCAACCGGGCGCCATCGGTCAGCAATTGGTGGCGTACGTGGTGTTCGACGATCCGGCGCAAGCCAGCGCCGATTCATCCACGCTGGCGGCGTTGCGCAATGACATCAAGGCACGCCTGAAGGCCAGCCTGCCGGATTACATGGTTCCGGCCCATGTGCTGTTCCTCGAAGGCCTGCCCCTGAGCCCGAATGGCAAGATCGATCGCAAGGCCTTGCCGGGCGTCGATGCCAATCTGGCGGCGTTGGACTTTGTCGCGCCTGAAGGTGCACTTGAACAGCAGATCGCTACGGTCTGGCAGGACGTGCTGGAACGGGATCAGGTCGGTCGCGACGATCACTTTTTCGAACTGGGCGGGCATTCCCTGCTCGCGACGCAAGCGGTCTCGCGCCTGCGCAAACTCACGGCCTGTACGTTGAGCCTGCGCGACCTGTTCAGCCATCCGCGACTCAAGGACCTGGCGGCGTGGATCGCGCAGCAGCAGGGCACACCTGAGCCGAACGGCCACGGTGTGGTGCTCAAGGCCCATGGCACCCGGCACAGCGCACCGTTGTCGCTGGTGCAGCGTCGCTTGTGGATCGCCGAGCAATTGTCCGGCGGCACCGCGGCCTATGGCATGCCGATGGCCTTGCGTTTGCGTGGTGAGTTGTCGGTGGAACGGCTGATCAGCAGTTTCGCCGAGGTGGTGCGCCGCCATGAAGTACTGCGCACCGCGTATACCCAGGACGATGAAGGTGACCCGATTGCCGTGATCGCCGAGCAGGTTGAACTGGATTTCCCGGTGATCGATTTGTCCGGTCTGTCCCGCAGTGCCCAGGAAGAATGGGTGGCACAAGCGGCACTGGAAAACGCGCGCACGCCGATTGATATGGAACACGCGCCACTGTTGCGTGGGCGGATCCTGCACCTGGGGCCGACCGAGCATGTGATGCTTTATGCGATGCACCACATCATTTCCGATGGTTGGTCGATGGGCTTGCTGGTCAACGAACTGGTGGAGATTTACCACCGCATCAAGGCCGGTGACCTGACCCCGTTGCCGGCGCTGGAGGTGCAGTATTCCGACTTCGCGCTGTGGCAGCAGGAGCTGGAACAGCAAGGCGTGCTGGCGCGTCAGGCCGAGTACTGGAAAGCGCGGCTCGCGGGCTATGACGGGCAACTGAAGTTGCCATCGGATAACCCCCGTGGTTTGACACCGTCCTATGCCGGTGACTCGGTGCAGTTCCAGCTCACCACGTCACTCAGCACGGCCTTGCGCCAGTTGTCGATGGACGCAGGCGTCACGCTGTACAGCACGCTGCTGGCCTCGTTCCAGGTGTTGTTGCACCAGATCAGCGGCGTTGCGGATGTGTTGGTCGGCGCCGACGTGGCCGGGCGTGAACAGCCGGAGCTTGAACGGTTGATCGGCTTCTTCGTCAACGTCTTGCCGTTGCGTTCGCAGTTCGATGCCGCCACGCCGTTCGCCCGATTCCTGGGCCAGACCCAGGAATCCCTGCTCAGTGCCCTCGAGCATCAGGACCTGCCGTTCGACATGATCGTCGACGCCTCGGACGTGCCGCGGCACAAGGGCATGAACCCGCTGGTGCAAGTGTTGTTCGTGATGAACAACCTGCCGGGACGCACCCAGGCCATGGGCGGTTTGAGCGTGGAATCGCTGCCGGCGCTGGAGACCCATTCTAAATTCGACATGGCGTTGTTCGTTGACGATGAAGCAGGGCAATTGCTGGGTAATTGGCAATTCGCCACAACCTTGTTCGGACACGAGCGCATCCAGCACCTGGTCAAGGCCTGGATAGCCCTGTTGGAACAGATCGTCGCTGATCAGGACATTCAATTGGGAGCTATCAGCATGCCAGTCGACAATTTAGCGGTGGCCACCAAGCCTGCCGTCCCCGGACCCAAGGCCGACAAACTCGGCAAGTTCCTCAAGCGCGGCGCCGCCCCGGCAGCCAAGGCCCGACCGACGCCGATCCGCGAATCGCTGATCGCTGCGCCACAGCCGTTCCCGCTGCTGCTGGAACCGAATGAGCCGCACCTGGACTTGATCGAGTGGATTAACAACAACCGGCCGCTGATCGAAGAAAAACTCGCCAGGCATGCCGGGATTCTGTTCCGTGGTTTCGAGCTGGATGGCATTCAGGGCTTCGAGGCGTTTGCCGAAGCGATCCAGCCGGGGCTTTACGGCCAGTACGGCGATCTGCCGAAGAAAGAGGGCGGCAAGAACACCTACCGCTCCACGCCGTACCCGAAACGCAAGATGATCCTGTTCCACAACGAGAGCTCCCATCAGGACCGCTGGCCGCGCAAGCAGATGTTCTATTGCGAGCAAGCCGCGCCCATTGGCGGTGCGACTCCAGTGGTGGATTGCCGGTTGATGTACGAAAAACTGCCGGCGGACCTGCGGGACAAGTTCGAGGAAAAAGGCCTGCTTTACGTGCGCACCTTCACCGACAACCTCGACGTGTCCTGGCAGCACTTCTTCAAGACTGAAGATCGAGCCGAAGTCGAGGCCCGTTGCCAGGCCGGTGGCATCGAATGGCGCTGGCTCGACAACAACGAACTGCAAACCCGCACCCCAGGCCCGGCCATCATTCGTCACCCGGTGACCGGCGCCAAATCGTTCTTCAACCAGGTGCAACTGCATCACATCTATTGGCTGGAGCCTGACGTGCGGGAAGACCTGTTGTCGATGTTCGGCCTGGACCGCTTGCCGCGCCATGTGTTCTACGGCGACGGCACGCCGATCGAAGACGAAGTGATGCAACGCATCGGTGACTTGTACGAAGAATGCGCGGTGCGTTTCGACTGGCAAAAAGGCGACGCCATCCTGCTCGACAACATGCTGGTGGCCCACGCCCGTGATCCGTTCGAAGGCCCGCGCAAGATTGTCGTGGCCATGGGCGACATGTTCGACCGCAGCGCCCTTGAACGCGAAATGAACACCGAGGAAACCGGAGCATGAACGAGGTATCGATGGACCAGCAGGACCTGGGTTACGCCTTGACGCCTGAACAGCAACGGTGGCTGGAGCAGTTGCCCAAGGCCCCGGCCTGTGGTGATGCGCTGCATTTCCTGGAGGTCGAGATCAGCGGCGCCCTCGATCCGCAGCGGGTGCAAAACGCACTGGATCGCTTGCTGGCGCAACAGCCAATGCTGGTCGCGCGGCTGGGCAAGGCGCCGGGATTCCATGGTGTCCGACAGTTCGTCGGGGGGGCGGAGCGCTTCCCGCTGAGCGTGCAGGCGCGGATCGATACCCCGGCCGGTATTCAGGCTCAGCTCAGCGAATGGGCGGAGCGTGCTTTTGTCGTCGGTGAATCCGAGGGCGCGCAAGCGGTGCTCTATCGCCTGGCCGATGATCAATGGAAATTGGTCTTGGGCCTGGCCCGGCACAGTCTCGATGAAAGTGGCATGCGGTTGCTGTATCAGCAATTGGTGCGGGCCTATGGGCAACCAACGGCGGCGGACGATGATGAAGAGACCGGTGAATTCACCCAGTACCTGGAATGGCGCAGTGAAGTGGTGCTCGACGAAGACGCGGCCGGCGCACGTAGTTACTGGCAGGAACACCTGCAAGGCGTCGATCCGGACCTGAGTACTCCGTGGCTGGCCTATCGCAACGGCAATCCTGGATTGTCGTCGGCCACTGAATCGCTGGCGCTCACGCTCGATCTGGCACTGCGCAGCGGTTTGCAGCAAGTGGCCGGGGCGTTGGAGCAATCGCCGAGTGTGGTGCTGCAAGCGGCCTGGTGGCTGTTGCTGGGTCGGCTCAGCGGGCATCAACAGGTGCTGGTCGGTGTGCGGCATGATAGTCGCGAAGATTACCAATACTTCAGCGATGCCGTGGGCGTGTTCGAGAAAACCCTGCCGCTGAACCTGCCACTGACGGCGAATGCTGGGTTCAGCACCTGGGTGGCAGAGTTGGCGGCGCGTCTGGATGAGCACCGTACATGGCAGGAGTACTGGGCGCCTGAACTGGCGCCTACGGCGGCTCGCCCGGCGTATGGTTTTGCCGTGTGCCGGGCCATGCAAGCCGCGACGTCCGCTGATCTGCAATGGACTCCGCGTTCGGCAGTGCGCGAAGCACGGTTTGAATTAATGCTTGAACTGGAAACGGACGAGGCGGGCAATGCCCACGCGTTCCACCTGCATTACAACGCGTCCCGTTACTCGGTTCAGGCGATGGAAGGGTTGCTGGAGCAGTTGCGCGTATTGCTCGAAAACATCGTTGCCAATCTTCACGCCGAACTCGGTCAACTGAACGTGTTGGGAGCCGCCGAACAACAGCGCTTGCTGGCGATCAACCCGCCAGCGCGAGCACGGGTCGATAGCCGGTTCTTGCCGCAGCGCATTGCCGACTGGGCCCGGACCACGCCGCAAGCCATCGCCTTGACTGACGGCGATCGACGCCTGAGTTACGGGCAGTTGCAGACGAAGGTCGAGGTGTTGGCCCAGGCATTAAAAGCCCAGGGCATGGCGCCGGGGGCTATCGTCGCGCTGGCCTTGCCACGCTCGGCGGAGCTGGTGATCGCCATGCTCGCGGCGTGGCGCATCGGCGCCGCGTACCTGCCGCTGGACCCGCAATGGCCGCAAGCCCGTCAAGCCTTGATGCTGGAACAGGCCGGCGCTGCGTTGCTACTGGTCGACGCCGGGAACATCGCGCAATGGCACGATTATCCGTTGCCTCTGGCGACCGTGGATCGTGTGCTGCAATCGACCCCGGCGAGCACGTCGGCCATCACCCACGATACACAGGGTGATCAGGCGGCGTATGTGCTGTTCACCTCCGGCTCCACCGGTATGCCGAAAGGCGTGGTCATCGAGCATAGGCAATTACTTAATTACACCGCTCACGTCAGCCAGGCCCTGGGGCTGGATCAATGCCAGCAGTTCGGCTTCACCTCCACGGTGGCGGCAGACCTGGGCAACACGGCGCTGTTCGGCGCCTTGTTCAACGGCGCCGCGCTGCATGTGGCCAGCGATGAGCAAATGCAGGACGGCAATTTGTTTGCCGATTTCCTGCAACGGCAAGCCATCGATTGCCTGAAGATCGTTCCGTCGCACCTGGCTGCGCTGCTCGACAGCGAACGCGCGCAACTGCCGCGCACGCTGGTGCTGGGCGGTGAGCCGATTGCCCAGGCATTGGTGCAACGGATCGCCGGTTTGCGCAGTGATTGCCGGGTGTTCAATCACTACGGCCCGACCGAGGCCACGGTCGGCGTGCTGGTTCATCCGCTGGATCTGGAGGCGGCGGTGCCTGACGCCGGCGTTCTGTCCCGGGTGTTGGGCAACAATCAGGTGTTTGTACTCGACGATAACCTGCAACTGGCGCCGGTCGGTGTGCTGGGCGAGTTGTACCTCGGCGGCGCGCAGTTGTGTCGCGGCTACGTGAATGTCGAGGCCGATTCGCAAGTGTTCATCCAGAGCCCGTTCAATCCGCAGGAGCGCCTGTACCGCACCGGCGACTTGGCCCGCTATCGCCCGGATCTGGCGATTGCGTTGCACGGTCGGCGCGATCAGCAAATCAAGGTACGGGGTTTTCGCATCGAACTGGCAGAGGTCGAAGCCGAGTTACTGCGTTTGCCGCAGGTCGCGCAAGCACTGGTGTTGCCGGGGCCGTCCGCGCAAGACGGGATGCTCGCGTTCATCGTGCCGCATCAGGCGCCTTCGGCGACGTTGCTCGATGCCGTTCGCGACGAACTGGCGCGGCGTCTGCCCAGTGTGATGCTGCCGCAGCACTTGCAGTTGATCGACAGCTTCCCGCGACTGGCCAACGGCAAGGTTGACCGCAAGGCCTTGCAACAACTCGCGTCCACCTCGGCTGACGATGAAGGCATGCAGCCCCGCGATGCTCTTGAGCAACTGCTGGTGACGCGCATGGCGCAGTTGCTGGGGGTTGAGCGTCTGGGCATCGACCGGGACTTTTTCGCCGCCGGGGGCCATTCCTTGCTGGTGATCAAACTGGTGGCTGGCATTCGCAAGTTGTTGCAGTGCGAAATCCAGCCGGGCGTGGTGTTTGACCATCCGACCGTGGCGGGGCTGGCGGCGGCGTTGCGCTCCCGGGAAAGCAGTCCGGGTCAGTTGGAGAAAATCGCCCAGGCGCGGTTGCGTCTGGACAATATGAGCCCCGAAGAAAAAGCGTTGCTCACCGAAAAAGCCCGGCAACTGCAGAACGCCAAGGCTGCACAAAACGGTTGAAGTAGCAGAAAAAAAGGCCGACGCCCAATGCGTCGGCCTTTTTTTTGAATGTTTGCGCAAATGATAAATAAACTCATTCCGGTTTTTGCGCGGTGCTGCGTCTTACTTACGTAAGCAGATAAATCGAGCCGGGCAGGGTAGCCACTGGGCTCAGGTTTTCCCAGCCGTACACATTTTTACCGCTGCCCGGACAAACGATCGTGCCCGGGGAGGGGCCGGTCATCGACTTGCGACACGTTGCCCGAGATGGCAGCCGATCCAGGTGGTTCACAGGTCCAGGCAGCGGCAGGGCACTCGATTGCCCATGGATCCTATCCATTTCAATTAAAAATAGAGAGCACGATGTCAGCAATTCATGAGTTGAAACCTCTGTTCAAGGCTTTGGTCATTGCCCGAACCCTGCGCTCGCGTCGCTCGTTGGCCGGTCTGGGCATGGCTTGCCTGCTGCCGCTCAGCGCGCAGGTCCACGCCGAAGACTTCACCCTCGACATTCCTGCCCAGCCTTTGCCCCAGGCGTTGCA
>Ga0207655_1003790_pt1 | contig 11040 bp, 15 predicted proteins | sample KBSM44metaG_FD_184398 | JGI IMG/M metagenome (GOLD analysis project Ga0207655, IMG submission 184398) | Miscanthus rhizosphere microbial communities from Kellogg Biological Station, Michigan, USA - KBS M4-4 metaG (SPAdes) (version 2) | ecosystem: Host-associated > Plants > Roots > Rhizosphere >... | reverse complement strand
ACTTCGTAATGAATTACGTATGTTCACTCGTTGAGACTTGGTATTCATTTAGCGTCTTGCGACGTTTAAGAATCCGTATCTTCGAGTGCCCACACAGATTGTCTGATAAATTGTTAAAGAGCAGTGCAACACGGCTTTCGCTCACTGTTGCGAGGTGGCGTATATTACGCTTTCCTCTTTCAGAGTCAACCGTTTATTTTCAGGTTTTTCTCTTCAACCGAACCGGCTAGTTAATGTGAAGTGATTCACGTTTGCCGTCTCAGTGGGTGCGCATTATAGGGAACTTTGTTTTTAGCACAACCCCTTTTCTCACATTTTTTTCCAAGTGTCGTTTTTTCAATCTTTTTGCATTGTAAGTGTGCGATTTGCTTAATTTTTGAGATGAGAATCCCACAATTTGGGCTGATAATGAGAAGAACCCCGAGAGTGACACCGTTTTAAAGAGGTCAATATGTCTGCCGTTTTACGCCGCTATAAAGATTTATTCCCCGTAATAGGCGATCGCGTGATGATCGATGCCTCCAGTGTGATCGTCGGTGACGTCCGACTGGCTGATGACGTCAGCATCTGGCCATTGGTTGCCGCACGCGGTGACGTCAACTATATCCAGATAGGCGCTCGCAGTAATATTCAGGATGGCAGCGTACTGCACGTTACGCATACATCTGCTAAAAATCCGCAAGGGAACCCTCTCATCGTAGGCGAGGATGTTACCGTCGGGCATAAAGTCATGCTTCATGGCTGCACGATTGGAAATAGGGTTCTTGTCGGTATGGGTTCTATATTACTGGATGGCGTGATTGTTGAAGACGACGTGATGATTGGCGCCGGTAGTCTGGTACCACAGCATAAGAGGCTGGAGAGTGGTTATCTTTATCTGGGTAGCCCAGTTAAGCAAATCAGGCCCTTGAAAGAGGCCGAACTCGAAGGATTACGCTATTCGGCCAATAACTACGTGAAGTGGAAAGACGATTATCTGAGTCAGGACAGCCAAACCCAGCCTTGATTGTCTTCTTGCTGATCGCGAATAAGATCGCTGGCCTCTTCTTCTAGATCCCAGCGATTTTCGCAAACTAGCGCGAGCCACCGTTGCGGCTCTTCACCGCCAAAGCGACGCACTATGATCTCAGCGCGCATGGCACACATAAGCTGTACTCCGTTGACCAGCGCCGGGAAACAGACCGCATGAATATCGGCACACCACTCTTCTCTGTCCGGGAACTGGATAGCCTGATTCATACACCCAACTCGCGTTTGAGTAATTTGATCACTGGTTCAATATCTGGCAAAACACCGTGCCACAGTAAGACGGCATGCGCCGCCTGCCCCACCAGCATTCCCAACCCATCAGCATAATGCTTAGCGCCATGCTCCGCGCACCACGCTAAAAATGCAGTATTCCCTTTTTGATAGAACATGTCATAGCAACATACATGTGCATTCACTAACGACGCCGGGATCGGCAGCATTTCACCGGCAATACCACTCGAGGTTGCATTAATGATGAGATCGAATTCATGGCCACCCAATGCTGACATCGACAACGCGCTCACACTACCCGTATGACAGAACAGATCGGCCAGGGTCTGCGCTCGCTCTTCAGTACGGTTGGTAATCGTCACACTACAATCAAGTGAGAGTAATGGCAGCAGCACGCCGCGCGCCGCGCCACCAGCCCCAATTAACAGCACACGGTATCCAGGTTTTATCAACTTCAGTCGTTCAAGATCGCTCAACAAACCGATACCGTCGGTGTTATCTCCAAGAATACGACCGTCATCGAGTCGTTTGAGTGTATTGACTGCACCCGCTAGCGCCGCGCGCTCGGTTAGCTCATCCGCTCTGGCAAACGCCTCTTCTTTAAAAGGAACGGTGACGTTGGCTCCCCTGCCGCCTTGCTGGAAAAAGGTGTCCAATGTCGCGGTAAACTCATCAAGCGGCGCCAGCATGCGTCCATATGGATGAGTAATTTGCAACTGCTGCGCAAATTGCTCATGAATGAATGGCGATTTACTGTGGGCTATCGGGTTGCCAAAAACGACGTAGCTTTCCATACATTATCCCTGGCGAAAACGTTCGCCCGTCTGGGCATCGAGAATTTCTGACGGATTCAACCGGCCACCCGTTGGTGCATCAACCACCGGGAAATCATCGCCAAACTGCGCAAGCACTTCAGCTGTAGTTCGGCACGGCTCCTGGCCGCTCAGATTAGCACTGGTTGAAACCAGTGGTTTACCGTAAGCCTTACACAGTTCGATAACCACTGGATGATCGCTAACGCGAACGGCCAGGGAGCTAAAACGTCCTGTTAACCAACCAGGCGTCGTTGTCTTCGCGGGGAAAACAAATGTCACCGGGCCCGGCCAACGGGAAAAGACGGTGGCTCTTTGCTCTTCACTCAGCATGCTGTCATCTATATAAGGTTGAAGCTGTTCAAAACTCGCTGCAATCAAAATGAGGCCTTTATCTACCGGGCGCTGTTTCAGCGCGAGCAGATTCATTACGGCTTCTTCACTGTCGGGATCACAGCCGACGCCAAATACAGCTTCGGTGGGATAAGCGATGACTTCTTTATTATTCAGAGCAACTACCGCACGCTGCACGGTCTCTGATGGCAGGTTTTTATTCACTGATTTGTTTCGCCGGTACCGGCTTTCCACATTGTTTACTGGCACAAAAACGTTTTACGCCCTGCGCCGTTTTCTTTTCGATAAGTAGCGGGTAATGGCACTCAGGGCATTCTCCCGCTAGCGGAGTGAAGTTAATAACAAACTGACATTCCGGATAGCGATCGCAGGAATGGAAGTTTTTACCAAAACGGGAACGACGTTGCACCAGATGTCCTTGCTGACATGCTGGGCAAGTGATTGCCGTTTCATCTGGTTTATCGATAACTTCTGTGTGTTCACATTCAGGATACTGGCTGCACCCAATGAACATGCCAAAGCGCCCCTGGCGCAGCACCAGATCGGCTCCGCACTCAGGACACAACTGCCCCTCCAGGACTTTCACGATATGTCCGTCCGCCTGATTTTTCAGGGGGCGGACATAATCGCATTCCGGATAATGAGAACAGCCAAGAAACGGTCCGTGTTTACCGGACCGTATGACCAGTTCAGCCCCACATTGTGGACAGGGCTCGTTTTTAGGCACCGAAAATAGTGCTGATTTGACCATAACAACTCTTGATGCCGCAAAAATGATTAATGCAGCATACCTTCATTCGTTTCGAAGAGTAATTCTTCCATTTGTTCATACGCATTTTCACTGCCCGGAAGATTGAAAAGAACCATTAAAATGACCCATTTCAGTTCTTCCAGCTCAAACTCCGCGGTATCCAGAGCCATCACGCGCTCAATCACCATCTCCCGCGTTTCGAGGTTCAGCACCTGAATCTGCTCCAGGAATAACAGGAATCCACGGCAGCTAGCATCAAGACGTTGACTCTCTTCGTATGTAAAAATACGCACGGAGAGAGGATCGGACGCAAGCTGCATCGGTTCTACGAGGCCTTCCTGATAGTCGGCGAGCTTTTCCAGCCACATTAATGCGTTGAAGATATCTTCACGTTCAAACCCCGCATCGGTAAGATCCCGAGTCAGTCTGTCCTGATCTACTCGCATCTCTGCTTCGTTATGGATGTAGGTCTCAAACAAATACATTAGTACGTCGAACATGGCCTGCCCTCCTTAATCGGACATAGCCGCCGGGTACTGCTGCGATCCATCCTGCTAACTCCAGTTCAAGTAGCTGAGCCACGGTCACTGGCACAGGTTGGCCGGCACGTTCAGCGACGACGTCAACAGGTGTTGCCTCATCTCCTACGTTAGCCAGGAGCTCAGGAAATGGCAATGCTACAGATTCCTTATCTGCACAATAATTTGTCATTTCAGACTCATTAGGTAAAAGCCTATTGAGGACGGGATATAACGCCAGAATATCCTCAGGTTCGGTGACCAGCACCGCCCCCTGTTTGATCAGCCAATGTGGCCCCTCCATACCCGGATGGCCAAGTGGCCCCGGAATAGCAAAAACCTCCCTCCCTTGCTCCAATGCACAACGTGCGGTAACAAGAGAGCCGCTACGCAGCGCGGCCTCGACCACCAGGACACCAAGGCTTAACCCACTAATAATTCGGTTTCGGCGAGGAAAATTATACGGTGTGGGAGTGGCAGCAAGCGGGAACTCCGAGACAAGAGCACCACCGCCAGCCACAATATTTTCGGCCAGCGCGCGATGACGATGGGGATAAATATGTTGTAGACCGCTGCCCAGCACCGCCACCGTTTTCCCACCGGCTTGCAACGCGCCGCGATGAGCAACACCATCGATGCCCAGCGCCAGACCGCTAGTAATCGTCAGCCCCAGCGATGCAAGCGCCTCGCAGAAGTAGCGCCCCCAGCGTTCGCCGTAGAGTGAGTGCTGACGGCTTCCAACCACAGCCAATTGCAATGAACTTAACAATTGCGTATTACCGCGCACGCACAATACCGCCGGATAATCGCGAATCGCGCGCAAAGGTTCAGGGTAGTCTGGAGAATCAGCCAGCAGCAGCGTGTTTTCAGGATCCAACAACCAACTGTTGGCCGCGTCCATTTCCGCGGACGTAAAAGAGAAAAAACGCTCAACCTGTTTGGCGCTAAAACCCAATGCTGACAGTGTCTGACGAGTAATATCAACCTGCTGGGATAAAACGTGTAATGCGTTCAGCATTTCATCGCCGTATAAATTATTAACCTTCAGCAGACGGAAGGCTACCTCTTCTGGTGACATCCTTTTCTCCCTTGCCACATGCGGCATCAGCAATCCTTGCGATTGGTCACTGATGCTGTCAATTAGAGGGGGTTTTGTCTAGAATAGAGGTAATAATCTTTCCTACTCCTGAACACAACTCTGGATATTTATGGCAGTTTTGCAAGTGTTACATATTCCGGACGAGCGTCTTCGCAAAGTCGCCGAACCGGTAAAAGAAGTGAATGAAGAAATCCAGCGTATTGTCGACGACATGTTCGAGACGATGTACGCAGAGGAAGGTATTGGTCTGGCTGCAACACAGGTCGATATCCATAAACGTATTATCGTGATTGATGTTTCCGAGAATCGCGACCAGCAACTGGTGCTCATTAATCCAGAACTGCTGGAAAAAGACGGCGAGACCGGCATTGAAGAAGGCTGCTTGTCGATTCCTGAACAGCGAGCGCTGGTTCCTCGCGCCGAACGCGTGAAAATCCGCGCCCTTGACCGTAACGGTAACCCATTTGAACTTGAAGCTGACGAGCTGCTCGCTATCTGCATTCAGCATGAAATGGACCATTTAGTCGGTAAGCTGTTTATCGATTATCTGTCGCCGCTAAAACAGCAACGTATTCGTCAGAAAGTTGAAAAACTGGATCGCCTGAACGCGCGTCCGTAAGGATAAGGATTAACGTGTCAGATTCACTACGTATTATTTTTGCAGGCACTCCTGATTTTGCAGCGCGTCATCTCGACGCGCTGCTGTCGTCTGAGCACCAGGTGGTCGGTGTATTCACCCAGCCGGACCGCCCTGCGGGCCGCGGTAAGAAGCTGATGCCAAGCCCGGTGAAAGTATTGGCCGAGGAGAAAGGTATTCCTGTCTTCCAGCCGGTCTCACTGCGCCCAGAAGAAAACCAAAAGCTGGTAGCCGAGTTACAAGCCGACGTGATGGTCGTTGTGGCCTATGGTCTGATTCTCCCGAAAGCCGTACTGGCAATGCCGCGTCTCGGATGCATCAACGTCCATGGCTCTTTGCTACCACGCTGGCGTGGTGCTGCGCCAATTCAACGTTCACTGTGGGCTGGCGATACGGAAACTGGCGTGACTATCATGCAGATGGACGTAGGGTTAGACACGGGCGATATGCTGCATAAGCTCTCCTGTCCAATTACCGCTGACGACACCAGCGCCAGCCTCTACGACAAACTGGCGGAGCTTGGCCCACAGGGTCTTTTACATACGCTAAGCCTGTTGGCGACCGGTACGGCAAAACCTGAAGTTCAGGACGAAGCGCATGTCAGCTACGCGGAGAAGCTCAGCAAAGAAGAAGCTCGGGTTGACTGGACGCTAAGCGCCGCTCAGCTGGAACGCTGTATCCGCGCCTTTAATCCATGGCCTATGAGCTATATCGTCATTGACGATCAGCCAGTCAAGATCTGGCAAGCGACGGTGATAGATAAACCCGCAAATGCTGAACCAGGCACCATTCTGGATGCAACCCGTCAGGGTATTCAGGTGGCTACGGGGGACGGTATTTTGAATCTTATCTCGCTGCAACCGGCAGGTAAAAAAGCCATGAGCGCTCAGGATCTCCTGAATTCGCGCCGGGAGTGGTTTGTACCCGGAAACCGCCTTCTCTGACGGTTCATCCCTTTTTAAAGCCCGGAGTCTCCGGGCATTTTTATTTTTACGGTTATGAAAAAACAACTGAATTTACGCAGTATGGCGGCTCAGGCCGTTGAGCAGGTCGTCGAAAAAGGGCAATCGTTAAGTAACGTACTCCCCGCCCTACAGCAAAAAGTAGGCGATAAAGATAAAGCGTTGCTACAGGAGCTCTGCTTTGGCGTGCTGCGCTCGCTCTCCCAGCTGGAATGGATGATTAAACAGCTGATGGAACGTCCGATGACGGGCAAACAGCGTACGGTCCATTATTTGATCATGGTGGGCTTTTATCAGCTGCTTTATACCCGTATACCTCCACACGCTGCGCTTGCCGAAACCGTTGAGGGCGCTGTCGTCATCAAGCGTCAACAGCTGAAGGGATTGATTAACGGCGTACTTCGTCAGTTCCAGCGTCGTCAGGAAGAACTCCTGAACGAATTTGCTCAAACTGAGCTGCGTTATTTACATCCTTCATGGTTAGTGAAGCGTATCAGGGACGCCTACCCGCAACAGTGGGAAAGCATTCTTGAAGCTAATAATCAGCGCCCGCCGATGTGGTTGCGTGTAAACCGTAACTTCAACACTCGCGATGCCTGGCTTGCGCTGCTCGCTGAAGCAGGTCTTAATGGATTCCCGCACCCGGATTATCCGGACGCCGTGCGCCTGGAAACACCAACCTCAGTGCTGGCACTACCTGGCTTCGAGCAGGGATGGGTGACCGTTCAGGATGCCTCGGCTCAAGGCTGCGTTAGCTATTTACAACCGCAAAATGGTGAGCAAATCCTCGATCTGTGCTGCGCACCTGGCGGCAAGACAACCCACATACTGGAAGTTGCTCCACAAGCCGATGTGATGGCCGTCGACGTCGATGAAAAACGTCTATCACGCGTCTACGACAACCTGAAACGCCTTGGTATGAAGGCAACGGTTAAACAAGGTGACGGGCGTCATCCAGCACAATGGTGTGGCGAGCAGCAATTTGACCGTATCTTGCTGGATGCGCCCTGCTCAGCAACCGGGGTTATCCGCCGTCATCCGGATATTAAATGGTTACGTCGCGATCGCGATATCATCGAGCTCGCACAGCTCCAGGCCGAGATCCTCAATGCAACCTGGTTACACCTCAAGACGGGCGGCACTCTGGTCTATGCCACTTGTTCAATTTTACCGGAAGAAAATCAGCAGCAGATAGCCGCTTTCCTGGCACGAACCCCGGATGCCGTATTAAGCGAAACCGGTACATCAGAGCAACCAGGACGTCAGAATTTACCAGGTGCGGAGGAAGGAGACGGGTTCTTCTACGCTAAGCTAATCAAGAAATGATGAGATAACGGGTCACAACTGATGAAAATTATCATTCTGGGCGCCGGGCAAGTCGGCGGAACGCTTGCGGAAAACCTGGTCGGGGAAAATAACGACATCACAATTATCGATACTAACGGCGAGCGTCTTCGCAGCCTGCAGGATAAATTCGATCTGCGTGTTGTTCAGGGCCATGCTTCCCATCCACGTGTTTTACGCGAAGCAGGTGCTGATGATGCCGATATGCTGGTTGCCGTTACCAGCTCAGATGAAACGAATATGGTGGCCTGCCAGGTTGCCTATTCGCTCTTTAATACACCAAATCGTATTGCACGTATTCGCTCCCCTGACTACGTCCGTGATGCCGATAAGCTGTTCCAAAGCGATGCCGTACCGATTGATCACCTGATCGCACCAGAACAGCTGGTTATCGACAATATCTACCGGCTAATTGAGTATCCAGGCGCATTACAGGTCGTTAATTTTGCCGAAGGAAAGGTTAGCCTGGCAGTGGTGAAAGCCTACTATGGCGGCCCTTTAGTCGGTAATGCGCTCTCTACCATGCGCGATCATATGCCGCATATTGATACTCGAGTTGCGGCTATATTCCGCCACGATCGTCCCATTAGGCCGCAAGGTTCAACCATTGTTGAAGCCGGAGATGAGGTCTTCTTTATTGCCGCGTCTCAGCACATTCGGGCCGTAATGAGTGAGTTACAGCGTCTGGAGAAGCCCTACAAGAGAATTATGCTGGTTGGCGGTGGGAATATCGGCGCAGGCCTGGCTCGTCAGTTGGAAAAAGATTATAGCGTGAAGCTGATTGAACGTAATCAGCAGCGCGCGGCTGAGCTGGCTGAAAAACTACAAAATACCATCGTTTTCTTTGGGGATGCATCGGATCAAGAGTTACTGGCAGAAGAGCATATCGATCAAGTTGATCTGTTTATTGCCGTCACCAACGATGATGAAGCCAATATCATGTCAGCCATGCTGGCGAAACGGATGGGTGCCAAAAAAGTAATGGTGCTTATTCAACGTAAGGCGTACGTCGATTTGGTACAAGGCAGTGTGATTGATATTGCAATTTCACCGCAGCAGGCAACGATCTCCGCCCTACTGAGCCACGTACGTAAAGCGGATATTGTCGGCGTTTCATCATTACGTCGTGGCGTTGCCGAAGCCATCGAAGCCGTCGCCCATGGTGATGAAAGTACATCACGCGTCGTTGGTCGGGTCATTGATGAAATCAAGCTGCCGCCGGGTACGATTATCGGCGCTGTTGTTCGCGGAAATGACGTCATGATTGCCAATGATAATCTGCGAATTGAACAAGGCGATCACGTCATCATGTTCCTGACAGATAAAAAATATATATCAGATGTGGAAAGACTCTTCCAGCCAAGTCCCTTCTTCCTTTAATTTAACGGGCGCTCAATGAGCGCCTTTTTATTGACCCTCTTAATTCAAAGGACTAATTAATATACTCATATTTATTATCACCAATGGAAAATGGATAAACATTTGTTAAACTTATAAACGTCAGTTGCCCAAGGGAGAATAAAATGAGCATGATTAAAGAGTTTCGCGAATTCGCGATGCGCGGGAATGTTGTTGATTTGGCGGTGGGTGTCATTATTGGTGCCGCATTTGGTAAGATCGTATCGTCTTTAGTTGCGGATATCATCATGCCGCCACTGGGACTTTTAATTGGTGGGATTGATTTTAAGCAGTTTGCCGTCACACTGCGTGATGCACAGGGCGATGTGCCAGCAGTTGTTATGCACTACGGCGTATTTATCCAGAACATCTTTGATTTTATCATTGTCGCTTTTGCTATCTTTATGGCGATTAAGCTAATCAACAAGCTGAATCGTAAGAAAGAAGAGCCGGCAGCAGCTCCTGCACCAACCAAAGAAGAAGTGCTGTTATCTGAAATTCGCGACCTGCTGAAAGAACAAAATAGCCGTCCGTAATCTGGCCGTAGAAAGCAGAAGGCCAGTGGTAAAAAAGCGCATCGCTTGTTTGCCACTGGCCTCCCGACCATACTGTTTACCGTGTTTGTCTTTACGTAAATAACTTCCTTTTCCCTTCTTATTCTTTTCAACACGCTGACGAAATAGTGGATCGTGTAGTAACGCTTCCAGGGCATTGTCATTTATCTGCCCCTTCGTATGCTGATAGCGGCTCATAACTTCTCCTGATTGGATAGTAAATACGCGCTGAGTGTAATTCCAAACCTCACAACACTCAACAACCATTTGTGCTCGCACCTGCACCCTGCTCAAGGATGCCAAGAATAGAGCAGAACTCACTGCTGTGGGATGTGCCGCAACAAGCATCATTGAGCTTACTCAGCGCCTGATGCATAGCTTGCAACTCTGCAATACGTGATTCAACCTCGCTCAGGCGGGCCTGAACAATGCCTTTTGATTCCTGGCAGGTATGGTGTTCAGGATCCACACGGATCGACAGCAGTTCACGGATCGATTCAAGCGTAAATCCCAGTTGCCGGGCATGACGGATAAACTTCAAACGCTGAAGATCGTCAGCAGTATAGAGTCGAAAGCCCCCTTCAGTCCTGATATCGTGGCTCATCATCTGCTGCTTTTCATAATAGCGGACAGTATCAGGAGTCACTCCTGCTAGTTTTGCCAACTCACCAATTTTAAACATCACGACTTCTCCTCAATTTTATGCAGTAATTTGTACGCATAATCTCCGTGCAAAAAATCTGTGCTCAGCCCGGCTTGTTGTAATTTCATTTCCAGCAGAACTAACCGACGACTTAACTCTTGGTAGCACACATCATCATCGCGGATGTTGTTAAGTAAATCAGATAACGCAATAGCATCCTTACGCAGCTCAATTTCAGGGGGTAAACAACCTGCATTTTTGAGTAGTCTAAAACCCACGCGGAGCTCTTCTGGAACGAAGGAGTCATCATCAAGAGTGAGGGGTTCACCCTGACCGGGAAGGTTGTCAAACTCACCTTTGCGTTGTGCATCAGCAATATGACGCTCAGCCCATTGATCAAGTAACCACATAACTTCCTCTGAGTGACAAGAAAGGATAGGGGTATTGTAGAAGCATGATGATAGAGGGGATATAAAAAAACCCGCCGAAGCGGGTTTTTTTACTTTACTACAGATTACTCTGCAGCTGCTTCTGCTTTCGACTCAGAGCGATCAACCAGCTCGATGTATGCCATCGGCGCATTGTCGCCTGCACGGAAGCCACACTTCAGAATGCGAGTGTAACCACCGGCGCGGCTCGCGAAACGCGGGCCCAGCTCGTTAAACAGTTTTGCCACGATCTCGTTATCACGAGTACGGGCGAATGCCA
>Ga0207655_1003787_pt1 | contig 11047 bp, 11 predicted proteins | sample KBSM44metaG_FD_184398 | JGI IMG/M metagenome (GOLD analysis project Ga0207655, IMG submission 184398) | Miscanthus rhizosphere microbial communities from Kellogg Biological Station, Michigan, USA - KBS M4-4 metaG (SPAdes) (version 2) | ecosystem: Host-associated > Plants > Roots > Rhizosphere >... | reverse complement strand
TGATCCCTGTACTGCGCGACCGCCGCGCCCAACGTGAAGAGGACCGCACGGCGCTGAACGTGGCGCTGTACCAGGAGCGTGTGGCCGAGCTGCAAGTGCAGCAGGACGAAGGCGTGCTCAACGCCGCGCAACTCGACACCGGCCGCGCCGAAGCCGCCCGCGAACTGTTGGCCGACACCGAAGGCGTGGAAAAACCCCGTGAATCGCGTCTGGGCAAGCCGTTGCCACTGTTGGCGGCGTTTCTGGTGCCGGTGCTTGGCGTTGCGCTGTACCTGCATTACGGGGCGAGCGACAAGGTCGAGCTGACCCGCGAATTCTCCCAGCCGCCGGTGTCCATGCAAGACATGACCCAGCGCCTGGAGCGCGCCGCCGCGGCCCAGCCGGACTCGGCCGAAGGCTTGTACTTCCTCGGTCGCGCCTACATGGCCCAGGACCGTTCCGCCGATGCCGCCAAAGTCTTCGAGCGCACCGTGGCCCTGGCCGGTCGCCAGCCGGAACTGCTCGGCCAGTGGGCCCAGGCCCAGTACTTCGCCGACAACAAACAGTGGTCGCCCAAGGTTCAGGCGCTGACCGACGAGGCGTTGAAGCTGGACCCGAAAGAAGTCACCAGCCTGGGCCTGTTGGGCATCGCGGCCTTTGAGGGTCAGCGTTACCAGGAAGCCATCGACTACTGGAACCGCCTGCTGGCCCAACTGCCACCGGAAGATAATTCTCGTGCAGCGCTGCAAGGCGGTATCGACCGGGCTGCCGAAAAGCTCAAGGAAAGCGGCGGCACTGTCGCTCCAAAAGCGCTGATGAAAGTGCGTGTGGATTTATCCGCCGACGTGAAGGCCAAGGCCCTGCCCACCGACAGCGTGTTCATCTTCGCCCGCGCCGTCAGTGGCCCGCCTGCGCCGTTGGCGGCCAAACGCGTGACTGTTGCCGAACTGCCGATCACCGTCGAACTGGGCGATGCCGACGCGATGATGCCGCAGTTGAAACTGTCGGACTTCCCCGAAGTCCAACTGGTTGCACGCCTATCCCGGGCAGGTCTTCCGACCGCCGGCGAGTGGATCGGCCGCAGCCAACCCTTGGCCAGCAGCACCACTGCCTTGCAGCAGCTGACCATCGACAGTCCGGACCAGTAATTTCGAGGAAACGCCTATGACCGCACTTGCACGCCTTACCCTGCTCAGCCTGATCGTGGGCCTGAGCGCTTGTGCGGTCCACCGGCCTCCGTCGCCTACCGGCCCGACCATCCCGCCGTCAGGGCCGTCGACCCAACCGAGCACCAAGCCTTCCGGCCCGGTCACGCCAGCACCGAAGCCGGTGCCCACCTCGTCACCGACCTTCGCCCCGCCCCCGGGCGCCGCCAGCCACTGGGACGGCAAGATGCAGGTGTATGTGCTCGACGACCAGCCCGACACCTTCTACCGCCAGCGCACCTACTACCGCTGGAGCAACGGCTGGAGCCGCTCGATCAGCCCGAACGGGCCGTGGGAAGAGACCAGCGTACAGGGCGTGCCGCCCGGGTTGAGCAAGCAGTACGCGCAATAAAAAAAGGCGACCTATTACAGGTCGCCTTTTTTGCGCTTTGAAATCCAATCTCTCAAACACTGGAGATCAAATATGGGAGCCTTTTGATCCGGGATTTATGCCAGCTCTTGAACCCTGCGTGGCGCACCCAGCCCATGGATACATCCCGCAAGTACCCCCAGCACAACGCCAAACTCCACCACCCCGACCCAGCCAAACTGCGCCATCAACCCACCACTCACCGTCGCGCCAATCGCCCCACCGACAAAAGTGGCGGTCATGTACAAACTGTTGATCCGCCCCTGAGCCTTCGGGTCCACCGCAAATGCCCGGCTCTGGTTCGCCACCAACCCCGCCTGCACGCCGATATCCAGCACAATTACCCCGATTACCAGCAAGATCAGCGACGCTTGCGCCCCCGCCAGCAACAAAAAGGCCAATGTCACGATGCCGACGCTGGCCCCGATCACCCTGCGGCAACCCAGCCTGTCCGCCGCCCGCCCCCCATACGATGCCGCAAACGCCCCCACCGCGCCGATAATCCCGAACGCCCCGGCCCACGCACTGCCCAAGTGCCACGGCCCGTTAGCCAGCAACCCCGCCAGGTTCACCCAGAACGCGTTGAAGCACGCCCACAACAGCGACTGCACCATCATCGACTGGCGGATCGGGCTGTTGTCGCGCATCAATGGCCACAGTGAAGCCAGCAGGCGAGGGTAGGACAGGTTGCTGCTCGGCACGCCCGGTGGCAGCAACCTGGCCGCGATACACCACACCGGGATCATGAACGCCGCTTCCATCGCGTACACCGCGCGCCAGCCATAGACCTCGCCCACCACGCCGCTGATCGTGCGACCCAGCAGAATCCCCAGCATGATCCCGCTGACCACCGTGCCTACATTGCGCCCGCGTTCGTGGGGCTGGGACATCACCGCCGCGAACGGCACCAGGTGTTGTGGCACGCAGCTCACCATTCCTAAACCAAACGACGCGCCAATCAACGCCCCGATACTTGGCGCAAACGCCGCCGCCAGGGCAAAACAGAACGCCAGCGCGATCTGGCCCAGCACCAGCTTGCGCCGGTCAAAACGGTCGCCCATCGGCAGCAGTAGCGCTAACCCGGTGGCAAAGCCCAGCAAGGCTGCACCCGCCACCAGATTGACCGTCGACGCCGCCACGGCCATGTCCGAAGCAATCAGCGGCAACACGGGTTGAGTGCAATAAATGTTGGTGACCACCGCGCCGGCGATCACCGCCATCATGATGATCTTGCCTCGCGACGGATGACTCTCGGCTGTGCTCATGGCGTGCTCCATAGGGTTGCAGGGGATGAGTGGCCAACCTTACGCAGTCGCATTTATGTCGATAATCCCCTAGGATCGAGAATCATCCTTCCATAATTTGATAGAGCGCCATGAACCGTCTTGAGTCGATGTCCGTGTTTGTCGCAGTGGTGGAAGCGGGCAGCTTGTCGGCCGCCGCTCGCCAGCTCGACATGCCCCTGGCTACCGTCAGCCGCAAGGTGGCAGAGCTGGAGGCCCATCTGAAATCCCGTCTGTTGCACCGCACCACACGGCAACTGTCGTTGACCGACGTAGGGGCTTCCTACCTGACGGCCTGCCGGCGCATTCTCGAAGACATCGGCGAAGCCGAACGCGCGGCCACCGGCGAATACGCGCAGCCCAAGGGCGAGTTGGTGGTGACCGCGCCTATCGTCTTCGGGCGGCTGCACATCGTGCCGGTGGTGGCAGAGTTTCTCGCGCAGTACCCCGAGATCAGCGTCAACCTGATGCTCACCGACCGCGTGGTGCATTTGATGGAAGAGCAGTGCGACGTGGCTGTGCGCATTGGTGAGTTACCCGACAGCTCGCTCAAGGCGGTGCCCGTGGGCACGGTGCGGCGCGTGGTGTGCGCGAGCCCCCGCTACCTGAAAACTCACGGCGAACCGGCCAAGCCACAGGATCTGGCGGATCACAGTTGCATCACCTTCGACGTGCTCGCCTCGATGGGCGCCTGGGTATTTGGAAGTGGCAAATCGGAACAGACCGTGCCCGTGCGTTCTCGGCTGTCGGTGAACACGGCGCAAGCGGCGATTGCGGCGGCGACGCTGGGCGTTGGCATGATTCGGGTGTTGTCGTATCAAGTGGCGGATGCGCTGCAAAAGGGCGAGTTGCAGGTGCTGCTGCAGCCCTATGAGTCGGCCGCACTGCCCATCAGCCTGGTGCACAAAGGCCAGGCCCCGCTGCCATTAAAAGTGCGCGCATTCCTGGACTTCGTCACTCCGCGACTGCGCGCCCGCGAAGCCAACGCACACCCCCGGTAGGAGCCGGCTTGCCGGCGATGGCGGAATATCAACCACCTATTGGTCAACTGACCCACCTCTATCGCCGGCAAGCCAGCTCAAGGCTGCAGTGACCTTTCAACCTTTCACAAAACCTTCATCGAACCGACCCCCTGCAGTCATGTGCAAGTCATAGGGCTGACACAGCCCGCGCCTACTGTCGTTTGAACTCAACCGCAGCCACCTTTGGCTGTTCAAACAAGACAGAGAAGCCCATGACTCACGCTATCCATGTCGATCACTTGAACAAGACCTTTGCGAAGAAATCCGCACTGGTCGACCTCGAACTCACCATTGATGCCGGTGAGATGGTCGCGCTGATCGGCGCTTCCGGTTCCGGCAAGTCCACGCTGCTGCGCCACTTGGCGGGCCTGGCGTGCTGCGACAAGAGCAATGGTGGCAGCGTCAAGGTGCTGGGCCGGGAGGTGCAGGCCAGCGGACGGTTGAATGGCAAGGTACGGCGGTTGCGCGCAGACATCGGCTACATCTTCCAGCAGTTCAACCTGGTCAACCGCCTGAGCGTGCTCGACAACGTGCTGCTCGGCTGCCTGGGGCGCATGCCGCGCTGGCGCGGCAACCTCGGCCTGTTCAATGCCGAAGAGAAGGCCTTTGCCCTCGAATCCCTGGCCCGCGTGGGCCTGGCCGACCTGGCCGAGCAACGTGCCTCCACGTTGTCTGGCGGCCAGCAGCAGCGCGTGGCGATTGCCCGTGCGCTGACCCAGCGCGCCGAAGTGATCCTCGCCGACGAGCCGATCGCCTCCCTGGACCCGGAGTCGGCGCGCAAGGTCATGGAGATCCTCGCCGACATCAACCGCCGCGATGGCAAGACCGTGGTGGTGACTCTGCATCAAGTCGATTACGCCGTGCGTTATTGCCCGCGTGCCGTGGCGCTCAAGGGCGGGCGCATTCATTTCGACGGGCAGGGCAGCGCCATGAGCAGCCACTTCCTCAATGATTTGTACGGTGCCGATGTCGACACCAGCCTGATGTTTTCCGACCAGTCCCGCGCCACCGCCGCCACGCCTCGGCTGGCCCTGGCACGCGCTTGAAACCCTACTCACGACCCACAGGAATACCTTCCATGTTCAACCGTATCGGCCAAGTATTTTTGTCTGCCGCCTTGTTGGCCAGCGTCGCGATGGGCAATGCCTATGCGGCGGACAAGGCCATCAACTTCGGCATCATGTCCACCGAGTCTTCGCAGAACCTCAAGAGCATTTGGCAGCCGTTCCTGGATGACATGCACAAGAAGACCGGCCTGACCATCAACGCCACCTTCGCCTCCGACTACGCCGGCCTGATCCAGGGCATGCGCTTCAACAAGGTCGACGTGGCCTGGCTGGGCAACAAGGCGGCGATGGAAGCGGTGGACCGCTCCAACGGCGAGATCTTCGCCCAGACCGCCGCCGCCAACGGCGCTGCCGGCTACTGGAGCGTGCTGATCGTGCGCAAGGACAGCCCGATCAACAACGTCGACGACATGCTCAAGAACGCCAAGAACCTGACCTTCGGCAACGGTGACCCGAACTCCACCTCGGGCTACCTGGTACCGGGCTACTACGTGTTCGCCAAGAACAACGTCGATGCCGCCACCGCCTTCAAGCGCACCCTCAACTCCAGCCATGAAGTGAATGCCTTGAGCGTGGCCAAGGGGCAGTTGGACGTGGCCACCTTCAACACCGAAAGCTGGGACCGCCTGGAAGTCACCCAGCCGGACAAGGCCGCCATGCTCAAAGTGATCTGGAAATCACCGCTGATCCCGGCTGACCCGATGGTGTGGAGCAAAGCCCTGAGCGACAGCGAGAAGACCAAGATCCGCGACTTCTTCGCCCACTACGGCGACACCGATGAAGAGAAGGCGGTGCTCAAGAACATGCAGCTGGGCAAGTTCCTGCCGTCGAGCGATGACCAGTTGCTGCCGATCCGCCAGCTGGAGCTGTTCAAGCAGCGCACGATCATCAGCGCCGATGACCACCTCGAAGCTGCCGACAAAGCCAAGAAGCTCGCCGACATCGACGCTGACCTGGCCAAGCTGCAACAGCGCATCACTGAGCTCGACAAAAAGACCGCAGCCAACGGCTAACCCCCTGTAGGAACCGGGCTTTATGTGGGAGCGGGCTTGCTCGCGAATACGGTGTGTCATTCAACGCATCCAGCGACTGATACACCGCATTCGCGAGCAAGCCCGCTCCCACAGAGATCCAGTTCCCCCAGTTACCGAGAGTGATCCATGACAACTTTGCATGCAGAAGCAGTGGGCAAACGGACTTGGCCGCAATACCTCGGCTGGGGCCTGTTCCTGGTCCTGCTGGCCTGGGCCTGGCACGGCGCGGAAATGAACCCGCTGGCGCTGTACCGCGATTCCGGAAACATGGCGACCTTCGCCGCCGACTTCTTCCCGCCGGACTTCCACGAATGGCGCTCCTACCTCAAGGAGATGATCGTCACCGTGCAGATCGCCCTCTGGGGCACGGTGCTGGCGATTGTCTGCTCGGTGCCGCTGGGCATTCTCTGCGCCGACAACATCACCCCCTGGTGGGTCCACCAACCGCTGCGCCGGGTGATGGATGCCTTTCGCTCCATCAACGAAATGGTGTTCGCCATGTTGTTCGTGGTCGCCGTCGGCCTCGGTCCTTTTGCGGGTGTCTTGGCCTTGTGGATCAGCACCACCGGCGTGCTCGCCAAGCTGTTTGCCGAAGCCGTCGAGGCCATCGACCCAGGCCCGGTGGAAGGCGTGCGTGCCACTGGCGCGAGTGCCTTGCAGGAAGTGATCTACGGCGTGATCCCCCAAGTGATGCCGTTGTGGGTGAGCTACGCGCTGTACCGCTTCGAGGCCAATGTGCGTTCGGCCACGGTGGTGGGCATGGTCGGGGCGGGCGGGATCGGCGTGATCCTCTGGGAAAACATCCGCGCCTTCCAGTTTGTACAAACCTGCGCGGTGCTGCTGGTGATCATCGTGGTGGTGAGCTGTATCGACGTGCTGTCCCAACGCCTGCGCAAGCAGTTCATCTGACGTCGGAGGGGTGCCCGCGCGGCGCTTTTTTTAAGCATGCAGTTGTCTAGACAAGAAGAGCCGGTGTACCGCGAACTCGCGGATATCCTGCGCCGTGAACTGAGCAGCTACAGCGCCGGCGATTTCCTGCCCGGCGAGGTGCACATGGCCGAGCGGTTTGGCGTCAATCGCCACACCCTGCGCCGTGCCATCGACGAGCTGGTGTTCGAAGGCAGCCTGTTGCGCCGCCAGGGCAAGGGCACCCAGGTGCTCGACCGCCCGCTGATCTACCCGATGGGCGCCGAGACGTCCTACAGCCAGTCGTTGTCGGCCCAGGGCGTGGGCGTGCAGGCGGTGTTGCTCAAGCGCCGCTATTGCTACGCCAGCCGTGATGAAGCGCTGCAATTGGGCATTGCCGAAATGGCGCCGATGATCGAACTGCAGACCCTGCGCAAGCTCGACCACCAGCCTGTCAGCCTGATCCGCCATCGCTACTGCGCCAGCCGTGCGCCGTTGCTGGCGGACTACAACGGCGGCTCCCTGCGCCAATACCTGCGTGAGCGTGACTTGCCGCTGACCCGCACCCAAAGCCTGATCGGTGCGCGTTTGCCCAACCGTGATGAAGCCGCGCTGCTGATGATGCCTCGGCACTTGCCGGCCCTCACCGTTTTTACCCTTTCCCGCGATCGCGACGGCCGCCCGGTGGAGCTGGCGCAGTCCACCAGCCGCTCGGATCGCTTCCAGTACCAAGTGGTGACCTGAATGGAGACCGTGATGAGTTTGTCCCCGCGTCAGCATTGGATCGGCGTGTTAGCCCGCGCCCGGCTCAGTGAACTGCAACCCCATGAAGCGGCGTTGAAAGACGTCGAGTACCACCTGATCCGCGCCCCCGAAGTCGGCATGACCCTGGTGCGCGGCCGCATGGGCGGCGACGGTGCGCCGTTCAACGTCGGTGAGATGAGCGTGACCCGCTGCGTGGTGCGCCTGGCCGATGGCCGTACCGGCTACAGCTACCTGGCCGGGCGCGACAAGGTGCATGCCGAACTGGCGGCCCTGGCCGACGCCCACCTGCAAGGCAGCCAGCCGAGCATCTGGCTCAGCGACCTGATCACCGCGCTGGCCAATGCCCAGGCCAGTCGCCGTGCGCAAAAGGAAGCCGATACCGCTGCCACCAAGGTCGAGTTCTTCACCCTCGTGCGAGGAGAAAACTGATGAATGCACAACTGTTGCAACCGGCCTTCGTCGACCCGGTGCTGGACGCCCAGCGCGGTTTTCGCGCGGCCCTCAAGGCCCTGGCCGAACCCGGCCTGATCCAGCACCTGGCGTGCGCGCCACAGCTCGATGGCCTGGCGCCCGCCACCTACGCCCTGTGCCTGGCCTTGCTGGATGTGGACACGCCGCTGTGGCTGGCGCCGAGCTTCGACACGCCGCTGATCCGCGCCAACCTGGCGTTCCACTGCGGCTGCCCGTTCACGGCAAACCGCGAAGACGCGGTGTTCGCCTTGCTTGGTGAGCACGACCTGCTCGACCTCGGTGGCTTCGACCACGGCAACGACCGCTACCCCGACCAGTCCTGCACCGTGCTTGTGCAGCTCACTGACCTGGAGTCCGGGCGCGGCCTGCTGTGGCGTGGCCCGGGCATCAAGGCCCAGCGCCAGGTACACCTGCCGGTGCCCCAGGCGTTCTGGCTGGAACGCCAGCGTCGCGAAGCCTTCCCCCGTGGCCTGGACGTGCTGTTTGCCGCTGGCCACCACTTGATCGGCCTGCCGCGCAGCAGCCGTGTCGCAGAGGAGCGCACCTGATGTACGTAGCCGTCAAAGGTGGCGAACAGGCCATCGACAATGCCCACCGCCTGCTCGCTAAAAAACGCCGGGGCGACACCGCGATTCCCGAACTGAGCGTGAGCCAGATCCGCGAGCAACTGCCGTTGGCCGTGGCGCGGGTGATGACCGAAGGTTCGCTGTTCGACGAAGAACTCGCCGCGCTGGCGATCAAGCAAGCGGCGGGCGACCTGGTGGAAGCGATCTTCCTGCTGCGCGCCTACCGCACCACGCTGCCGCGTTTCAGCCCGAGCCTGCCGATCGACACCTCGAAGATGCTGTTGAGCCGGCGGTTGTCGGCCACCTTCAAGGATGTGCCGGGCGGCCAACTGCTCGGCCCCACGTTCGACTACACCCACCGCCTGCTGGATTTTGCGCTGTTAGCCGAAGGCGAATACCCCGGCCCGCAGACCACGCCCGAAGCGCGCATCGACGCCTGCCCACGGGTGCTCGGGTTGCTCGCCAAAGAAGGCCTGATCAAGCAAGAAACCGACGACAACGCCAGCGTCGCCGACATCACCCGCGACCCGCTGGAATACCCGGCCAGCCGTGCCGAGCGCCTGCAAGCGCTGGCCCGTGGCGACGAAGGGTTCCTGTTGGCGCTGGGGTATTCGACCCAACGTGGCTACGGCCGCAACCACCCGTTTGCCGGTGAGATTCGCATCGGAGACGTGGAGGTGTGGATCGACCCGCAAGAGCTGGGTTTTCCCATCTGCCTGGGCAGCATCGAAGTGACCGAGTGCGAGATGGTCAACCAGTTCGTCGGTTCGGCCACGGAGTTGGCGCAGTTCACGCGTGGCTACGGGTTGGCGTTCGGGCATGCCGAGCGCAAGGCCATGGGCATGGCGCTGGTGGACCGCTCGCTGCGTGCCGGCGAATACAACGAAGAAGTGGTGTCGCCGGCCCAGCGTGAAGAGTTCGTGCTGGCCCACTGCGACAACGTCGAGGCGGCCGGTTTTGTATCGCACCTCAAATTACCGCACTACGTGGACTTCCAGTCCGAACTGGAACTGATCCGCAAACTGCGCCAACCGGCCGAGGGTTCGAGCCATGAATGACGCCGCCTACAACTTCGCCTACCTCGACGAACAGACCAAGCGCATGATCCGTCGCGCCTTGCTCAAGGCCGTGGCGATCCCCGGTTACCAGGTGCCGTTCGGTGGCCGCGAGATGCCCTTGCCTTACGGCTGGGGCACGGGCGGCATGCAATTGACCGCCGCAATCCTCGGTGAGGATGACGTGCTCAAGGTCATCGACCAGGGCGCCGACGACACCACAAACGCCGTGTCGATCCGCCGCTTTTTTGCGCGCACGGCCGGCATCGCCACCACCGAAGCCACGCCCGAGGCCACGGTGATCCAGACCCGCCATCGCGTTCCGGAAACGCCCCTGCAGGCCGGCCAGATCATGGTCTACCAGGTGCCGATTCCCGAGCCGCTGCGCTTTATCGAGCCGTCGGAAACCGAGACCCGCACCATGCATGCGCTCAACGATTACGGGGTGATGCACGTCAAGCTCTACGAAGACATCGCCACCTTCGGCCATATCGCCACCAGCTATGCGTACCCGGTGATGGTCGACGAGCGCTACGTGATGGACCCGTCGCCGATCCCCAAATTCGACAACCCCAAGCTCGACATGAGCCCGGCGCTGATGCTGTTCGGCGCGGGCCGTGAAAAGCGTTTGTACGCTGTGCCGCCTTACACCGAGGTCACCAGCCTGGACTTTGAAGACCACCCCTTCGAAGTGCAGAAGTGGCAACACAACTGCGCCATCTGCGGCAGCCATGATTCGTTCCTCGATGAGCTGATTCTCGACGATGCGGGCACCCAGAGTTTTGTGTGCTCTGACACGTGGTACTGCGCCCAGCGCGTTCTGGAGAACAACCAATGAGCCAGGTTCTTTTGAAGCAAAAAGCCGGCGCACCGCTACTGCAAGTGCGTGACCTGTCCCTGTTGTACGGCCCGGAGAAGGGCTGCCAGGGCGTGAGTTTCGATCTGTACCCCGGTGAAGTGCTGGGCATCGTCGGCGAGTCCGGCTCGGGCAAGTCCACGTTGCTCTCGCTGCTGAGCGGTCGCTTGCCACCGCAAGCGGGTTCGATTGGCTACCGCAGCAAGGACGGCGAATGGCTGGACTTGTACAGCGCCAGTGAAGCCGAACGCCGTACGTTGTTGCGCACCGAATGGGGCTTTGTCGAGCAGAACCCTCGTGACGGTTTGCGCATGGGCGTGTCGGCCGGGGCGAACATCGGCGAGCGCCTGATGGCCCAGGGCGTGCGCAATTACGAGCAACTGCGCGGTGCCGGTCTTGATTGGCTGAGCCAGGTGGAAATCGACCCGCAGCGCATCGACGACTTGCCACGCACCTTTTCGGGCGGCA
>Ga0207655_1003786_pt1 | contig 11048 bp, 10 predicted proteins | sample KBSM44metaG_FD_184398 | JGI IMG/M metagenome (GOLD analysis project Ga0207655, IMG submission 184398) | Miscanthus rhizosphere microbial communities from Kellogg Biological Station, Michigan, USA - KBS M4-4 metaG (SPAdes) (version 2) | ecosystem: Host-associated > Plants > Roots > Rhizosphere >... | reverse complement strand
TATCGCGAGCGGGTGCCGGGCATTCTCAAACAGGCAGGGTCGGTGACCACGGTCGATCCCCATGACGATTCACGCCTGATCATTCAGGGAGCCGACAAATGAGTGGCGAAGCTGTTCACAACCATGGCGCTGACCATAGCCATGACCATCATCACGCTGATGCGCCCGAGCCCGGCAGCATGCTGACCAGCACCGAGCAACGCAGCGCCGCACGCCAGCTGACCCTTGCAATGCTCGCCCTGGGCTTGCTGGCGCTGGGGCTGGTGTGGCGCTTCTTTGCCCCCGAGCAGGTCGGCGTCAGCCAGTTGCTGCTGGGTGCGGCCTCGCTGCTGGTGGCGATTCCGGTGGTCAGCGCGGGCTGGCACAGCCTGCGCTATCCAAGCCTGCACGGCATCACCGATCAACTGATCGCGCTGGCGATGCTCGGCGCCTGGGCCACCGGCGACCTGATGACCGCCGCCTTGCTGCCGATCATCATGATCTTCGGCCATGTGCTGGAAGAGCGCAGCGTCATCGGCTCCCAGGAAGCGATTCAGGCGCTGGGGAAACTGACTCGCAGCCATGCGCGATTGGTCACCGCCGACGGCTCGATCCGTGAAGTGGACAACGGCACTCTGGTCGCCGGAGACCGGGTTGAAGTGCGCGCCGGGGACCGGGTGCCCGCCGACGGCATGGTCATGTCCGGCCAGGCGAGCCTGGACACCGCGCCGATCACCGGTGAGTCGGTGCCGTTGGAAGCGCGCGCCGGCATGGAGGTGTTCGGCGGCGCGATCAACCTCGACGGTCTTTTGCGCATCGAGGTGACGCGCATCGGCAATGAGTCGACCCTGGGCAAAGTCATCGCCCTGATGCAGAGCGCCGAGCGTTCGAAGCCGCCGATCACTCGGCTGCTGGAGCGTTACGCGGGCAGCTACATGGTGCTGGTGTTGCTGATCGCCGCTGTCACCTGGTTCATCACCAACAACGCGCAGGCCATGCTGGCGGTGCTGGTTGCGGCATGCCCTTGCGCGCTGGTGCTGTCGGCGCCGGCCACGGCGATTGCCGGGATCGCTGTGGCGGCGCGCCACGGCATCCTGATTCGCAGCTCGGCCTTCCTTGAGGAACTCGCCGACCTGACATCCCTGGTGGTCGACAAGACCGGCACCCTGACTTACGGCAGCTTGCGCCTGCAATCGGTACAAGCCGAGGAGGGCGCCGGCGATGAGCTGATCCCGCTCGCTGCCAGTCTCGGTTCGGCCAGCAGCCACCCGGTCAGTCGCGCGCTGGCAGGGTTGGTCGAGAAGGATCAACTGCTGGCGCTGCAAGACATTCGCGAACGCCAGGGCCTTGGCGTCGTTGCCCAGACCGAGCGCGGAGAAGCTGCCCTTGGCCGGCCTGAGCTGTTCGCGCAACTGGGCATCGCCACCTCGCCTGTGCCCGATCACGATGGCCCCATTGCCGGGCTGTCGGTCGATGGTGTGTTCCTCGCCTGGTTGCTGCTGGCCGACAGCCTCAAGCCCGAGGCCCGTCAGGCCCTGAGTGAATTGCGTGAGTTGGGCATGGGCCGGCAACTGCTGCTGACCGGCGACCGTCAGAGTGTGGCCGACAGCCTGGCCCATGAGGTCGGCATCAGCGACATCCACGCCCAGGCCCTGCCCGAAGACAAGCTCAACCGGGTGATGGGGGAGATCAAGAGCGGCTTCCGGCCGATGGTGGTGGGTGACGGCATCAACGATTCGCTGGCCTTGAAGGCTGGCGTGGTGGGCGTGGCCATGGGTGCGGGCGGCGCTGACATCGCACTGGCCTCGGCCGATATCGTGCTGATCGGCAGCGACCTGCGCCGCCTGGGGACTTGCGTGCGCTTGAGCCGGCAGTGCCGCAGCACGTTGCAGGTCAACGTCATCATCGGGCTGGGCTGGACGCTGGCGATTGTCGCACTGGCGGCGTTCGGGGTGCTGGGGGCTGCGGGCGCGATGATCGCCGCTATCTTGCACAACCTCAGCACCTTGCTGGTGCTCGGCAACGCCGGACGCTTGCTGCGCTTCCACGAGCCTATCGGCAAAATTTCATAATTGCCTGCAAGCCTTGATTACCGGTGCTCGCGCTGTGAGCACCGGTTTTGACAGGCTTACGTAAGTATAAAAATTCGCTTGAGCTTTGAAGAACTCTGTAACAAATTATGAGTCAGTCACGAAGAGGGTGTTCCATCGCAGGCTTCGCATTGGCTGGAAATCCGGAGTACAGGGCCGTACTCGATTTCAGATTTGTCGTCGCTCTCATAACAAGCCGATAGCCTGACGGTTCCTACTCTGGAGCCGGTTTTGGACTACCCTTTTCCGTGTTTCCGGATCAGGGGGATATCTCAATGCTTGCGCAACTTCCACCGGCGTTACAAAAGCTTCATTTGCCTCTACGACTCAAGCTTTGGGATGGCAACGAGTTCGACCTTGGGTCCGACCCAAGCGTCACCATCGTCGTGAAGGACCCCGCACTGGTGTCCGATTTCAGTCACCCCAGCCTTGACCTTCTGGGCAGCGCCTTCGTTGAAGGCCGGCTTGACCTTGTGGGTTCGATCAGCGAAGTGATGCGGGTCTGTGACGAACTGACCCTGGCCCTCGCCGACGAAGACGACACCAGCGCGCCCACCCGCACGCAGCACGACAAGGACACCGACGCCAAGTCGATCTCCTACCACTATGACCTTTCCAACGACTTCTACCGGCTGTGGCTGGACAAGGACATGGTCTATTCCTGCGCCTACTTCAAGACCGGCAACGAGACGCTGGATCAGGCGCAGCAGGACAAATTCCATCACCTATGCCGCAAGCTGCGCCTCAAGCCCGGCGAGTATCTGCTCGACGTGGGCTGCGGCTGGGGCGGCCTGTCACGCTTCGCGGCGCGCGAGTACGGGGTGAAGGTGTTCGGCATTACCCTGAGCCGCGAGCAACTGGCGCTGGCGCGGGAGCGAGTCAAAGCCGAGGGGCTGGAGGACCGGGTGGAGCTGCAGTTGCTCGACTATCGCGACCTGCCCAAGGACGGCCGCTTCGACAAGGTCGTGAGTGTGGGCATGTTCGAGCACGTCGGCCACGCCAACCTCGACCTCTACGCCAAGTGCCTGTTCGCGGCGGTGAAGGAGGGCGGGCTGGTGATGAACCACGGCATCACTGCCAAGCACACCGATGGTCGCCCTGTGGGGCGCGGGGCGGGTGATTTCATCGACCGCTATGTGTTTCCCAACGGCGAGCTGCCGCACCTGTCGATGATCACCGGCTTCATCAGCGAGGCGGGACTTGAGGTGGTGGACGTGGAAAGCCTGCGCCTGCACTACGCCCGTACCCTGGATCACTGGAGCACGCGGCTGGAAGAAAAGCTGGAGGTGGCAGCGGCGATGGTGCCGGAGCAGGCCTTGCGGATCTTCCGCCTGTACCTGGCCGGATGCGCTTATGCGTTCTCCAAGGGCTGGATCAACCTGCATCAGATCCTGGCGGTGAAACCCCGCGCCGATGGCAGCCATGATCTGCCGTGGACCCGTGAGGATCTTTACCCCTGACCCTAACCCGTAGCAGCACGGCTTGCCGGCGGGGGCGTCGTGTCAGGCGATGCATATTTGTCTGACACACCGCCCCGCCGGCAAGCCGTGCTGCTACGAGGGATGTTTGGTCTTTAGAGAATCGGTGAAATCAGCCGCGCCACGCGCATCCCCAGACGCTGCAACTGATGCGTCTCGCGACTATCCTGCGTCGAGATTTCAACCGCGTTGGCGAAGTCGTCACTGAGCATTGCCTCCACCTCCCGAGCGAAGTCTTCGTCTACGGTCAGCAGCATCAATTCGAAATTCAGCCGGAACGAGCGGTTGTCCAGGTTGGCGCTGCCGATCGCGGTGATCTCGTTGTCCACCAGCACCACCTTCTGATGCAGGAACCCCGGCTGGTAGCGGAACATGCGCACACCTGCACGCACCGCCTCGAACGCAAACAGGCTGGAGGCCGCGTACACCGTGTAGTGGTCGGGGCGCGATGGCAGCAGCAACCGCACGTCAACGCCGCGCAGTACCGCCAGACGCAGCGCGGCGAACACTGCCTCGTCGGGCACGAAGTAGGGCGTGGTGATCCACACCCGTTCGGTGGCTGCGTGGATCGCCTCGACGAAAAACAGCGAGCAGGTCTCCTGCCGATCCGCAGGGCCGGTGGCGAGCAACTGGCAGAGCACGCCGTCTTCGGGGTAGTGCTCGGGCAGAATCAGCGGCGGCAGCTCCCGGGTTGCCCAGAACCAGTCCTCGGCGAAGGACTCCTGCAGGCACGCCACCACCGGCCCGATGATCGCCACATGGGTATCACGCCACGGCGCCAATGGAGGCTTGAGCCCCAGGTATTCATCACCGACGTTATGCCCGCCGACAAAGCCGCGCACGCCATCGACCACCACGATCTTGCGATGATTGCGGAAGTTGATCTGGAAGCGATTGAGCCACCCGCTTCGAGTGGCGAAGGCTTTGATCTGCACGCCACCGGCGCGCAGCTTATCGACGTAGCTGGCGGGCAGGGCGTGGCTGCCGATGCGGTCGTAGAGCACGAAAATCTCGACGCCTTCCGCGGCCTTTTCCAGAAGCAGGGTTTGCAGGCGGCGGCCCAGATCGTCGTCATGGATGATGAAGAACTGCACGAACACCACACGCTTCGCCGCCCGGATGGCGTCGAATATCGCGCTGAATGTCGCATCGCCGTTAATCAGCAGCTTCACTTCGTTATTGGCCAGGCACGGCATGCGGCCCAGCTTGGGCATCGCCCGCAGTGATTCGTAGGCGTCGGAGCGCCGTGCGGCGACAGCCTCTTCGATCCAGGGCTTCCAGTTGAAATCGGCGATGGCCTCACGCATCTCGGTGTTGGCCTGACGCCGCGCCTTGATATACGCATCAAAGGTGCTGCGGCCAAAGACGAGGTAGGGAATGAGGGTGATATAGGGGATGAAAATGAGCGGCATGGCCCAGGCGATGGAGCCTTGCGCGGTGCGCACCGTCAGCAATGCATGAATCGCTGCTACGATGCCCAGCAGGTGAGTGAAGCCGATCAGATAGCCGAAAAAATACGGGCTGTGATAGTCCATGAGCGACCTTGTTGCGGATTCGATTGTGTCTAACAGACCACAGCCCGCCGCGATTGTCGCTATTTAATTCGGCCTGCAACTGGTTACCGGATTTGTCGTCTAAGCGTCATTGTCTACGGTAACGACAGGCCGCAACCGAACTGTCTCAGAAAAGAAGGAAACAGGGTTCATGAAAAAGCGCGTACTGGCGTTGATGGTGGGTCTGGCAGCGCCGTTCGTTCAGGCGCAGGTGCTGCAACCCGGGCTATGGGAGCTGACGTCCAGCAATATGCAGGTCGATGGACAGCAGATGCCCGACATGCAGGTCATGCTCGCCCAGCTGCAGATGATGGCTCCACAGCAACGTGCGGCCATGGAACAAATGCTGGAAAAACAAGGCATTACCCTGGGCGGCAAAGGCGTGCGGGTTTGCCTGACGCCGGAGCAGGTGAAGAACGAACAGATTCCGTTGACCGATCCCAAGTCCGGGTGCAGTCAGCAAATCACTGATCGCAATGGGCCGACCTGGAAATTCAAATTCAGTTGCCCTCGTGCCCAGGGTACCGGTACTGCCCAGTTCCTCAGTGATCGCGAGTTCAACACCCACGTTGTGGGCTCGTTCAATGCCACCGGACAGCAGCAGAACGGCAGCATGGACACCAAGGCCGTCTGGCTGGGCCAGAACTGTGGAACCGTTAAGCCTCGCACCTGATTGACCGTTTGTCCGAACGCCCCGTTTACCGGGGCGTTTCTGTTTTCAGCGACCAATCCCCTGTCCATGTTCCACGTGGAACATCCTCTTGTTTCACATGAGTTTTTTGCCCTTAGCCTTTGATTTGCAGCTTAAAAGTCCGGCCAATTCTGTAAAAAGCTTCATCTTCGAGTTTCTGGCGGCATGTTATATTGTTACGAACAATGTTCATGCCTACCAGAGCCGGGATGCTCGTCTTTTTTCGGAACGTGCCATGCATCGACGTCAAATGCTGCTCAATATGCTTTTGGCCAGCGCCGCTTTCGCGCTTCCTTTCTCCGTCAATGCCACGCAGATTCGCAACGCGCGACTATGGCGCTCCGAAAACAAGTCGCGGCTGGTGTTCGATCTTAGCGGTCCGGTGAAGTACAAAACCTTCACCCTGAGTGCACCTGAGCGCATCATCATCGACGTCAGCGGTGCGCGACTCGAGGGCGACTTCAGTCAACTGGCGCTGGAAAACTCGCCAATCAAGGCAATCCGCTCCGGTCATTTCGGCCAGGGCGATACCCGTATCGTGCTCGACCTGGCTTCGCCCGTGCAGCTCAACAGCTTTTTGCTCGGGCCTGAGGGCGCGCAGGGCAACCGCCTGGTGGTGGACCTGGGTCATGACGTCGCCACGCACCCTCCCGTGCAGCTGGCCGCAGCAGCGCCTGCCGCCGTCGTGGCCAAAGAGCCGCCTGCGCCGGTGCCTGACAAGAATCACCCCAAGCGCGACATCATGGTGGTGGTCGATGCCGGGCACGGCGGCAAGGACCCGGGCGCCATCGGCTCCAAGGGCGAGCGCGAGAAAGACGTGGTGTTGTCCATCGCCCAGTTGCTGGCCAAGCGGCTCAAGCGCGAGAAGGGCTTCGATGTGCGCCTGGTGCGCAACGACGACTTCTTCGTGCCGCTGCGCAAGCGCGTGGACATTGCCCGCAAATACAACGCCGACATGTTCATTTCGGTGCATGCCGATGCCGCGCCGCGCCTGACTGCATCGGGCGCGTCAGTGTTTGCCTTGTCGGAGAACGGCGCGACTTCGGCGACCGCGCGTTTCATGGCCCAGCGCGAAAACGGCGCGGACCTGATCGGCGCCAACAGCTTGCTCAACCTGAAAGACAAGGACCCGATGCTGGCCGGGGTGATTCTCGACATGTCGATGAACGCCACCATCGCCGCCAGCCTGCAACTGGGCCATACCGTGCTCGGCAGTCTGGAAGGTGTGACGACGCTGCACCAGAAGCGCGTGGAGCAGGCCGGATTTGCCGTGTTGAAATCCCCGGACGTGCCATCGATTCTGGTGGAGACCGGCTTCATCTCCAACAGCCGCGACAGCCAGCGCCTGGTGACCGCGCGTCATCAGCAGGCCGTGGCCGACGGGCTGTTCGATGGCATGAAGCAGTACTTCGAGCGCAACCCTCCGGCAGGTTCGTTCATTGCCTGGCGGCAGGAGCAGAAGGCGGCGGAGCAGGCGGTGGTCTGACACCGACGCTGTTCCGCTCCTTGTAGGAGTGAGCTTGCTCGCGATTTCGTAGTGTCAGGTTACATCTCGGTAGCTGACACGCCCCTATCGCGAGCAAGCTCACTCCTACAGGAGATCAGCGGCAGCCCATTACCCGATCACAGATAATTCTGCTCCGGCTGCCGCTGGAGCTCGACACCCGGCTGATCGTCGTCCAGCCGACTTTCTGGATATACCCCACCCACGCCTCGCCATCCGAGGCGAGCCCCGTGAAGAACGTCAGCGACCCATAGCGGCTGTTGGTCTGCGCCCAGCGTCGCTTGCCGTCGCTTTCATACCCGCGCAGGAACATGGTGGTGCCTGACATCGCCACGCTGTAGCTGTTGCCATACGCGTCGATGCACGCCAGCACGGTGGCACTTCGCGTGCACAGCGCCTGATCCAGCCTGGGCGAGGGCGGTGCGGCAAACGCCTGTGTACTCAGCAGCAGAACAAGCCCCGAGAAAAAACTGAAAACCCTGACCATTGAGCCGACCTTGCAAAAAAAGTTAGCAGCTTTGTATTGTTATATTATAACGTAAAAAGCATCCGAACCTGCTACCTGATGAGACCATGATGAACCGCCTCCCCGTTACCGTCCTGTCCGGCTTTCTCGGCGCCGGCAAAAGCACGCTGCTCAACCATATCCTGCGCAACCGCGAAGACCTGCGAGTGGCGGTCATCGTCAATGACATGAGCGAGATCAACATCGATGGCGGCGAGGTCCAGCGTGACGTCAGCCTCAACCGCGCCGAAGAAAAGCTCGTGGAAATGAGCAATGGCTGCATCTGCTGCACCCTGCGCGAAGACCTTCTCGAAGAAGTCAGTCGCTTGGCGCGCGATGGCCGTTTCGACTATCTGCTGATCGAGTCCACCGGCATTTCCGAGCCGCTGCCGGTAGCGGAAACCTTCACTTTTCGCGACGAGACTGGGCAGAGTCTGGCTGATATTGCGCGCCTGGACACCATGGTCACCGTGGTCGATGGCCTGAATTTTCTACAGGATTATCAGGCTGCGGAAAGCCTCGACTCTCGCGGTGAAACCCTGGGCGAGGACGACGAGCGTTCCATCACCGATTTGCTGATCGAGCAGGTGGAGTTCGCCGACGTGATCCTCATCAGCAAGATTGACCTCATCAGCTCGGCCGAGCGCCAGGAGTTGATGGCGATCCTGAAAAGCCTCAACAGTCAGGCGGAAATACTGCCGATGGTGATGGGTGCAGTGCCGCTGGGCAAGATCCTGGATACCGGCCGCTTCGATTTCGAGCGCGCTGCCCAGGCGCCGGGCTGGCTCAAGGAACTGCGGGGTGAGCATGTGCCGGAAACCGAGGAGTACGGCATCGCCTCGACGGCCTATCGCGCGCGCCGACCGTTTCACCCGCAGCGGTTTTTCGACTTCATCAATGGCGACTGGAGCAACGGCAAATTGCTGCGTTCCAAGGGCTTCTTCTGGCTGGCGAGCAAGCATCAGGAGGCCGGCAGTTGGTCACAGGCGGGCGGGTTGATGCGATATGGCTTCGCTGGGCGCTGGTGGCGTTTCGTGCCCAAGGAGCACTGGCCGCAGGATCAGGAAAGCACCGAGGTCATCATGCGCAACTGGATGGCGCAGAGTGGGGATTGTCGGCAGGAACTGGTATTCATCGGCCAGAACATCGACTTCGCCCGGCTAAACGCCGATCTGGATGCGTGCCTGTTGACCGATGCCGAGATGGCGGTGGGTGTTGAAGGGTGGAGAGAGTTGGCCGATCCGTTTGGTGATTGGCATGGGGAAGCGGCGTAGGGCTTGAGACCGCTCCCGCCGGCAAGCCGTGCTGCTACGGATAGGTTGCGTACACGGTAGTTGTGAACAACCAGAACCCGTAGCAGCCCGGCCGGGCGGCGTTCCGCTTGCCGGCGGGAGCGTATTTGCAATTACCACCGCAATCATTGGCGTCTACTGCGCCTTCCACACACCCTTGCTCTGCTGCTCGCAAAAGGGCTTGAGGAAGGCGGCATCGCTGGCCACGCCGTAATAGTGAATGTTCTGCCGATAGGGCATATTGGCGACTTGTGCGTTGCTGCACTGGCCGAAGGACCCCGAGGGGCATTGCTCCATGTAGGCGACTTCGACCTTCTGGTCCTTGAGCTGCGGTTTGCAGAAACCGTTGCGGAAGAGATCTGGCGGAATATTGAGATTTTCCTGACAGACTTTCACGTCAAGCCGCTCGGCCTGACTATGAACCACGCAGGATTCAGCCCACGTCTGACCCGACGTGACCGCCAACAACACCAACGCCAGCCGCACGGGCAGCCAGATTGCTCGCATCGATTACCTCCGTCTGCGCTCGTTTTCGGGAGCGACGTTCAACAATGGCCGGACATGCTGCTGAACATTCCCACCCATGTCATTGCTGGCCCTTTGGGTGCCGGCAAGACCAGCCTCATCAAGCACCTGCTTTCGCTCAAGCCAGCGGGTGAGCGCTGGGCCATCCTGATCAACGAATTCGGTCAGATCGGCCTGGACGCTGCGCTGCTCAGCACGGCCGAGGATGGTATCGCACTTGGCGAGGTGGCTGGTGGCTGCCTGTGCTGCGTCAATGGCGCACCGTTTCAAATCGGCCTGGGGCGCCTTTTGCGCAAGGCAAAGCCTGACCGGCTGTTCATAGAGCCATCCGGGCTGGGTCACCCCGTGCAACTGATGGCGCAACTGAAAGACGCGCCGTGGCTGGGTGTGCTGGCGGTGCAGCCTTGCGTCATGGTGCTCGATGCACTGGCGCTGGCCCAAGGCAAGCCGTTGCCCGCAACCCAGCACGATGCGATGACGGACGCCGGGCTGCTGGTGCTGAACAAGTCGGCGGGACTGGACGCAGCGGCTCGACAGGCAGTCATCCACTCGCTGCCTGATCGCCCTGTGGTCTGGACCGAGTCGGGCGTCGTTGCGCTGGATCAACTGCCCGGTATCGACGTGCGTGCGCGGGAGGGTGTGGATAACTTCGTTGCGCCCAGGACCCTGGCGCGGATGCCGGCCGTCTGGACCGACCCGATGACGCCGATCTGCCTGAGCCAGGCGCAGCCCGAGGGTTGGAGCATCGGCTGGCGTTGGCATTCGGATCGGGTGTTCGATTCAGGGAAAGTGCGCGAATGGCTGCAAAGCCTTGCCTGGCGCCGGGCCAAGCTGGTTATCCACAGTCAGGAAGGGTGGGTGTCGGGCAACGGGCTCGATGGCAGCGACATCCAGTGGGCGCCGAGTGAGTGGCGCAAGGATTCGCGTCTGGAGTTGATTTTTGCCGAGCCGCAGGATGGGGCGCAGTTGAGCGAGCAATTGACCGGTTGCAGAGTCTAGAGGCCGCTCACTGCTTCCACTTGTTGTGTTCCTGGCGCCACTCGTTGAGCTGGATGATTTCTGCGGTCGGCTTGGGATTCTTGATTTCGAACGGGTAGGGCGCCAGCTCGATCTGGGCGGTGTGCTTGCCGAACATGGTGATGGTGCCGGGGTGGCGTTGCTCGCCGGTCACGGTGAATTCGAAGTTGTACACCCGGGCCAGGCGTTTGCGGCCCTCGTTGTCGCGCTTGAAAGTGATACGACGCAGGGCGACGTTGCCATCGAGCAATTCGATGTCGAGCTTGGCGCAGTGCTGTTTCACGCGCTCAAGAGCACGTTCGCGCAGGCCGTGGGAATGCCACAGCCAGGCGCCAGCGGTTGCCAGCAGCATCAGGACGAAAATGTTGCCCAGGGTCAGCATGGAAAGAGAGCTCCAACGGAAGATGTCCAGCT
>Ga0207655_1003784_pt1 | contig 11053 bp, 16 predicted proteins | sample KBSM44metaG_FD_184398 | JGI IMG/M metagenome (GOLD analysis project Ga0207655, IMG submission 184398) | Miscanthus rhizosphere microbial communities from Kellogg Biological Station, Michigan, USA - KBS M4-4 metaG (SPAdes) (version 2) | ecosystem: Host-associated > Plants > Roots > Rhizosphere >... | reverse complement strand
ATTTTTGCGAATGAATCGTTTTTGTGATCTTTGCGAAGGCAACAAATAAGTATTTTGTTTTCTTCTTCACTCCAACGCAAATACATATAAGAAGACGTAAAATGAAGGCTTATTTGGGCAAGAAAAAGTTCTTTGTGATATCCTGCTTCTAATTCTTTTTGCATAAGATTTGTTATTTCATCTAATTCTTGCTTGAAAACAACAGGCTTCATATTTATCACCCCATTCTTATAAACGTATTCATATAAAAGAAGAAAGGTCCTTTCCTTTACGCAATGAACAATACGGTGAGGTCCTTATTAACTTTAACTTTCGCTGAGCTAAGGCACTAAATGTATTCAAATTTTTTTCTCATTTCCCTTTCCCTTTATAAAACAAAAATTAGCATTCCTCAAATGACTTAAGTCTTTTGTTTGCAAAGAAAGAAATCCTCAATATCTTCTGCTTCATCAACATGATATTTAAAAGCAATATGCGTCTGCGCATGTTACTTGAATTTCCAAACTCTGCCCGACATTAAAAAAGTTGATATTAGATCAACTTTTTTTGTTTATTTATATTTTTTTGAAATTTCATTGTATAGTGAAAAAGGATAAAGGAGGCGATAATAATGAAACAAACAATAGGAAAAATTGGAATGATATTAATGACCTTATTATTAATAATTCAAATAAGTATGATGCTTTTAGAATTTCATAAAAATAATATAGAAAAAAAAGAAGAAATCGAAAGACTTAAAGGAGCGAATCTGGATCATATTTGTACAGTAAAGGGAAATGCGTGTTTGGTTGACGAAGTAAAAAGAACAGCTCACAAGACAAATATAGAAACAGGTTTCAAATATTCTACCTTGTTATTGTTCCCCATAATTGGATTTTCTTTATTTTATTCACTCATGAAAAATAAAAAAATATAATGATTATATTTATAATTTTATTTATTTTATTATCTCTTTTGCAGTGTTATTTAAATATCGCGAGGATAATGGAATAATATAGAAAAAAATTATAAAAATTAGCTTTTGTACTAGATCGAACAGAAACAGCTGTTCGCATGCGTATTACCAAATAAAAAAGGAGGGGATTTAAATGCAAAAATATTTAAGTTCAGTGTTGTTTATTTTACTAAATTTATTTCTAGTGTTTAAAATAATATCCATACATCATGACATTTCTGAAATAAATAAAGAAAGAGACAAAAAAATAAAACCTATATACAACGCATGCAAAGCATATAATTGTACAAATTTCTCATCAAATAATATAGTGAAGTTATATAAAGAAACAGCAGAAGTCTATAAACAAGACGTTTATAAAAAGGAATTTATTCCATTATCTTTAATTGTTGCAGGAGATTTGTTTCTAAGCACTTTTTTCTTAAAAGAAAAATATAAGAATATTGTTTTTGTGATAAGAATGGTTTCCATAGTAGCTGTTGTTGGTTTAGCTTTAATTTATTTAATATATAAGGTGCTAACTAATTTTCTGTAAAAAATTTATCGGACCAAAAATAAACAGCGAAAGAAATCAAAGAATATTTATTGTCGTAACTTTTAAAGATAAAATCAACCCAAAAATAGAAGAGAAATATAGTCAAAAAGATTTTTAACATATTTTTAAAAAATCAAATGAAAAATTAAAAAAATCAAACCAAGTTATTCTTGTGACAAAAGCCAAATACATCAACAAAATAAAATATAATCTAAACGTTTCTTCTATTTTTGAAAATGTATCTGAAAAAACAGTAAAAGAAGAACGAAATTATAAAAATTATTCTCCATTGATGTCTGATTATTCAGTCTCTCCTATTTGGTCTTTAATTTTTCATGTTTCTTCCTTTTTAACTCTAATTAACGCATTGATTATTATTTGCTTTTTTATTTATTGAAAAGGTTTTGTTAAAAAAATTCAAAACATTTAAAATGTTAAAAACAAAGTTGTGCAGGAGGAATACGATGAAAAAGTCCTTATTTTTTTCTTTTTTATTTTTATTTATGTTTGTAAGTGGAAATAAAGTATTTGCAGAAGATGAAATGGATTGGGCAAGGGAAAGCATTAATTTACAAGAAGCTTTTGATGCAGGTTTAACAGGAAAAGGAGTAAAAATTGCAATTATTGATTCTGGTTTTTTAAAAGAGCACGAAGACTTAAAAGATATCAATTACGCTGAAGGGATTTCTTGTACTGATTTTGAAAGACAAGATGACGGGACGTATAAATGCGTGGCGGATCCTGAAACACATTGGTGGGATGACCAAGATGGTCATGGTACTAATATTATCAGTCTTATTGCTGCTCAAAAAAATGACAAAGGGATAGTAGGAACAGCTCCTGAAGCAACTATTTATCCGATTAAAGTAAAAAATAAGAATGATGCCTACCTCGGTAGTATAATAGCAGGAATATACTGGGCAATTGATCATAAAGTTGATATTATTAATATTAGTCAAGCTTATGGAGAGAAAGACGAAGATCTAGAAAAAGCAGTTAATAATGCAGCTGAAAAAGGAATTTTAATAGTTGCAGGCGCTGGAAATGAAACCAATAAAGACCCCAGCGAGATAACTGTAAAGTATCCTGCTGCTTATGAAAATACACTAGCTGTCGGTGGGTATTTCCAAAATCGTTTAAGATGTTCTGACATTCTTCCTACTTGTAAGTCAAGTACGGGTCCCCAAATTGATATAGCAGCTCCTTTAAACCCTAAAGTCGCTGATACTGGGAATGGAATGTTCGATCTTCAAGGGTATGAAAATGGAACTGCTGGAACGTCAAATAGTTCGCCGATGGTTGCTGGTGTTGCAGCATTATACTTAGAACAAATGCGAAAAGAATTTGGAGAAAATTACACTGCTGCACAACTTAAACAATTATTAGTAGAAAATGCTTCTTATAAAGAAGGTTATGAAAAATTAGATGAAAATTTCGAATACGGTTCAGGTTTCGTCAACGCACGTCCTCTTCATTATAAAAATCCTTATTTTAAATTATGGTTAGAAGAGTCTAAAAGAAAATCAAATATAAAAGATGCTGATAACGATGATGAAATTATTAAAAGCACACCAAGACCTTGGTATAGTCAATATACCAATCATGTTTTTGGTTATTCTATGGACTTTCCATCTTATTGGTTTGTTGATCATTCTGAACCTTCAAAATATGTTCGTTTTTTCTTCAATAATTTAGAAGTAAAACTTACATTCGAACCCATTAAAGATGAGTTAGGAAGAAAAGAATTTATCAATCAAACAGTCTCTAAATTACCTAACGCTACTTTAGGCACTCCTGTTTCAGACTATCAAGGTAATGCTATAAATTCCTATCATTTTGCAGGAGTTTCAAGTACTTATGACGATTTAGATCGTTATACTTACTATTTTTTAAATACTTATAATGGTGTTTTTATATTTAAAGTGAAAACAACAGATAAAAAAGAAAATTTAAAAGAAGGTATAAGTATAGGAGAAGAAATGAGAATTGTGTTGAAATCCTTTACTAATTTTGATTCTCCAAAAGAACAAGATACAACATCGCAAACCTTTCAGGAATTATACAAAAAACGAGTTATTGATCCTAAATTCAATATTCCTTTTGGAAAAACAATGTTTGGATTATATGATTCAGAAGGAAATGACACAATTGAAGAAAATATGACGGAATGGGAAACCGAATTAAACAATCCTCCTATGGGTACGCAAACCATCAAAGGTTATTTAAATTATTACAATATAGGTGATGGAGAAAAACCGATTATTGAAAATATTGTAGATAAAGGACGGACACCTATTATCGATTTAGTATTAGGAAGAAAATACTTAGGATATGATTTATTTCCAATTGTAGCGGGATCTTTTGATGAACGTATTAAAGACTGGGCGAATGAATTAAAAAGTTTAAATAAACCTGTTTTTGTTCGTTTAGGAAGTGCAATGAACGGAAGTATGAAAAATTACAATGCGTTAAAATCACCAGTAAGTGATTATGAATATGAATTTGATACAGATTTATATGTGAGCGCCTATCGTCGAGTAGTCGATTTAATGAAAGAAGAAGGAGCAACAAATGTAAAATTCGTTTGGAGTCCAAGTGTTCAATCGTATCCAAAAAGTTCACTAAATGATATGTCATTGTTTTATCCAGGAGATGACTATGTCGATTGGATTAATATGATGGGATACAATGAAGGAACTGATACGAAAACATTCAATGAAATATTTGATAACACGTACAAACAATTACGACGTATGCATCCTGATAAACCGATGATGATTGAAACATCAAGTTCCAACAAATCTACTAATAAAGAAGCGTTTATTCATTCTATATTTGATCATGTTTCTGATTACCCTAATATTCAGATGGTTACCTGGTATAATGGTAATAATGATTATTGGATTGAAGATTATGGAAAAAGCGAATTTAATATCACCCTACCGCGTACAACAAATGATTATGTTAGTAGTATGTTAAAAAACACGGACAAAATAACATCTACTATCATGATCGATTGCACTGGTTGTAAGTTGACATTAGACGATACTAAACAAACGTATGCAATGCTTCCTTCTAGTGCAGAATTAAGTAAATCCACCACTACTGTCAGTAGTGGAACGTATGCATACACAAAACAATTTGGCGATTGGTATTATATCAAAGTAAGTGATGAAGACTTTAGATGGGTTAATCCGAAATTGCTTTACACGACATACAACAAAAACATTTTTATTATTTCAAAAGTCGTAAGTTTGTATAAAGAACGAAACGATACAACGCCTTACAGCGCATTAAGTTCTCAAGGGGTATTTGCTACTGATAAGTGGGTAAATAAAGAAACAGGTCAAATTTGGTACAAAATTAACACTACATTTGCTGGTCCTTTATGGTTATGTGTATTTCCAAGTCAAGTAGCAGAAAGTTCAACATTCCCTATTACATTAACACAAACAACACCGATTTATAACAATCCGAATGATACAAGTGCAGCCAATCAAGTCAGTACACTTGGTATTCAAACGGTAAATGGGATTAGTAGAAGTGGAGGATGGGCAGCTATTCAAACATGGTTAGGGAACAAATGGATGAATGTTAGTGGTAGTTATGCGATGGTTGGAACTGTTACTACGATTAACAAATGGATCCCTATCGCCAATGGAACATATATGCACAACTTCCCTTATGATGCTACAAAACTTTCAACTGCATTAGGTGCTCAAAATGTACTTGCTAAAGCGATGTGGGTCGATCCAGATTCTTTAAATAACGGAAAATTTACAACGTGGTACAAAATTAACACGTATTTAGGTGATAAATGGATTAAACAATAAAAAAACAGCCAAATGGCTGTTTTTTTATTACATATCTATAGATTTTTTTCTATATCCTTTTTCTTTATAATTGTTACATTATTAATATTTTTATTTTTTTTGATGATTTTTATATCATTTCTTTTTATATAAACAAAACAAGCCTCATATTCTTTGTTCTTGTCGCAAACTATTTTTTGATTCGTAGAGTATTGTTTTAAAAGTTTTTGGTTTGCTTTTCCATTAAAATCGATTCGCGCATATTCCATTTTAGTATTGAGATAAGTGATAATGCTAATTACAACAATAACAATAAATGTTATTAAAATATATTTCTTTGAGATTTACTTCTACAATAACCACTTTACTTTTAGTGAAGTGGTTTTCTTATACGAATTTTTTATCTTGAAAATTTTTCATATTCCCATCTCCGAGGATTAAAAGCAGGATCTGTAAGAAATCGAAGACGATATTTTTCTTCATTTTTTCGATTATATACATAGTTAATTACACTTATTTTTTCTAAATCTGTTTCGCCTATTTTGAAAAAATTCCACTTGCATACAATAGCGGGTAGTTCATTTTCACTAATAGGTGTTAACTGATATTCTATTATTTCAATTTCATTAAAATAATAGCAAGTAGCAGCATTCTTCCACCAAACCATTTCTCCATAAAAAACATCTATTTCATCGTAAGGCGCTGGCACTTTATGCAAGTTATAGGTAGCAAAGGGCAATTTTAAAGTTCCATGCATTTTCGTTTTCTCCATCGGAATACCAAGTTTTTCAATCATTACTGTTGTCATTATTCCTTTCAACTTCATATTATCTTTGTTATATACGTGTTCCATCATATTCCTCACCTCTTATTTTTTCTTTCATTATATCATGTTCAACCAAAAAAAGGCGTACGCCTTTTTTAATAAATAAATTCAGTTTTCCATTTCCAAGGAGTCGTTTCATTGATAAACAGTAATCGAATTCGTAAATTAAAATAATCTGCAAATTGATCCCAAATATCAGTTAACCACTGTTCTTTTTCTTCTCCTTCTGGCAATATTTCGCCTAAATAAAACCTCTCCTCTTCCCAAACACTAATATAGCAAACTTTTTTATTTTTTGCGTAATGAAATCTGATGCCCTGACCTTTCTTAGTTTTAAAATAAAAATAAGTATGAAAATCAATAACTTCTTGTGTTGCGATATATAATGTTGAAATATTGTCCAAATCTAATTTTTTCAAAAATTCAACGATTTTAATTTCTTCTGCTTCTGCATTTTCCAAAGGATTAACTTTCAGTTTTTTCATCAGTTTCTGCCTCCTTTTTCGCTAGTATAGACATATATCAAAAAAAGAAACAACATGAAAATCGTTTCTTGTTTATTTTTATATTCAGATAATATAGTAATCCCAATAATAACCAGGTTTTAATTTATATTGTTTTGGGTGTAATTTCCCTTTTGTATGAACATTAGCTTCTTTGTGACAGATAAATTTTTCATCATTTTTGTTTTTAATTTGTTCAATTTCCTTTATTAATTCTTTTTGTTGTTGCTGAATATCTTTTCGATCTTGTATTTTCCATTCATAAAACAAAGGAAAATAATACACATCTTCTATGCATTCAATTTTTCTGAACTGAAATTTAGATAAATCACCACCATTTGCAGATATTCTCACTCTTTCTATGCTTTTGTTTATTAAATAGGTTTTCGCTTTTTCTTCTGAATCAAACAACATAAATTCTATCCCGCTTCCTAAATCGAGAAATCGTCCCTCTTTTCCTAATGCTTCTCCAGGATGTCCTAGTACTTCTTTTCCGTTTATCTTTATAATCATAATTTTCTGCATATTTTATTAGCTCCTTTTGGCACCTCTTTTTCTTCTATTATATACTTTTTAAAGATGTAATTAAACATCAAAAAGTATATAATAGAGAAAGCGATAATCTAAAAGGAGAATGCCAAAATGACTAATGAACTTTCATTTACTGATATTGAAGTCCAGGTAGAAGACTACGCATTTCTTATTACTCATGCTTATAAAACTAGCGGATCGGAACGTTTTTCTCTTCAAATAAAAAATAGATTTATGTGTTTTTTAAACGCATATGAGGATAAATTTGAATTCTTTTTATTACCAAATATTTCCAATACTGACAATGATAAATCTTTAGTCTGTTCGCTAGGTGAACGGAAAGATTTTTTAATTAAGCTTTACAATGCTATTCGAAATCACCCATCAATTCGATTAAGAATGCTTAATACATTAGGACCAATGAAACAATATTGAGTTATACAGCTCAATATTGTTTCATTGAAAGGAGAGTATTGCTATGGATAAAAGCGAATTGCAAAAAGAATTATCAAAAATGGATTTAAAAGGTCAAATAAAAAATATTGGAAATCTAAATTGTTTTTTTCAACCTATATTTGTAAGTAAAGAAAGTTTTGATCTTTGGAAAATAGAACCTGGTTTTTATTTATTCATTAGAGTTATATTCAAAGAACCTAATACAAGCACAAACCAACTGTATAATCCTCTTTATAAAGTTAGAATAGACAGAACTTCAAAAGGTTTTGAATTAAAAGGGAAAGGTGTTAAAAAAATGAAGGAACAAAGAGGGGAAGAATTTTATCAACATATTGAGAATCAAGTGCAAAAAAATAAACTGCGCTTATTATTTTTATTTCCTCAAATCCAAGAATTTATTTGATTCAACAAAAAAGTGAAATCAAAGATTTCACTTTTTTTTCATCGCAACATATGAAGAAGTTGCAGTTTATAGTTTGTCTTATCTCGAAACGGTTCCCACATACGTTTAGTCGTTTCTTTTTTTAAAATATGTCCTATATGCATTTCTTTGAGATCCATTGAAACTGGAACTTTATATAAAAGGTAAAAACTTCTATTACCTGGGAAAAATTCAAATGTTACAGGATTAGGAATTTCATCATATTGCACTTTTATGATATAGCTTTGAACACCTATTCTTTTTGATTTTGATAAATGTTCTTCTACAATTTTCCCTTCAAAAGATGAAATATGGTTAAATTTATCAAGTTCGTTTAAATAATTCAAAACAACATTTTCATAAGCATCTTTTTCTTTTAATAACCATTTGGAAAAATAATTTATTTCTTTCTTGTCCTCTGAAGTGCAGCTAAAGGAAAGTTCCTCATTTTCAAATTTAAATTCAATTTTTACATCGATATCTTTTTTTAACCAAAAGCCTCCGTAAATAACATTATTTCTTACTCCATATATACCAATAGAATTCATGTTAATCGCCATCCTTATCTCTCCTTACTTATGGAATATAGCCTTAAAAGACTTCTTTATTTTAACACTTTTTCAAAAAAGGTGTACGACTTTTTTAATAAGTAAATTTAGTATTCCATTTCCATGGTATATTTTCATTAATAAACATCAAACGAACATGTAAATTAAATTGATCAACAAATTGTTTCCATATATAATTTCTCCATTCGCTGTTTCGTGTTTCATAGGATGCAAAAGCAGTCTCATAACCTTTTATTACGCGAATACTAGATATTTTCTTATTATATTGATAATGGAACGAAATCCATATTCCGTTTTTAATTTCAAAATCAAATTGAGTATGAAAAGAAGATGAATATTTTCTCGGTGTCACAAATAAATTTTTAACATCTTCTATATTTAATTGTTTGAAAAAATCAAAAATCTCTTTATTTTCTTCATTCCTAATTTCCATTTCTAAAACGTTCATTTTCCTCACTCCATGTTTTTTTATAGTATTATACCATTTTTCAATAAAATTATATATTATAATATAGTTAAACGATATAGATTAAAATAAGAAAGGTTGGTTAAAAATGGGAATTAGAAAAAATAGACATTGTTGCGGCAGGTAATTCTGTTATTGGAGAAAAAAAGATTTTTCTTGGGATGAAAATTGATGGAAAAGAGAGTACAGGTTTGGAGGAAGAAATAAAAGAAGCAGAAAGACAGCTTAATATTATTTTCAACAAAATTTTACCACTAAAAAAAGACGACGCTTGTCGTCTTTTTCATCGCAACATGTGCAACAATTCTAATCGATATTTTGTCTTATCTCGAAACGGATTCCACATGCGTTTAACCGTTTCTTCTTTTAAAATATAATTGATTGATTGGTTTCTAGCTATTTGCCCTTTACTATTATAAGCAATAGGAACATCATATTTTAATTCATAAAAGTTAATACTTGGAACTAATGTTAAAGAAATATTGTAAGGAAAATGATTAAATTCAATATCATATTGGTATTTTGTTTGATGCGTTTTTGATTTAATTTTTTCTTCTCGAATAATTTTTCCTTTAAATGAGGAAACATCATTAATTTTATTGATTTCTTTGAAATAATTAATAACATATTTTTCGTACACATCTTTTTCTTTAGAATGCCAACTTTTAAACAATTCAATTTGTTCCTTTTCGTTAAAACAATTTTCAAATTGAACATTACCTTGTTTTAAAACACAATAAATACTTATACATTTATAATTGGTTAAACCAACGAACAATTTACGAGGATTTTCTTCATTTGGAAGAATCACAAGTTCGCAAATTTCCACTCCCATTCTTATCCCTCTCTTTTCAATCAATCTAGTTTTAAGTACTATTTTATTTTAACATTATTTCGAAAATTTCGTTCAAAAAAACGGATTTCATCGTCTAAATAAAAAGGAAGTCTTGGGGCTTCCTTTTGAAGTTGCGTATTTGAATCCATAAAAACAAAAAAGGCGTACGCCTTTTTTGTTTTCTTTAAAACGTGTTATATTCGGTAAAAATATCGAATGCAGAATTTACGTATAATTTGAAAAAATAAAAAGCAACCATTTGGCTGCTTTTTTTATCGCAATACGTGCAATAGTTGCAAACGATACTTTGTCTTATCTCGAAACGGTTCCCACATACGTTTGACAGCTTCAGATTCTAATATATTTTCTATACTAATTACACCTGCATATTCTCTTTTCGAATTAATAGCAATTGGTACTCGGTATAAAATTTCAAATTTCCCATTACTAGGAAATGACTGAAACTTGACGATGCCAGGAAGCTGCTCATACTTTATTCTTATTATATAACATTTATTTCTCAAAATTTCCCTGCAGATTTCTCGTACAATTTCCCCTTTAGAAAACGTAATATGGTTAAATTTTGTAATTTCATTTAAATAATTCAACAAAAACGATGTATAAAATTCCTTTTCTTGTAATAACCATACCGAAAAATATTTTTGTTCTTTTTCGTCTTCATAAGGATAGTTAAATTCAATTTCTCTATTTTTACATTTAAATTCGACTCCTAGATTATTATAATTTAATAACCAAAAACGACCATACATAGTGCCTTTTTCCGCTTTTTCAATAAAAATATTACTCATTTCTATATTCATCCTTGCTTCCCTCTTTTCAGTAAACATAATTTTAATTACTGTTTTATTTTACCATATTTCTTCAAATTTAAAAAAACAAAAAAGGCGTACGCCTTTTTTAATAACTAAATACCCTGTTCCATCTCCAAGGAGTTGTTTCATTCATAAACAGTAATCGAATACGTAAATTAAAATGATCGACAAAATGATTCCAAATGTCAGTTAACCACTGTTCTCTTTTTTGATCTTCTTTATTTTTATCCAATGCTATTCTGCCTATAAAATTTCTTTCTTTATCCCACATTCTAATAGCGGTAATACTTTTATTTTTTCGATAATAGAAA
>Ga0207655_1003781_pt1 | contig 11074 bp, 13 predicted proteins | sample KBSM44metaG_FD_184398 | JGI IMG/M metagenome (GOLD analysis project Ga0207655, IMG submission 184398) | Miscanthus rhizosphere microbial communities from Kellogg Biological Station, Michigan, USA - KBS M4-4 metaG (SPAdes) (version 2) | ecosystem: Host-associated > Plants > Roots > Rhizosphere >... | reverse complement strand
AAGCGTCTGATGACGGTGATTGGCCGGGCCGACCTGGCCGAAGCGCCGGAGTTTGCGCATAACGATGGCCGCGCCGCCAAAAGTAATGTGCTCGACGCAGCCATTACTCACTGGACCAGCAGCCTGCCCATCGATGAGGTGTTGGCGGCTCTGGAAGCTGCCGAAGTCCCGGCCGGGCGCATCTATTCGGTGGCCGACATCGTTGCCGATCCTCACTATCAGGCGCGGGGCATGCTGCTCAACGCCGAACTGCCGGGCGGTGCCACGGTGAAGATGCCGGGCATCGTACCGAAAATGTCCGAGACCCCTGGTGGCGTGAACTGGTCGGGGCCGAGCCTGGGTCAGCACACCGACGGCATCCTCGCGGGGCTGGGCCTGACTGACCAGGACATCGAACGGTTGAAAGCTCAAGGGGTGGTGCAATGATCACTGATTATTCCCAGACGCTGATCGTTCAGGAGGTTTCCCCGCGTGACGGCTTGCAGATCGAGCCGACCTGGGTCGAAACCGCCGACAAGATTGCGTTGATCGATCAGTTGTCGCTGGCGGGTTTCAGCCGCATCGAAGCCGGTTCGTTCGTGTCGCCCAAGGCGATTCCGGCGCTGCGCGATGGCGAGCAAGTGTTCAAGGGCATCGCCCGAAAGCCAGGCGTGATCTATGTCGCGTTGATCCCTAACCTCAAAGGCGCACAACGGGCACTGGACTCGGGGGCTGACGAGCTGAACCTGGTGATGTCCGCCAGCCAGACCCATAACCTGGCAAACATGCGGATGCGTTGCGAGGCGTCATTGGCCGCGTTTGGCGAGATCGTCGAGTTCGTTCGCGGCACGCCGGTGCGGCTCAACGGCAGCATCGCCACGACCTTCGGATGCCCGTTTGAAGGCACGATCGATGAGGATCGCGTGCTGCAGATTGTCGAGGCTTATCAGGAGCTCGGCATTACGGGCATTACCCTGGCCGACACCACCGGCATGGCCAATCCACGCCAGGTCGACCGCTTGGTGCGACGGGTGTTGCAACGGGTTTCACCGGCTGATCTGACCCTGCATTTCCACAACACGCGCGGCCTCGGTCTGTGCAACGTACTGGCAGCTTATGAGGCCGGAGCCCGGCGCTTTGACGCAGCCCTCGGTGGTCTTGGCGGTTGCCCGTTTGCACCGGGTGCCTCGGGCAATATCTGCACCGAAGATTTGGTCAACTTGTGCGATGAAGTCGGCATTCACACCGGCATCGACTTGCCGTTGTTGCTGCGATTGTCGCGAGGCTTGCCCGCGTTGCTGGGCCATGAAGTGCCCGGGCAGCTCGCCAAGGCCGGACGTAACTGCGACCTGCACCCGACACCGTCCTGAACCCAGCGAACAAACTCCTACAAAAAGCCATAACGAACCAGACAACAAAAACAATCGGACGCCCACGGGACGTCTGCCTGGAGAAACCACGATGAGCCTCAATGTTCTGGAGGCGGGCGTGAGCCCGTCCGTTAGTCACGACGCCGAAAAAGCCCTGGTCCGCAAAGTCGCCTGGCGACTGATGCCGCTGATCATGGTCTGCTACCTGTTCGCATTTTTCGACCGCATCAACATCAGCTTCGCCAAGTTCCAGTTGCAGGCCGACCTGAGCCTGAGCGATACCGCTTACGGCCTCGGCGCCGGGCTGTTTGTAGTCGGTTATGTGATCTTTGAAGTGCCGAGCAACATGATGCTTTACAAGGTGGGTGCCCGGCGCTGGATCGCCCGGATCATGATGTCGTGGGGGCTCGCGACGGCGGCCATGGTCTTCGTCAACAGCGAATGGCAGTTCTACGCCCTGCGTTTCGTGATCGGTGCGATGGAGGCGGGTTTTGCTCCGGGCGTGTTGTATTACCTGACGCTGTGGTTCCCGCAGCACTATCGGGGGCGCATCACCTCGATGCTGTTTCTCGCGTCGGCGTTTGCCGGGCTGGTTGGCGCACCGTTCTCCGGGTTGGTGCTGCAACACCTTGATGGCTTCCTCGATATGCGCGGCTGGCATTGGCTGTTTCTGCTCGGTGGCGTTCCTTGCATCGGCCTTGGCTTGTTGGTGCTGACCGTGCTCAAGGACCGCATCGAAGATGCCCATTGGTTGACCCCGTCGGAGAAGACACTGCTCGCCAGCCGTATCGCGCACCACGAACCCCACAAGAGCGGCGGCTCCTTGCTGGCCGCACTCCGGATTCCGGGTTTCCTGATGCTGGGGCTGATCTACTTTCTGATTCAGGTGGCGTCTTACGGCTTGAATTTCTGGGCGCCGCAACTGATCCGCAGTGCCGGCACCGAGAGCCCGGTGATGATCGGCTTGCTGACCGCCATTCCCTACATCTGCGGCGCCATCAGCATGGTGGTGATCGGGCGGTTATCAGACGCCACCGGCGAGCGGCGCAAGTTTGTCGCGGGTCTGGTGGCGGCAGGTGCGGTGGGTTTCTTCTGCGCAGGAATTTTCGCCAACCACACGACTTTCCTGATTGTTGCCCTGGGCTTGCTCGGTGCCGGGATCATCGCGTCCATCCCGAGTTTCTGGACCCTGCCACCGAAACTGCTGGCCGGTGCCGGGGCAGGCGCCGCTGGCGGGATCGCGGTGATCAATACCCTTGGCCAGTTCGGTGGGATCGTCAGCCCGGTCATGGTCGGGCGGATCAAAGACCTGACCGGCAGCACCACCCCCGCGTTGTACGTCATCGGTGTCGCCGCGCTGATCGCCGCTGCGTTGTTGCTGTGGGGGTTGCCGCAGAAGCTGCGCACGCTCGACAAGTACTAAGTCGATTGTGTGGGCTTTCACGAGCAAACGAACTGCTGGGAATCAGGTGTGAACGGCTTGAGTAGGGGATAGGGCTCGGTTGATGTTCCACCCAGTGCTACAACGTAGTGGGTGGAAGGCGTCGTGTATGGAAGACTCGTAGTACCTGTAAACGCCCTTGGCGAACTCGATAGGGAATCAGATAGGGCCGGCCTGGCAAGACCCATTCCCGAGTGCCAGGTAGTCGGCCTTCGCGGCCTGTAGCCGGGAAGCGAGCAAGGTGATCGACGGTGGTGAGAATGGCCTTGACGAAGTCTGCTGCGGCTTTTGGATTTTCCATTGCTATGTAGGCGGCTTCGTCATCCAGATTCTTTAATGCGGTACGCAACCACTCAACGCGCATTGGTTGTCCACTTGTCGGCGATTGCTTTCACTTCCTCTGGCGTTGCGAAGTCACCCGCGTCGGCTTCTTTCAGAGCTTTCTGAATCTCTTCGATTTGCCAGGCTTCCCGTGCCAGATATTCACGCAGCGCATCCACGGCCAGAAATGACTTACTGCGGCCTGTCGCTTTGGCAAGATGGGCTAGGGTATCGGCGATTTCGTCTGGCAAACGCAGCGACATGATGGACATGACAATCTCGATGTAGTGGTTTGTAATACAACATACTACAACGTAATAAGGGGGTAGAGACCAGCCCGTTCGTCTGTCGTAACAATTGATTGAGCGGTCAAAAGCCGCGTCAGGCTCACTCTGAGCAGGCATCGTTGCAGAAGCACTTATCGAGTATCAAACCCATGCTAACCGGCCTCAACCACCTGACCCTTGCCGTCACTGACCTGGACCGCAGCGTGGGGTTCTATCGCGATCTTTTGCAACTTCAGCTTTCAGCCTCTTGGGACACCGGCGCCTATCTCTCGCTACCCGGGCTGTGGCTGTGCCTTTCTCTCGATCCACTGCGCACCTGCGCGCCAGCCGCCGACTACACCCATTACGCCTTCAGCCTCGAAGCTGTGGACTTCCTGCCGTTCGTCGAACGTCTGCGATCCGCCAACGTGCGGGAATGGCGGGATAACCGCAGCGAAGGTGCGTCGTTCTATTTTCTCGACCCGGACGGGCACAAGCTCGAGGCGCATGTCGGGTCTCTGGCGTCGCGGCTGGCGGCTTGTCGGCAGCGACCCTATGCGGGGATGAAGTTCTTCGACGATCAGTGAGTCGATGTTCGGCGTCCTGAGATAGAATTGCGCCCCTTGTCCAGCCGTGCAGAGTTGCTGCATTGGTCCATGTTGCCCTGGTTGATCATCTTGAGCTTCATTGGTGGCCTTTTGGCCTACGCTATGCTCATTGGCATCGTCGGTGCGCGTCAGGTGCGCACGTTGTATCAGCGTCATGAACTGGCGATTACCCGCTTGTGCGGGGTCATGTTCATCGGTTTCGCCATCAATGCCCTGGTGCATGCGCTGCCGGGACTGGTGACGAACAAGGCTTGAGGCTGAACGCAGGGAAGCGTCGGCTGCACAGTCATCGCTCGGGCGTATGACCGGTCAGGGAGGGTTGTTCAATGTTGCATTGTCCGGACATGCTCTCGGCATCATGGAAACCAGAAATTCCGCGCCATTGGCGAGTTACATCGATCTCTTGCTGGACGCCGTCTGTGCGGTGGACAAACAAGGTCGCTTCGTATTTGTCAGCGCGGCCTGCGAGCGCATTTTCGGTTACACCCCCGACGAGCTGATCGGCCAGTCGATGATCGACCTGGTTCATCCTGCCGACCGACAGCGTACCCTTGACGCCGCGCGAGAGATCATGGGGGGCGAACCCAAGCTCAACTTTGAAAATCGTTACCTGCGCAAGGACGGCCGGGTGGTGCACATTCTCTGGTCGGCACGCTGGTCGGAGGTCGATCAGTTGCGTATCGCCGTGGCGCGCGACATCACCGAGCGCAAACAGGCCGAGTCCCGACAAGCGGCGCTGTATGCGATCTCCGAAGCAGCCCACGCGGCGGAAGATTTGCTGGCGCTGTTCAAACGCATCCATTCGATCATCGGCGAATGGCTGCCGGCGTTGAATTTCTCCGTGGCACTGTATGACGAGCACTGCGCGCGGCTGAATTTCCCCTATCACGTCGACGACCATGAGCTGCAACCCGAGGATCCCGGGACTGTTACCGGGCGTTTGTGCGCAGAAGTGATTCGCAGTGGCTTGCCGATTCTGCTGACCCCGGATCAGGACAATCTGCCAGAAGGGTTTGCGGCATTGGTCAAGGGCCAGGACTCACCCTGCTGGCTGGGCGTGCCGTTGAGTTCGCAAAACGGCACCATTGGCGCTCTGATCGTCAAAAGCGTGCCGGGCGGCGAGCGCTACACCGAGCAAGACAAGGAGTTGCTGCAGTATGTTTGCGCTCAGGTCGCGACCGCGATCGAGCGTAAGCAATTGCACGCCCGGCTCCAGCGCATGGCCCAGTACGATCAACTGACTCAGCTGCCCAATCGCGAATTGCTGCGCGAACGCCTGAAAGCTTCGCTGGCGCTGGCCCGGGCAGACTCCGGTCGAATGGCGTTGCTCTATGTCGACCTTGACCGCTTCAAGCAAGTCAACGACACCCTCGGTCATGCGGTCGGCGACATGTTGCTGCAAGCGGTCGCCAATCGGCTCAAGGGCTGCGTGCGCGAAACCGACACGGTGGCGCGCATTGGTGGTGATGAATTTGTCGTGTTGTTGCACAACATCCACGCCGCCGAAGATGCCGAGAATGTGGCGGGGAAAATCCGCCAGGTGCTGGTTCAGCCCCTGCGTCTGGACGGGCACAACCTGACGATCCAGCCGAGCATCGGCGTCGCGCGATACCCCGAACATGGCACCGAAGAAAAGCAGCTGTTCAGGCATGCCGATGAGGCAATGTACGCCGCCAAGCGCCAGCACCATTCACGTCTCCGGGTCTGAAAATCCGTCACCGTTCGTCGCGATGCTGCCAGGTTTTCTAAACCTTTTCAGGTATGGAAATTCATATCCTATGCGGGCGTCTGCTCGCTGTGATCATCACCAAGAGGATGAGAACCATGCCTACTTCAAAACATCCGACCCCGGGTAGCGCCATCGATCGAACGAAGGCGTCTGAAGCCGGTCGCAAAGGTGGGAAAACTACCACGACGACTGTTGATAAAGACCCTGCCAAAGGCGGCATGGGCCGCAAAGGCGGTCAGAAAACTCCGTAATAGGTGAAGGTAGTTTTGTTTAATGGACGGGGGCGCAAGCTCCCGTTTGAATTTTCAGGAAGGAGGGCGCGACCATGAGCCGGATGGCCACCCGTTTACGCAATGCCGGTTTTGCCACGTTACTGGGCCTGTGCGCCAGCAGTGCCTTTGCCCAGTCTCCCGCCGAATTCGTCAATGAGGCGTCGGCCCAAGGCATGGCCGACATCGAAGCCAGCCGCCTGGCGCACCAGAAAACCGCATCCAAAGAGGTCAAGGATTACACCATCGTGGTGATCAACGATCGCACTACCGCCAACCAGCATCTGGCGAAAATTGCCAAGCAACTCGATTTACCGGTCGCACCACGCGAAGAGGTGGTCGACAAGGCCAAAGCCTTGATACCGGAGATTAAGGACGATACCTCTTTCGATCAGGCGTACGTCGACAGTCAGGTAAAAACCACCCAGGAAGCCATCGAGCAACTTCAACAACAAGCGCAGACCACGGACGTGCCGCAAATCAAAGCGTTCGCCGAAGAAACCCTGCCCAAGCTGCAAAACCATCTGCAAATGGCCAGGGCGCTGCAAGCCAGTCGTTAGTCAGTCTGTTGCGCGGGTGACGTCGGTCACCCGCTGCCGGGATCAATCCTGATTCGAATCCTTCTTGGTTTCCTCGACGACCGTGCCGTCCAGGGAAATCGTTTCCCCCTCGCCGAGGGTGCGATATTTCTTTCTCAACGCTTCCAGCTGTTTGAGGTCCAGGGACTCGAGCCCCAGCATCGCGTTCTGCGCGTCCTTGGTCACCCGCAATAACTCATCGATCTTCAGGTGCAAAATGTCCGTGTCACGGTTCTGGGTGTTCTGGATCAGGAACACCATCAGGAAGGTGATGATCGTGGTCGAGGTGTTGATGATCAGTTGCCAGGTATCGTTGAAATGAAAAATCGGCCCACTCAGGCCCCAAAGGACAATCAGAATGATCGCCCCCATAAATGTCCGGGGTTGGCCCGCCCATAGGGAGAGTTTCTGTGCGATTTTCGCGAATTTCATTGCCGTGCTCCTTACAGGGATGCGCCTGATTTTCAGACCGCACGGGTGTCATGAAAATTCTGTTTGAAAGCCCCGTGGTTGATGAAAAGCCGGGGCTTTGAAAGGCACTTGCTGCGTTTGGAATCTTTAGAGATATAGAGGCCTGACGTTTGACATGAGAGCCTTGGCCAGGCTTGCCAGAACAGCCTTACGATGGGCGGGTTAGACCTTAGGGACAGGTAGCCAGAGGCCAACCGATGCGCGCGGCACGGAGGAGGCTGGCCTTAACAACCAAGCGGTGAAATGGGGCAATAACGAAGATGTAGGCCCGGCCTAGACGGTTGTGGCACTGGACCACGGTTGAAAAAACGAGTTGGCGACTGCCTTCTGGCTCTGCCTCTCCAGAACATAGGATCGATATCCGGAAGTCGAGGTGTTTGTCGTCCTCTCCCAACACGATTTCAGTCTGGTTCGTGCTGTAGACCTTGAAGATTCCAATCCGATTAGCAAGTGATGCCAAATGTTTGGTTGTCTTGAGACCAAAACAGGCAACGATAGTGTCTCGGACTTTCATGAGCCATCCGATCCAGGATGGCTGGTGGGAAAGGATGAATCGAGCTAGCAAATCTGGATTGCTGGATGTGCCCGCAGGGAGCCGAATCGCAAAAGCGTCCGCCAGGTTCATTGACTTGTAAAGGTGGGTGATGCCGGACCTCGATGGGACTGGCACGGACATAATGAGCTCAAATTCTCGGGGCATCGGGGATCTCTCCTGAGTTCTAACTACCAATTAGACGACATGCCATGTCGCGTTTCTTGTTGCGATGGTTTGTCGTATAACGCTCCTTGTCGCCCTGTAAGTGCTTGTCGGATGCTGAACCCGATCAAGGCATCATAGAGCTCTTGCTGCCCAGCTGGCAGAACAGGGAGCAACGTCGCACGGCGTTTGTCGACATCGAACCAGGATTCAACCAACCATCCCACCAGATAGAGCGCCGAAAGGCATCCGCCAGCGGTTGCAACGTTCCCCTGGCATACAAGAGGCTGGTCCATGGACTCAAGTCCCAGAGCTTGCAAGCTCGATCGTGCATCCGGGTGTGTAGTTGCTTGGCCGCTGAGCAGCCCAAGCCGTTCGAGAATGAAAGCTCCGGCGCATATTGAGCCGATTCGCTGGCGTCTGGAGTCAAGTTCAAACGACGGTAGGAAATCTGGGGCGGCAAGTGCAGCGGGTATCCCTTCCTTGCCGCTGACGAACAATACCGCGTCGGCGCTATTGGCCTCGGAAAGCGGACCGTGCACCGAAACAGGCAGGCCGTGCGCCGATCTCACGATAGAGCTGGAACCCAATATTCGGACGTGCCAGTCCTCGGTGTTGCGGCCTAAGATGTCCCACATCAGGAATAGGTCGATATCAGTGAATTGGTCGAAAGCAACCAGAACGATTTTCTTCAAGGCGAGCTCCATGAAAAGTGCTGGCGTGCAAAACGCAACGGCCATCTTTGCTGGTGTTCGCAGCGTATCAATCGGTTGCGCACCATACACAGTCTGTATGGCGCTAAACATGGAGCGAAATAACGGGTGAGAAAACTAACTCGTAACCATTGGATCACGGCTGGTTTTGAGGCCCTCGACCAAATAGGGCATATCGGCGTTTCGGCCGAGAGTCTATCGCGCCGATTGAATGTGACCCGCGGATCGTTCTATCACCATTTCCGCAATCGCGAAGACTTTGTCCGCACCTTGCTGGCCGCTTGGGAAGAAGACTACACGGAGCGCATGCTCGCTTATGCGGCGCAGGGTCGTAGCGCGGGCGAAACCTTGAAACGCTACTTGAGTATTGCCGCTGAGAAACAACCTGGGCGGGAAATTTCCATCCGAGCCTGGTCGCTGCATGATCCGTTGGTAGGCGAGTTTCAGCAGCGTGTTGATACAAGACGACTGGACTTCGCGATACGCACGTGCCGCCGCTTGGTCCATATGCCAGGCCAAGCAGAAGTGATTGCTCAGGTGGCCCATCTGTGCCTGATTGGTGGTCAGCAGGCAGGGCTGCGGCGTGATGCCGCTCGCTTCAACGGTTTCCTGCATCGAGCCTTTTCACTTTTCGAAGGGGCTCTTCCACCGTGGCGGGCCTAAGTCATGAGCTAAATGGGGTAACTGAATAAATAGAGTTCGCGTGCCACTGCAAATGCGCGCCACTGCTCTCCTGGGGCTAAAAACAGGACAAATGAGGTGAGGGTTGGCAGGCGAATGCAATCAGGTGCGCAACTGGAATGCAGTTTCGCACCTGAAAACTATTAGAGGTTGATTGACACTCCAAAGAGACCTGACGAAATGCTGGATTAATGCAATAACGAGCGGCGCCTCGCATAGGCGAAGTAGATCACCAGGCCAATTGCCAACCACGCCCCAAATGCCAGCCAGGTCGTCTGCTTGAGGAAGGTCATCAAGGTTACGCAGAACGCGATGGCGAGCAATGGAACAATGGGCACGCCCGGGCATCTGAATGCGCGAGGAAGATCGGGTCGGGTCTTGCGCAAGACGATCACTGCCACCGAGATCAGACTGAATGCGGCCAACGTACCGATGTTGATCAGCTCGGCGAGGACGTTCAGCGGAATCAGTGCGGAGATCAGCCCGAAGACTATTCCGACCATCCAGGTGGCGAAAAATGGGGTGCCGAATCGTGTATGAACCTTGGAAAGGCGCTGGGGAAGCAGTCCGTCGCGCGACATCGCGTAGATGATCCTGGTTTGACCGTAAGCCATCACCAGAATGACAGTCGTCATGCCAACGATTGCGCCTAAATCAACGAACCCGGCAACCCAGCTTTCACCGGCATGTTGCAACGCCAATGAAACCGGATGATCAACGCCAAGGAATTGGGCATAGGGCACGATGCCGGTCATGATCATTGAAACGGCAACGTATAACACCGCACAAACGGCCAAGGAACCGATAATACCGATGGGGAGGTCACGCGCCGGTTTTTTCACTTCTTCGGCGGCAGAGGAAACCGCATCGAAACCAATGAAAGCAAAAAAAACCAAGGCCGAAGCACTCAAAATGCCATGGCCACCGAAGGGAGCGAATGGTTGCCAGTTAGCCGGCTGAACATGTCGCACACCAACGGCGATGAAGAGCAGCACCACGGCGATTTTGATGATTACCATCACGTTGTTTACGCGCGCGGATTCCTTGATGCCCATGGAAAGCATCCAGGTAATTGCCAGCATAATCACCAGCGCGGGTAGGTTGAACCAGGTTTCCACGCCGGGCAAAGAGCCTGGCGCCGCCGTAAGCACAACCGGAAGATTCAGCCCAAATCCGCTCAGCAGGGACTGGAAGTAACCCGACCACCCAACAGACACCGCCGAACTGGCCAGTCCGTATTCGAGCATCAGATCCCAGCCGATCATCCAGGCCACCAACTCTCCCAGCGTCGCGTAGCTGTAGGTGTAAATCGAGCCTGCTACCGGTACAGATGAGGCGAACTCGGCATAACAGAGTGCTGCAAATGCACAGGCCAACGCCGCTATCAGGAATGAAACCATGAGGGCCGGTCCCGCAGTCAATGCGCCGGTTCCGGTCAAGACGAAGATGCCCGTCCCCACGATTGCACCGATACCAATCAGGACCAAATCCATCGGCCCCAGCACTTTTTTCAACCCAGCAGGCGCTCGGGCAGCAGCAATCATTGCGTCCAGGTCTTTTGTTCTGAAAATGCTCAATATTGCCTCCGTTGTTACTTATTTTTATTGTCAGAGCCAGTGGCTTGGGTGTCGGAAATGACAAGAAATTGTATTTCAGTGCCTCGAAAATTAGTTTTCGAAACGGGTCTGTATTTAGTTATTTTTCAGTCGTTAATTATCCAAAATGTGTTCTTTATGTAATTTTCTTTCTAGTATTTGTAGTTTCTAGAAATGGATGCTTGATCAAGGACCTGCGGAATAGGGCCAATCGCCCTACCGCGTACGTATTGTTAAAGGGAGAGAACACATGGCGGAAATGGATAAGGTTGATCGTTCAATTCTGGAAATTCTGCAAATGAATGGTCGCCTGACGAACGCCGAGATCGCCGCTCGTGTTTGCCTGTCAGCGCCAG
>Ga0207655_1003779_pt1 | contig 11083 bp, 8 predicted proteins | sample KBSM44metaG_FD_184398 | JGI IMG/M metagenome (GOLD analysis project Ga0207655, IMG submission 184398) | Miscanthus rhizosphere microbial communities from Kellogg Biological Station, Michigan, USA - KBS M4-4 metaG (SPAdes) (version 2) | ecosystem: Host-associated > Plants > Roots > Rhizosphere >... | reverse complement strand
CGTGAACACGCTCAAGCTTTCGGCGGCGGAAACCCGCCGCAACGTCGGCGAAGTCGTCCCGTTCGATTCCTTCGCAGGTTCGGAGAACCGACAGGGCTGGTTCACCCGTGAACCACTCGGGCTCATCGCGGCGATTACGCCCTACAACGACGCGTTGAACCTGGTGGCCCACAAGCTCGGCCCTGCTATCGCCGGCGGCAACACGGTCATCCTCAAGCCCTCCCAACTGACACCCTTGACCGCCATTCTCCTGGTGGACCTGCTGCGTGAGGCCGGTCTTCCCTCAGACTTCGTCACCGTGGTCCTCGGTGACCGGACAGTCGCGCAAACCATCATCTCCTCCAAGCTGGTCCGCATGGTCTCGTTCACCGGAGGATTCGCCACGGGCCGGGCCATCGCCGCGAACGCCGGAATCAAGCGCCTTTCCATGGAACTTGGTGGTAATGCCCCCGTCATCGTCTTCGACGACGCCGACATCCCAGCAGCCGTCGAGGCCAGTGTGTCCGGTTCGTTCTGGGCAGCCGGCCAGAACTGCATCGGCGCGCAGCGGATCCTTGTCCAACGCCCAGTGTTCGAGACCTTCCTGGAGGCCTTTGTCACCCAAACCGCCGCGCTGAAAACCGGCGACCCCCGCAACGAACACACCGATGTCGGACCGATGATCAGCCACGACTCCGCCGCCGAAGCGAAACGGAAGATCGATGAGGCCGTAGCGGCCGGGGCGAAACTGCTGACCGGGGGGACCCTTGACGGGCCGGTCCTCACCCCTGCCGTGCTCACCGGGGTGCCCCGGACATGCGAGGCCTGGAGCGAGGAACTGTTCGCACCGGTCGTCCTTATTGAAGCGTTCGACACCGCTGAGGAAGCCATCGAACTGGCCAACGACAGCGAGTACGCGCTGCAGGCCGGCGTGTTCACCAAGGACCTCAACCGGGCCTTGCAGACCGCCAAAGCCATCGACGCCGGCGGTGTCATGATCAACGATTCCTCCGACTACCGACACGATGCCATGCCGTTCGGCGGCTCGAAGTACGGCAGCATGGGCCGCGAAGGGGTCCACTTCGCCTACGAGGAAATGACCCAACCCAAAGTCATTGCGATCGCCTCATGAGCACCAGCACCGGACATGAAACCAGGATCAGGATCGAACGGGACAGCCTGGGCTCCTTGGCCGTTCCTACATCCGCCCTCTGGGGCATCCACACCGAACGGGCGATCCTCAATTTCCCCATCAGCGGCATCCAGCTCGGAACCCACCGTCACCTCGTCCGCGCCCTCGCGGTTGTGAAGAAGGCCGCGGCCCTGACCAACACCGAGCTGGGCCTGATCCCGGACGATATTGGCCTGGCGATCGCCTCGGCCTGCGACGCAGTAGCCTCCGGCGAGGTCGACGATGCGTTCCCCGTGGACGTCATCCAGGGCGGGGCAGGAACCTCGACGAACATGAACGCCAACGAGGTCATCGCCAACCTGGCCCTGGAGTCCCTGGGTCACCCCCGGGGGTCCTACGAAGTGATCGACCCGATCGGGCACGTCAACAAATGCCAGTCCACCAACGACGTCTACCCGACAGCCGTGCGCTTGGCCCTCGTGTTCGCACTCGAAGACCTGCTGAAGCAACTGGCCCTGTTGTCCGAATCGTTCGCCGAACGCGGCCACGCGTTCGCGGACATCCCCAAAATCGGACGCACGCAATTGCAGGACGCGGTGCCCATGACGCTCGGGCAGGAATTCACTGCCTTTGCTGTCACGCTCGAGGAAGACCAGCGCCGCCTTCGCGAAGCAGCCGCCCTGCTGCGCGAATGCAGCTTGGGCGCCACAGCGATCGGCACCGGCATCACCGCGGACCCGCGGTATGTGGAGCGGGTCATCGACAAGCTTTCTGCGGTCAGCGGGGTCCAGTTGACCCGTGCCCACGATTTTGTTGAAGCAACCTGGGATACCGGGGCGTTCATGACGTTCTCCGGGGCACTCAAACGCACTGCCATCAAGCTCTCCAAAATCTGCAGTGACCTGCGCCTGCTATCCAGCGGACCCCAGACAGGGCTCGCAGAGATCCGGCTGCCTCCGCGGCAAGCGGGCTCCTCGATCATGCCCGGCAAGGTCAACCCGGTCATCCCCGAGGTCATCAACCAGATTGCGTTCTTAGTCGCTGGCGCCGATGTCACTGTCACCATGGCAGCTGACAACGGACAGCTTCAGCTGAACGCGTTCGAGCCGGTCATCGCCCACGCCTTGCTGCAGTCACTGAGTTGGCTGACCAACGGCTGCGACGTCCTGCGCGAGCTATGCGTCTCCGGCGTCGAAGCCAACGAAGCACTGCTTCGGTCCAGGGCACGCGCGTCCACGGCCCAGGCCACGGCACTGCTGCCCGTCCTGGGGTACGCGGTGGCAGCCGGGGTCGCCCACAGGGCACTCGTCTCAGGACAGAGTGTCATCGACATCGCTGTCAGTGAGGGCCTGCTCCAGCCCGAGCAGGCGGAAAGATTGATGGCCGCCGATTCCTGCGGGGAAGCGATCAGCGTGGTGACTGCCTGTCAATGACCGTCGAGAGTGACAACGCGGTAGTGATGTCACGGACTCCGGGGAACTCAGAAACCTGCCTCCAGATCTCCTGGATCCTTGCCGCGTCCGGAGCCTCGACCCGGACGATGAGATCGAGTTCGCCGCTTACCACATCACAGGTAGCGATTTCGGGAATGGCCCGCAGGCCGGCGATGACATCACTGCCGCGCATGCGGTCATGCCGTTGGATCATCAACACGGCATTCACGGTCCGGGTGGCCTCAGCTGCAGACTCCCTGATGGTGTAGCCCTTGATGAAGCCATCACGCTCCATCCGCTCGATCCGCTGCCGCACGGCATTGCGGGACAGGAGTACCTTCTCGCCCAGCTGCGCCAGGCTGATGCGGGCGTTGCGCCGAAGCTCCGCCAGAATCTGGGCATCTATGCCATCACGTGGGCTTCCGGGCACGGGTACTCCTGACTCAGGGTTTTGCATGTCGCAGGCCGGATCCCCACGTGCGTTGGCGACGAGGGCGGCGCACAACAACATATCCCATCCGGGCAGCCCGGCCGTGCCGCCCCTTCCTGATACCACCGGACAGAACGCAACGCTGTCAGTGGTGCAGTTGCATGCGTTGGAGGACGGTGGCAGAAATTTCCTCCACGGACATGGAAGCGGAGTTCACATAGGGAATGTTGTTGGCCCGGTACATGTCTTCGGCGTTGCGCAACTCAAAGGTGCATTGGTTCAGCGATGCGTAGCTGCTGCCCGGCCGGCGTTCCTGACGGATCTGGCTCAGCCGGACGGGTTGCGACGTCAGTCCAAAGCACTTGCTCGCGAAAGGCAGCAGGGGCGCAGGTAGTGACATGTTGTCGAAATCTTCCTCGACCAAGGGGAAGTTCGCGGCAAGGATGCCGTGCTGCAGGGCCAGGTACATGGTGGTCGGAGTCTTACCGCAACGGGAAGGAGCGATAAGAATCAGCTCGGCGCGTTCGAGCGCCCGAAGTGACTGGCCGTCGTCGTGTTCGATGGCATATTCGACGGCGGCCATGCGGGACTGATAGCGGACGGCATCCCCCACGCCGTGGGCCTGGCCCGGTTTTCCGTTGGCCGTTGCGCCGAGGGTCTGTTCAAGTTTCCCGATATGCGCACCGAACAGGTCGAAAAACTGCCCGCGGCTTTTGGAGAGAACCGCACGGATGTCCTGCCCGACGGCCGTGGAAAAGATGATCGGGTCAGGACCTGTGGCCGCAACCCGGTCGATCAGCGCAACGACCTCGCGCGCCTGCTCGATGGTAGTGATGAAGGGGATGGTGCGCCGCTCGAGCCGTTGGCCAGGAAACTGGGTGAGCAGCGTATTGCCGAGCGTCTCGGCCGTAATCCCGGTGCTGTCGGAGAGAAAGAACACCGTGGGGGAAGGCACGGAGCCTGCCCCCACGGTTTGATGCTCGGTCATTTAGACGGTGGGGCTGGTGACGTTGGTTGAGCGGGCCAGGCGCAGCCAGGTCTCAGTCACCGCGTCCGGGTTCAACGAGATGGAGCTGATGCCTTGCCCCAGGAGCCACTCGGCAAAGTCCGGGTGGTCGCTGGGTCCCTGACCACAGATCCCGACGTACCGTCCCTTGGCCCGGCAGGCGGCAATGGCCATTTCCAGCAGTTTGGTCACAGCCGGATTGCGCTCATCGAAGCCTTCGGCCACAAGAGCGGAGTCACGGTCGAGGCCCAAGGTGAGCTGGGTCAGGTCGTTGGAACCGATCGAGAAGCCGTCAAAGTACTCCAGGAACTCATCGGCCAGGAGCGCGTTCGCGGGCAGTTCGCACATCATCACGATCTCCAGCCCGTTTTCTCCCCGCCTCAGCCCGTTGGCAGCGAGCAGCTCGGTCACGCCGCGTGCCTCGTCGAGGGTCCGCACGAACGGAACCATGAGCTTGATATTCGTCAGGCCCATCTCGTTGCGCACAAACTTCAGTGCTTCGCATTCGAGTTCGAAGGCCTGCCGGAAGGCCGCAGAGAGATACCGGGAGGCGCCCCGGTAGCCGATCATCGGGTTTTCTTCTTCGGGTTCGAAGGCCGGACCGCCCACCAGGTTGGCGTATTCGTTCGATTTGAAGTCCGAGAGCCGGATGATCACCGGCTCCGGTGCGAAGGCTGCGGCGATGGTCGAGATGCCCTCGGCCAGGCGCTTGACGTAGTAATCGCGGGGGCCGTCGTAGGCGGCGATCTTTTCCTGGATGAGACGGACGGTGTAATCGTCCAGTGTTGCCGGGCGCTCGATCTCTCCGGCCACTGCCAGCAAGGCGTTGGGGTGGACACCGATCTGCCGGTTGATGATGAACTCCAGCCGGGCCAGGCCGACGCCGTGGTTGGGGAGCTTGGCAAAACTGAATGCCTGCTCCGGGGTTCCGACGTTCATCATGATCTTCACCGGAGCCTCCGGCATGGTCTCCAGGCTGGTCTCCTGGAGCGTGTAATCCAGCAGGCCTTCATATACGAGCCCCGCTTCGCCCTCGGCACAGGACACCGTCACCGGGGCGCCGTCCTTGAGGATCTGCGAGGCGTATCCTGTGCCGACGACCGCAGGGATGCCCAGTTCGCGGGCGATGATCGCAGCGTGGCAAGTCCGCCCGCCACGGTCCGTGACGATCGCAGCAGCCTTCTTCATGATCGGTTCCCAGTCGGGGTCCGTCATGTTCGCGACAAGAACGTCGCCCTCCTGGAACGAGGCCATCTGGTCAATCGAAGACAGTACCCGGACCTGTCCGGCGCCTATGCGCTGACCGATCGCGCGCCCCTCGACCAAGACTGTGGACCGCTCGGTGAGCGTGTAGCGGGACGTGACGCCCGCTGCCTTGCGTGACTCAACCGTTTCCGGGCGGGCCTGCAGGATGTAAAGCTCCCCATCCACACCGTCCTTGCCCCACTCGATGTCCATGGGACGGCCATAGTGCCGCTCGATCGCCACGGCATGGCGGGCAAGCTGCTCGACCTCCGCGTCGGTCAGGCTGAACCGGCTCCGGGAATCCTGCGGCACGGGGATGAAGTCGACGGTCCGGCCGACCTCTTCGGATTCCGTGTACACCATCTGCACGGCCTTCCCGCCCAGACCGCGCTTGAGAACTGCCGGCCGGCCTGCCGCCAAGGCAGGCTTGTAGACATAGAACTCGTCAGGGTTCACTGCCCCCTGGACCACAGCTTCCCCCAGTCCGTAAGACGACGTGATGAACACGGCGTCGGTGAAGCCGGTTTCGGTGTCCATGGTGAACATGACGCCGGAGGCGCCGACGTCGGAACGAACCATCCGCTGGATACCGGCAGAGAGCGCTACTTCCGAATGCGTGAATCCATGGTGGACCCGGTAGGCAATCGCCCTGTCGTTGTACAGCGACGCGAAGACGTCCTTGATCGCGTGCAGGATGTTTCCGATTCCACGGATGTTCAGGAATGTCTCCTGTTGCCCGGCAAAGGAAGCATCGGGGAGGTCCTCGGCCGTGGCGCTGGAACGCACCGCCCACGACACGTCCGCACCATGCTCCCCGGTCAGGCGCTCATAGGCGGTCCGGATGTCTTCTTCCAAACCCGCGGGGAACGGGGTCTCCCGGATCAGGGTACGGATTTCCTGGCCAACCTTGGCCAAAGCGGCGACGTCGCCGCTGTCCAGGCCCTCAAGAATCTGTTCAATCCTCGCATCCAGCTTCGACTCCGCCAGGAAACGCCGGTAAGCGTCCGCCGTCGTCGCGAAACCGCCCGGAACCTTCACCCCTGCAGAGGCGAGATTTCGAACCATTTCCCCAAGCGATGCATTTTTGCCGCCAACCTGGTCAAGGTCGGACAAGCCAAGCTCAGAAAACCAAAGAACGTTAGTCATAAATTGTGTCCTCCATTGGGCACGCTCTGACAAGCGCTAAAAAAACTAGGTCTTGCAAGGATCAGGGTCGCTGGGGCTGGATGCAAACAAATGTGACACGTTCAACAGAAATGGACGGTAACGGGAGATCGCCCACCCATGACGTCAAGGGAAACCGGCTTGCGGCCCCTTCTGTCGGTTCCAGGGAGCCCATTTGGACCAGGGCGTAGTGTTGGCGGTGGACGAAAGGAGCACTTCATGAAGAAAATCCTCATGGTACTGACCAGCGTTTCCGAGCTCGGTGATACGGGCGAGAAGACCGGCTACAACGTGGCCGAAGCCGCACATCCGTGGAAGGTCTTCAAGGATTCGGGCCACTTCGTCGATTTTGCTTCCATCAAGGGCGGCCAGCCTCCCAGCGACGTAGTAGACACCGATGATCCCATCCAGGTTGCTTTCACGCAGGACGAGACGACGCGCGCCGGGCTCTACAACACTGCCCGCGTCGACGTCATAGACCCGGAGCAATATGATGCCGTCTACCTCGTGGGAGGTCACGGCACCATGTGGGATTTCCCCGACAGTGAAGGACTGCAGCGGCTGGTAGCGAGCGTTTACGACGCCGGTGGCTTGGTGGGCGCTGTCTGTCATGGTCCCGCCGGTCTGCTGAATGTGGAATTGAAGGATGGTTTCCGGCTCGTCCAAGGTCGGGACGTGGCCGCATTCACCAACGACGAAGAAGTTGCCGCCGGGAAGGACAAGGTCATCCCGTTCTTTCTTGCCGACCGTTTGGAAGAACAGGGAGCGCACCATGTCTCCGCAGGTGTCTTTGAAGAGAAAGTCGTCGTGGATGAACGGCTGGTAACCGGACAGAATCCTGCCTCGGCAGCTGGTGTGGCGAAGGAAATGGAGAAACTCTTCGCCGAGGTTATCCACCATGAAAAAGCTGAGGAGCAGCACGAGGCGGAAGCGCTGCGCGCTGAGAAGGACGCGGAAAAGGACGCCAAAAAGAAAGCGGCGGCCGACGCCGGACACTAGGTAGCAGCATTCGACCGAACGGCCCTCCCAAGTGGGGGCCGTTCCGTCTGCCGAAGTTGCTGTCACTCACTGCAGGACGCACTCGGCGGCCGGGCAGTTGGCCGTAAATCTGAAGGCGGCGTTGCCTCCAGCGACCGTGAACTGACCGCGGTGACAGCCGCCGTCGGGTATCTCTTCACCCGTCGGGTTTAAGGTTGGGGTAACAGTCAGAGCGCGATTGTCTTGAAAATGACTGTCTTGAAAAAACAGGAATGGTTGTCCTTGGTGCAGCCGAGCCATCACATGAGAGGTGACACAGCGTGCCTGAAGTGACCTCAGCGCCAGGGCACGGTCCCCACGGCGACCTGTGTTCTGCATTCCTCGAGGAACTGCCCATCGCCGGAGCGGCAGTGTCGATATTCGGAGGTTCTGCGGCCGAAACCCTGATGTGCGCATCCGACGCTACAGCTGCGCGGCTTGATGAGCTTCAGTACGATCTTGGAGACGGACCACGGTGGGATGTTTTCCGTACCCATCTGCCGGTCATGATCAACGATCTGAGCCACGCTGGAGTCCGCTCGTGGCCCGCCTTTGCAGAAGCAGCAAGCAGTACTGATGCAGAGGCGCTCTTCGTGTTTCCCTTGCTGGCCGGCGACCTGGTTATCGGCGTCGTGGAACTTTACTGCACCTCACCGCGCGAACTCAGCACTGAGCAGGGCGCCCGTGCCGCCCGGATTGCCAACCGGACGGCATGGACATTGCTGCGGGGATTACTGCCGGACGGTGATACCGGGACTGCCACCGTTCCGCTGGCACGGCGGGAAATCCACCAGGCTACCGGGATGGTGCTGGTCCAGACAGGAAGCACCGCCGACGAAGCGTTGCTGCTGCTGCGAGGCCACGCCTTCGCCAGCGGACGTTCTTTGCAGGACACCGCAATGGACGTCGTGAACAGGCGGCTTGATTTCACGCCGGCAGCGGGCGCCAGTGATACCGGCCCACAGTAAAATGCTGACATGGTAATAAAAAGCAGAGCCGAGCGTCTTAGCGACACATTCGTGAAGCTTACCGACACGCTCGTTGCCGACTACGACGTCCTGGATCTGCTTCACACCCTCGTGGAAGACGCCGTCGATTTGCTCGATGCTGCCCAGGCAGGGCTGTTGCTCTCTGACGCTGACGGGAACCTGCAGCTGCTGGCTTCAACCAGCGAGCAAAGCCAGCTGGTGGAGTTGCTCCAACTTGAAGCCGGCGCAGGTCCCTGCGTGGAGTGCTACCGGACTGGAGCTGTCGTCACCGTCGACGACATCAGGGACCTTGGCGAACGCTGGCCAGCCTTCCAGCAAATCGCCCTGGACATGGGTTTCCGGTCAGTGCATGCAGTACCAATGCGCGTCCATACAAGGGTTATCGGTGCCATGGGTCTGTTTGGCGCCGAAACGGGTGCCTTGAGTCCCGAAGACGCGGCCATAGCCCAGGCCATGGCCGACGTAGCAACCATCAGCCTTCTGCAGGAACGGACTATTCGGGAAGCGGGCATCCTTAACGATCAACTGCAACGGGCTCTGACCACCCGGGTGCTCATCGAGCAGGCCAAGGGTGTCATTGCGCAGACCAAGAACCTGGACATGGACAGTGCCTTCAACGTGCTGCGCGCACATGCACGCTCCACCCGGCAAAATCTCCATGACGTTGCTGAAAGTATCGTCAAGCGCACCCTGATGATCTAGCACTCCCGTTGGGACAATTCGCAATGGATCGCGCGCCGTAGTCCATTTCCTATGGACTCACGGAACCTTCCGTGCCTACGCTTGAGTTGTTGCCCCAGACCTCGGCATTGCTTGCCAGCGCACCGCTTTTCCAGCGCATCGCTTTTCCAGCGCATCCGAGGAGGCAACACCTTGTCGCTCATTAACCAGCCGCCGCCGGTCGTTCCCCCACGTTCGCCTTCCCCCGCGCATGCATCGTCGGGAGTCCGGGTCAACAAAGTCACCAGCAGCTATGCGGGGCTCTTGACATTAATCAAGGAAGCCGGATTGCTTGAGCGGTCGCGGCGTTACTACCTGGTGCTGCTGACGCTGCTTGGCGTTTCGGGCGCCGGCGTCTGGGTGGCGTTCTTCCTCCTGCGTGACTCCTGGCTCCAGCTCGCCATCGCCGGCGCGCTCGGCGTCGTTTTCACGCAGTTCGCGTTGCTCGGCCATGAAGCAGCGCATCTTCAGGTGTTCTCGTCCCGCGCGGCAAACGAATGGACCGCCCGTCTGCTCGCCACCCTGATGGTGGGCATGAGCTACGCCTACTGGACAGACAAACACTCACGGCACCATGCACGGCCGAACGTGATCAACAAGGACCCGGACATCGCTCCAGGCGCCATCATCTTCCACAACGAATTGCCGGGCAACCGTGGTCGGTTCTCCAGGGCCTACGGCAAACGACAGGGCTATCTCCTGTTCCCCCTGCTTTTGTTCCTTGGCTGGACTCTGCACATCGATTCGCTGAAGTATTTGCTGCGTCGAGGGCCGGTCAAGTTCCGGTGGCTTGAGCTGGGCCTGCTGGGTCTGCGTTTCGGCACCTATCTCGGAATATTGTTCCTCGTCCTGTCCCCGGGTGTTGCCGCTGCGTTCATCGCGGTTCAAGTCGCGGTCTTTGGTTTGTACATGGGCGGGACCTTCGCGCCAAACCACAAAGGGATGCCGATCCTTCCTGAAAACAGCCGTGCCGACTTCCTGACCCGGCAGGTGCTCACTTCCCGCAACATCACGGGCGGGAAGTTTGTGACGTTCTTCATGGGTGGCCTCAACTACCAAATCGAACACCACCTCTTTCCGGATATGCCCCGCAGGCACCTTCGCGAGGCGAGCAACATCGTCAAAGCGCACTGCCTTCTCCTGGATATTCCCTATACCGAGACCGGGCTGATGCGCTCATATTCAATCGTCATCCAGTACCTGAATAAGGTTGGCCTCGCCGCTGCCGACCCCTTCACCTGTCCCCTCGCCGGCCAACACAGGCCATAACGGTGCGACACTATTGACCCTGCCAAAGCCAAGAGTTCACGACTCAAGCAATCCATTACCGGACCCCTCCTCTTCCTCTTCATCCTCGGCGATGTGTTGGGTGCAGGGATCTACGCACTGGTGGGCAAGGTCGCGGGCGAGGTGGGAGGGGCCATCTGGATTCCCCTTGCCCTGGCGCTTTTCCTCGCAATGCTGACGGCGGGGTCCTACGCAGAGTTGGTCACAAAATACCCCAAGGCCGGCGGAGCAGCCGTCTTTGCTGAACGGGCCTTCAAAGCACCGGTGATTTCGTTCCTCGTTGGTTTTTCCATGCGGCCTGATCCACACCATCCACGGGCAGATGGTTAGGCTGGGTGGATGGCGACACTTATCCTCGTGCGGCACGGCCGCACCACTGCCAATGCCTCCGGTCTGTTGGCCGGTCGCGCCGACGGAGTCAGCCTGGACCAGGTCGGGCGTGACCAGGCGGCCCTGACCGGAGACCGGCTCGCCGCGGTTCCCTTGGCGGGGGTGGTATCGAGCCCCCTTGAGCGTTGCCGGCAGACCGCCCAACTCATCCTCGCCCGACAGTCCAGCGCGCCGTACGCGCCGGTCGAGTCCGACCTTACTGAGTGTGACTACGGCCAGTGGCAGGGCCGGAGGCTTAGTGATCTCCCGACTGAGGACCTATGGTCTTTGGTGCAGTCCCAACCATCCGCC